>LKMJ01003287.1_pt1 | contig 15023 bp, 16 predicted proteins | sample 643391 | NCBI WGS metagenome assembly LKMJ01 (sample SAMN04112250, study PRJNA286221) | soda lake metagenome | biome: soda lake; feature: Kulunda Steppe; material: water; isolation source: sample PL-Br10 brine of Picturesque Lake | place: Russia: Kulunda steppe | collected 2010-07
CAAGTTCCGGAAACAGGAGTGACGACGCTGCACGAGTCACCTGCGTTGCCTCGGTTGTCTCGACCATAATCGAGACAACGACCGCGACGGCAATCGTTGTCTGGCCACTTCAGCAACTACTGTGAAGTCGTGGGAGGATGTCACCAGTCGTCGGGCTGTATCTCCGATAATGACACAAGTGCTTCTCGGCACTACTTCAGTACATACGACCGCCGCTGCCTGTGATTACCTTGCTGATCGACTCACTGCCGATGATACACTCATCGTCCTTACCGTAGATGAAAGCGATATCGAGACACGCGATGCAGGCGATGCAGCGAACGTCGCCCGGACGCGACTGCTCGAACCGACTATCGAGACACTCACCCGCGAGGGCGATCCTGCGACCGTAATCGAAGACGTTGCCGACGAACGCGCTGTCGATACGATAGTCGTCGGCCCGACTCGTGGCAATCCCGATGTGGCTGGTCAGCCACCGGGGTCGACCGTGCAAGCACTGCTTGCTGATCCTGTCTGTCCCGTCGCTGTCGTCCCAGTCTAATCGCTCAACCAGTCAGCAATCCGAAACCGGCCACTCTTAAGGGATGGGCAATCGAAGTATCTGTCAGATATGTCCGAAACAGAGACGCCCGTCGAAGAAATCATGAGCGCCCCAGTCGAGACGATATCAACTGAGACGACGGTCACGGAAGCCGCCACGATTCTCCGTGAAAAGAGTATTGGCTCGCTGATCGTTGGTGAGGATATTATCGAGGGGATCGTCACCGAGACCGATATTGTCAGTGCAGTAAGCGACGAACTCAATCTCTCGGAGACACCAGTCGAAGAGATCATGACAGATCCTGTCGTCACTGTCCGGCCACACGAACCCGTCCACGTTGCCGGCGAACGCATGGGACACAACGCTGTCAAGAAACTCCCGGTGACCAAACGCGGCGAACCGGTCGGCATCGTCACGACGACTGATCTCGCTCACTTCTTCCCGCGCAACCGGATCACGATGGCCTCCGATCCAGAACAGGACGTCCGCGAAGGCGAGTTCGAGTGATCACGGAATGAGCTGTTCACCGTCGTCGTCGTAGACGACAATCGCATCAACCGGACAGGCACGCGCTGCAAACTTCGCATCTAGCTCTGCCGTCTCGGGAACCTCGCGTACGAAGATATCCTCTTCTTGTTCTTCGCTATCTGCGAGATCCGCCTTTCCGTCGTCTTCGTCTCGTTCGAATGCATCCCATTCTGCCGTACACTGGAACATCCCGATACAGGTATCACGGTCGAATTCGATTCGCATATCTCTCCATTGCATGCCGGCAAGCAAAGAGATGATGGACGACGAATTAACGCGAAAGTTAAAACCGCGGGACGCCCGAAGCTTGCCATAATGGATATCGCGGATATTCCGGCAGTGCCGGAGTGGCTTCCCGACCATCTGCGTGAGGAGGGGATCGAATCGCTCTACCCGCCACAGGCCGAGGCCGTCGAACGCGGCGTCACCGAGGGCGAAAATCTCGTTGCAGCGATCCCGACTGCAAGCGGCAAGACACTCGTTGCGACACTTGCGATGCTTGCAAGCGTCGACCGCGGTGGGAAAGCACTCTATATCGTCCCGTTGCGCGCACTCGCCAGCGAGAAACACGAGGAGTTTGCCGAGTTCGAAGACTACGGACTCGATATCGGCGTCACCACCGGCAACTACGAATCCGACGGTGGCTGGCTTGCCGGCAAGGACATCATCGTTGCGACCAGCGAAAAGGTCGATTCCCTCGTGCGAAACGATGCGCCGTGGCTCGATGATCTCTCCTGTGTCGTGACGGACGAGGTCCATCTCGTCGACGACGGCGAACGTGGTCCGACACTGGAGGTGACGCTCGCGAAACTTCGCTCGCTCAACCCGAACTTGCAGACAGTCGCGCTGTCGGCGACTATTGGAAACGCAGGCGAACTCGCAGACTGGCTCGATGCCGAACTAGTCGATTCTGACTGGCGGCCAATCGATCTGAAAAAAGGAGTCCACTATGGCGAAGCACTTCATCTCGAAGACGGAAGCCAGAAGCGATTGGCACTCGATCACAACGACGAACAGACGGCGGCAATCGTCCGGGACACCCTCGAAGAGGATGGCTCGACGCTCGTCTTCGTCAACTCCCGCCGGAACGCCGAGGCCGCAGCACGGCGACTGGCCACCACGACCGGCGACGCCATCACCGACGAGAAACGCGCACAACTCGCCGAGGTTGCAGCGAAGATCCGCGATGTAAGTGACACTGATACGAGCGAAGACCTCGCAGACGCAGTCGAGCAAGGCGCTGCCTTCCATCACGCCGGGCTTTCCCGTGAGCACCGATCACTCGTCGAGGAGGCCTTTCGGGACCGACTCGTCAGGGTTGTCTGTGCAACGCCGACACTCGCTGCGGGTGTCAATACCCCTTCCCGACGTGTTGTCGTCCGAGACTGGCGGCGATACGACGGCACTGCCGGTGGGATGCAACCGCTGTCGGTACTGGAAGTCCATCAGATGATGGGCCGTGCCGGCCGACCGGGCCGTGACCCATACGGCGAGGCGGTACTCATCGCTTCGGGCCACGACGAACTCGATGAACTGTTCGAGCGCTACGTCTGGGCCGATCCCGAGCCAGTGCGCTCGAAACTCGCCGCCGAACCAGCGTTGCGGACACACATTCTGGCGACCGTGGCGTCGGGCTTTGCCCGCTCACGAGAGGGATTGCTTGAGTTTCTCGACGGGACGCTATATGCCGAACAGACCGCCGACCGCGCTCGACTCGAAACGGTGGTCGATGATGTGATTGCCTATCTCGAAGTAAATGGCTTTCTCGAACACGCTGGCGATGGTCTCTCGGCAACGAACCTTGGCCACACTGTCTCACGGCTCTATCTCGACCCCATGAGCGCCGCGGAGATTATCGACGGCCTGCAAGACGGCGAGGTGACGCCGCTCGGTCTCTATCATCTCGTGAGTCGCACGCCGGATATGTACGAACTCTACTTGCGTTCGGGCGAGGACGAGGAGTATACGATGCTTGCCTACGAACGCGAGGACGAACTGCTCGGCACTGCGCCCTCGGAGTTCGAGGATGGCTTCGAGGACTGGCTCTCTGCGCTGAAAACCGCCCGCTTGCTCGAAGACTGGGCGAGTGAGCTCGACGAAGACGAAATCACTGACCGATATGGAATCGGACCGGGCGATATTCGCGGGAAAGTCGACACGGCACAGTGGTTACTCGGCGCTGCTGAATCGCTCGCCACCGAACTCGACCTCGGGGTTGGCGCTTCGATTCGGGAAGCACGCCTGCGAGCCGAACACGGTGTCAAAGAGGAACTGGTCGACCTTGCCGGCGTTCGTGGCGTGGGTCGAAAGCGCGCCCGCAGACTCTACGAGGCAGGTATCGAGGACCGCACACAGTTGCGCGAGGCCGAGAAGCCGGTCGTCCTCGGTGCGCTCCGTGGCCGCGAGAAAACTGCCGAGAACATCCTCGAAAACGCTGGTCACCAGGACCCGTCGATGGAGAATGTCGAACCTGACGGGACAGTCGTCGAAACCGAGACGGCAGAAGAGTCGACGGCAGACGATCAGGCGAATCTGGGTGATTTCTGATGAAGATTATCGAAGGTCGGGCCGAAATCGACGACGTCGGCGAGTTCGTCGAGCGTGTGTCTGCCATCGCCACCGAACACGACGTGACGATACAGACTTTCGATGCTCGCTCTGTCGTCGACCGGGCGCATCTCCGACGAGCAGTCGATATTGCTTGCCGCGAGATCAGCCGCAACGAACAGATTGCAGAGGACCGTGGTGTCGAAATCCTCCTCTATGCTGCTGGCCGCCGCCAGATCAATCGCGCACTCGAAATGGGGGTCAGTTCCGGCAACTGTCCGGTCGTCGCCGTCGTCGTCGACTGTGAGACACACGACTGGGAAGGCGACGAGGTCTCTGTGAAAGCCGCGGAAACGGCTGCTGCAGCGGAAATAGAGGGATTACTCGATACCGAAAGCGTTCTCGGCGAGTACGACGCCGAGCACGTCCGGTCATTTTACGATATCACCGAGACGGAACTCGCAGCAACCGATGGCGGGATATCTGATTTGGTTCGAGAACGCGTTGCACTGCTCGTCGTCGAACGGTAGCGATTATCGAGAATTGTCGAGCAATCGCTCGTAGACCGGCCAAGAGGAATCTCCCTCGGGTGGTGATGTCACTTCTCCATCGAAAATGACTCCCTCACCAGCGGTGACCTCGCCGACGACGCCGACCGGTGTCCCCTGTGTTTCCAGTGCAGCGACGGCATCCTCGACACGGTCGGCTGCGACAGTCAGGACGAGCGTCCCGCTGGTTGTTGCACACCACGGGTCCATCTCCAGTGCGTCACAAAGTGCTGTCACTTCCGGTCGTCGTGGGGCCTGCGTCGAGTCGATCTCGAACTGGACGCCCGCACTTGCTGCCATCTCGTGGAACGCACCGAGCAAGCCGCCTTCCGTGGCATCGTGCATGGCGGTTACCCCACCTGTCTTGGCTGCTGTTCGTGCATCGCGGATCGCACCGATTTCTTTCAGTCGCTTCTGTGCCGTTGTCAGTGTCTCGTCTGTAACGGGAATCTGCTCGGGAAACAGCGTTGCAAACAACCCGCTTGCTTCGACTGCGGGACCATTCGTGACGAGAATCTGGTTGCCGGATTTTGCACCGTCTGGATAGATAATTTCCTCGGGGTTGCCCACAGCGAAGGCGGTGCCGTGACCAACCCACGGAAACTGACAGCCCTCGTAGCGGGCGGTGTGGCCTGTCACAATCTGGACGCCAAGGTCACGACACTCGCGGTCGACGGCTTCCCAGAACTGGGCGAACTCCTCGTCGGTAATTTCCGGTGGCAGCGCAAACGAGACGGCGAGATGCGTCGGGGCAAGTCCCGAGACCGCGACATCCGAAAGGACGATCCGAACGCCAAACGTCCCGGCCTGCTCGAACCCGAGTGCTGGCAGCAGCGAAATTGGATCACTCGCCACTGCCAGTGCGTGCTTCCCAATCTCGATAACACCAAAATCGACGCCGTGTTGTGGTCCCTTCGAGACGTCCTCGCGTGACGCACCAAGCCGGTTTGCGATATGCTCCTCGAAAAATACTCGGTCGATTTTTCCCGTCTCTGGCATGTCTTACTCGGCTAATTCGGCGAAGGCAAACCGCGGCTTGACATCGTCGATTACGATGTCGACTTCCTCGCCCTCGTTTGCGCCGGAGACAAAGACGGTAAAGCCCTCGACGCGAGCGATTCCATCGCCTTCGTCGCCAACGCCTTTGATTTCGACGGTCAACCTGTCGCCAGTTCGGACGGGCGCAGTGAGGCGGTTTTTCGCGACGAGGTACAGCTCTGATGAGGAATCTCGGGAGGCATCCGGGCGGACCTGCCTGACGTATTCGAACTCCTGTTCGATATCGCTTTCGAGGTCGGCCAGATCACGGCCGTCGAAGACCTTCACGGCGAGGTCGCCGCCGGCACCGAGTAACTCGACTGCCACGTCGAACGCCTGCCGGGCGAGATGCACTGACCGAGCGTGATCCAGGTCGTACTCGCCGCTCATGTTGGGTGCCATATCCGAGATGACCACGTCGACGGGTTTTTCGTCGTCGTCCGCCCCCAGTGTCTCGCGGATTATCTCGCGGGTTCGCTGTTCGGTAATATCGCCACGGATATACTCGACAGTTGCTTCCGGCTCTTCGAGATCTTTGATGTTCTGGCGGTCGACACCGATAACGGTCCCAGTCGGGCCGACGCGTTCGGCGGCAACCTGCATCCACCCGCCGGGGGCCGCTCCAAGGTCTACGACGGTGTTGCCTTCTCCGAGTAGCCCTGCCGTCTCGTCGAGTTGCTGGAGCTTGTAGGCCGACCGGGCACGGTAGCCCTGCTGTTTGGCCTTGTTGTAGTACATGTCGCGTCCTGTCATGGGTACGTCACCGGAGTTGTCGATACGTATCGGCCGCGAATCGTCGGCGAATGCGTGTTCATACTCGTTGTGAGGGTGCCGAGTCGGAAAGGTACGTCGGATGCAGGGCCAGTCGTTTTGGAAACTCACTCTGTGCAAATAGAATCTCCGTTGGTAGTTCTTGGAGGGTGTCAATCAACGGTGGACGGATCGAGATACGAACAGAGTGCCGTCGTGGCGCGCCCTGCGAACTCGTCAGTCACTGTCCCTTGCATTCCGACAACGTGTGTCTCGTCTTTCAACGTCGCAACCGACCACGGGAGGACATAGCTCTGTGTGCGGGGTTCACCACGAACCCACGCCTCGCTCGGTACTGCGAAACTCTCCGGATGATACGACTGTGTGGTAAACGCGATCGCAATCGACTCTTCGCCCGGATACGGAAGTCGATCCGTCGACACGACCAACCACGGTCGCGGGTTCCCGCCACCTGATTTGAACGGGTCGGGAGCCCAGACGACATCTCCTCGCTCAGTCATCGGTTACGCACCCTCGCTGTCGCCCTCACTGCATTCGTCGATCGGATCGACGGCGGTTTCCATCCATTCATCGACCTCTCCGTCCGAAAAGCCGCCGTCGATTTCGTCGGCCGTCGCGGCCCCGAGCAACCCGGCGGAGACAGTGGCGTGTTCGGCATCGGCGATCTTCCAGTAGCGGTCGCGGTGTTCGACCAGCCCCCGCTCTTCGAGGCGCTTGAGCGTTGGGCCAATACTTCCTTGCGGGACATCGACCGCATCGACGACTTCGCGCTGACGGAACGCCTTGTCGGCGTTCTCGAGGAGGAATCGATAGATCTTCCCTTGCGTCGTATCGGGCGCGAGGTCGATGACGGGGGTCTCCTCGTCGATCGTCCGGAACTCGTCCTCTGGGATCGGCATTGTATATCAGATTGTATTGTTTCATATTAGTTCTTATCGGTAGCCGCAAAGCAGATACTTCGCTGTCAGGATCTGCTGTAAAATTTAGCTGATTATAGGCGCTAAGCCCCCGTCCTCAAGGAGCGAACGAAGTGAGCGAGTAGGCCGGGGATACAGCGTCCCCAGAAATCTCCGATTTCCGGACGACCCCGGGGCACTCTGCCTGTTATCTCTGTAGAGACACGAAACACTCAACACAGCAGGGCAAAAACTGCCACTTAATGGTTGCAGATTCCATTAGTCAAACAACTCTCACAGTCGTCCTCGCGGTGGGAGCCCCCTTGCTCGTTGGTCTCTTTTTTGCCGAGGGCCTCGTCGTTGGCAAGATTCTGCAACCGCCTGCCGTCTTTATCGCCTACGTTGCCGTCGCACAGCCGTCGACGCTGTTTTTGTGTGTACTCTCGATTGGGTGTATTCTCGCCGCTACACTCGGTCAGTGGGCGCTGTACCGTGGCTTCAACGAGGACGCCCCGGAGTTTATCGGCCTTCGCCGCCGGGTCCCACATCTGCAAGCGCTTCCTGTCTATGCCAAAGACCGCGTCGGCAAGCGACAGCTCCGGTTCGTCGAACGAGGATTCGAGAGACACGGCGCAATCGGTGTCTGCCTGCTCAACATTGTGCCGGGGATTCGCGGACTGTCTGCGATCCCCGCTGGTCTGAGTGCCTACCCGCGAGGACGATTTCTCGTCGCCTCGACACTCGGTAACGCCCTGTATACGGCCTTGCTTATTGCGGTCGCATACGGCATTCTCCAGCTTCCGGGCTTGCTTGGCTGAAAACTACCCACACTTATTTTTGGAAGGTGACATAATATTGTACTATGTCCTCACTTACCATTGACCGTGAACAGTGGTCGACACGCACGGGATTCGTCCTCGCCGCAGTCGGCAGTGCCGTTGGACTGGGGAACATCTGGCGGTTTCCATTCGTCACCGGCGAGAGTGGTGGAGCGGGATTCCTCCTCGTCTATCTGTTGTTCATTCTCATCGTCGGGCTTCCAGCGATGCTCGCGGAATTCGTCGTCGGACGCCACACCGAGCGCAATCCCGTCGGTGCGTTCCGTGAGATCGGCCGTGGCGTCTGGAAGTACGTCGGCTGGGTTTTCGTCGTGACGACGTTCGTGATCATGTCCTATTACAGCGTCATCGCTGGCTGGACGATCCGATATACCATTCTCGGGTTGGAGGATGGCTACGCCGCAGATCCAGAAGCAGCAGGCGAACAGTTCGGTGCACTCGCACAGGGACTCGAAGCGATGGGCTTTCACGCGCTGTTTTTACTCGCTATCGTCGTGATCGTCGGCCTCGGAATCAGACAGGGGATCGAACTCGCAGTGAAGGTCATGGTGCCGGCGATCATCGCTATTTTGCTGTTGCTCACCGTCTGGGCGGCGACACTCGGTGGAGCGGGCGAGGCGTACTCGTACTACCTTTCGCCGGATTTCGGTGAGTTGGCCGCGAACTGGACGACAGTGTTGCCCGCAGCAGCGGGACAGGCCTTCTTTACGCTCTCGCTTGGTTTCGGGATCATGATCACCTACGCTTCCTATCTCGGCGAGGATCGAAACCTCGGCAAGGACGGTGGAATTATCATCGGCTTCGACACCGCAATCGCGTTTATCGTCGGCCTCGTTGTCTTTCCAATTCTGTTTACGGCAGGTGTCGACCCGGGTGAACCGGGTGTCGGGGCGATTTTTATCAGCCTCGCGGCCGCGTTCGGTGAACTCGGCGGTGGCGGCGTTCTCGGTGCGATCTTTTTCGGGACTGTCGTCATCGCTGCCCTCTCCAGTGCGATCAGTCTCACAGAGGTCGTCGTCTCGTATGCTGTTGACGAACACGGGGCTGACCGGTTCCGTGTCACGGCCCTGATTTGTGGGGCACTGTTCGTTCTCGGCCTCGTCCCGGCCTACGATATCGTCCTGCTCGAACTCTACGACGGGCTCGCAGACGGCGTCTTGCTCGTCCTCGGCGGATTGCTGGTCACGGCGTATGTCTCCTGGTACTGGTCGAAAGAAGCAATCGACGAACTCGGCAAAGGGATCGGCAACCTCGGCACTATCGGAACGTACTGGATCTGGCTGGTTCGTATTCCCGTTGTGATCGTCCTGATTGTCTCCCTCGCCCTCGGTATCGTCGATTATATCGAGTTCATCTCGGACGTGTTCGTTCCGTGGCTCGAAGATCAGTGATGAATTTCCTATCTGATGGAAAGGCCGCAGATACCGGACACAGAACGGGCATCACACCTTTGTACGCCGGTACCATACCACGGGATGTGACAGCGATCAGGCCAGATGATCCTCCGGGAGTCTCCGTTCGGCAAGCCCGACGGGCTGATCTCCTGGCGGTCTACCGGATCGAGACTGCCTCTTTTCCTCAGCCGTGGCCATTTGCTGCCTTCGAGCAGTATCTCGGCGATCCGGGGTTTCTCGTCGCCGCGAACGATACTGTTTTCGGGTATATCGTTGCCGATGCCGTCTCGAATCAGATGATGCCGGTTGGCCACATCAAAAACCTTGCTGTCAAGCAAAACCAGCGCGGCCGTGGTCTCGGCTCGCTGCTTCTCTCTCGTGGCATCGAAATGCTGGAAGCCAACGGGATTGGGACGATCAAACTCGAAGTCCGCCGGAGCAACGAGCCTGCACTCGAACTCTACCGATCGTATGGCTTTGCTCACCGGACCACCATCGAAGGGTACTACCACGATGGTGAGGATGCGCTTCTTTTCGTCCGTGAAAGCTAGACAATCGACAGGTGCTTGGTGGTGCTTTCCCTACCGCCATCTGTGAAGGCTGCTGACCGGGACCGTCTCGTACTCAGTGCTGTTGTCTTTGCCGTGTTGTTCGCCCAGGTATTGCTCTATCCCGGCATTCCGGATTTGATCGTTGCACTCGGTGCGAGTCCGGCCGCCTGGGGTGGTGATGTCGGTGCCGTCCTCGATGCCGGCAAATGGTTTCTTACTGCCGAGTTTCTTGGATTCATTCTCTTTGCGGGTGTCTGGGGGGCAGTAAGTGACAGCGTTGGCTACCGCATTCCGCTCGTGATTGCCGGTGCATTCCTCGGTGCGGTGGGCTATCTTACGCTCGCTGTCCTCCCGACGCTGTTTACCGTTCCCTACGAGCTAATCCTCGTGGTTCGATTTTTCCAGGGAATCGCCACCATCGGTGCGTTTTCGCTTGCGATCACGACGCTGATGGATCTGGAAGGTGGCCACGGCCGCAATATGGGTGCGGCCGGACTCGCCATCGGGTTCGGGACAGCAACCGGCTCGCCAATTGGCGGCCAACTCTACGGGATTGGACCCTTTGTCCCGCTGTATGGTGCTGCCGGTGCGCTTTTCGTTGCCGGCGTCCTCGCAACGCTTGCGACCGACCGGACGCCGACTCCTGGCACCCGTAGCCCGCTCGCTGTCGTCGGCACGTTGCGCGAGCGCTGGTCGCTCGCCGTTCCCTTTGCCTTTGGCTTTGTCGACCGTCTCACAGCTGGCTTTTTCGCCCTCGTCGGCACTGTCTATTTCCAGTCGGAACTCGGTCTCGACGCTGCGGGAACTGGTCTCATGCTCGGTGCGTTTTTCGTCCCGTTTGCACTCTTGCAGTATCCACTCGGGCGGCTTTCGGATACGATTGGTCGGATCATTCCGGTTGCACTCGGATCACTCGCGTACGGTCTTGCCGTAATCAGCGTCTTCTATGCACCGACGGTCCCGACTGCTGCCGCGGCGATGGTTCTCGTCGGCGTGATGGGCGCACTCGTTGCGCCAGCGACGATGGCACTCGTTACTGACCTCGCGACGACGGAAAACCGCGGGATCGCGATGGGCGGGTTCAATATCTTCGGCAGCCTCGGCTTTCTCACCGGTATCGTCGGCGGCGCAACGCTTGCTGGCCGTGTCAGTTTCGAGGCTGCCTTTCTCGCCGTCGGATTGGCCGAGGTCGTTATTGCAATCACTGCCTTACCCCTCTTGGTTCGTCTCGACGTGCCGACGATGCCGTGGCTCAACGAGCAAGGTGACCATCCAGAGTGAGAAGGCGAACGAGTCAGACAATCAGGCAGTTACCCGGTACGCGTTTTTCTGCAGTATTTCGACCTCGTGGCAGTTTGGACAGGCGTATTCTGTCAGCTTCGTCGTTTCGTCGTTATAGTTCATCCGTTCGCCACATCTTGAGCACTCGCGCATTACATTTATCCACTAATAAGCTCAACTATTAATAGATTGTGTTGTATATCTTGCTTTCAGTTCTTCGATCTAGCGTACATTGTCGATATATATTTAATATCCTCGCATACCTAATCAGTAATTGACGCATGTTCGAGTCTAGTACTTTTCACACGGGAAAATCCGATAGTCTGCCGAAAGCACCTGCACTATCTCCGGTCAGTGAGTGATTCACTCGGCGAAAACGCGTTCAGCAGTTTCGATCCCACCCTCGACATCGACATCTGCGCCGGCATCTGCGAGTGCTTCGCCAATCGCACGGATGGCACGGAGAACCTGGGCCGATTCGAGATGACCCATATTCGAGACGAGAAACATCTCTTGTTCAAGGTGTGCTTTTCCGCGACCGACCGAGACGTTTCGTTTCTCGACCCCATCGAAAAATGCCGTTGGCTTGTCTGTGACGGCGTCGGGAAGTGTGACTGCCGTCACCGTATTCGAGTATGTCGTCTCCTCAGCTGTGTTTGCAAATAGTTCGAGTCCCATCGTCTGCAAGCCCTCGCGCAAGGCACGTGACTGCCGGCGGTTGCGCTCGATATGTGTCGCAATTCCGTCTGCTTTGAGCTGCTCCGTTGCTTCTGCGAGCGCACGAAACAGTGGTACAGCACTGGTAAACGGCGTCTGGTTGCTGTTTGCTGCCCGAAGATATTCGTCGAGATCCTCGTAAAACGGCGCTCGGTCACCGTCTACGGCTTCCCGTCCGTCTTCAGTCAGATAGAGTGCAGACAGCCCCGGCGGTGCTCCGAGTGTTCGATGGGAAGATGTGACTGCAATATCGATATGCCAGTCCTCAATACGAAACTCGTCTCCACCAATCGAGCCAGCACAGTCGACAATAAACTGGGCGTCGTGCTCTGTAGCGACCTCTCCGACTTTTTCGACTGGATTACAAAGCCCAGCGGACGTTTCGTTGTGGACCATCGCCACGACATCGGTGTCGTCGGTGATGAGGCTTTCAATTGTCTCCAGATTGAACGACTCCCCCCAGCTCACGTCAATTCGCGTACAGCGTGCGTGTCGTTCGGCGATCCGTGCGAAGTGTCGACCGAACTCTCCGTTGACGAGGACAACGACCTCATTGTCTCTGTCTGTGATATTCGAAAGTGCCGCTTCCATAGCCATCGTCGCTGATCCATTGAGAACCAGTGCTGTCCCGTCTTCGCTGGTCGGTGTTTCATCCGGTGTCGAGTGGCGGAAAATATACTCAAGTGTCTCCTGTGTTCGTTCATACATTGCCTCGAACTCCCGCGAGCGATGTGAGATCATCTCCCGGTCCATAGCCCTGCGCACGCGGTCTGAGACCGGCACTGGACCTGGTGTCAGGAGAAGAAACGCCTCGTCCATGTCCAAATCTTTCGTCTGCGAACAGATAACACCTTTACTGTCCTCATCTCGCCGGATCTTTTAGCATCCGGCCCGATAGCACGTCCAATGGAGACTGTCGAGCAGGAACCCGAAGACAACCCGTTTATTACAGATCCTGACGTCGATTTCGAGCCCATCGAAACGCTTGCCCAGGCGGACGCACGCGAACAGGCCGAACTGCTCCGCGAGGCGATCCGTTATCACGATTACCGATACTATGTGCAGGCTGACCCTGTCATTGGTGACCGCACCTACGACTCGCTCTTTGCCAGATTGGAAGACCTCGAAGACGCATTCGACCTCGATACCGAGACAAGCCCGACACAGCGAGTCGGCGGCGAGGTACTCGACGAACTCGATACCGTCGAACACGTCGCGCCGATGCGTTCGCTCGATCAAAGCGGTGACGCCGAGGATGTCCGTGAGTTCGACCGCCGGATTCGTGAGGAACTTACAGACTGGGAGGAGTCAATCGAGTACTTCTGTGAGCCAAAATTCGACGGCCTCTCGGTCGAAATCGTCTACGAGGATGGCATCTACAAGCGCGCTGGGACCCGCGGCGACGGCCAGCGCGGCGACGACGTCACCGAGCAGGTCCGAACCATTCCGTGTGTTCCTCACAAACTCCGCGGTGACTACCCTGACTTTCTTGCAGTCCGTGGGGAAGTGCTTATGCCACGCGAGGAGTTTCAGGCGTACAACCGCGAGCGCATCGAACGCGGCGAGGACCCCTTCGCCAACCCGCGCAACGCCGCGGCGGGCACCCTCCGGCAACTCGATCCCTCGGTCGTCGCCGAGCGCCCTCTCACTGTCTATTTTTTCTCGGTACTCGATGCGAGTGTCTCCGTCGAGCGACACAGCGAACTCTACGAACGCTTCCCCCAGTGGGGGCTTCGCGTGACCGACCGAGTCGAACGTGTCGGCGATATCGAGGACGCTATTGCCTACCGCGACCGGATGCTCGAAGCCCGCGAGGAACTCGACTACGAAATCGACGGCACCGTCATCACACTCGACGACCGGGAAGCCTGCGATACACTCGGATCCACGTCACGTGCGCCCCGCTGGGCCTTCGCCTACAAATTCCCGGCACGCAGTGGCGAAACCACGATCAGGGATATCCTCGTCCAGGTCGGCCGCACTGGTAGACTCACTCCCGTTGCGCTGCTCGACCCTGTCGAGGTTGGCGGTGTAACTGTCTCGCGTGCAAGTCTGCACAACCCCGACGAAATCGCCAGGCTCGGTGTCGATGTCGGGGACGAGGTCCGGATCGAGCGTGCTGGTGACGTCATCCCCGACGTGAGTGAGGTGGTCGATGCCAACTCCGAGGGCCATTTCGAGTTTCCCGAGACCTGCCCGGCCTGTGGGACCGAGACCGAACGTGATGGTCCGCTTGCGTTCTGTCCCGCCGGGCTTGGTTGCTCGGCCCAGCGCGAGCAGGCAATCGAGTACTACGCCTCGCGGGAAGCACTCGACATAGACGGATTGGGTGGGCAGCGTGTCGACCAACTCACCGAGGCTTCTCTGCTCGAAGAGCCGGCGGATCTCTACGAACTCACTGTCGAGGAACTCGCTGAACTGGAAGGCTGGGGTGAAACGAGCGCGCAGAATCTAATCGGAGAGGTCGAGGATACTCGTGAACCAGACCCGGTCGATTTCCTGACCGCGCTCGGCATTTCCGAGGTTGGGACGACGACCGCTCGGGCACTCGCAAGCGAGTTTGGTTCCTTCGAGGCGGTTCGAGGGGCAAGCGAAGACGAGTTGCAGGACGTACCTGACGTTGGCCCGAACGTTGCAGCCTCGATTCGGGAGTTTTTCGAAACCGAGCAGACAAGCGCGGCCATTGACCGATTGCTCGAACACGTCGACCCACAAGAAGCAGCGACCAACGACGGTGACGCACTTGAGAGCGAGACCTTCGTTTTCACTGGCTCACTCGATGGGTTCACCCGAAGCGAGGCCGAGGAGTTGATCGAACGCCACGGCGGGTCGGCAACGAGTAGTGTCTCTGGCAATACTGATTATCTCGTCTGCGGCGACAATCCCGGCCAGACCAAACGGGACGATGCTGAAGATGAGGGTGTCCCGATGCTTTCTGAAGCCGAGTTCCGTGAACGTCTCTCAAGGCATGGAATCGAAATTCCGGAGTGATCTCTGCACTTAACAATTCCAGAATAATTAGCGAGCGTGAGCCAGTTAGACTGTCTCATCGGGGTCGTGTTTCTCGGCCATTCGCGTCGCTTCCTGGGCGTAGCTGTCTTGCATTTCGTAGTCTCGGACTGTCTCTAGATCCTCGCGGGCAATCTCGCGTGCAGCAGTGATCGTCTTTCCAGACAGCATGTTGTGCGAGAGTTGCTTTTTTAGGTGCAAGGAGCCGTCCGTCGTCGCATACACGAGTGTCACCAGATCCTCGTCGTTTCCATAGCTCCGTTCGACCAGCCAGATACGAACGTCCTCCTTGGCCATACGATACGTTTCGACTCCACTCCAGTTGTACTCTCCGGGCAGCCCCAAAACCAATACGGCTTGCTC
>LKMJ01003288.1_pt1 | contig 15023 bp, 15 predicted proteins | sample 643391 | NCBI WGS metagenome assembly LKMJ01 (sample SAMN04112250, study PRJNA286221) | soda lake metagenome | biome: soda lake; feature: Kulunda Steppe; material: water; isolation source: sample PL-Br10 brine of Picturesque Lake | place: Russia: Kulunda steppe | collected 2010-07
AGGCTTGCGACATGTGTGGTGGTTTCCGCTGGGACCGTCCCCTTACCGTGTGGCCCTGTTACACACACGGTACTCAATCCCACCGTATAAATATAGTGGTTTTCTGCAGAGTTTGCAACGGTGGACTCGATGTGAATGACGAAATAACCATACTCACGACCTGAGGACAAACCCGGCCGCAACATAGTAATTACAGAGTTTTCATTCCCGCGACCGGGTGGATTTGCACATGTTTTTGCCCCCGGACACCGTACCGGATACGTACATGGAACTTTCCGACGCAGACCTCCTGGACCGCATGGAGACCGGCGATCTTGTGATCGACCCACTGGATAACCCGGATCTTCAGATTCAACCAGCTAGCATTGACGTCCGGCTTGGCAACGAATTCCTCAAATTCAACCCGCAGAACGTTACTGCTGTCAACCCCGTCGAAGACAACCCCGAAGACTACATGGATCGTATCGTCATCGATGACGACGATTCCTTCATCGTCCACCCCGGGGACTTCGTACTCGGGTCCACCGTTGAATGGGTCGAAGTCCCGAACGACCTCATCGGGTTCGTTAATGGCCGCTCAACGTTCGGGCGGCTGGCAATTGTCATCCACGCGACTGCCGGTCTCCTCGACCCCGGATGGAAAGGGAACGTCACACTCGAAATCTCGAACCTCGGTTGTATCCCGGTTGAACTTGAACCTGGGATGCGTATCGCCCAACTCACGTTCACAGAGTTGAAATCCGAGTGCGAGCGCCCATACGGCAGCGGCCGTGGCTCGAAATACCAGAACCAGACCGGGGTCCAGTCTGCCCGCTCCGATCACGCAACCGACAGCGACATCGGCATGCAATCCCAACTTGAAACTCCTCTCAAGAGCGAGACTGACGGTAACGAGGACGGTCAAGGCGTCCAAGTAGATATCGAAGACATCGGTCTTGAATAACACACCGTCATCCTCGTAGTTGCTGCTCTCTAAGCGGACAGGGTTTGCGAATCTTTTTGCGAGTCCACGACGATACAGTCATGATGTCAGCACCTGCCTACCTGGCGCTGGAGACAGGCCAGATAGTTGAGGGGCGTTGCCGGGCCCCAGGCACTGCACACGGAGAGCTCGTTTTCACAACCGCTTACACCGGATATGAGGAGAGCCTGACCGATCCATCGTACGCGAAGCAGGTTCTCACGTTCGCCTATCCACTCATCGGGAACTACGGTGTCCGGGCCGATCGGTTCGAGTCGTCAGGTGTGCAGCCAGAAGCCGCAATCGCTCGGGAATTTGACGACCCAGTCCCCAAATGGCTCGAAACAGAGGGTGTCCCTGCAATTGACCACTTAGACACGCGGGCGCTCGTCCGTCAACTCCGTGACCACGGTGCGATGCGTTGCGGGATTGCTGCGGGGCCCGACGTCACTCCTGTGGATGCTGAAGCTGAGTTGGCACAGTGCCGACCGATCGGTGACTACGACACCATTGGAGACATTGTCACGACCGACGAGCACCGCGTCCACAACACCCCTATTCAAGACTCGACAACAGTTGCCTTGCTGGATTGCGGTGTCAAACGCTCAATAATCGACGAGTTCACCGCCCGTGGAGCGACCGTTCACCAACTTCCCGTCGACACGCCTGTCAGCGCGATCGAGAACTTAGATCCGGATATCGTGTTCATCTCGAACGGTCCTGGTAATCCGGAAACCTACACGAACGCTCTTACTATCGTTGATGAGTATCTTGGTGACCGTCCGCTTGCGGGGATTTGCCTTGGTCAGCAAATTATCGCGCTCGCAACCGGTGGGACAACTGAAAAGATGCGGTTCGGGCACCGGGGAGTGAACCAGCCCGTGTACGACCGGCAAACGGACCAGGTTGTTATGACGACCCAGAACCACGGTTACACGGTTGCGGACACAGGCCCGTTGTCTATCACCCAGCACAACGTCAACGACGGCTCTGCTGAAGGTCTCGCCTCATCTGAACTTGATGTCATCACACGCCAGTACCACCCGGAAGCGAACCCTGGCCCGCGTGACACCCTCTCCTTCTTCGATCAGGTGTTGGCGTTAGCGACGGACTCACTGGATGCAGAACAAACCGTCTCTGTGACGCAGTAACGATATTCTCTGGGAAGGTTGGTGTGCAGACGGTGAAGGTTTAACCGCGAGTGAGGATTAACGTACTGTAAGCGTGCCCGTCACTGCAGCTACAGCCGCGGGAGTTTCTCCTCTTGGTGAGTTATTACTCTACGTTGAACCGCTTGCACTGTTCGAACCGGTCCCGATGAGCGACCCGCCAGATGGTGTTGAACGCGTCCTGCTCCAACTCTTCGTTTGGTTCGGCGGGATTATCCTGTGCATTGCGCTGGTTACGAGCATGCTCGGGATGCTGGTTTCCATGAAAGGTGCGAAGAAAGGGATGCGGCTCGGCGGGAAGATGCAACGCGGTGCCGGGCAACAAATGCAGCCAGGACAACAAATGCAGCCAGGTGGAGCCGGTGGGAACGCTGGTGCTGCCGCAGCTGGAGGAGCGGCTGGTGGTGCAGCAGGTGCAGCCGTAGCTAACCAAGCCCAACCACAGATGCAGAACCCTGCCGGTGGCGGTTTCGTAGACCAGGATGATGGCGCGATGATGGGTGATATGTCCGCACCAATGCCCGAGAATCAAGATGGTCTACCTGACGACCAAGTCCCACTGAGAGAGAAGGCTGGGCACGTGGGTGGTCAAGCCAAAGAAGCCACAACAGAGAAGATGAGCGACGCCGGCAACTTCATCGAGGAGAAAACCGGAATGGACGTCAATTCACGTGCTGGGAAAGCAGCGGCTGGTGCCGCTGCAGCCGGGAAAGGAGTTGCTGCCGCAGGGAAAGGCATCTACAATCGCATTCCACAACGGGCGAAGAACGCAGGGAATCTCCTCAAACGCGGTGGACAAGCGTACTGGAGTGTGTTCAAGCAACCTGACGCTATGAGCTCAATCGGGGAAATGGGACGCATTGCTCGGGAATCCCCAATCGGCCACCCTGACAAGCCAGGGAGCGCAGGTGAACGTGGCCCAATCGACGAGGACGACGCGACCTTGGAAGACTTCGACGTCGAAGCCGCAACCGAAGGACACCGAACGGCCGAAGGATACGACGATTCAACAGTCGGAGGTATCGGTGGGCCAGACGACACTGAGAGTGACGATGTCACTGGTGATGAGGAAACAACCAGTGATCCAGAAGGTGAGGGCGAAGACACTGATGACCCCACGGGCTCACCAACTGGCGAAGAAACCGATGGTACGAGTGGTGACGGTTCCTCTGATGATTCAGAGACTACCGATGATCAAAACGAGGGTGATCGAGAAGATGGTCGAGACCCCACACGAACGGAGACTGGGTCGGAGACTGCTTCGGTGTCGGGTTCGGGCACACCAGATGACCCGGTTGAGAAGTTGTACGAAAAAGACGACCCAAGTGAACGCGGTACGAAGCCGAAAGTGAATGAGGAAGCGGCAGAGAAAGTCGCGCAAGACATTCACAACACGTACGATAGCCCGTCTGAGCGACAGATTAGAGGTGCTGTCGGTGACCGCGTTGATCAAAATCTTGGAGATGACATTGATCGGATGGGGGCCGAACACGCAATCATGGATAAGTACAAGGAAGTCAGCGGCAACGACGCGATGCGCGGTGGTGCAGATGACTCGTATGAGTGGAGTTAACCCCCGCCCAATCTCATCACAGTTTCTCGGCTAACCCCTATATTTCACTGTTTCATACAAACGTGCATGGAGTCACCCGACCGAGAGTACGTCATCGTTCCATGGGGCGACGATGGGACTGAAACAGAGGCAATCACTCTTGAACTCCCGTCACGAGAGATCACCGTTCAGATAGAGGTTCCAACAGAGGTTATCAGGACAACTGCGGAGATTAGCGAACAACACAATCTCCCCCTGGAAACGGCACTGGCAGAACGACTGGAGATTAACCGAGCACGCATTTCCCTTCTTGCAGCACGGTCAACTCGTGACGTCTCCCGGACAAAACACCATCTCTCGGCCGCCAAGAACTACCTTTCTGGTGTCGAAACTCTGGACACCAGCAGCGTAGAAACTGAGATCGAGCGGATTTGGATGGGGACGCTTGACCAGTAGCACTGCCCTGACGCCCCCACTCTCAACGGTTGACTGACTCCGCTTCGCGTTCTATACTCGTTTCACGTAGTACAGCACACCACACCACCGCTGTCTGCACCTGTAGGTAGTGAACAGAGCAACGAACGAGCACGCCCTATCGAATCACAGGCTCTTCGTATCTTGCCTGTAGCAGTCGCGGCTACAGTATTTCTGCCTGCGTTCAACTGCCGCATCACACCCACGTCGTTTACACTTCTTGACCGGGTCTGGGTCCGATCGTTGGCACTTACCGCTGCAGTACAATGGAAGCAGGGACTCTAGTGGCGTTTCACACACCCGGCACCGGCGTAATGCGTACTTGTTGATGTACCCGGCCCACCCGAAATCATGACGTTCTGAAACGTGCACGGCGAACTTGTGCAGACTGTCTGCGCCGTACTCGTAGCATTCCCGGCAGGCAAGCTGGTGGTTTTCGATGAACGGAGCAGCTGACGGGATTCCCGCTGGAAGACGGTGTGGGTGATCGAGCCAGTCGTCGCTTGGATTCTTCGCTGGAGAGAGCGGGTCAGGCGGCCCGTCCGTTGCTGCGATGCGTTGCCCTGCGCATCCTGCAGTACAGAATGGGTCCGATATATTCACACGCACTGCTCCACAGTTACGGCAAGGAATCCGATCGTCAGGGCCCTGCGTACAGTCCTCGCAGTAGAGGTCCGCCAGCGATGATAACGCGTCTCCACATCCAGCACACCGGTGAAGGCCGGACTCTGCGAGGTACTCACCCCATGTAAGATCTTCGTCTTCTTCAACGTGGGTTTTCAACTCACGGACGGATTCGCAGTGGAAGTCGTTGCACTCGTTACAGTGGTAGTTTGCGTCGGCAGGGTAGGAGTCACCAAGTTCTCGGCGTTCCCAGTCAATATCACCGAACGACAGTGACGCCGTACTCGACGTGGTGCTATCGTTGCTAGCACTGTCGCTACCGCTCTTGTTCTCGTTTTCACTCTGGTTACCGTCGGAGTCGTTCGTGCTGTCAGTCGTTTCGTCGTTATTCGATTCGTCGGCGTTTTCGAGATCGTCGCTGGTGTGACTGGTCGTGGTATCAGACGCACTCCGGTGTGGGGATTCCCACGGGGAGAGGTCGGCTTGTTTTCCGGCGGGCTCGTTTGTTGAGTCGTCGCCGGTATCCTCGGTATCCTGTGGCATGGTGGGTCCTCCCGTATGGTATGTATGACTAACGGTGTTGGACGGATAAACGTCAGGAGAGCGGTTGAGGAAACGAAACAGTGGGGTGTGACTGCCGACCCCCTCGACGTGGTCGGCGAGTCTGGTTAAATGATCGGGCCGTGTTCTTCGGCTCGGAGTTCGCGTAGTGCGCGGTGTGCGAGCTCGTCAGCGCGTCGGTTGCGTTCGCGTGGGATGTGGACGATGTTGGCGAACTCGACGCGTTCGAGTTCAGCGCGTACCTTTCGGTACACGTCCTTCAGGTTTTTCGGTGGGTGTTCATCTTGGAGACGATCAACGAGTGGTTTGCAGTCTGAGTACAGCACGATGTGTGAGGGCCCGAACTGTTTGGCTTCGCGGATGGCCGCGAGCGCGGCAGCCGCCTCGGTTTCCATGCTGGTTTCAGCATCTGGTGCTTCCAACCACCGTTCTGTGACGACGTCGCCGCCGTTAGTTTCGATGGTGAATCCAGCTGCCGACAGGTTTTCTTCGTCGTGATACGACCCGTCCGAGTGTACGATCACAGTATCGAACTGTTGGCGTGGGCGCGTTGCCCTGCCAGTGGCCGTGTCGGTGCTGAGCGGTTCGCGGTGCTGTTGCTGTGGGTTCCTGGTAGCTGACATAGTTGTGAGCCAGGCGGTCTGCAAAACTACACGCGTTGGCGGCCGTGCTGGTGACCGTCTCCTGAGCGTGTCCACTGGAGAGATGCGGTGCTCTCGTGTGAACGGTGTGGTGGAGAATTCGCGGGTCATGGCAGGCGCGAGAGCCACCCCGGTTCGCCGCATGGCGAGCCTGCAGGTGGCTCTGGACCAACACATGTCATAGTATGACACGCGACCTAAAAACAGTATGGATTCCTCCCCCGCCTCCGTGCAGTGATTCCCTACACGAACCGGGATTGAAATGAAAAATGTAAAACCGAGTCAGTCCAACGCTTCTGCCGCATCTTTCTCCACTAAGACCGACGCGTTCGCCTCTGGCAGCGTGACAACATCATCTTCGTACAAATAGTACTCTCGTTCATCCACGCCGAAAATCTCCCCAACGTCCGTTGTGATCTGCACCGTTTGCCGCGGGACGTCCCACCCATCATCCTCATCTTCTCCAGCGCCGGCGTCACTGCCTGTGCCCGCCTCTTCACCCTCCGCGGGACTCCCACTCCCCATGACAGCAGCCGCTGCCATACCCTCACCCTCACTTGGAGACGTTGTTGCGACACCACCGTCAGCCTGTGCCGTCCTGCCATCTCCTCCACCGGCCGTAGCCTGGGCTACGGCGTCTGAATCAACACCTTCACTGACCGCCTTACTGGAATCCCCTGTGTCACCACTGGGCGATGATGAGTCAGTCGGATCGTACGCAAGCATCGACAGTACTGACTCACGATTGGACTCTAACTCATCAACCAGTGATTCGAATAACTGCTGTTCTTCTGTCGTGGTTGCATCCGCATTTGCTGGTAACCCAGCTGCAGCGAACGAGGCTTGCTTCACGATCTTTCCCATCCGACGCTCGTACAGTGTTTCAACCGTCTGCTCGACGGTTTCAATCGTGTCCGTTAAATGCTGAACTTCAGTTGATGAGAACGGGTCATCGGCAGCCGCAGCAACCTCTTTCCGCTCTTCATACAACTCTTCGAGATACGCGGCGGTCTCCTGGTAGAACGTATCGTCAAGGTGCTGCAGGTCGCTTTTCTGCCGTTCTTTTTGGCGAGTGGATTGGATTTCGTGGATATTCATCGGCAGTGGAGTTGAGGGGATTGCTGGATTGATTGAGGTCGGTGTGACCGCAACGGCAACTCGATTACTGAACTCGTATCATCACTGTGTACTGGTCGCTTTTTAGTCTTTGCAGTCACCACTGTGCTACCTGACTCAAGGAGAGACTCCCGCCGTTCACGGCGAGGAGGATGCTATTAGAAGCCTGTCTCATCCAACAATGAAAAATTGAGAACCCAGAGACAGTACCACTCCGGGCAAAGAACAGTCACCCAGTAGAAGAGGACTCAGCGGAGTCTACTACTCGTGTTCGCCCCAGAACTCCGTCAGGCGTTGCCGCATTGCCTCTGGCCGGACACGCGTGAACTCACCCTGCTCCTGCTCACTCAGGTACTCCTTCACTCCACCCCACCCGGACTTCGCGTACCGTTCATCGATGAAGATACGCGCCCCGACTTCGTCAGACCCGCGGATCACACGCCCAATCGCTTGCCGTGCTTTCCGTGCAGCCGGGATCTTGTTCGTCGCGTCGAATCCACTAATCCCGTCAAGGTGCTCGTCGTAGGCGTTCTCGACCGCTTTATTCCGGTCTTGCGGGGGCAGTAGCGACAACCCAACCACGGCACACGTGTGGAGCTTATCACCGTCGTAGTCCACACCTTCAGTGATGGTGCCGCGTGTAGACGTGATGATCACTGAATCACGCCCACCGAAGAACGACTGCAAGTTCTCGTCCGTCTGCGCTGACGAGCTCGACTGATCTAACACGACATCTTTCTCACTGTCCACTCCGCGATCACACAGTACTTCTTCCGCCCACCGGGCCTCACCGTACGACGGTAGACACAGCAACACGTTACCTGGTGACCGCGAGATATCTTCGAGTAGATTCGCGTACTCTTTCCGCACGTCCGTCATTTGCCGTTCGTTCGACGTCGGCGATCCTCGGTTACTGTACGTGTATTTCGGGGCAGTCACCGTCATCGAGAGCCGGTTCTCACGCGGGAACCGCAGCGGGTATCGCCGGACCGTGACGTCACGGAACCCAATCTCTTCCTTACTGTCTGCTTCACCCGACCGAATGACAGCAGCCCGCTCGTCCTTCTCGTCGAAATCACTCGGGCTCACACACTGCCCAACCCCAGTCGTCCGGATGTACTCCTCAATCGGCTCCAGTGTCGCGCTCATCAGCAGCCCAGAGCCGAGTTCACTGAACACCTCCCGGAGTTTCTGCGTTGGGATGCAGTTGTACAACTGGTATTTCGGTGTCCATTCTTCCGTCCACCGGTGCGAATCTGAGAGCGGTGACTGCTTTGCACTCGCCTCCAGGATGACCTCCCGGAAGTAGTCGATGCGTGATTCGTGCGCCCACCGGTAGAAGAACTCTCCAACAGACTCACACTCAGGGACACGCTCAGCGATGCTGACCTCGTCAACGATGTGTTGGGCCGCCCGCGACACCGTGTATGCGTCCTCCCAAATATCCTCACCGAACGCCTCAGTCACCGCTTCGTACAACTCGTCCGGTTCTGTCCCTTCTGGGTCTTCCAGCGGGATGTCTTCGGTCCCGATCCAGTCTCGCTGGTTCCGCGCGACGTACTCCCACCCATTGTCGTACCGCTCTGCGAGATACCGGTCACCACGGTCTTTCAACCACCCTTCCAGGTAGTTGAAGAACTCCATCGCTTCTCGGAAGTCATCTGGTGTGATGCCGCTGTACGCCGGGTGTTCGAAGATGCTCTCGGCTTTCGGCTGGGTGAATTTGACTTCCTTTGCATCAACTTCACTCAACTCCGACCGTGGGAGTTCTCCTGGATCGCCGTTCAGGTAGCCGAGCGCAGTTCGAATGTCGTTGACAGCGTGCCGGAAGCTGTGAATGCCGTGTGAGTCAGACAGGATGTCTCGGACGGTCTCTTCGATGTTGTGTGCCTCGTCGAGGATGCCGATCGTCTCCTCGTCGAGGATCTTCGTCTTCATATCCGTCAGCAGCCGGGTGTCGGGGTCGAAGACATGGTAGTAGTTCCCGATGAGGACATCAGCGTGCTCCATCATGTCGGCCATCGCCTGGTGTGGGCAGATGCCGTGGCTGACTGCTGACTGGAACAGTGAGCCGGAGTCCATGACGCTGTGCGGAGCGTCATTGAACCAGAATGGGAGGCGGTCTACGGCGAAGAACCCCGCGTAGAACGGGTCGAATTTCCCTTGGAGGTCAGCGGGGAGTTGCATCTTCCCGGAGCGCTGTAGGCGGTGAGAGTCCGCGAGATCCGACGTGTGCGGAATTCCGTCCGGGAACGGGGATTCCACCCCGTTCACAACGAGCGGGTCTTCACCGGCGTCTACGCGTTGTGTGAGCCGCCTGACGACACACTCTGCCCGATGCGGATCGAACTTGTACAGGTCACGAGCGTCAGACGCTTCATCACTCGGGTTCGACCAGTCGTACGTGTACTTCGACCACTTCGGCGGATTCATCTCGTCTGGCCAGTCCAACGGGATGTCTGAACCGAATTTAATGAGCTCAATCGTCTTCTCTCGCAAGTCATCAATCTTTGCGGAGACACCGTACTCGTCGAACGGCGCGTAATCCACGTACGCGTACGGTAGCACGTCAGCCTGCCCGCGCATCACGATCGTCTTCAATGGTGCGTGATCATCGAGATTCTTGTTGATCGTCTGCATCTCCTCGATGAATTGCTTGAGCTGCTGTTTAACCGGTGTAGCGACGAGAATCCGTGAATACTCAGCGGCTTCATCATCGACGTCAGCCAGCACCTCGTCGTGGTTCCGCAGGTAGTGAATGCCAGCGGTCAGCCCTACAAGAGTCTTCCCTGTCCCACACGCCCCTTCCATGACCATGTTGTCATGGGCAGCGAGCGCATCGATGTACGCCTCAATACCGTCTACTTGGTCGGCGTACGGTTCATCGAACGGGAAGTACGTCGCCCACCCAGCGTCAATCTCGTCCACCGACACCGTTTTCGAGCCTTCGTATTCCGTCACTGAGCTATTGTTGCTGTCGTCTGTAATGATATCCGGTTCAAGTGATCGCCCTCGACCGCCAACGTCCGGCGGCACCCGGTCCTGCAGAGACTGGGAATCGTTGTTATTCTCGTTAGTTCCCATAATGACTGATTCGTTACGACCACTACCAGATGAATCCTGTTAAGTGTACGGATACTTCGTTACCCGGCGATAGCGTCGGGATTCACAACTGTTTGACTTCGTGATCGTGAACGTACAGCGCAGCATACAGTGAAAGCAGAAACACGCCTCCAAACCCTCTCGCATGGTAAGATTGACATCCTCCTCCGCCTGAAGGCGGAGGAATCCCGAGGTTGGGATATTACTTCGAAGCGTTCTGCCGAATAGCGTCAATATCAATGGCTTCAACCGGGTCTTGTGCACCGTCGAACGCTTCTTCCATCTGCCGCATCACTAGTAATGCTGCGTTCGGTGAGATCTGGAATTCTTGTGCGTACAACTCTCCAGGTTCGGCAGCGTCCAGGTTCGAGTGATTCGAGTCAAGTGTGTCTGTGATTTGTTCAGCGTCAACGACGACGGTCAACGCGTATGCTGGTTCGTGTGCCAAGGAGATTTGCACGACACCGACTTGTGGGAGATGTGACTGTAATGTCTCCAACCCACTGGTGACATCTTCGTAGGCCTGTTGATCGAGGACGAACCGAACCGGAATGAACTCGTCAGCAACTGCGTTCTCATGCGCTGTACAGACTTCCTGGTAAATTTCGCGCGCCTGTTCATCAGACACTTCGAACCGGAGAAGTCCTGCGGGATTCACCGTTGCTGGGATACGACACTCAGGCGGCACCATTCGACTATCACTGTTTACGTCACCCTCAACCGGAACACCATCGGCTGGGATATCTGACTCGGTCATACGTACTGTTAATCAGGTGGCCCGTATCAACCTCAGCCACAACACACTGTTTAACGTCGTGTTCGCTTGTACTCGACGAATGCGAGATTCTCACGGAGATCCCGCTTGATCTCAATCCACTCACCCCTATCCCACTCTGGAAATTTCGTATCCCCTTCGTACGTCTCGTGTATCTCTGTCAGCACCATCCGATCGGCGACCGGCAAGAACTGTTCGTAGACACTCCCTCCACCCGCGACGAATACTTCATCTGTATCCTGGGTTTCAGCAATCGCTAACGCTTCATCCACCATTGAAGCGGTGTGAACACGCGTTGCATCACCGAGGTCCTCAAGCCCAGTTGATTCGTTCACAGACGTGTCGACGCGGTCTGGATTCCTGGTGAGTACAATCGAGACGCGATCTGGGAGTGGCCCGCCGAGACGATCCACGATACTCTCGTACGTAACTCGCCCCATGATGACGGGTTTTCCAAGCGTGTGTGCCTTGAAATGCTTCAAGTCTTCAGGGTAATGCCACGGCATATCGTCGTCTTTCCCGATGACTCTGTTTGACGCGAGCGCCGCGATAAGTGTAATCTCCATTGAAATCACGTCTCCGTGCCCGTTTCGGTTCCTTGCTTGACGAGTACGAGTTCCACACCTAATTCACTTTCCAAATGCTCAACGAGTGCACGAAGTGATTCGCGTGAGAATTCGTTGTCTTTCGGGAATACTCGCACGTGCTGACTCGTCATCTTGAGGTGGGCGAACTCGTTCGTGTCGCTGATGTACACTTTTGACGAGAGGTGGAATGATCTCCCGTCGCCGTCCTGTGGGTGTGGAGCGATAAGAGCGAAATCACCCCGTTCAACGAGTTGCTGCGCCCCCGATGCTGTTGTTACTGAGCACTCATCGTCGTAGTTGAAGACTGCAGGTGTCGATGTGGGGATCTCTACTCCAGCACTCGTCTCAACGACATCGAACGCGGTTTGGTCGTATGCGTCACGGATTTTCTGAGTCATGGTGTCACGTACAGGTTAGTCGTCTGCTGCGACGAGCTGTGTTGTTCCTTCACCATCAAGGATTGTCTGGAGGAATCCTGGCTCGCAGCGCTTGTTCTGTGTCCAGCAGAGTCGCCGGTAGAGTAATCCATCGTCGTCCGCCCAGAATCGCCATGTTCCATCAGTGGTTCCGTCAGAAATGCGGAGTTCGACGTCGTCGTTTGCGGATAGGATCTCGACGTACTCATGGGCGGTTAAGGGACGGATGCTTCGTGTGAACGTGGTCTGCGGTGCGGATTCGCTCATCGTCACACCTCGATATCCTTGATCTCACCGTCCTCGAAGACACGTTTGTACGTCGTCCCGTCATCGTCGGTCCAGGTAACACTTTCTACGCTTTGCAATTGTAGGTCGGAATCGGATTCGGTCGTCATGGTATTTCGTTGTTGGGTTGTCGTGGTGTTGATGGTCGGATATCGTTACGCCTCGTTGTACAAGGGCGACCACGGCGTGTCGTTCACGCGGATGATTTGCGCGGTCTCGGCATTCGTGATAATCGTCCGGATTTGCCGTTCATCTTCGACCGGGATGGTGTGCCGGTCATCGAGAATTGGGATCGGGACATTAACGAGGAATCCGTCACGCCGGTCGTCTTCAGGAGCGACTCGTATGAACGTCTCTTCTTCGTCGTTCGTGATGCGGATTGCCTTCGGCGACCCAGCAATCTCTTCTAAGGCTTCCTCTACGGCTACCGTGTTGTGGGTTTCAACTTGCATCATATCATGTCATCCATGTACTGGTGGTGTGCTCCGGTGTGGATTACTCGGCGACGCCGAAGTAGATCCCGTCGTGGGATTCGTAGCCCTGTAGCGTGATGTCGTCGTACGTCAGGTCATCGAGGGGCTTGTCAGCGACGCTGATCTCCGGCCGGTCGAGCGGTTCCCTTGACAATTGTTCGAGAAGCCCCGGAACGTGGTCGTAACCTTCCTCGTCGTCGCCTTCAGCCGGCGCGTTTGACTCCACCCACGCTTTAACGTCCTGGTAGTCCTCACGTGTTTCCACAGCAGCGAGTTGTTCTTGGAGTGCATCGAGGTTGTCAGCGTACCACTCACCGCGCGCTCCGGTACCGCAGTAGACGTGAGCATCGACGAGCGTGTGCGAGAACGACCCCGGTTCGAAGTCAGTCTGCTGAGCGACTGCGGTCAGGATCAGTGAGTAACACGCGATGTTGAACGGGACACCGAGGGCAAGATCGGCCGATCGTTGCGTCAGGTGCAGGTTCAACTTGTCTCCTTGGACGTTGAACACGAAGGTGAAGTGGCATGGTGGGAGCGTTGAGACGGTTGCGTTCGCCGGGTGCCATGCTTGGACGACGATGCGACGGGAGCTCGGGTTTTCGTTGAGCTGGTCGATGACGTACTGGATCTGATCGAACGTCAGTCGTTTTTCACCGGTCTCACTGGTTTCTTCGTTCACCCAGCGGTGATCAGCATCTGGCCAGGATTCACCTGGAAGTTGCTCGTTCCCCTCAGGGACGGGGTACCGCCGCCAGAATCGACCGTATGCAGTATCGAGGTTCCCATCTTCATCAGCCCAGGCATCCCAGATACCGGTTTTTTCTCGCAACTCCTGGATGTGCTCTTCCCCGGAAAGGTACCAGAGGAGCTCGTGGAGCATGCTGTCCCAGCGGAACCCGTCCATCTTTTTCGTGGTCAGTAACGGGTATCCCTCGGACAAATCAATCGTGTAGTGCTTGCTGAAACCGGAGATGGTGTCTACGGCTGTCCGGTTCGGCTTGTACGTCCCGGTTTCGAGAACATCGGTTACGGTGTTAAGATATTCGTTCATATGTGCCTCCCTTGTACGGGTTTCACTGTGATACTGTTACTCGCGCACCGGCTTAATCAGTCGCATTTCACCCCCGCGCGTCTGAATCAGTGGCTGAGGAGTGATTGCGGCTACGGGTGCACGGCACAGTTCACCACTCGTTTTGGCTGTGCCACCTACCCGTGCAGGTCTTCGTGGTTTGTTGCAGACGTATGTTGAGTCCGCATTTCACAAGTGGTAGGCTGAGATGCGGACATCGATTCAGAAACGCGAACGACTAGTCTTCACTGATGGTTGCAGTATCCGTGGCTGAGTCGTTTTGAGGCGATTCGATTGGAACATCGAGTGCGGGAGGAACCGGGGTTTCGATGTCGTTGCTGGAGATCGTGGTTGGGTCGAACAGTTGAATTGCGGTGCGGATCGTTTCCCAGTCTTCGTGCTCGGCGGCATCGCGGAGGCTTTCGGTCGGAGCTGCAAGTAACTGGTTCACGAGTGCGTCCACAAGGCTGGTGACGATCTCTCGCTGCTCGTTTGAGAGGTCACCTGCAGTTTCTAATCGACGAATGGCACGTTGGAGTTCTTCTTGCTTGATTCGCTCTGCTCCTTGGTACATCCCTGCGATAACCACATCGGCCTGGTGGCGTTTGTACTGGGTGACGAGTTCAGTGAACGCCTTTTCAACGAGTGATTCAACACTCCGAATCGCTTCTCGTCGTTCTGCTCGTGTTTCAGCGGTTAGCTCTGCCAAGTCGTCCAGGCCAATGACGGTGATCTCTGGGTGCTCGCGGAGACCAGGGTCAACATCACTTGGTTGTGCGATGTCGATAATCGTGAGGGAGTCGTTATCGCTCCCTGCTTTCACTGGTATGTCTGGAACGGCATCGGCAGTGATGACAGGTTTACTGCTTCCAGTGGCGGTGATAACGATGTCTGCGTCCTTGAGGAGCGCGGGGAGGTCGTTAAGGGTGTGAACGGTTACGGGTGTGTCTTCCGGGAGTGTTGAGGCGACGTATTCGGCATTTCCGCGTGACCGGTTTGCGATGTAGAGTCTGTCTGCCCCGGTGGCGATGTGCCGTGCTGCACCAAGTGCAATCTCACCGGCTCCGACGATTAGGACGGTTACCTCGTTGAGGTCGTAGTGATCACGAGCGACGCATGCGGCGGCGGAGCTGAGTGAGACAATCCCGTCGTTGATGCTTGTCGTGGTGCGGGCGTGTTCGCCGACGTGCATCGCTTTCAGAACGGCGGGTTCTAACA
>LKMJ01003289.1_pt1 | contig 15022 bp, 13 predicted proteins | sample 643391 | NCBI WGS metagenome assembly LKMJ01 (sample SAMN04112250, study PRJNA286221) | soda lake metagenome | biome: soda lake; feature: Kulunda Steppe; material: water; isolation source: sample PL-Br10 brine of Picturesque Lake | place: Russia: Kulunda steppe | collected 2010-07
AAAATGCCGACGCGTACGTTTTGTCGATTACTGTTTCTCCTTCCTCAGGAGCGACTGGGTCGACAATCTGCAGGTCTTCGTGTTCTGGGTCATCGTAGCTTGATGGAATCACGCGCGTGTACGCGACAGGAACACCGCTATTGCGGGCGAAGTCAAGGAACGGTTCGATTTCGGTGATGGCCTCCCAGGCGACTTCACCCATTGCGGTTCGATAGTCTTCGATGGCATCGAGAATCGGTACATTATCTCCGACCACGAGACGTTGCATATCGATGACCAAAACGAGGGGATTTGTTCCAGCCCCACGAGATTCCCATGAAGATGCACCTTCCTTATCGTATCCTGCTTTTGTGATGACCTGTTTGTCACGCTCGGACAGCAGGTCCTCCCAAATGTGAACGGTCATTCTAACAAATTTTCCTTCGACGAGCAACAATATAGTTCTGTTCCTCTTTTATTTCATTTAGATGCCAATTGATACCATAGAATTTCAGTTATATATGACTGGAATCAGTACACTTATGCTAACTATTGACAACCTCTACATATGGACGATGAAACATATGTGTACATTGATGGAGAGATTGTAGAATCTGGAAAGGCACAGATTTCAGTATACGACCACGCGTTATTGTATGGTGGGGCTATTTTCGAAGGAATTGGGGTCTATGATGACCGCATTTTTCGATTAGATGACCATCTCGAGAGGTTATACCAATCAGCAAAACTCCTAAAATTAGATGTGCCATTGGAACGGACAGAATTACGAGAGGCGATTGTGGATACACTCAAAGCTAACTCAGGAACAGTAGATTATGTCCGCCCCATCGTCTCACGTGGCACGGGACCACTCGGACTTGGAAATCTACAGAGAACAGAGCCCAAAGTTCTCATTCTTGTTGCGAAGGATTCACCTAGTTTCTCAGAATCTCAGGGAGTAAAAGCTACAACCGTAAGTACAAGAAGAACACCATTTGAAGCAGTTGAAGGTAGAATTAAGGCAACGAATTACCTGAACAATATTCTCGCACAACTGGAGGTTTTAGAAAGCGACGCTGATTATGGCATAATGCTGGACTGTGACGGTTATATCGCCGAAGCATGTACTCATAATGTTTTCTGTGTCATCGATGGGACGTTAAAGACACCAACAGTAGAGCATTCGCTCGATGGGATTACCAGAAAAGTAGTGCTTGAAGTTGCTGAAGAGAATCATATTGCAACTGTGGAAACAAAGCTTACGAGATACGACCTAACTATCGCAGATGAGCTACTTTTAACGAATACGATGGATGGTGTCGGTTGGGTTTCGGAATATGATGGACAACAAATTGGTGATGGTCAGAAAGGGCCGGTTACGGACGTTATTCTTGAGGGTTTTCGAGATTGTACTGACAAACAGGGGTATCAATGGAAATAACACGGATACACCGGTAACAGAATACCCCCACTTTCTAAAATCACGGATGACATCTCATAGTGATTGTTGCGGTGGTTTTCAGGCCTCTGGCACAGCGATTGCTGTCTCACGGTGTGTAACACAGTTTGTGTTTTCTCAGCGATAGCAACTCACAAAAAAACGATCAAAGACTGAAAAGAGGAGTAGGATTCCTCACCCTCATGCAAAGAAAACTCCGGGCCAGACCTGAATATCCAAGAATGAAACGAAGATGACATACGCAAGTATCGTGCTGATTAGACTAAGTAAGATAGCTAGTTTAACGTTACCATGGAAAAACCAAAGAAACCCAAAAACATAGAGGGGGAATACAAGAAACATTCCAAAGAAATACATACCAATTGGAAAGGCACTAATCCAAAGAATGAGATAGAGTTCGTATTTGTGGCGCTCAGCGCCAGTCCGACCACTGGAGGATTCTTCGACACTAGAGCTAAATTTTTCCTGAAAGCTTTCGGATTCAGATTGAGGAACCAATCGGGCTTTCAGCTGAGGGCGCAGTAAGAAGAGAAGCTGAATGAGAAGAAGCACTATGATAGGAACACCAACAAGTAATGAAAAGAAGCGGTCATCCCATTGGTAGTTGCGGCTAGTCCATAGCATTACAGAAACACCGAACAAAGCGACGATGTAAATGATGAATTCAAGAGCTTCTCGAGTAGCAAAACGAGAGTACAGTTTTCTTACCGTGTCTATCGTCCTATCCGGTATTACCGATGATTGTTCCATTGCTTATTGAGTAATCCATCCCCGACAAATTAAAACCTTCTATGGAAAACACGACATATTTGGACAGCATTGAATTGATTATTATCGAAAACGGTATCCTGCGAAAGCAGAGTTTGGGGGCTCAATGCGGAGTTGCTAGCAATTTTTGTAGCTCTGAAGTGACAATAGTCCAACCACCACACTCTCCAAATTTTGCTATCACTTTCCAGTTAAGCTCTTGAGCGTAAGTCCAGATCAACAAGTTCAGATGCGAGTGTAAGGATGATAAGCAGGATAATAATTAACGAAATGGGGTTTTCGACCAGTGTCCAGTAGCTACCCCCATCAATAGCTACAGACCGGATGAAATTATCTTCAGCAATTGGTCCAAGGACAAGACCAAGTAGCAAGGCCACTCTGGACATTCGAATTCTGAGCATAAAGAAGCCAAAGATTCCAAATATCAATGTCACTGTAACATCCCAAAAGCTACCGTTAAGCAAAAATGCTGCCAGGAAAGTGGAAGGAATAATAATACCTGCCAGGATTGCAGGATCAACTGTTGTGACCTTTGTGAGTTGGACTCCAAAGGCAAAAATAAGTAAGCTACTGAGTAAATTTGAGATGAGTGCTGCAAAAATGGTTCCCATAACAATCTCCAAATTATCCACAAGAACAAACGGACCGGGTGTAATGCCCTGAAGAACCATCACACCAAGAAAAATAACCATCGCCGGGCTCCCGGGAATCCCAAACCCGAAGGTCGGAACATACCCCCCACCATCCTTAGCATCGTTTGAAGCCTCACTAGCAATGAGACCACGTGGGTCACCTGTGCCGAACTTCTCTGGGTTATCCTTTGTTTGAGCAGCCTGAAAGTACGCAATGAAATTAGCTGCTGTTCCACCCACACCTGGAATAACTCCGATAACCAATCCAATTATTGAACTCTTTAAAAATACGTATTTATGTTTGATAACATCCCTGACACCCTGAAACATACTTCCACCACCAGCATTGCCAGATTTCGATATCCGCTCTCCTTTCGCAACAAGGTTAATCATCTCACCAATGGCGAATAGACCGATGAGTGCCGCAATTAAGTCAATACCATCCAATAATGGTGCAAATCCGAAAACCCAGCGTGTCCCACCTGTTACTTGACTAAATCCAGGCAACGCTAGTAACAGTCCAAGCCCCGCTGCAATCAATCCTTTTTGTACATTTCCTCTGACAACGATGGCAATTGTTGCAAGACCCCAAATTGCTAACCAAAAGATATCTGGTGGACTAAAAAGAAGTGCAATTTGGGCCAAAAATGGGAGGCTCAGGACAAGTGCAGCCAGACCCAATATAGCACCGAGCCCACTTGCTGTGGCCGCGATACCTAGGGCCCTAGCAGACTCCCCTTGCTTAGTCAAGGGATACCCGTCCAACAGCGAGGCAGCATTTGGCGCTCGGCCAGGAATATTAAGCAGTATAGCACTAACGCTTCCACCTTGATTCCCGCCACCTAGAATTGCTGCGACAAACATAACTGCCACAATGGGGTCCATGCGAAATGTGAACGGTATCAACACAGCAAGTGCCGTTAACCCTCCAACACCAGGGATAATGCCTGTGACAAGACCAATAACTGTTCCCAACACAATGAGAAAGAATGTGGTTGGGTCAGCGATTGCATATAATGCTTCCAAGGTGGCTTCTCGTAATGGGATGTCTGCGGTGAAACGGTCTAATACCATCTTTTTACTCCTAGATGAACCAATATATCCATCACTGTGTAACCAGTAACCTGTATGGGTATGGTTCAGTTTGTATCAATGATAGACGAAGTGGATAATAAGCATGTCGGTTACTTGGGGATTGGTAACTGAGAAAGGTTTTTGAAACCGAAAGACACCAAGTCATTCAGTTGGGGTGAATAATACCGGGACAGCAGTATTCAAAATGATCTTTTGTGAGACACTGCCAAAAGCGACTTGACCTGCTGGGGATCGGCGCCTTCCACTGACAACAACGTAGGAAGCATTGTGTTTATGGGCGTACTCTGGAATCCGAGTCCCTGCTTTCCCAACGAGTCCAATTGGTTCGTATGGATATTGGACATCACTTCCAGCTTCATCAGCAATTTCAGCTCCGAAGGAACGGATCTGGTCCATAGACATTGGTTTACCGGTTTGGTCTAAACTCCCCTTTGCTAGGGAATAGAAGGATTCGCGGGTGAGCGAATGAACCAGTTTAAGCGGGCGGTCATACGCTTTTGCTAAGTGTACAGAAGCTTCGACAACTCGTGAAGCTTGGTTAGATTCATCGACAGCAGCTAGGATTGGTCCCTCTTTGAAATCAGCATACCCAACTGGAACCGTTACTACAGGAGATGGAGATTCCAATAGAACAGGTTGAGTGGTACTTCCTAGCAATAATTTTCCGGTCGGTGTCCGCTTTCTTCTACCAATAATAAGATATTGCGGTTGGATTTCATTGGCTAGAGCAGTGATTTCCTCAGCAGGGTTGCCGTTACGAATTATTTTCTGGACCGAAGTGGTATTTTCGACGAACGCTGATAGCAAAGAGTCAAGAGAGTGTTGAGATGTTTTGTCCACAACCTGAGAGTCCTCATCCACGACGTGTACAACGGTTAGTGGCTCATCCAATTCAGATGCAAGTTCTTGGCCAATCTGAAGAATCTCCGAGCTATCTGAATTACCAGCGATAGCGGCAAGTACTGTCATAACCACTCATTTGATTCCATAAGTGAAAAACATGCCTGTTCGGTTTTTCCTTTCGCCTGCTTTTTGATGAGAAATTAAATCTTCTGTCAGCAAACTCCATCTTTATAATAGCATAAGTAGAGTCAGAAGTTCAGTAACTCAGGCTTTGACGTCACTGTTGCCAAATCTGAGTTATCTCATCACGCTCTTGCCAGGCACTATATGCATCCGCAACTTGTGACTGCACCTCTTCACCAGATAGATAATGAGGGATTCCCAATGCACGGTCTTCAATTTCTTGTGCATATTCGTCATTGTTAATGAGTTCCTCAAAACCATCTTCAAGTGTATCTTTAACATCATCAGGAGTATCTGGCGGTGCCACCCAAGAGTTGTTTATTTCCATTGGATACATTTCCAGAATTTCGTCAACCTGGTCATCAGTTAAATCAAGATCTTCAAGCGTATCTGCATCTGGGGCGACTTCCCTCATCCGGTCAGTGAGATTCTCCTCACGGTCCAAGAATAGTGGAATTTTAAGTTCATCATCCTCAACGAAATCAACAACGACAGAAAAGTCGAGCCCAGTAAGCTCAACATCTCCCCGGATGACAGCTGGCGCAGTATCTGCAATCCCAAACGAGATAAGCCGGTCTAGAGCCAATTCAGCGTCGTATAAATCACTGACGGCACCGATAGAAATAAGCCGTACTGTAAGACTACTCGTTGCACCCACCGCAGAAAACTCAGCCCCATCAATCAGTGCATCAATATAGTCTTGCCCGGTTTCAATATCAGAATCCGCAGCAACGGCACCAACGATGACTGCTCTGGGCCCACCACAGATGTATGTCAGTTCAGGGGGCTCATATTCAACGGAGTCTGGTTCTTCAAATGGTTTTAACAATAATGCAGGTGTAATGGCTTCTGAGAGAGTGTATCCGTCGGCTGCTGCATTGTGAACGTAGTTGTACCCAACAATACCCCCACCACCTTCGCGTTCTTCAGTCCGAATATCGACTGGGAATACATCATGTTCTTGATTTCGTTCCTGAATAAGCAGCGTAGTTGCAGCTATTGCGCTTCCTGTCCCATACGGATGAACAACCGTAATATCATCAGTGGGGAAGTCGTCTTCATCATCTGTATCACCTATACATCCGGCTAAGCCAGCAACACCCGCGGCACCAGTGGCTGTAACGAACGTTCTGCGGTCTACTTTTCGCGGCATCGAGTACAAAATGTTGAGAGATATACTTATAACTATTGTTCGAAATTGGACAGGTTCGACTCACAATGTTGATGTCGATGTCGGAATTTGGATGTGAACTCGCTTGTTGAAACCGCAAGGAGACAGTAATCCCGTATGTACCTCGTCCCAAACACTCTGTGGCACAAACTATAATACCGGGAGAGCGTTGGCATAATATAATGGAACTGGAACCAAATTCCGCTACGAACTTATACAAAACACTCACGAGTATTATTCTCCCTCGTCCAATCGGCTGGCTTAGTACAGTTTCATCACAGGGTGATAGGAATATAGCCCCTTTCAGTTTCTTCAATTGTATTAATATCAACGAAACGCCAGCCCTGATGTTTTCTGCTGGCCGAACTAAAACAGGTACACAAAAAGATACGGTGGCTAACATCAAAGCAACGGAAGAGTTCGTTCACAATGTTGTTACAGAGGCCTTGTTTGAACAAATGTACATGACGAGCAAGCCTCTGGAACCGGAAAAAGACGAATTTGAGTATGCAAACCTCACCCCCACATCTTCACAGTCTGTTGACCCACCACGGGTGAAAGAGGCGGTAGCTCACCTAGAATGTGTATATTTCGACGAGGTAAGTATCGGAGATCACACGATGATTATTGGAGAAATACAGCACATCCATATCAACGACTCTCTCGTTGATGGCCAAACAACTAATATCGAGGAGTACAACGCTGTTGCTCGCTTGTTTGGAGATTACTATACGACTATAGAACCGTTCAGGCTTTCATCGAAATACAACAGCGAGGCTAAGAACCAGAAGAAGAGTTAGCGGAACAATCAGGATGGTTAACAACATTCTGGTGAAGGAATGATTCAATTCGTTTTTCATCAAATCCGATTTGCCGCAGAATACGTTTTGTCTGCTCACCAGAACGGGATGGTTTAGATGAAATAGTATGGCTATCACCATCTAATTTAATCGGGGTCCGTGTAACCAATACTTCACTTCCATCTACATCCTCTCCCATCGTAACCATATCGCGTTCACGGAGGTGGGAATCCTGGGCAGCCTGTTTGACAGTTTGTAATTCAGCGGCTGGAACCCCTGAAGCAAGCAGCTTTTCGATTAATTCTTCGCGTGGGAACGATTGGAATTCGTCTTCAATTTCGCTATATAATTCATCCCGATTGGTCAGTCGGTCTTCGTTGGTTGCAAAACGTGGATCATCAATCCAATCCTCTCTGTTCATAGCTTGACAAAACCGTTTCCAAATGGGTTGGTACGGGACCGAGAGGTACATCAATTCATCTGCTGTTTCAAAAAGTCCGGTCGGAGAGTACCCTTCCCACGTGTGTCCAAGTCGCTGAGGTTGGTTACCAGTTTGACTGTAATACGTATACCATTCACCCATAAATGCTGCGGCTGTTTCAAAGAGAGAGGTTTCAATTTTGACCCCTTCTCCTGTGCGGTCACGTTTGTGCAAAGCCATAAGCACTGCAAAGGCCGTAAAAAGTCCAGTGCCATAATCTATCGGAGAAGTACCGACCCGGGATGGCTTTCTGTCTGGTTCTCCAGTCACCCACATTAATCCTGACATGGCTTGTGCTATAGGGTCAAACCCAGGACGGGCACTGTATGGCCCCGACTCACCAAAGCCCGTAATTGATGCATAGATTAGATTCTCATTCCACTCCGAGAGGGTCTGATAATCGCAGCCAAGTCGTTCCATCGTTCCCGGTGTATAGTTGTGAACAACAACATCAGCCCATTCAGTAAGAGAAGCGACAACCTCATCAGCACCATCGGATTTTAAATCCAACTCGATAGACTGTTTATTTCGACCACCAGTCGGCATAAAGCTCCCATGAAGGATTCGTCTTTGGTCACCTCCTCCAGGGGGCTCTACAACCAGAACATCAGCACCGAAATCAGCCAAAAGTGTTGTTGCGTACGGTCCTGCTACACTTTGTGAGAAGTCAAGTACATTCAAATCTTCTAAGGGCTTCATACAGCTACTGCCGTGGCTTTGGTAATAAATACGGCGGTATGTGTAATTCAAGATACATGCTGTCTATTACTGGCTACATTATATCGAAGGGCTTCCAAGCAGGTTTGATAACAGACGCTCGGTCAGTTGAGTGTACATAGATAGTACTAGATTGCAGCTACGGGGCGTAACAAAGATTTTCTATCCCCTCTCTCAATATTACATTGATGTCACGTACAATTGCCGACAAACTTGGCCAATTTGCATCCGAAATAACCTGCCATGAGACAAACGACGAAACCGTTGCAATTATCGAAGATTCTTTCGTTGATACTGTTGGTGTGGCATGTTCCGGAGCGGAAAACGGTGCAACAGAAGGGGTTGTTTCATTGGCGAAGTCAAGCAATGGCCCTGCGACCGCTATCGGTCATGACACCGCTGTCTCTACGCACACTGCATCCTTTCTTAATGGAATAGCCGCTCACTGGCTAGAACTTGATGATGGTTCGTCTGCAGTTTTTGGGCATCCCAGTGTCACATTAGTTCCCTCTTTGCTTGCAATTGCAGAGATGTATGCGAAACCCGGAAGAGAGCTAATTGATGGGTATCTCGCAGGCTTCGAAACGATGGCTGCTATCGCAGACATCGTGAACCCAGACCATTACGAAGCTGGTTGGCATGCAACAGGGACTTTGGGGAGTTTTGGGGCAGCTGCAGCTACCAGCCGCTTTCTTAAGTTAAGTGAAGAACAAACAGCCAATGCGTTATGTCTTGCAGCGTCAATGGCATCAGGATTACGTGCGAACTTTGCAGGAGATAGCAAATCAATGCATGCTGGTCACGCTGCCCGTTCAGGATTGACTGCCGCATTGCTGGCTGCAGATGGTTTCTCAGCATCGCCAAAGGCTATGGACTCATTCCTTGAGGTCTACACCAGACCTGGTAAACCCCGTTTAGACTCACTCTCTAATTTTGGGGACAGTTGGTACATTCAAACAAAGGGCATTAATCGAAAGCTCTTCCCTTGCTGTTATTATGCACAATCTGCGCTTGTTTCGGCAAAAGAACTCACAATTGAGCATGATATCCGACCTGAAGATATTGATTCAATCAGTATCCACTCATCCAAAGCTGCCCGTGAAACACTTACTTATGATACGCCAAAAACAGGGAAAGAATCACAGTATTCAATGCCTCATATTGTCAGTGCTGCTATTGCAGACCGATCTGTCGATCTTGACACATTCACCAAGCAAACTATTTCTCGTAAAGAGATTGCTGAATTACGGGAACGAACGACGTTCACAGCCGATGAGAGTATACCATATAATTCCTATAAGACCACGGTAGAAATAACGTATGACGATACAGTAATAGAAAAGCAACGGGCGTTCCCCCCTGGAGCCGCCGATGCCCCACTCTCTCAGTCACAATTGAAAGACAAATTTATGGACTGTACCTCTGATTTGCTTCCAGTATCTGAGGCTGGTCGATTGTATGAGAAGCTATCTAATTTACGCTCGCTTGACGATTCAGCCTTAATTTTGAATGAGTTATGAAATTGTTATAACGGGGGTACAAGACGACCAGATAGCAAACTGAAAGACGCTGCCAATTCGTGCTGTATTTGCCAAGTGTCTCCTTCTACGGATACGTCACACACCACACCGATGGCAGACCGAGCAGAAAGGTTAACAAGACCATCCACATATGCTCATACATGCCCATAGCCCTAACAGCAGAGCAACGTGCTATTGTTAATTCGCTTGCTGAGCTTTCTGAATCAGAGTTTGCTGAAAAGGTATTTACGTGGAATGGTGAAACGCCATGGAGTAATTTACAAAAACTAGCTGAGTATGGCTTTCTGGGACTTAATTACGATGTTGAATATGGTGGTGAGGGACTTGACGAATTTGATTCCCTCCTTGCTATCGAGACAGTCGGCCGTATTTGTCCTGATACTGCTCAATATGTGTTAAATCAACAGCTTATCGGACCTCGATATATCCATGACTTTGGGAGTGAACAGCTAAAGAAAGAATACCTTCCACAACTCCTTGAAGGTACTGACCTTATTGCTATCGCCATATCAGAGCCAGAAGCTGGCTCAGATGTCAATGCAATGAATACTACCGTTCGAGAGGAAGATTCAGAATTGACCTTATCAGGTGAGAAAACCTGGGTTAGCTATGCTGATGAAGCATCTGCAGCTGTTGTATGGGCCAAGTTTCCGGAAGGACTTGGAACGGTGTTAGTGGATTTAGACAGGCCTGGTGTTGAAATCAATCAAGAGTTTACCAATTTAGCAGGACATTCCCAGTACCATATCTATTTCGAGGATGTGGAGATTTCTAACGAGAAAGTGCTAGTACGGGGAGAAGAAGCATTTCGTGAATTGTTACGCACACTCAATTGGGAAAGACTTGGTACCGTTGCATTCACAAATGCTATGGCTATCAATGCTGTTGAGCAAGCACTTGAGTACGCAGAAACACGAGAACAGTTTGGCCAATCAATTAATGAATTTCAAGGGATTGCATGGAAGCTTGCGGATATTGCTACCAAAGTCCAAGTTTCACGAGCTCATATGTATCAAGTGGCCAAAAAAGCAGTAAACTCCGATACCCATCCAGACCCCATGGCTACTGCAATGGCCAAACTATACTCTGCAGAAATGGTCGAAGAGGTTGTGAGTGAAGCTTTGCAAATTCACGGTGCAAATGGCTATATGGAATCTCACCCCATCAGTTATTTATATCGACTTGCAAGAGGCCGGAGAATTGGAGCCGGAACTGACGAAATTATGAAAAATACCATTGCAAAACGTCTCAAACGCAATGGATTCCCTTCATTGATTGAGTGAATTTCCTGGGTTTCTCTTGAATACGCCAGTTGCCTTTGCCACGATTTCTTCCTCTTCATCCAGTACATCTACAGATACGAAAGCAGTTGTCGATGTCTTGCTATCAACGGTCGCCTTTGCTGTTAAGACCCCTGTAGCAGGAGACATGAAATCAACACGCAAGTCGATCGTCAAACTTGGCGGTTCACCAAGAGAGTTCACTGCTAATGCGCCTGCTGAATCTGCTAGGGTACATATTACACCCCCATGGGCCACAATTTGTTGATTACTCATTGATAATTCGGGCCGTGGCTCTAATGTTACAGTGGCCTTCCCGTCCTCTGCTGAGACAACGGAGTGGCCAATTAGATTTCGAAATGGTACAGTCGAGTTGTTCTGGTTCATTATATCCGATGATAACTATTTATTTGGCAAAGTGTTATTCGTCACTATTCTCAACATCTCGGTAATTTTCTCCTTTTCCTGGTCGGTAATCACCGCTGTTGAACTTTCCGAGCCCTTCGGTAATACCTCTATAGCTGTGGTAATATTTGAACTCCTCACCTTTTGCTAGTTCATATTCATGTGCGTCTTCGAAGGACATTCGTTTCACCTTGTCGTAGAAAATCTTCGTATACTCTACAGCCAGTGGATCTTTCTTTGCCATTTCAGTGACGAATTCTTCGGTCCGTCTGTCAAGCTTTTCCGCTGGAATTGCTTTAGTAATAGCACCCAATTTTTCGGCACGCTTTCCAGTAAAACCTTCACCACTCATAGCATAGTAAATTGCATCTCGACGGGACATAGTATTAATCAGAGACCACATTACCCCGCCCCCAGGCGGGTGGCCCCAATTAATTTCTGAAAGACTGAAAGAGGCATCATCAGCCGCAAAAGCAACGTCACACACAGCCATGAGCATATATCCTGCACCGACCGTCCAACCGTTTACTTTGGCTACAGTGAGATGAGGGAAGTTTTTCAAACCAACGAACACCTCACGATGATATTTTGTATTCTCTCTGACGACTTCTGGGCCCTTTTCTCTGGCTTTTTCGAAGAACTCATCGAGGTCTAAGCCTGCACAGAATGCATCTTCAGTACCGGTGATTACAAGAACAACCACCTCATTGCGAACGGACTCTATTGCGTCACTCAGCTCTCTGAGCATTTGAGGGTTCATCGCGTTCTTTTTTTCCGCTCGGTCTAGTTCTATTTGCGCGATTTGCTCCTCAACGTCCAAAGTTATCGTCTGATAGGCCATCGAGTGCTAGCTTGAGTGTTGGTTATTTAAAACTAGCGAGGGGTGAAAATATAATTCCATCAAGAAACGTTCAGACTCAGAGTAGCCCCACAGAGTGACGACATGGTTTTTGACAGAGTATATGATAGTTGGTTGGTTATTATAGAGATAGACTCAGTAATTTGTACCCAGCTCGTTTTTATATCCGTTCAATCAGGAGCTTTCTTCAGTTATTAACTGCTCTTTGTAAACTGAGCGTTGTTTTTTGCCCGAGCCAGTAGTAGATATTTTATCAGTGATATGATATTCACGAGGTCGCTTATAATTTGCAAGGTGCTCAGTCTCTTGAAGATATACATCCAGTGTTGAACTGTCAGTCTCAGATTCCGAAGCGAATTCAACAAATGCTTCCACACGTTCACCCCAATCCTGGTGTGGGACGCCTATCACGACAGCATCTACAACATCTTCATGTGTCTTTAATGCTTCCTCAACTTCTATCGCAGAAATCAATTCGCCACCACTCAAAAGCATGTCGTCAGTTCTACCTTTAATATAGAGATGTCCTTCCTTGACTATCCCCACATCGTGAGTGTAGTACCAACCATTGTAGACCCTCGCTTTAGTTTTCTCGTAATCCTCAAAATAGCCAAAGAACAGTTGGTCCGTTCGAATAATTACCTCACCGTCTGTCCCTGGTTCTACAGTTTCACTGGGTTCGACAAAACGGTCGTTATCAAGCTCAATGAGTCGGATTTCATCACCAGCAACTGGACGGCCCACACTACCAGCGTGTTCTGGTAAATCCTCTGGCCTCAACATAGTATTCAAACCACCCTCCGATGAGCCATACGAATTGTAAATATTCGGTGTAATTTCCTCCATGAATGTATGTGCTTGATTTTCTGTAAGGACCTCTCCAGTGTGTCTCCAACATGTAATGTTGCTAAAGTCGGAAGAATCTGCACTCTTATCTCGTACAAACCGCTCAGTGAGTGTCGGCACAGTCATTACGTGTGTCACCGGATAGTTTCGAATACACTCAAGTGCAGCATCAGCGTCAGAATAATCTTTCAATGCCACAAGTGATGCCCCAGCTGTTACAGCCCCCCGAACAACTGTATCAATCCCTGAACCATGGAACCAGGGAAGGAGTCCAAGCCAAGTTGAATCAGGAGTTAGCTCAGATTCATTCAATGATACACGAACGCGCTCGGACCCACTTTTGGCGGAATGCGCTACAACTTTGGGTCTCCCTGTGGTGCCGCTCGTACAGAACATATATGAAATATCATTCGGATACCGCTGAAACGGCGGGGGTGCGCTGTCAGAGACTCGCGTTAATTCATCAGACAAGCAAACGTCTGGATCTGGCCCTTCGTTAAAATTAGAACTTTCAATCGTCATATGAGGAGCATCACTGTGGAGATTGGTTGAGACAAATGACGCTATATCCGAGAATTCTGCATCGTAAATAAATATCTGCTCATTGACTTTGTCAAGTACATGAACAATGTCTTCGGCACTCAGACGGTAATTGAGAGCGACAGGAACTGCACCAATTTTGAAGCAACCGTATAGAATCTCGGGGAACTGAACAGTATTGTGGGTCATAATCGCAACACGGTCATTAAGGCGAACACCAAATTCGCTCAGAACGTTTGCAACGCGGTTTGCTCTGGAATTTAGCTGTGAATAGCTAATTTCCGTCCCGTTCTGTGCGTCGTAGATAACTGTTTTGTCAGGTCGCCATTGGGCCTGTTTTTCAAGATGCTTCCTCTGTGAGATAGCCATGATTCGATTGCCAATAAGAAGGTATAATATAAAAACGATGCGACAATCAATTAGTGAGAATAATACACATCCACCAAGTCTAGAGGTACAATTCAGACATTGTGGGGGAAATGGATGGAACAGTCTTACAGATGCAGTGTTACTTTAGGTTGTATACCCTTTCAGCATTTTTACGAAGTAGTTTCCGTTTTGAGTCGGGGCGAATATCAAGCTCTTCAATCTCATTCCGAGCACGGTCCATACTAATAACTGGGAAGTCAGTTCCAAATATCACTTTATCACTTCCCCAGCTGTCAATGAATTCTATAAACTCGGGTTTCCAATGTTTGGGGGCGTACGCATCCGACCCGATATAGACATTTTCGTGTTTGGTAGCAACAGACAGCATCTCTTCAACCCATGGATAGCCGATGTGGATTCCAATTAATTTAAGCTCTGGAAAATCGCAGGCGACAGTATCCAATGTTATCGGTCGTCCCACACTCGGATGTGTTGGATGGTCCTTTAGATAGTCAAGACAATGCCCGATTTGCATCTGAATCGGGATGTCTAATTCTACGCACTTGGCATAAAAGGGATAGTATTTTCGATGGTCTGGTTCCATTCGAAACCAATGGGGGTACAGATGTGCACCGATGAAACCCATTTCCTCTACAGCTTCTTCGAGTGCTTTGACACCCTCCATTCCTTCCCAAGGGTCAATACCGGCTAACCCGTAAAATCGGTCAGGATACTCTTGAGTGGCTTCGTAAACCACTTCGTAGGGGACTGCAAGGTCAGAAAATCCAAAATATTTTGAACCTCGTTTGACCGCAATCAGAAACGCTTTTTCGATATTATTCTTATCCATCTGGCTGACCAGGTCGTCAAGAGAGAGGATTTGTTCTTCTTGTCCAAAGTGCTCGTCATACAAGCGGAACTCATGCTCTCTTCTGTTAACAACTTCAGGTGTTCGGATATTGACCACAGCATCGATGGCTTGGAATTCCTCTGTTTCAGGACTTGCCATATCATATCATCCGTGGAGTTAGTACATAATAGTTCCGCGACGGTA
>LKMJ01003290.1_pt1 | contig 15022 bp, 9 predicted proteins | sample 643391 | NCBI WGS metagenome assembly LKMJ01 (sample SAMN04112250, study PRJNA286221) | soda lake metagenome | biome: soda lake; feature: Kulunda Steppe; material: water; isolation source: sample PL-Br10 brine of Picturesque Lake | place: Russia: Kulunda steppe | collected 2010-07
GACGACGAGGGCGAAGGCGCGGGCGACGACGAGGGCGAAGGCGCGAGCGACCACGAGGGCGAAGAGCCGACGATCGAAGAAGAAGGCAGCAATTCTTACGACTTTGACGACGGCGGCTTAAGCGGTGACTTCTTTGGGGGATTTTCTAGGGAAAGAGGCAGAGGCAGGGCATCGTCTCGTAGAGGAAGATACACGAAGAGAGCACCAGGATCGAGTACCGAAACGGCAACATGTAGACGGGAAATTCGTGATAGAGACCGCAAAGCTAGCCACGCAGAAAACAGAAGGGGAAGGGGGGCACGAAGAGCGGCGGGACAGGGCGGTAGGGTCTGAGCGGGGTTTTCAAACCTTTTTTCAACCGTTGTTGTTCTCCGATACAACCCTCGTCATGTATACGTGACATCCTCCCTTCTTCTTTCTGTCGCCGCCGCTGATGCTGCTGCTCTTACCGGCCCCGCCACTCGAATCTTTTTCTGAAGATCGCGCCCGCGATTTGCGAGGGGGCTTCGTTGGACGCGCACCCCTGTCTGATTCGCGGGCCACTAGACGAGCAGGAGAATCAGCCACACCCTCCTGGGTCCGACTCTCGAAGGACGACGCGACAGAATTTACTATCGCAAGAGGTGGAGACAGAGGCGGAGGCGGAGGCGGAGGCGCCAGATTCTCTATCGCCGCGTAGTGCCTGAGCAGCACGCCTCGCACGAAGGCGTAGGCGTCGTCCAGCTGCGTGTAGGAGTTTGCTCCGGTGATGATGATGCAGCCGCTCCTGAAAACGGCGATCGTGAGCCTGCGGCAGTCTCCTTCGCCATTACCGTATCCTTTACCCGTGCATCTCGCAGGGAGAGGAGGATTGTTGTGTTCGCCCTTGCACCCTTTGCCGTGTTTTCCGGCGCGGGTAGGCAAGTTACCGCGACAAGCGCACCTACAAATCCCGTCCTGGTGCGCGCGATTCAGCACGTTCCAGCAGTACTGGATCTTGACGCCGGGGTATATGCAGGGCTCGTACGAGCACATGATGTCTCCGTACTCTCGCAGGAGCACGTCGTAAAGCTTCTCTCGCTTCAGACGTATTCCGGAGTTGTAGTCGCTGTTGATGAGGCACACTCGAAAATCCGTGTTCTTGAGGCGTTTGACGTCTTCGAGCAACCCGATAGGCTGCGGCACTTTTGCGGTTTTCCTTTTTGCCGAGAGTGACGGATTCTCCGTCGATTCCGACAGTTTAGGCTCGATCGACGTAGGCGCTTCAACGCGCTCGTAACATTCCGCTTTGTTTATAGCCGCGCATTCTCCTCCGCCATCTAAGATGCGGGCAAGTTCTTTGAGCTCCGCGATCAAGAGATCGATGCACAGCGAGCCCTGCTCTATGCATTTGACGCCGGTGATTTGCAGATGGCCGTTACGAAAAATCTTGACGTTGAGCTTCGTCTTTGTCCGTAGCGTATGTTCGTCGAGTTCGTCGACTTTGTTAAGCGGTTCTGTCGGTCCCGATCTCTCGAAACGTCCGTCGTTCAAGCTGAGAGGGACGTAGGCTATCACCGTCGCTTGATTATCGAAGTGTCGTGGGGTGGTGGTGGATTTCTCGGTCCTCTGCGTGTTCTCGTTGCCATCGACTCCATCGACTCCATCGACTCCATGCGGCTGCTTACGGGGCAACGAAGACGTGCTTCGTTTTGTTGGCTCAGCGCTGTTCGCGACATCGGGTAAAGACTCTCGCGGCTCATGCTCCACCGTAGTATTCGCTGACGTGTCCGAAGTGCGAACCCCCCGAAACCTTTTAAATCCGTCGCTGTCGGTGTATTGTATCGAGGAAAAAGTCCGTCCATCCAGTCGCAGGTGCTTGTAAAGGGCGTCCAGGTTGATAGCCGTGTCTACGCTTCCGACCACCGTTATAGTAGAGATACGATACGGCGTCCCTTCCATAGGTCAAAGGCGCAGCGTGGCCGTTGTACGGCTTTCGCCTGGTACAGCCGTGAGCCGAGGGCCGATAGCACGTCCAGCCAGTATCAAATGGGTTCGACGCGCGTAAAACAAGGGACAAATAGCGCGGTGCGCTCTTTAGATTTAAATGATTTAGCATCCAGGACGTGCCTTTAAGTAGAAAAAAAAGGGCAGCTGCTAAGCTAGCTCGTACGTTACCAGCGTCAATTGATTGCCGTTGGTCTCCTCCGCGAGCTCATCCGAGATCTTCCTAATTTAGGGTCATCACGACCAATCTCAAGCTGTCCCAGGAGGTCCTCGTGCAGATCCTTTCTTGATAAAAAAGGTGGTTACCTTCTCTCACATCGGAAAGAGCGGACGTTGATTTACGTCGGGTTCTATACTGGAATTCGCCCACGGAGACACGCATACCCTGGGAACGGCGGGTTCGGACCGGATCTGCATGTTCGTGAGCCCCCTCCTTCTGGCCGTCCCGAACAAGGGGGACAAGTTTAAGGTCGGCGTCTCTTGTACCGCTCCCACGTCGGCGTGGTCCAAAAAGCTCCTGTGTACGGCGAGCCCCCAGAAGGTGTCCTTCGTAGCGTTCACCGCCCCGCCCTCTTGGTCCTCGGTGATGGCCTCGCCCAGATCGCGGAGGGATCGCAGAAACGCCTCGGGCGTCGCGTGCACCCTCGCGACGTTGTCATCTTTGACGGCCTTGTTCAGGTACACGTTGTAGATATGCGACACCTTGGTAGGTCGGCGAGAGAAACGCGTGTTCCCGCGCAGGAAGACGGCCGCGTAGCTCTTGGTCGAGAGGTATGAGAAACGACGGATATCGCTCCTTTCCAGCGCGACGTCCTCGGGGTCTTTCCCCCTATGGGCGACATCGGAATAGGCTTGGACCGCGTCAATGCTCTGGTCGACCAGGTCCTCCGGCCAGCCCTTCTCGACGAGGATGGGATTCTCGAGGATGGAGGTACGGAATAGCGCTTCTTTGGCTCTCCAAGCAAGGCGCGCGTCGAGCGAATAACCTTCCGCCGTATCCATGCGCCCCGTTTCGTAGACACGCACGATGCGTATCGCGGGCAACACCGAGGCGTCCCTCATGGCGTCGGCGCCTACGTAATTGAGCACGGCTTCTATGCGCCTCTTTCCCTTCACTTCGACGCACCGATTTCTGTTCACCACGGAGGACGTCGAACCCATCTGCCGGAGCACCGACGACGAACGCGCTCCGGATACCTCGTCCTCGTCGCGGTATATGACGAACCAGGTGGGAGACTGTTCGTCCTCGTCGAGCAAGGCGGCTCGCGCTTTTGAGGCCCCTATCCTAGCGTATATCTCCGTGTCGCTAGTTTCGAGGTAGAACATCTTGCACTCGCGTTTCTTGTTATAGGCCATCAGCCTCGATCCCGCTCCCAACACAAAATCCGTAGAATAAACGGTGGTGGCGTTGTATCCCTCTACCCGATGAGTCTCCTCCCCGTCTTCACGTTCGTCGTCACGATCTACGTCGTCAATGGACGGTCCTCCCGTTGTCCGTGTTCCTCTAATGCTGGAATCGTTCCTTCTTTCCGTCGTATTCGAACCAGGTAATAAGAACGCCGCAGACGTCGAAGGTGTCGCTGACCCGGTTAGGGCACCCCGAGCAGCCGGACCAGCTCGCGCGCCAGCAAAAGCAGTAGGATCTACAAGGACGTAAGGAGTGTTAAATGCGTCAAAAGACGGAGCAGCAGCGGGCGGAGGAGCAGTTGCATTGTGTAAAAAATCCGCAAAAGGGTATAATTCGTCTTCTGCGTTTAGTCCGGTCCAGTTTGGAGCGGTGCTCGATGGGTTAACTCCTCGTCTCTGCCGGTCCACGTCCCTCTCCACCATCTCTAACAGAGCAGCTGGGTCGTCGCCATACGGCATTTCGTTCGCTTCGTCCAGTCGGGTTGGGAGCGGCGGCTCGGTTTCTGATACGACCTCTTCTTCGTCGTCGTCGCGTTCCCTGCCGCCGCGAAGCGGCCCCCACCGCCACCAACTCTTATTCATTGTCGTTTGGGACCCCTGTTTGCACCGTTTGCACATCGTCGCCAAGCCGGAACACCATGCCCTCGGAGAACACACAGATTTAGCTAGCGCGGGAGTTCGAGTCACGGCGAACGTTAAGGTAGCCGCGCTCAAGGTGAGAGCAACGGTCGTTTTTTTGATGGCGCTTCGCGCGAGATCACGGGTTACGTAAAACGTTTTTTTGGGAGCCGCCTTGCAGCCTTCGAGGGCTCGCGAAGAAGCGTCGCGCACACTTTCGAAAGGCCACGACAGGCTGTAGCGACCCGGATACATAGCGGCGTACAAGCTCCCTATCGAAACAGAAACGGACGCTATGGGTGCCAAAAAGCGGTTCCGGTTAACGAAATACGGAGTAACGTCCGTTGTTTCCTCTTGATCGTCTTGGACGCTGACGCCATCCGTCTCGTCCAAGGCGATCACGCGATCGCCGTGAAAGAGTTCGATCACAAACACAATATCCGCGACATCTTCCTCTCGTACGCCCGGTATCGTTCTTTTCGCGATAAAACCGACGTACTCGGCGTCGATATCTGCGGATGCACTAGAATAATCGAGATAGTGTTCCGGGGACACCACGTACAGCGTCTTTTTGGACGTGGACATCGCCGCCGTTCGTTAAAACACGAGCACGCAAGGCGGTTCCTATTAGCTAACATGGACGGGCATATGTTGTTTGTTCCGCCCGACGCGCGAAACGCGCAGAGGCGCTGAGATCAGCTCGGTTCACGAGCGTTTGGCCGCGTGTCTGGCGTACGCCTTCCGGAACGCTTCCAAGTCCGCGCGCCACATGTTCCTCTCGGACACTTCTTCGGTAGCGCGTATCCGCGCCAGAACGTCATCGAGCTGGCCGTCCACCTCCTGCTTTTTGTCGAGCGTCAGCGTGAACAGGGGCATGCGGGTCAGGTAGTCGTAGCCCCCTCCCGATGACTCTTTGACGCCTGGAGTCTCGCCCTCCGAGCCATCTCTCAGACCTCCCGCAGTTCCCACAATGGACGGCACCAAAGAATCGTAACCACGTTCCGCGAGTTGCTCCTCGAGATCCGCTTTATTTTTACGATGGATCACGATATCGCCGTCGACCACCTCGCGCAAAAAACGGCTCTTGTTTCGCAGAACCTTGGCTCGGTGCGCCAGCTCGCGCAGCAGGTGCGCCTTGCGCCTTGCGTAAGCGTGCAGCCTCACCCGGAAGTACTCGATCAGCACGTCCCTGACGGAGTCGTACTTCTGGATGCGGCCTTCGTGGTTGAACAGGTACATGTTGGTGGTGCTCATGTGGCGGTTGGACACAAGCTTGAGCTCCTTCTCGAGGCGCGACAGAGGCACCTTGCCCTCGGCCACCACCGTCTGTGCGTTCGACCCGCCGTCTCCATCCCGATCGCCGCTCATCGGACGCGTGTACGCGTCGAGCGTCGCCATCGACGAGAAGGTGATCGTGCAGCATACCGCGGTGTCGGTGTGGTTGTGCTTCACCGACTTCACGTCTTGGGGGTAATTCTTACGGAAAGCGTCGACGGTCTCGACAAAGTCCTCCGTCCAGTAGCCGATGGGAAGCTCGGTGATGGTGATCTCGGGCCTACTCGCGGGACCGCTCTTGTGCCACCTCCCTCGCGTGAAGTACTTACCCTCTCCGACGTACTCGACGGTACCCGTAAAGCCTCGGTACCACGGGTGTAAAGCAAACACGGGGTCGTCGGGCGACAGAGATGACACCGTGACAGAATCCGCTTCGACGTCTCCACCATCCTCCGGCTCTGCTTCGCCACGTCGCTCTCTTTCGGCTCGGCGATCCGCGACGTCGAGCAGGTCGAGCAACGCGCGCGCCAGATCCTCGGGGTTGTAGCAAGGCACGTTGGTGCTGAAGCCCGTGCCGATGCCCATAGCGCCGTTCACAAGCACGAGCGGCAGAACCGGCACGTAAAAGTCGGGCTCGACCGGCATGCCATCGTCGTCGAGATAACGCAACACCGCGTCATCTTCACGGGGTAGCAGATACTGCGTGATCGGGTTCAGCTCGGTGTAGATGTAACGCGCCGCGCTGGCGTCCTTGCCGCCCTGACGTCGGCTGCCGAACTGGCCGTTCGGGAGCAGCAGGTTGATGTTGTTCGAGCCCACAAAGTCCTGCGCGATGCCGACTATGGCGGCGTTCAGGCTGACTTCGCCATGATGGTACGCCGAGTTCTCGCTGACGTATCCCGCGAGCTGCGCCACCTTGATCTCCTTGGTCAGGTTGCGCTTGAACGCACAGAACACGATCTTGCGCTGGGACACCTTGAAGCCGTCACACACCGACGGGATGGAGCGCACAATGTCGTAGTTCGAAAAGTGCACGAGATCCCTGTTGACAAAGTCCTCAAAGGTCACGTCCGACTTGCCGTAGTCGAGACCCGCGGTCCTGTCGTAGCGCAGCAGCCACGTCTTGCGGTCGTTGGCGCGCGCCTTGTTGAACGCCAGGTCCAGCGCGTCGCCCGACGTTCCCTCGTCCTGCCAGACGTAAGACACGGTCTTGAGCGCGCGGAAGTACTCCTTGGCTTCCTCCTTGGTCGACGTCCCCAAGCCCTTGTAATACTTGATCTCCCAGCCGCCGCGCTCGAGCTCGCCGGAGGCCTTCCACGCCTCGAAGTCGGCGATGTTGTAAAACTCGACCTGCGTGACCCCCTCTTGACCGCGCCTCGAGGCCATGGCCGCCGACCTGCGCGCCTTGATGATGGGCGTCAGCATCGACGTCAGGAAGCCGGGCACGCGCAACAGCGACGGCCAGAGCCGGTGGAACAGGTTGAAGAGCAGGCCCTTGATGTGCGAGCCGTCAACGTCCTGATCGGTCATGACCATAATACGGCCGTACCTCAACGACGCGACGCCGTCCTTCGAATAGTCGCGCCCCGACTCGAGGCCGACGATCTGCTTGATGTTGATGATCTCCTGGTTCGTGGCGATGCGCTGCGGCTGCAGATCGCAGACGTTCATAATCTTTCCGCGCAAGGGAAAGACGCCGTAACTGTCGCGGCTCTGTTGAGAAAGACCCGCGATGGCCGTCGTCTTAGCGCTGTCTCCTTCGGTCAGGATCAACGTGCAAGCGGCGCTCTTGGCCCCCCCGGCCCAGTTGGCGTCGTCCAGCTTGGGTACGTTGATCGATGTCTGCTTCTTGCCGTCCGTCTTCTTGAGGCTCTTGTCGGCGCTGGCCTCGCTGAGCGCCATGACGCGCTCGAGCAGGGGCGAGTCCATCAACTTCTTCATGAACCGGTCGCTGATCTCGAGCCTCTCGCCCCCGAACTGCGACGAAGGCGTGTTCAGCGACTCCTTGGTCTGGCCGTCGAACGTCGGGTTGGGAACGCACGCTTTGACGAAAATGAATAGGTTGTCGCGGATATACTGCGGACGCACGTTCAGAGGACCCGAAGAGGACGAAGAGGCGGCGGAAGCGTTACTCGCCGGCGCTTCGCCCCCTCCCGCACTCGCGTTCCCTCCCGCGCCACGAGAGCGCTTCTTGCTGTCCTGTATCATCTCGGTCAGCCGGCGGGTGATGATGTTGAGCACGTGGTCGACGTGCCTCCCTCCGCGAAGAGTACAGACGCCGTTGACGAACGACACCTGCTGCATACCATTCCCGTCGGAACAGGCGGCTACGATCTCCCAGCGATCGTTGATGCGCTCGTAAACGCGAGGCGTCTCATCTTTGGGGCCCAGGTACAAGTCGACGTATCGCTCGAACGACTTGCACTCGATCTTGTCGCCGCAAAGAAAGATGGACACGTCGGGGTCCGTGACCGCGGTCGCATCATAGACGCGCTTGACAAAAAGCGACCTCATGTCGTCGGAAAGCCTGCCCCCCTCTTGGGAGAAGCGCTCGTAGTCGGGAAGGAAACGTATCTTGGTGTATGGCTTCTTGGTGCAATACTTGATGTCCGGCGGCCGGGCCACGCTCATGTTATCCTCGAACGTCTGGGCGTAGACGCGTTTACGGTTCTTGTCGACCGTCTCGATCTCGAAGCGTTTCGACAGGATGTTGCAGGCCTTGGCGCCGATGCCGTTCTGGCCTCCGACGATGCGCTCCTTGTCGCCCTCGTCGTCGTAGTTGGTCGAGGTCAACAGGTGGCCGAAGATGAGCTCGGGGATATAGATGCCGCTTTCGGGATGCGCCACTACGTCGATGCCCTCCCCGTCGTTCGTGACTTCGATGACGCCCGTAGTATCATCTATGTCGACGCGGATATTCTTAACGGGACAAACGTCGGTCGTCCCTCCCTCCCGGAGCATCTTGAGGCGCACCGCGTGATCTATGGCGTTCATCAGAATCTCGTCAAACACCTTGAGCAGCGCGTAAACGTACGCAACGGGCCGCAATATCATGCGCCCCTCCTGCTGGTCGAACACCCAGACCGTGCGCGTCTCCGGGCGCGTCGGACCGACGTACATGTCGGGCCGCAACAGCACGTGTTCGCGATGCTCGACTTTGCGGTACATCTTGTTGAGCGCCCTCTTTTCCTCCTCGTCGTCGTCGCGGTCCTCCGATCTCGCGATAATCACGTCTCCATCCTCCTGCTCCTCTTCTTTTGGAGGATCGGGGTGCGTGCATTTCCCGCTGCCGGTTTCGCTCGGGTCGGCTCGCGAGCGTTTCGCCGCGGTCTGTCTGGGCTGTCTGGGCTGTCTTGACTGTTTGGGCTGCCGCTTGGCGGCCGATTTACCCTTCGTGCTCGCGCCCGATGCGCCCGATGCGCCACCCTGTCTCTGCCTCTTAGGTGCCATGGTGATGGTGGTATGGAAACACAAGGAGGCGCCGCCGTTTAAGCTTTTTTTGGTGGCCTAGACTAAGAGGCAGAGGAGAGGTGAACGAAAGACGCGACCATGATATGCGGTAGCCCTCCTTATGATAACCCTCGTAAAATAGCGCGGCTTGTGCCGTCTCGACCGATGCCCGAGCTGTGCGCGTTCCGGGAGGAATTGTACTCTCTCGCGGGAAAAAGGAAACGACGCAAGCCAGACGCGGCTCTATTGACGACCCAGCAGCTGGACGAGCTCTCAAAGTTCCTCAAGCGCACGTACAAACCTCTAGAACTCACGGGAACCGTGATGATAGACTGCATCATCGTCGTGGGCAGGTGGCTGACGCCCCTCGAAGTCAAGCACGTTTTCGGGCGCGCGGTGCAGATATTCTCGAAAATCGTGCGGATCGAAGAAAAAGATTTGTACGCCGTCGGCGCTGACCCATATGTTGAACCGCACCAGGATAACGCGCGGGGTAGTAGGACGATCGCCCCGGGCATCCGAGTGACGCAGAGCGCCGTCGATGCGACGGCGCGCATGCGTAACGACCGTCGCATAAGCTACATCATCGGCCGGGACGGGAGGCGCCTGAACTTCATCACGAACGTAAGCGGCTGTATGTACATATGGATTTCGAACTACGAAACGGTCGAGTTATATGCCGCGGCTAATAACGCTGAAGAAGCCGAGCGTAAGTTCGCGGTAGCCATCGATATGATGAACCAAGCGTGGGACGCTTACGATCCGCGCGCGCAACGTCGTTCGCCCTTTCATCGCCCGACCTCCGGAACGCAAGCGCGCGTTCAGAACCCCAAAACGCTCGTCATAAAATCCGGCGCCTTCGCGCTGCCCGTCAAACTGGAAATGCTCAAACGAGCGATGCTCTGAGGAGGGGATACGCACGCGTGCGTCTAACACCACCGGACCGCACATCACCGGAACGCCGCTCCAAGCCGACCTACCGGCATCTCTTGTGTATCTTCCTTCATCTTCCTCCTGTCCTCCCCGCACGCCGAAGCATTTTTTTTTTCGGCACACACAGTAATCATAAGGAATACGCCGTCTTCGCATTCGACGGTCGCGCTATCTCAACATTTATTAGACGATGTCTCCTTTGACGCGCGTCAAAGTCGAAAGAAAGACCGCGAACGGAAAGCCCACCGAGCGCGTGTTGGAGATCAGGGGCGTGATAGAAGACTCGATCAAGGATCGCAAGCTGCATTATTTCGCGGCATCTCCGGCAGACCTGCGCTGCAGCGACACGGGATACGGGCTGCCCTACGCGAGCTTCGAACAAGCTTTCCACGCGACCCCCAACGTCGGGACGGTGCCCGTAAAAAGCGACGAAGACTCTGGCAAAAACGAATTCGTCGTGACCATACCGGAGGCGCTGGAGCCCAACGCGTACTACGTCGGCCTGGGCACGCAGTACGTGCCCCCCACGGTGCACGTCTGGTACGTCACGTCTTCCAACAGAAGGCGCAACGTCGCGATCAAGCTGAACGACGGAAAGCCCTTCCGAACGCTCACGCACCCGACGCTTCCCACGCGCCCCAGGAGCAGCGCCCTGTTTTACACGCCGGCGCCGACGTTCGCGCGCTCCCAGGAGCAAATAATCCGCGAATCTAAATATCCCTCTCCCGAAGTACGCGGCATGCCCGCCAACTTTTGGGGATTGAAACCCCCTGTTTAAGGAAATACACTATCGTCGATGGACGTTGCTGTTGCTGCTGCGCTTCTGTCCCATCCATTTTAAAAACCCGTCGAAAAAGCCGGTTCTGTTTACCGTGTTCATTTTTTTCGCTGTACCTTTCGTCGTCGTGGTCGAAGGGTTTCGAAACGGAGCGAGCATCTGTTCGGGCTGTTTCGGAGGGCCTCCATCCGGCGCGGTGGTCGTTTGGTCGTGAGCGAGGGGAGGTTGATGGCGCAAAGTCGTGGCTCGGGTGTTGATGTTCACGTTGGCATTGGCGTTGTTGTTTCTCCGTGAACGCGTCTGAGTTACTTGACGCGGTTGATCCTGAATCCGTTCGTCCGAACGAGACCAAGCTTGCGATTGATAAAGAGGAGGATGCTCGGACACCTGAGAGCGAGCCTGAACCTGTCGTGCACGATGTACCTGTGCTTGTGCCTCTTGTGCTTGTGCCGCTTGAGCTTGTGCTGCTTGTGATTGTACGGGCTGCTGCCATCTCGTCTCCTGTGATTGTGTCGTCTGAGCTTGCCCCGTCTGAGCTTGCCCCTGCTGCTGCCATATCGCCGGACGTGATTGTGCCGCCTGTGCCGGTCCTTCCTGCCAACTTGTCTGCGCTTGTGTCCTTGCCTGCGCTTGCGTCCTTGCCTGTGCTTGCGATCTTACCTGCGCTTGCGTCCTTGCCTGCGCTTGCGATCTTACCTGCGCTTGCGTCCTTGCCTGCGCTTGCGATCTTACCTGCGCTTGCGTCCTTGCCTGCGCTTGAGTTTGTTGACCTCTAGATCTAGGAGGTTGGACGACCTGAGACTGAGACGTTTCCTCGTCCAACACCATCGGCTGTTCGCTTTGGGTGTGCAAATCCTCGGGGCTGAATCGGTGCACGGTATTCCGTATCGTGTCTCGAGGATCGGGAACTGTTTGAAAGACCTGTGACTGCTGCCGTCCCTGTGACTGTCCACTGTACTTACCGATATCACCATTAAATTCGATGCTTTTCTTGAATTCACTTTGGGTTTGCTGAGGGTTACGGCTTTGACTCTGACGGCTTTGACCCGGACGGTTTTGACCAAGACGGCTTTGACCCGGACGGCTTTGGCTTTGACCCGGAATGCTTTGGCTTTGACCCTGACGGCTTTGGCTTTGACCCTGACGGCTTTGGCTTTGACCCTTACGGCTTTGGCTCTGACCCGGACGGATTTGGCTTTGACGGTTTCTGCGGCTGCCTTGAACGTTTCCCTTGTAAATGTCTCTAACTTCGACGTTTCTGCCGTTGTTAGGTTCCTCTTCGCTTTTCGTCATACGGCGCACGTTTCCATTCAGGATGTCTTCGACGTCGTGAAGGTTCGTCACCTCGTTGTTCTTACTCAGAACGTTTCTCGAGTTCGTTTTCGTCCGCGCGTTGTTACTTTGCGTCGTATTTGCTTTGTTCTCACCTTGCATGGTTTGTGAAAGCGCCCGCGCGTTTTTGGCGTTTCTGGCGTTCATGGTGTTTCGTCGCACGTTTGCACCGTTGCTTTGTATTTTGCGGCTGTTCGGTATAGGACCGGTCGACGTGGTCGCAGCGAAGGAGGAGGGCGGTTGTTTTGTCGTAGGAGCGATGGCCATGGTGTCTATACCACGTCCTAGCGGAGGAAGCGGAGGGATGTCTGCGTTAGCCCAGTATGCGTCTCGCTTCGGAGCAGCGGATGGATAAACGGACGAAGCATTTCCTCCGCGTCTTTTTTGTGCGTGTTGCCTTTTTCCTGTTGCCCGCCGACGTCTGTCGATCAGAGTCGATACCATCGGGGTCGTTCTTCGAAACGAGGGGGTGTTCGTTTTTCGCGTTTTGCGCTTGCTTTACTAATGCAAAAGAAAGGAAAAAAGAGCCAGACCCAAATGAGCGTCGCAGCTGCAGCACACGAAGCAAACGAACTGCTGAAGCAAGAGGGAACCAGGGGCGAGCAGGAGGTTCGTCGTAAAGCCACCATGGGACCAGCGCCCAAAGAGGACGTGCAGCAGCTGCTCCTTCCCTCGTCCTTGGAGCTCATGTACCGCTCGGACGATGCGATCGCCGAGAAAGGCGATAAGGTTGCTGGCGGGGCGGGAAAAGCAGGAGGGGGCGCCCCCGGTCCTCCTCCTGCTCGAAAGGACGTCAAGCTGCTGGGCAAACTGGTGGCGCTACGTTACTTCCGCACCAACGCCACCAACAATAACGGCGGATACAGAAGGCTGCAGCTTCGTCTCACAGACGGCCAGACCAACATGCAAGTGTTGTTGAGTCGTAGGATCAATTCTTTCGACGGCTCTAAACTGATGGGCAAGTGGATCGTGATGACGGGACTCGAAATACGTGCCCGCAATCCCGCTTTCGACAGCAGCGCTTGCGCGTATTCCGCGTATGACACGCCATCTACGAACTGGTGCCTCGCCGGAAAAGAGCACGACGAAGAGGTCGCGTCACGCGAGGAGCGGTTTCGAGACGCGCTCGCTTACGCGCCCGCCCTGACGCGGATCGCGGATCTCAAGCCCGACACGTGCGTCAACGTCGCGGCGGTGACGTTGGAGGAACCGGTCCGGGTACAGCCCGACACCGGCGACATGTACGTCGCGGTCAAGGACGACAGCTCGGAGTGTGTTGCACTGCTCGTCGTGCCCGAGAGCAGAGACGCGGACGACGTTTACAGACTGGACGGCGCGTCCCTGCGCCAAGCGCCCAAGGGGTCGACGCTGATCCTGCTCGACTTCCGCTGCGTCGTCGACTTTGGCACCACCCATCACAGCGGCCTTTGTAGCGACCTTCGTGGCGACCTTCGTAGCGGCAAGATGGTGTGCCTGCAGCTGAGGGCGTGGGGTCCCAGCCGGCTCAAGGTCGGCACGCGCTCCGCAGAGGTGTCTGACAGGTTGGCTCCGGTGATCGAACGGATCATCGAACGAGACAGCGACAGTTTCGATCTCGCCATGAACGCGAGCACGCTCAAGCGCATGTTCCCTTGCGTTTCGGGCTTGTTGTCAGGAGACGACGGAGAAACTGCGGCGGTCGGTACCTTTGTGGTATATGGAACCGTTTGCGATGTGCGTAGCGCTCAGAACGGAGGCCAAGGCCCCCTGACGCGCACCAGGTGCGATAAGGATTACACGCACCTGGTCGACGTCGACGATAACGGCGCGACCAGGTGCGCCATGTGCGACGGCAAAGTGTCGACCACGTTCACGATGGTTACCGAGTTTCGCGAAGCGCGCGCGCGGGAACTGCGTTGGGCGACGAACGCGACGCGCTCGATCGTGGCGCTCGTAGGTTCCGCCGTCTTTGTGAAGGAGGAGAATGAAGAAAAGGAGAGGGCCAACCCGGTAGACGCCGTCGAATATCTTGTCAACGATTCGGTCGAGGCGTTCTGTCGCGCGGACGACGCGGCGCAGAGGGAGGCGCTGGCCGGGGCGCTGATCGGGAGCGTGGTCGCGATGCGCGTGTGGTGCAAGGACGACGGCTCCAAGTTGGTGATGGACGCGGGGATCGTGCCCAAAGATGAAGCGGCCGTGATCGCCGAAAAGGAGGAAGATGAAGACCGCGCCGTGAAAAGGAGGCGGATGGACGTAATTGGTGGCACCGATAACGCCATGTTGCTGGCGGACTTGTAATGTTTCATAATTTTTGTGTGATGCTATATTAATAAGAGCAACTCGATCATTAGTCATAATGTCTGACCAAGTACAAGGAAACCCAGCAGAAAACCTAGGAGCAAACCCAGGAGCACAAGGACAACCAGCAACAGGAAGAAACGCACAAGCACAAGCAGCAACAGGAAGAAACGCACAAGCCGCACGAGCAGCAACAGGAAGAAACACACAACCAACAGCAACTACAACACCAGCAGAAAACGCAAACGCAAACGCAAAGGCAAAGGCAAATGCAAATGCAAAGGCAAAGGCAAATGCAAATGCAAAGGCACAGGAAAATGCAAAGGCACAGGAAAATGCAAAGGCACAGGAAAATTCAAATAATCAAAACCCAGGAGCACGAGAAAAAACACAAACACAACCAGCACAAGACGCACCAGCCGCACCAGCCGCACGAGCACAAGCCGCGTCAAAACCAAAACACGATTTAAATGACGATCAAATCAAGACTATCGAAACCGCCATCAGGGGGGTGATCGGCGATTCTCTTAAACAACAGTTGAAGGATAATGGTCTCGAGATCGATAAAGAAGACGATTTAGAAGCTTTTGTGAATGATCCGAAGAACGTCGACATCAAGACGTCCGAGCTGATCAATCAGCTGATGCAAGATGATATCGTTAAAAAAGCGCAGGTGCAAAGCGGAGGTTCGGCGAGAAACAGCGGACGTAGGAGCCGGACCACAACGCCTGCCACAAATTCGCGCCAGCAGCGACAACAGCGACAACAGCGACAACAGAGGCAGCCTTCGACGAGACCGCGCCAACAGCAGGGACAGCAGAAGCAGGAACAGCAGATGCAGGGACAGCAGAAACAGGCACAGCAGATGCAGGGGCATACACGTAGCCGCCGTCTTTCGTAAGTTATAATAACGCAGAAAAGCTCATTTTTTGAGGACCCTTCGTCGTCGTCGCGACAAAATTATGTTGACGGAGTATAATACGCCCC
>LKMJ01003291.1_pt1 | contig 15021 bp, 11 predicted proteins | sample 643391 | NCBI WGS metagenome assembly LKMJ01 (sample SAMN04112250, study PRJNA286221) | soda lake metagenome | biome: soda lake; feature: Kulunda Steppe; material: water; isolation source: sample PL-Br10 brine of Picturesque Lake | place: Russia: Kulunda steppe | collected 2010-07
AAGCGTGTGGATTACCTGCGTGGTGACCGATCCATGGAAGACGGCGAGGACGGGTTTCGCGTGCGCGACAGTCGCCTTGGGGACATCGTCAACTCCACGCCGGTGCGGGTCTCATCGCCAGCGTCGGGCTGGCCGGATGACGGCGAATTCGGTGAAGAGGAGAACCGCTATTCTGATTTCCGGGCTGAGAAGGACGACCGTACACCCGTGATCTACTCCGGGGCCAATGACGGCATGCTGCATGGTTTTGAGGCGACAGAGGAGGGTGGTGAAGAGCTGCTGGCCTTTATGCCGTCCGCCATTTTCTCTGACAGCCCGGCTGAAGGGCTGCATTATCTGACCAGTGACAGCTATTCGCATCGCTATTATGTGGATCTGCCCCCGCTGGCGGCGGATGCCTTCATCCGTGGTCGCAACAGTGATGGCAGCGTCGGAAACGAGGCGGACTGGCGCACGGTCCTGCTGGGTGGCTCCAGAACCGGTGAGCGGGCAATCTTTGCTCTGGATGTGACCGATCCGGATCAGTTCGATGAAGCCAATGCGGCGGAGCTGATGCTGTGGGAATTCACGGCCGAAGATGACGACCGTATGGGATACATCACAGAGCCACCCACCATTGCTCTGGCGGAATGGGGTAATAACGATTACCGCTGGACCGCGTTCTTTGGCAATGGCTATAACTCGCCTGAATCGGCTACGGGCATCTTCATGCTCGACCTGGAAGGAGGTCTGGATGGCGAATGGGACGAAGGGACGGATTACCAGTTCATCGAGTTCCGAGGTGAAAACGATGCGAACGTGACCGGTCTGTCGCCGGTAGCCGTTTATGACGACTCCGGGGACCGGATTGTGGATCGACTTTACGGTGGCGATCTGGATGGCAACCTCTGGGTGGCGGAGGCGGGCAACCAGGGCATTGGCGATGCCGATACCTATCGCCTGTTCTCTGCTGAAGTGGACGATGAGGTCCAGTCGATAACGGCTGCGCCCCTGGTCATCCGTGATGTGCTGGACGAGGATGAAGACGATGGCGGTGGTCAGGGCGGCGGCCAGGGCGGCGGTGATTCGTCTGACCGGCTGGTGTTGTTTGGCACAGGTCAGTATCTGAATACGGGTGACCTCGCTGATGAACAGACACAGAGCTTCTATGCGGTTCGCGATGAACCGGGAGCTGATTTCGACAGAGACGACCTGACAGCCCGTGATCTCTTCGAAGACACCGTGGACGGGACTGAGGTTCTGCTCTCAGAGCAATTCAGTTCAGGTGATACGGTGGATAATGGCTGGTACGTCGACGTTGTCGAGGAAGGAGAGCGGATAACACTGTCTCCGCAGGTACGAGGCGATTTCATCTTCGTCAGTTCATCCATACCCTCGGATAACCCTTGTGTGGCCGGTGGCAGTTCTCGGGTTATGGCATTTGGTCTGGATGGACTGACGCCTGATATTCCGGTTTTCGATGCATTCGATTCGGAGGTTGTGTCCTATAGAACGGATGATGGCATTGCGAGTGAATCTGCGTTCCTCGGTGATTTCATGTTTACACCCACATCCACCGGTGATGTGGGTGTTGAAGGTGTCGATACGGGCGTGCCGGATGACCTGATGGGGCGTCAGGGCTGGCAGGAACTGATTGATTAAGGGGGCAGTGATGCAACGTTTTTCAGAATCCTGGGGCCACTCAGGTCTAAGAGCCATTGTCCTTGCGGGCCTGATTGTGACCACGCCGGCATTGGCCCAGCTTAGTGAGGAGGCCGATAACCCCCCGGAGGTGTCAGGACCAGTCGAGGCGGTTGAGCGGGACAGGCAGTCCATCATTGTGGATGGCCGCCGCTTTCAGTTGGCTTCAACCGTTGATTTTGACGGCTCGGATGTCGCGGCGTCTCGGGCGCTGCGACGGCTTTCAGAGGGCGATCAGGTCCAGCTGCTCGATGTGGAGTCGAGCTATGATGAGGTAACGAGGATTCGGACCCGTTTGCAGTGAATTGGCAATTACCGGGTGGCGCACTATTGGGGAGCAGCAGTATGCAGCATACTGGAGTAACGCAGAAAGGTTTTTCACTGGTCGAGCTGATGATCGTGGTTGCCATCATCGGCATCATCGCGGCCATTGCCTATCCGACCTATCAGAACCATGTCCAGGACACCCGGCGTGCGACTGCGCAGAGTGAACTGATGGAGCTGGCCCAGTACATGGAGCGTCTCTATACCTCCAATTACGATTACCGAGAGGATGGTGACGATCCAGATCTCCCCTTCGATCACTCTCCGAGGGATAACGACCAGGACAACGCTTTCTACGACATCGATTTTGAGGATGATGTCACTCAGAATAGCTTTACCCTTGAAGCGGTTCCCACGGGTGTCCAGTCGGATGACCCCTGCGGCACCCTGACGCTGGACAATCAGGGAAATCGCGAAGCAGACGATGATGATTGCTGGTAAGACCTGCCCCCTCAGGAGGAGCAGGACACCGGGTCACCGCTGGCGCCCTGCACAACGCCATCCCCGTTGTGATCTTTTGCCAGGCGGGCCCGTCCGCCCATGTTGACGATGACCTGCCCGGCGTGCTCCGGCACGCCACTGTTTGGGCAGTAGGTGATGTTGCCAAGGGTCCCATGCACCATGCCGCTGGCTGCAAACTGCAGAAATCCACGATTGCCGACGCGGATTTCACGGGTACCACGACTGGGCGCTTCCATGATTCGCAGCAGATTGCTTTCGTCTTTCAGAGCTCTCTGGTTTCTGGGATCAAGGAAGACATGAACCTGCTGGTTCCAGTCTCCACCGCATTCATTGTCGCTGTCCAAGGGGCAGACAGTAACGCGGGTTGCGCGGGAGACCGCCTCGGTGCGGGCCATGTTGAGGCCATGGAACAGATCGTTGAGTACGGCCCGTCGGTCCTGGCGCTCGAGCAGGCCAGACAGTGACGGGGTTGCGGTGGTGGCGAGTAAGGCAAGGAGGGTGATTACAACAATAAGCTCAACCAGCGTCACCCCACGCTGCAGCGAATGGTTCATCCCTGAACTCCTTTTCGGTTATTCCAGTATCATCCAGCTCATCCTGAGCGGCCAATAGAATAATCCGACTTTCTTTTGCACTCTCTACGTAATTCTCCGAATACACTTGCTCCTTGCTCCTTGCTCCTTGCTCCTTGCTCCTTGCTCCTTGCTCCTCTCACTCCATCCCCAATTTCTTCAACTTATACCGCAAGGCCCGAAAGCTGATCCCCAGCTTCTTCGCTGCTGCCGTCTTGTTCCCCCCGGTCGCCTCCAGCGCCTTGTCGATGGCCTGACGCTCGATGGACTCAAGGTAGTGCTCCAGATCCATTTCCCCATCCGGGGTGATGGGCAGGGCATCCTGCTCTGAGCTTCCTGGTCTGGGCGTGTGATTGAGTTGCAGATCCTCAGCGCGTATGACATCGCCCTCACTGAGGGTGAAGGCGCGCTCCAGGCTGTTTTCCAGTTCGCGGACGTTGCCCGGGAAGGGGTAGGCCTGCAGAGCGGTCAGGGCGTCGTCGGCCAGCTGGGGTGCGGCCAGGTCGCACTCCTCCGCCAGTTTCCGGAGGATGTGCTGCGACAGCAAAGGAATGTCTGTCGGGCGTTCGCGCAGCGGCGGCACGCGCAGTTCTATGACATTGATCCGGTAGAACAGATCCTGCCGGAACTCGCCTTCTTCCACCAGTGAGGCCAGGTTCCTGTGAGTGGCGCTGAGTACCCGTACGTCCACGGTGACCTCCTCGGAGGCCCCCACTGGGCGCACTGCTTTTTCCTGGATGGCCCGCAACAGCTTGACCTGCATGGACAGGGGCAGATCCGCCACCTCATCGAGAAAGAGCGTGCCGTTGTGAGCGGCCTGGAAGAGACCGTCCTTGTGTTCGTTGGCGCCGGTGAAGCTGCCTTTGCGGTGCCCGAAGAACTCGCTCTCCATGAGCTCCTCCGGGATGGCGCCGCAGTTGACCGGCACAAAGGGCTGCTCGCGGCGCGGGCCGTTCTGGTGAATCAGCCGGGCCACCAGTTCCTTGCCGCTGCCGGATTCCCCGCTGATGTAGACCGGCGCCTGGCTGCGGGCCACTTTGCGGGCCTGGCGTCGCAGATGCTCGATCTCTGCGGATTCGCCAAGCAGCAGTTCGTCGTTGTCCTGCAGCGATTGCCCGGCCTGGCCATTGGCCTCGCGCGGCAGGCGCAGCGCACTCTGAACCAGTTCGCGCAACCGGGGCAGCTCCACGGGCTTGGAGACAAAATCAAAAGCACCGCATTTGAGTGCCGAGATGGCCGCATCCATGCTGCCATAGGCTGTGATGACGGCTACCGGGGTGTCCGGGCAATGGGTCTGCATCCAGGTGACCAGATCAATGCCATTGCCATCCGGCAGGTTCATGTCGGTCAGGCACAGCTGAAAGGCCTGATGCTGCAGGAGCCTTCTGGCCTCTTCAAGGGTTGGTGCTGTGACGCAGTGGATCTCCATACGCGACAGGGTTATGTCGAGCAGTTCCCGAATGTCCGGCTCGTCATCCACGACCAGTGCGGTGTGTTGTGTCATGCATCAACCCCTGTGGTTTCGGCCTGTTCATTGTAATCAGAAATACGCCGCTCCGGGTGGGCGAAGGTAATCCGGAAACAGCAGCCCTCGCTGGTGTTGCTCAACAGGGTCAACTGCGCCTGATTGGCTTCACTGAGCTCCCGCGCCAGATAGAGCCCCAGTCCCGTGCCACTCTGTTCGGTTGTGAAAAAGGGCTCGAACAGTGAGCCGCGTTGCTGCTCGGTCAGGCCGGGCCCCTGGTCCTGAATGTCAATGTAGGAGCGCTGGCCGTCCTCGGTAATGCCGGTGGACAATATCAGGCTTGCGGTGCCGGTGTGTTTTTCGCTGTAACGCAGGCCATTGTCCATGAGGTTGATCAGTACCTGGTGCATCTGTGATGGGTCGAAGCGTGCCAGCGCCGGTCCCTTGCGGAGTTTCAGGTCAATGGCCACCGACTGGCCGCTTGTTTCACGGTATTCGTTGACCACCCGGGCCAGCCATTGCCCAAGGTCCATGAGTCGCACATCGGCGCTGCGGCGCCGCGACAGCTCCAGCACGTTTTCAATGATGGCGTTCACGCGCTGACTGTGGCGCTGGATGATGCCGGTCATGCGCCGGTCTCCTTCATCCAGCGAGGGGGATTCACCCAGCAGTTGGGCTGCGTGGCTGATCGCTCCCAACGGGTTGCGGATTTCATGGGCAATGCCCGCGGTCAGTCGTCCCAGTGAAGCCAGCTTCATCTGCTGGGCCTGCTGGGTCACCTTGGCGGTATCTTCCAGAAAGATCAGGATCAGATCACTGAGGCCATCGTGCAGCCGGGTAAAATTGGCCTGAACCTGTGGTGTGTGTGTGCGGGCCTGGAAGGGCTGGGTGCGGATGGCCGGGTCATTGGTCCACTGCTCAAGCCGCAGTTTCAGTGGTTGGGGCAGAAATTCAAGTTGATTGGATGCCGCTCGTTCACCCAGAAGCAGCTCACCGGAGGCTGCGTTGGCCATGCGGATGGCGCCGCCTCTGTCAGCCACAATGATGCCGGTGTGCATGCGCTGGATGATCTGATGGTTGAGCTCTTCCAGCTGCGCAATGCTGCGTGCCCGCTCGGTCGCCAGTTGTTCACTGGAAGCCAGACGCCGGGTGATGTTCTGGAGAACGAAGGCAGTGGCGAAATAGATCACCCCCATGAAGCCGGCTCTGACAATATCGTCCACAGCGCCGACATCGCTCAGGGCGAGAAAAGATGAGACAGCCAATGAGCTGAGTGTGGCCAGCGCTGCGTAGAAAATGCCGATACGGCTTGGAATAAGAATGTTGCCAGCCGCCACGCTGATGACGACCAGGTTGGCAACGCCGGTCCCTATGCCGCTGCTGAACAGCGCCAGCAGGTGCAGGATTGCAATGTCCACGAGAACGGACACAGTGATATGCCAGGGCCTTACCCTGTAACCGGTGACCAGAACCAGGCCTGTGAAAATGTTGAGCGCCAGATAGCTCAGAGCCGTCGTCTGGAAATAGATGGGAGTCAGCGGCTGGGTGGTGAGCAGCTCGGTGTCCAGAACCAGCAGACCCACCAGCAGAATGCTGATGACGATCCGGTAGTAGTTGTAGACACGAAAAAGCCGGGCCTGCTGGCCGGTCCTGCCGTTACTCGGCGTGGGTACCATGCTGCTGGGCTCTCTGCTGTATGGGGAAACATCGATCAAGGCCCTTCCGGCGGGCCAGCGGCGATTCATGTGGTTATAATAGCGTGCAAACAGGTTCGGTGACAGGAGAGAGTCCAATGAGTGCCAGTCTCAAGGTGGTGATGGCGCAGCTCAATCTGGTGGTGGGTGACATCCCCGGCAATACGGACCGGGTGCTTACTGCGGCACGCAGAGCCATGGACAGCCATCAGGCGGACGTGGTGGTCTTCCCGGAGCTGGCGCTGACCGGCTACCCCCCGGAGGATCTGTTGCTGCGGCCCAGCCTGGGGGTGCGGGTCCAGGAGGCGCTGGACCGGATCCAGAATGAAGCGTTACCGATCACGATCATTCTGGGGCTGCCCCTGCAGCATCAGGGACTGCAGTACAACGCTGCTGTGGTCATTGAGGGGGGCGAGCTGCGCCAGGCGTTCAGCAAACAGCATCTGCCGAACTATCAGGTCTTTGATGAGTCCCGTTATTTCGCGGTGGGGCAGGATACCGGAGTGATCGACCTGCACGGGATACCCTCGGCGATTACCGTGTGTGAGGATCTCTGGCATGAGGGACCGGTGGAGGCGGCCGCGAAAGCGGGTGCGGCGCTTCTGATCAACATCAACGCCTCCCCCTACGACAGCGACAAACTGCAGCAGCGCGAGGCATTGCTTTCGCGCAAAAGCCGGGATAACAACATTACCATCGCCTACGTCAACCTGGTGGGTGGTCAGGATGAGCTGGTGTTTGACGGCGGTTCCATGGTGTTCGACCAGTCCGGCGTGAAATGCGTTCAGGCGCCGCAGTTTGAGGAGGGGCTCTATCCGGTGGAGCTCAACTACGCCCATCACTGTCAGCCGGTCTCCCAGTTGTTGCCCACACCGCTGAGCACGGAGGAGTCGGTCTACCACGCACTGGTGACTGGCCTGCGTGACTATGTGGACAAGAACGGTTTTGCCACTGTGGTCCTCGGGCTGTCCGGGGGTATTGATTCGGCGCTGACGCTGACGCTGGCGGTGGATGCGCTGGGCCCGGAACGGGTTATGGCCGTGATGATGCCCTTTCGCTACACCTCGCAGATGAGTCTGGAGGACTCCCAGGCGCTGGTCGACAATCTGGGTGTGACTTATCAGGTCATGCCCATTGAATCCATGTACGACAGTTTCATGGGCGTGCTGGCCGAGCCTTTCGGTGACCGTCCGGTGGACACCACCGAGGAGAATCTTCAGGCGCGAATCCGGGGTGTGCTGCTGATGAGCCTGTCCAACAAGCTGGGTGCCCTGGTCCTGACGACGGGCAACAAGAGCGAACTGGCTGTGGGTTACAGCACCCTGTACGGGGATATGGCCGGCGGCTTCAGTGTCATCAAGGATGTGCCCAAGACACTGGTCTATCAGCTCTCACGCTGGCGCAACCGTGATGGAGAGGTAATACCCAGGCGCATCATTGAGCGCCCACCCTCGGCGGAACTGGCACCCGATCAGACCGATCAGGACAGCCTGCCGGAGTACGAGGTGCTGGATCAGATCCTGGAGCTTTACGTGGAGCGCGATTACAGCGCCGAATCCATCATCGCCGAGGGGTTCGAGCGGGAGGACGTGTCGCGTGCCGTGCGGCTGGTGGATGTGAATGAATACAAGCGTCGTCAGGCGCCCATCGGGGTTCGCATCACGGAAAGAGGCTTCGGAAAGGACCGGCGGTACCCGATTACCAACGGTTGGAAACCGGGCATCTGATGCCCGGTCAGTTTCCGCTGCCGCCCAGAAGACCGAAGGTCACCACGTTCAGAAGGGAGCGATCCTGCACGCCGAACTGCTGGCGCCTGAAGTCGCCCTCGGAATCCAGCGCCCGGTTGTCCGGGTAGTTCAGTGCCAGTACGGCGACTGTGTCATTGCGCTCCTCGTTCATGTGAAGCCGGCTGTACATTTCGGCCATGATGACCAGTGATTCCTCAACCGCCGGTGAGCGCGGGTAGTCCTCGACCACGTTCTGAGCTCGATTGGCGGCGGCCACATAGGCCTGGCGCTTGATGTAATAGCGTGCCGCGTGCAGCTCCAGATTGGCCATGCGGTTGCGTATGGCAATCATGCGCTGACGGGCATCCGCTGCGTACGCACTTTCGGGGAACTGATTGATCAGCTGCTGGAAATCCTCAAAAGCGCGGCGCTGCTGTCCCGGGTCGCGGGCGTCAGCGGCCACCGGGAAATAACGCTGAGCCAGACCCAGATCGATGTTGTAAGAGGCCAGCCCCCGCATGTAGAGCGCGTAGTCTGCACTCTGACTCTGGGGGTTGAGGCGCAGGAACCGATCCGCCGCGCGGCGGGCACCATCCAGGTCCATGCTCTGGTAGCGGGCAAAAATCAGATCAAGCTGAGCCTGTTCAGCGTAGCGGCCAAACGGATAATAGGTCTCCAGCGCCTCCAGATTGTTCTGGGCAGACTGAAAGTTGCCGGAATCCATGGAGCTGCGGGCCTGCTCGTAGTATTCCTCTTCAGGCAGGACATCCGGTTCCCGGGAGGCGCAACCGGTCATCAAAGCCGGAATGACAAGCACCATCAGTGCCCCGACAGTGAAGCGCCAGTAACTGGTCCGTGCGTTGGAAAGCCCGTTTTTCATTCAATTACCCGTATAATGAGCTGTACAAGCGCGTGGGGCGCTCGACAGGACTGAAAAGTGCCCCGTATTGTAACGGGGGACCGGCGTCTTCGGAACCGGTGAGGGCGAAATGCCTGGCCTAATGTAATGGAGCATTATGAATACGATTCGCGAGACCATCGAGGCGGAATTCGACGTGCCGTCGGATCTCAGTGATCAGAGGTTGGATCAGGCGGTGGCAGCGTTGATGCCGGAGCATTCAAGATCCCGCCTTCAATCCTGGATCAAGTCGGGGCAACTGACCGTGAATGGGCAGCCCCGCAAGCCCAGGGATAAGGTGCTGGTAGATGACCGAATTGTCATCCGGGCGGAGGTTGAGGCAGAGGTTTCCTGGTCGCCAGAGCCCATCGATCTGGATGTCATTTACGAGGACGAGCACCTGCTGGTGATCAACAAACCCGCAGGCCTGGTGGTTCACCCGGCAGCGGGTCACGAGGCGGGCACGCTGGTCAACGCATTGCTGCACCACGCCCCTGAACTGGACCGCATCCCCCGTGCCGGCATTGTTCACCGTCTGGACAAGGACACCAGTGGCATCATGGTGGTGGCGCGCAGTCTCACGGCCCACACCTCGCTGGTGGATCAGCTGCAGGAGCGCACTATGGGGCGTCAGTATGAAGCCGTCTGTGCGGGGAGCTTTACCGGTGGAGGACAGGTGGATGCGCCGATTGGCCGCCATCCCCGTCAGCGCAAGAAGATGGCTGTGGTGGAGGATGGCAAACCCGCACTGACCCACTATCGGCTTATTGAGCGGCTTCCCGGATTCACCCATGTGCGCTGCAGCCTGGAAACCGGCCGTACGCACCAGATTCGGGTCCACATGGCGCATATCCATCACCCCATTGTCGGGGACCCGGCCTATGGCAGCCGGGCGCGTTACCCGCGCGGGGCTGATGAACGACTGCGCACTGTGATCGATGGTTTCCGGCGTCAGGCGCTTCACGCTAGAAACCTTCAGCTTATTCACCCGGGAAGCGGCCAACCGGCCAGTTGGGAGGCGCCGCTGCCCGCAGATATGAGCCATCTGCTCGATGAACTTCGGGCCTTTGCAGAGCGTGTTGAATAACCTGAGCAACCTGGAGTGAGCAATGGAAGGCATCTATTACCCTGACTGGCCAGCGCCTGAGAGAGTTTCCGCAGTCATCACCACTCGCCGGGGCGGCGTCAGCGAGGGCCCCTGGAAGAGCTTCAATCTGGGTGTCCATGTAGGCGACGAGCAGGCGGCGGTGTCGGCCAACCGGACCCGTCTGCGGCGAATCATCGGGCTGGCTCCGGAGCAGGTTCACTGGATGGAGCAGGTCCATGGCACCCGGCTGGTCCAGGTGCCGCCGGTTGAGACCTGCCCTGTGGCGGATGCGGCCTGGACCGATATCGCCGGGAATGCCTGTGTAGTCATGACAGCGGATTGTCTGCCGGTGTTGATGTGTGACAGCGCCGGGACACGGGTGGGTGTGGCGCATGCGGGTTGGCGGGGGCTGGTCAAGGGCGTGGTCGAAACCCTTGCCGATGTTTTTCCCGATCCCAGTGAGGTGCTGGTATTTCTTGGGCCGGCTATTGGCCCGTCCAACTTCGAGGTAGGTGATGAGGTGCGGGAGGCGTTCCTGGCGGTGAATCCCGAAGCTCACATCCACTTTGAGTCGGCCAGTCCCCTGAGTGACACCTGGTACTGTGATCTCTACGGTCTGGCCCGTCAGCAGCTGAATCAGCTTGGCGTCACCCGCATCTACGGTGGGAATATGTGCACCTTCTCGGACGAGGCTGATTTTTTTTCCTTCCGCCGTGATGGCACTACCGGGCGGATGGCGTCTCTGATCTGGTTGAATGGCGCTTGAAGTGTCGTCGGTAGTCCCAATATCTAAGGATAGATCGAAATCAGCATAAGCCCGCTCCAGGGTCCAGGAAACATTCCGCCCCGGATCGGCAGGCAGCAGTTAAGGACGAGGACTATGCGTATAGACAAGATGACGAGTCGCCTTCAGAGCGCGCTCGCCGATGCCCAGTCACTGGCAGTGGGCAACGACAACAACTTCATTGAGCCGGTCCACCTGATGCAGGCACTACTGGATCAGAAGGATGGCGGTGCCGCGCCCATTCTGCGCCAGATTGGAGCGGACCCCAACCGCATCCGCCAGGCAGTGGTCAAGGAGGTGAACAATCTCCCGCAGGTTAAGGGCAATGCCGGAGAAGTCAGTGTATCCAATGAGCTGGGACGATTGTTCAATGTGACGGACAAGCTGGCCCAGCAACGTGGTGATGATTACATCTCCAGCGAACTCTTCCTGCTCGCGGCCTCTGAGGATAAGGGGGCTTTAGGGCGGATCTTCAAGGAATTCCATGTCGACAAAACCCAACTGGCCAACGCCATTGAGCAGATGCGGGGTGGTGAGAGCGTGAGCGACCCGGAAGCGGAGGAGAACCGCCAGGCGCTTGAGAAATACACCCTGGATCTGACCGCCCGTGCCGAGGAAGGCAAGCTCGACCCGGTGATCGGCCGTGACGATGAGATCCGCCGCACCATTCAGGTACTGCAGCGTCGCCAGAAGAACAACCCGGTGCTCATCGGTGAGCCTGGTGTGGGCAAGACCGCCATTGTGGAGGGCCTGGCCCAGCGCATTGTCGATGGGCAGGTGCCGGATGGCCTGAAGGACAAGCGTGTTCTGTCGCTGGATCTGGGTGCGCTGCTGGCCGGTGCCAAATACCGGGGGGATTTCGAGGAGCGCCTCAAGGCCGTGCTCAAGGAACTGGGCAAGGAAGAAGGGCGCATCATTCTGTTTGTCGATGAGCTTCACACCATGGTCGGTGCCGGTAAGACCGAAGGCTCCATGGATGCCGGCAACATGCTCAAGCCGGCTCTGGCTCGGGGTGAGCTGCACTGTGTCGGCGCCACCACGCTGGATGAATACCGCGAGAACATTGAAAAGGATGCCGCGCTGGAGCGTCGTTTCCAGAAGGTCATGGTGAACGAGCCCAGCGAAGAGGACACCATTGCCATTCTGCGGGGTCTGAAAGAGCGCTACGAGGTTCACCATGGTGTGGAGGTGACCGACGGCGCCATCATCAGCGCGGCCAAGCTCTCAACCCGCTACATCACGGATCGTCAGCTGCCGGATAAGGCCATTGACCTGATTGATGAGGCGGCCAGTCAGATCCGAATCGAGATGGACTCCAAGCCCGAGTCTCTCGATCGGCTTGAGCGGCGCCTGATCCAGCTCAAGATGGAGCGCGAGGCGCTCAAAAAAGAGAGTGACGAAGCCTCCAGGAAACGCCTGGATGAGCTGAACGATCAGATCAGTGAAATTGAGCGTGAGTACGCCGATCTTGAAGAGGTCTGGAATACGGAGAAAGCCTCGCTGCATGGCACCCAGCGGGTGAAAGAGCAGCTTGAAGAGGCGCGTATTGAGCTTGAAAACGCGCGTCGCTCCGGTGACCTGGGGCGCATGTCGGAAATCCAGTACGGCAAGATTCCCGAGCTTGAGCGCCAGCTTGATCGCGCCAGCCAGGCGGAAATGATGGAGATGAAGCTGCTGCGTAATCGGGTGACCGACGAGGAAATCGCAGAAGTGGTCTCTAAGTGGACCGGCATTCCTGTATCCAAGATGCTTGAGGGCGAGAAAGAGAAACTGCTGCGCATGGAGGAGAGCCTCCACGACCGGGTCATTGGCCAGGACGAAGCGGTCAGTGCTGTGTGTAACGCGGTGCGTCGCTCAAGGGCAGGGCTGTCTGACCCCCATCGCCCGAACGGTTCTTTCCTGTTTCTGGGTCCCACCGGGGTGGGTAAGACGGAGCTGTGCAAGGCGTTGGCCCATTACCTGTTCGATACCGAAGCGGCCATGGTGCGCATCGACATGTCCGAGTTCATGGAGAAGCACTCCGTGGCCCGGCTGATCGGTGCCCCTCCGGGCTACGTTGGTTATGAACAGGGGGGCTATCTGACCGAGGCCGTGCGGCGGCGCCCCTATTCGGTGCTGCTGCTCGATGAGGTCGAGAAAGCCCATGGGGATGTGTTCAATATTCTGCTGCAGGTGCTGGATGATGGGCGTCTGACGGACGGTCAGGGCCGTACCGTGGACTTCCGCAACACGGTCATCGTCATGACCTCCAACCTGGGCTCAGACATCATCCAGACCATGTCCGGGGAAGGGCAGTACGAGCAGATGAAAGCCTCGGTGATGGATGTGGTGGGCACCCACTTCCGGCCGGAGTTCATCAACCGGGTCGATGACGTGGTGGTGTTTCATCCGCTGGGCAGTGAGCAGATTGCGGGCATCGCCAAGGTGCAGCTTGAGCACCTGAACGATCGCCTCGCCGATCAGGAGCTGGCGCTGGAACTCAGTGAGCCCGCTATGCAGAAGCTGGTGGCAGTGGGCTACGACCCGGTATACGGGGCGCGGCCACTGAAACGGGCCATTCAACGCTTCATTGAAAACCCGCTGTCACAGCATCTGCTGCAGGGTGAGTTCAGCCCCGGCACCACCATTGCGGCGGACGTTGAGGGGGATGCATTCGTCTTCCGAAGCGCCACCTGAAGCCTGCCGCAATCTGAGTGGAGCTGCGGATGACCGGTTGGTCATTCGCAGTTTTCCGCTTTCAGGTCCTCGTAGTTGGCGCGCTGCTCGTCCACTTCGTCCGGATCCAGGAAGCGACGCTCACCGTCTTCCTCCTCAACCTGAACCCGATCGTGCTGATCCAGGGTCTCAAGCGCCTCCTTGGCCGTTTCACAGTTGCGGCGACGGGCTTCGGCAACGGCATCGGCATCCGGGCGTGGTTCGTCCGCCTCTTCAGTGTCGCCATTTTCGTCCGCGTCTTCCTCTTCTTCAGGAGCCTCAACGTCCTCCGGACTGGCTTCCGGCATCTGCTGACCGGTGCGGACCTCCATCTGCTCTGATTCAGCGTCGGGCGGTGGGTTTTCCGAATAGTGCACATTGCCCTGATCGTCCACCCAGCGGTGGACCTCGCCAGCCCAGGCGGAAGCGGCCAGCATGAGGGCCGTAACGGTTGCTAGAGTTGTACGCATCATGGTTTTTGAGCCTTTCTGAATGGAGAACGGTTCTTTCAGCCTTTATCCCATAATCTAGACCAGTCTCCAACCCACGTAAAAGTGCGCCACTCGCGCCATCCAGCGGTTGACACTCGTGCTGGCCCTGTCAAAATTGGCGATTGCCTGTATGCGGTTGAATTGCATGGCGGTGACCCCGTATTTGCAGTTTCTCTGCACCCACACTGGCCAGATGGGCGTTTAAGAGCGCGCGCTGGCACTTGCGCACAGTCGGGTCGCACGCCACTACCCTCAGGGTGCGGCCCATCCGGAGACAACCTCTCTACAGCGACAGTGTGGCCATCAGCCCAACTCAGCTTCCACAAGAAGCCGTGTCTGCGGGGCCCAGGCAGCCGACGAGATTTTCGGAACATTCACTGTTTTTGTAAGAGGGTAGTTACGTGGAATTACTGTCTGGTGCCGACATGATCGTCCGGTCACTCAAAGACCAGGGCGTTGAATACATCTACGGTTATCCGGGCGGCGCGGCGTTGCACATCTACGACGCGCTGTTCAGGCAGGATGACGTCAAGCACATTCTGGTGCGTCACGAACAGGCCGCCACCCATATGGCGGACGGCTATGCGCGGGCCAGTGGGGAACCGGGCGTGGTGCTGGTCACCTCCGGTCCTGGGGCCACCAATACCATTACGGGGATTGCCACCGCGTCCATGGACTCCATTCCCATGGTCATTCTCTGTGGGCAGGTGGCCTCCAACCTCATCGGCGAGGATGCCTTCCAGGAGACGGACATGATCGGTGTTTCCCGCCCGATCGTGAAGCACAACATGACGGTGCGCCATCCATCCGAGATTCCTACACTGATCAAGAAAGCATTCTATCTGGCCAAAACCGGTCGCCCGGGCCCTGTCGTCATCGATATCCCCAAGGACATGACGGCACCGAACGAGCGATTTGAGTACGAGTATCCGGAAAAAGTGAGCATGCGCTCCTACAATCCGGCGGTGCGTGGTCATGCCGGTCAGATCAAAAAGGCCGTGGACATGCTGCTGGCGGCCAAGCGCCCCATGATCTATGCCGGTGGTGGCGTCATTCTGGGCAGAGCCTCCAATGAGCTGACCGAGCTGGCCCATGAGCTGGGTTACCCCGTGACCAACACCATCATGGGGCTGGGTGGCTTTC
>LKMJ01003292.1_pt1 | contig 15020 bp, 17 predicted proteins | sample 643391 | NCBI WGS metagenome assembly LKMJ01 (sample SAMN04112250, study PRJNA286221) | soda lake metagenome | biome: soda lake; feature: Kulunda Steppe; material: water; isolation source: sample PL-Br10 brine of Picturesque Lake | place: Russia: Kulunda steppe | collected 2010-07
AGTCCATGTGCCAAGCGACAGCCGTGCTTCAGCCAACCATGTCCATGTGCCAAGCGACAGCCGTGCTTCAGCCAACCAAGTCCATGTGCCAAGCGACAGCCGTGCTTCAGCCAACCATGTCCATGTGCCAAACGACAGCCGTGCTTCAGCCAACCATGTCCATGTGCCAAGCGACAGCCGTGCTTCAGCCGACCAAGTCCATGTGCCAAGCGACAGCCGTGCTTCAGCCAACCAAGTCCATGTGCCAAGCGACAGCCGTGCTTCAACCAACCAAGTCCATGTGCCAAGCGACAGCCGTGCTTCAGCCAACCAAGTCCATGTGCCAAGCGACAGCTGTGCTTCAACCAACCAAGTCCATGTGCCAAGCGACAGCCGTGCTTCAGCCAACCATGTCCATGTGCCAAGCGACAGCCGTGCTTCAACCAACCAACCTGTCTCAGGCCAATATTCTACACCTTCCCCCAGCAGTCACAGCATAGCAGGGCAGACGGCAGCAGGGTCTGGATTCCCAATCCCTTGCCATGGCCAGCTTCGAGGAGCACGGAGACAACAACAGGTGAGCTGGCATGCCCTGGTACCCACATCGGCCGCAGGCCACATCAAAAAGTCCACATCAGCAGGCCAGCATCAGAAGAGGGTGCACCTTTGACAAATCTCGGACGCTCATGCACGCTTTCAACCCTGGGCCTGAGCTTCTACATCCCAAGCCTTGCCCTCATGGGCCACCACAAGCAGGCCTTGCCCTCAGGCCAATGCAAAACCAGGCCTAGCCAGCCTCTTGTGCTGCAGGGGCAGCCTTTTGATGCTCTTGTCTTTGACAGGCAGGCCTCCAGGGTCTTCAACAGGCCTTCAACAGGTGGGCCTCCAGGGTCTTTGCACTGCATTCCACACATGCTTCCTTTTGGGATGCCAAAGAGCCCCAAAAGCAGCCACGAGCCTGGCAGCCGCACTCCAAGCCTGGTGGGCTGCTCCACCTTGTGACTTGCCTTTGACAGGTGGGCCTCCAGGAACTCCACGCTGCGTGCGGTGCTGTCGATGAGGGGGATGAGCTCGCGGTACAGCAGCTCGTGCACGCCCACGTGCAGACCATTGCCGGTGCCAGTGGGGGCCCTCCACGTGAAGAAAGGCGTCTCGCAGTACACCGCCTGCACACGAGGCGTTTTGCGGGCGCGCACGCGCATGCCGTGAAGATGGGCGCGTTGTCACTGCCTGTGCCAGAGGGCCCCCCGCAACGTGCAGGAGGGCGTCTAGCAGTATGATGCCTGTGCGCATGATGCTGTGTGCCTTGTGTGCGGATCTTCATCAAACGAAGACGGCTGCCTCGGCCGGTGCGGGCCCGTCACATGAAGCAAGTTGTCTTGCAGTATACCCTCTGCGTGCGCTGCTGCATGCATGTGTGCATCATGGATGGCGGCGTGTGCAATGTCCCCTGCCGGTGGGGACCTGCCACATGCAAAGGAGGGCAAAACTCTGCTACTTGCATGCATACACATTAACATATATAAATACGTGCATTTGTACGCGCACATGTACATACACGTTTTTTGTCTCACATGTTTCACATGCACGTGCATCTTGTGCTACTACGTGTGGAACAAACGCCCACCACAACACGCCCTTGCTTTGTGCACGGTGGCTGGGCTCTGCGCGCGACAAGGCCATGGCCGCACAATGCGCGCTGCCACGCAGGTGCCCCACAGCTGCAGTGGCATGCGTCCCGGGCACGTGGCAGGCCATGGCCGCCACCACGCACGCGCTGCCGCCTCACCTCGGCCCTGGCCATGATGGCGTGCGTGTGTGAAAACATGTCCCCTGTCAGGTTCATCTGGTGGGGCAGCCGGACCGGCTTCTCATACGCCCCAGCGGGCTTCTCCAGTGCCCACGCTGCTGACAGCTCCATACACCCTCCTGACATGAGCTGGCTCTTGAACCTGCGGCATGGGCAAGGCCAGGGCACGCTGGCCGCTCTCTAGGACCAAAGAACGCCAGGGAGCCTTCAATGCAGATGGCTCTCTCATGGCCAAAGCAAGAGAGGTGGAGAAAGACAAAGGAAAACAGGCTGGAGCAGGCGGCAGGTGGGTCGAGGCCAGGGCACAGCCAGGCGCACAAGGTAAGGCCAGGCTGGAGCAGGCAGCAGGCGGGCGCACAGGACACGGCCAGGCTGGAGCAGGCAGCAGGTGGGTCAAGACCAGGGCATGGTAAGGCGCCAGAAACACACTGCACGCGTGCAACCCCCTCCACTCACTGGACCAAGGCGCCTGCCTGGCTGGCCGCGCTGCTGGCGGCCATCTCCTCCTCGGAGTCCCAGCCGCCACGGCCAGTGCGCTGGGCGGCGGTGGGCTGCTTCTCTACCATGCGGTATGGCTGCAGCGCGGAAGGCTGCGGGCCCTCACACGCTTGGCACTTGCCGCCCTGCAGGCATGGGCATGGGCACGGCCGCGCGCCTTTTCACACGGCATAAAGCGGTTGCAGCACCCAAACGACACATGTGGTTTAAGAAGAGAGAGCCAGCCTCACTTGGGGGCTAAGAAAAGGCACCCTCGAGCACATAATTGGCCGCCCCTGCCTGTGTCAAGCCAGCCCCACCTGGATGTGGGGAAAGGCGCCCCACTTGGCCAGAAAATGCCGCAGCCGCATCGGCTCCAGCGGCAGGTACTGCGTGTCTGACAGCTTCAGGTGAGCCCAGGCAGCCTCGCGGATGGCGTCTGCGTTGTCCTGGCCGTCAAACTGCGGTGTACAAGCGTGCGGGTGCAGGCAAGAACGATCATGACACACACACACGTGTGACGTGCACGCTTGCACACATTCATCCTCCCCGGTGGCATCTGGATGGTCTTGGCCGTTAAACTGCAATGCTTGAATGCGCACGCATGCACGCAGCCCTGGAATAACACAATTTGAGGGAAAGGAGGAGTATAAGGAGCAGGAAGTCCAGGGCATCTGCAAGCTTTCCTGCGCTTGCAAACACACAGCACTCACGTACTAGAGGAGACCACAGACAATGTGCACAGTCTCACAAGCCCATCACCACCACTTGCGCCAGGCCGCCCCGCACCTTATGTGATCTCTCAACACCCACAATAGGCTCAATGCACCTTGAATTCGGAGATTGGCCCCTTTTTCCTGATCTGACCAATGCAAGTGCCTGGATGATCGCTATGTTTCCAGTCCCCTTGGGTGTACACTTCATACACTGGGATAGCCGACGTGTCACTGCTACCCTGATCAGGTGAACGCGCGCGCCTGGGTGATTGATTGATATGCTGCTATTCCCTTGGGCAGCATGCATCATGCACGCGCTTTGATGGAAATATGCTTCTGCTCTCCTGGTCAGAGCAAGGCACGCGCATGGCCTGGTGGCTGACATGCTTTCAGGTGATCCCCCAGGGGTACTCACACACGCCTGGACAGGTGGTGCTGCCTCCGAAGGGCAGAGGGATGCTGCAACGCACCTGGATGGCTGACGCCTCGCTGTGCAGCTGATTGTCTGCCTGGTACGCTGCCCACGGGTCCCAGCCCCCACTGCCGCCCTCGCTCCCCTCCCCATCATCATCATGGCCCTCTCTAAACCCACTGCGGGGCACCAGGCCCGCCATCCCTCCCTCCCCCTCAAGCCCCCCCAGCCCAGTCCCGTCCCAAGCTGGCCACGCCCCCATGCTCCCGGGGCCGCCCTTGCTACCCGTACTTCCGCCGCCGTTGCCGGCATGGGGGCCGCTGGTGCGGATGCGGAAGCCTTTGGGCACTGCATGTGTGCGTTGGACGGAGCGGGGGTGCGTGCACGTGCACAGGCGATGTCTGTGTGCATGTGTATGTGTGTGTGTGTGTGCATGCGCATGCTCTGGAGTGGAAGCTCATGTACACACGTGAGCACTGCACAGGCGCAAGTGAGCACTGCATGAATGCGAAGTACCCTCCCTATCGAGGGAACATTATTATCGTCAAGCGTGTAAGTGTTGTGCTGATGCGGAAGCCCTTGGGCACTACATCAAGGCAGGCATTAACATCAACATCCGTCAGGGTGTGCTTTCCTGGCAGGGAAGCCCCTGTAGCACAGAGGCACGCATGCTCACACACACATACACATATGCATGCGTACACTCACGCACACACGCGCGCAAGACACACATCGGACACACACAAGACACACACACAGACAGTGCATCGAGACAGACACTCACTCAGTATGCGCATGTCAGGCTGGTAGGGCGCGATCACACGCGTGGGCGGAGCATGCGGCTGCAGGCGGGCCAAATGGTGGTATGGCACTCGCGGCGCTCCGGTGTCTGGGTCATAGAAGCTGTACTGGCAGCGGTCGCGCTCCAGCCAGAAGCGGAAAGCCTCATCGTTCCTGCACAAGCACAAGTCACGGGCAACCGTCGCGCTCTAACCAGGTGTGTAAGGCCTGGTTATTCTTGGGGAGCATGGGTGCGTATGAGTGTGCGCGCATGTGTTAGTGTGTGGACCGCACTGGCAGTGGTCGAGCTCCTGACAGTAGCGGCAGGCCTCATCGTTCTTGTGGGGACAGCGCACAAGCGTGTGCGTGCATGTCTTCTTTTGATGTACCGCTTGTGCTTTGTCTTGGTGCATGTCCTGCACTGGCATTACACCCATTCCCAAACAACTCACAGCAGTATCACTGCCTGCAAGGTTGTGCAAGGAGGGATGGGATGAGCTTGGGCAGCATCCATACTCATGCTCCATCTACATACCACACACACGGGCCCAGCCAGAAACGATAGTCCCCAACCAAACAAAATGGTCTTGACCCCAGCCAAACAAAATGGTCTATGGCCCCAGCCAGGCACATGCTCCATCTGGTGCAGTGCTTCTCCTTCCAAGCTGCTGTGCAGCGGCACCCTTATTTTGTCATCTAGAGTTCCTTGGACATCTGGAAAAAAGGCTCCATACCGAATGCGTTTGTTTTCCTGATGCATGAAGCCTTTCCGATGTGTGCAAGAGCATGGTGCCAATCCCACAGGCACACAACCCATATTTTCTGATGCGTGCAAGCCACTCTGATGCGTTCAAACGCATGGTGCCAATCCCATTAGCGTACTTTTTCTCCGCAACACACAGGTAGCCTACCAGGCACTTATCTAAGCTACAAGCATGCTGCCATAGTCAAGCAAAACAAAGATCAGCCCAGACTTTGATCTATTACCCAAGGGGATGTAACAAGTGCCTGGAACTTCAGACGCACACGTTGGGCAGATTTTGTGACGAGTCCCACGATGCTGGGCACACTTTTGAGAGCCTATATCCTGACACTTTGCAGCCTAGGATAAAACAACATAAGCTGCTTTGCGATTGAAGTTCAGTTGAAGGAACATCAATATCATGGGTCATACAGAGTATCAAAATATGTCACCGCTCCTTGTTCTACGTACGCATGAAAATAATCAGGTGAAATGGTGCAGTGCCTCGGGAGTTGTGTGTTTCAGTCCCTTGCCTTAGGCACATTTTGCCCTCAGCGGTGAACTCAGCGGTGAACTCAGCGGTGAACACGCTCCATGAATTGGATCCCAAGAAAATGGGTCCGCTGGGCGGTGATTCCCTGGCTATACGCAAGTGTGACCATGCCTGGAATTTTTGGAAGAGAGAATGCTCTTGCATGTCCAATCGACTTGCGCATTCTTTTTCATTTTGTAATATGCAGGCCCAAGATGACCTTAAGAAGAGAGTGGTCAAAGCCACCTTTCCTGCCCCGTTCCTGCACCGCCAGCTGTATTTGTACCAGTGTGCAGCTCCGAACAAACAATAGCGTTGAAAGCACGTCCTTTAGTGGCCTGAATGCAGAGCAACTGGGCAGGAGAGCAGGGAGCCCAAATGAAGTGATTTGCCCAGGCCTCCTGGAGCGCATAGGACGCTGCTACCGGCCCACTTACACAGCAGAAGTACCTGGACACATCTAATGCACTCTAAGAATCCGCAGCCAGTGCCTAAAGACACCTGCCACACTTGTGATGCCCCCCACATATTGGCACACTGTTTTGCTTTGGCCAGGGCCCAACTGATAGAGTCATTGGACAGAGATATAGATGTTTCAGATATCACCACCATGATGGTAAGGCCAGGTGGCGCACTGTGACAGCTGCTATATACTTGCACAGGCCTGGGGAGATAGATTTATCAATTCTCAGGTAAGCAGCAAAAAAAACCACCAAGTCAAACAAAGTCTCAGGTACCGGGGCTACTCCCAGGGATTTGATAAAAAAAACCGGACCCTCCCAGACCTTGATTTGCTTTTAAAACCTACAAAGGGGTGCAAAAGGGTCCACAATGGTGCAGTTTGGTGCAAAGAAGCCACCTGTTGGGGCTCCTTAACCTGTGCTCGCAAGCAAGAGGTACAGTTTCCGCCAGCATCCAGCACTCCGGCCTCCAACCTTGGGCACTTGTTGCCATACTTTTCTTCAAATTGTACATGATATAAAATCAGTGTGCCTTGAAGTTTCGTTCAAACTGAGATAGCCCCAGGTATGTCATTTTGGGAAAAATACCCCCAAAATGGCCCAGCTACACTCCCCCAGTCATAGTCACCTTGGCAGCATGAATTCAAAGGGGGGCGGGTCCTTCCAATCTTCCAGGTCATAGGTTTTCTGCAGCATTCAATCACCAAAAGGAACAAGCGGATATTGGTATTGAGGAGCATCTTAAACATGGCATCTGCAAGATGATGCAGCAAAGAGAAAACCAATCAGACAATCCGCCTGCTGGGCAGGTCAGGATTCTGTGCTTGCTGCAAGAGGGCAGACAGCCAGGGGCTCTGCACTAGCTGAACTGCACATGGAAAAGGGTTCTCTGCTAGCTAGTTAGTCTTGCTGAGGGCAGGAGATGTTAAGTGGTCATCATGCGATTAAAGTAATATCAATCAAGCGTCCATTTCGGTGGCGACAGGGAACCTGCTGTGTGCGTGATGGGAACTCAGAGACCTAGAAAGCTGCTGAGGTGCAGAGTGATCAATTGCAAGGTGATGGACACAGATCAGGCATGGACTTTCTTAATAAGGCCTGCTGGCACTCGAATCCATTGATAGGGGCAAGTGAGTGCTGTACCACACAGGCACCCCATATTCACCACACAGGCACCCCTCTTTCCCGAGGAACTTCTAAGGGACTTATGCATGGCTTCAACCTTCAACTCTGTCACGATTTTGACACCCCTCTATCATGCACGCAACCCTCCGTCATTATTCAAGCACCCCCTCCGTCATTGCACAGGCACCCCTCCATCATCATACAGGCACCCCACCCCATTGTGGCCCTCTGGTGTTGGTGGGCTCAAATTTGGGGTGCAAGCACAAGAAAACAGTGACTGAAAGTGTGATGAAATCAGTGATCATGCTCCGAACTATTGTTCTAACACGCCTCACCCCTTGAAGTGCATGCATCACAGAGGATAGACGGTGTACAAAAGTGGGATGGGATCACAGAGGACAGATTGTGTACACAGACGTGGGATGGGATCACAGAGGATAGAGAGTGTACACAAAAGTGGGATGGGATCACAGACGATAGAGAGTGTAAACAGAAGTGGGATGGGATCACAGAGGATAGACGGTGTACACAAAAGTGGGTTGGGATCATGGAGGATAGACGGTTTGCACAAAAGTGGGATGAGGTCACGGCGGATAGACGGTGTACACAACCTTTGGAGTTGGCATGCCTTACCTCCTGAGGTGCAGTGAGGTAGGGCCAGTCCGGCAAGACCTGCACCATGACCTCCACGCCTGCATATGAGCGCAGGCACACACGCACATGCGCGCATTCAGTAAGACCTGCACCATATGACCTCCACGCCTGCAAATGAGCTTTGGCACACGCACACACACACTCTGGTAAGAGCTGCACCATATGACCTCCACGCCTGCAAATGAGCTTTGGCACACGCACACACACACACTCTGGTAAGAGCTGCACCATATGCCCTCCACACCTACGTGAGCGCAAGTGCGCACAGGTGTGCAGCAGAATGAGCAAAAGTGGGCGGCCGTCAAGGGCAGCAACCTTTCCACGCCCTTCTTCATGCCAGTCTGCCCAGAGCGTGCAGTGACTTTGAAAAGATCCTCCAACATAGCAGAGCAACAACACTGGTATTGCGGCTGGAAACAGCAACGGCCACGCAGCCGGAAACAGGACCGGCCATACGGCTAGAATTGAAGCCCTACTGGCCATGTGCCCCTGTGGAATTGTTGTCCAGGCTGCCCCAGAGCAGGTTTGCGAAATGCACGTGGGCTCTTGCTCGTGTGCGAGCATATGGTTGCACACGTAATGTGGTTCCTCTGAGTAGCCCAAGCGCACGCCTGTGTGCAACTGAGCATATCCCTACCAATGATCAAGTGCGGCCTCCATGACAATCTCTTCCCTTTACAGGGCGCATAACGTTAATCTCGTCCACGCAAAGCCAATCGGTGCATGCTTGAGGACGCACTACCTTGCTGCACTACTAGTCCCAGCCCGTCATGATCAATCAGCGCATGGGCCATGTCTGAGCATGGAAAGCCAATTGGTGCACGTGCAATCAGGTGCGCACCTGAGCACATGACCAGCCCCGGACCATCAGCGTCAATCAGCCCATCCCCTGTCACGGTGTTGTACCTGCAGGCGATGTGAGCATGCATGCGCTCAAGTACGCATGGGCGCAGGCAATCATGTGCGCTCATACAGAGGCTAAGGCTCCGTGAGCATGCATGCACATGTTTGCAATAAAGTGTGCACAAGCACAGGCAATCACATGCCTGCACTCAGAGACCAAGGTATTGAGAGCATGGATGCAAGAGTGCGCATGAGCACAGGCCATAACACAGGCACACAGGCTTAGACACAGGCATCAACTGCCATGGCCATGGCCACAGCGGCTCTGGCACCAGCAGCATCATCATCAGCTGCTGCCCACAAACAGGTAGCACCACTCATTGCACATTTCCCCCATGCATTGGCGTTGGCAGCAGCACGAGGAGCAACCCAATCATCATCATCATCATCATCATCCTTGTTGTCGTGAGCAGCAGCCCCCACACAGCATCGCCGGCAGCACTTGCCGCGCATCCCCCCACGCTGTGTCAAGCGCGTCCTCCTCCTGCACAAACTCACTCACCACACATCCCCCCACGCTGTGTCTAGCGGGTCCTCCTCCCGCACAAACTCGTCCTCCTCCTGCTGCCGCGCAACCCTCAGCTCCCCCTCATCGTCGCACCACTCCTCGTCGACGCCCCCGCCACCACCATCCTCCCCGCACACCGCTTGAGACTCCTGGAGCATTGCAGCCCCCCCCTCCATCTTGCCCCCCCTGCCTTCCTTCTGCCCCCCACCCTTCAACAGGTTGCCAGACAGCCCCCCTGTTGTTGCTGCTGCTGCCAGGGACGTAGCCGGTGTGCGTGCAGTCTTGAAGGAGGACTGCCGCGCATCTCCGTGTTTCAAAACTGCCTGATGGCCTCCCAGAATGTCCTTGGAGCGGTAGGGCGCATACACCGTGGCGTGTGTTGCTCCCTGTGGCGGCCGAGAAAGGGGGGGGGGGCAACACATGCAAGCATGCATAGCCTGAGGGGGGCCGGAGGGCATTCAACATTGCGCACTGCGCATGATGGCATAGATTGCTCTCAGGTACGGCCATGGGGTGCGGCCATGGGGCGCACGGACATGCACGTCAGCAGGTGGCTCAGCTGTGATGAATGGGTGTTGGGACATTTGTGATCCATGACACAGCTACGGGGTGCGGCGCAGGGACATGCACGTCAGCAGGTGGTTCAGCTGTGATGAATGGGTGTTGGGACATTTGTGATCCATGACACAGCTACGGGGTGCGACGCGGGGACATGCACATCAGCAGGTGGCTCAGCTGTGATGAATGGGTGTTGGGACATTTGTAATCCATGACACAGCTACGGGGTGCGGCGCAGGGACATGCACGTCAGCAGGTGGCTCAGCTGTGATGGACGGGTGGAGCGCATTAGGGATCCATGGCAGGGCAGTGAGTGGTGAGCAAGTGGTGAGTGAGTAAGCGATCCACGGCAGGGCAGTGAGCCGTGAGCGCATAAGGGATTCATGCTAGGGGAGTGAGTGGTGATCGATTTATGGCAGGGCAGTGAGTTGTGAGCGCATAAGGGACCCATGGTAGGCCCACCAGGGGCAACACAATGGAAAGCTTAATGGGAATGCGCCGCGACAGGCACCCTGGACTGCCTCACTGCACCTCAAAGCATTGTATCTACAGTGACAACATGCCACATGGTGCGCAGTCAGCCCTTCGGTGCCCAACGGGCAGGGCTTCAAGGCCTGTGGCAGCGGTGGCAAAGCGCTTCTGTTTGCTCCTGAGCACTTCACAAAAGCATTGCAGGCACTGCCACATCAAGCCACATGATGCACTGCTGGCCAGGCGACACTTGGCTGCCCGCACTGACCTTTTCGCCCTCTGGCAGGAAGCGGGGCTTGTTTTGGCGGGTCATCACGCGCACCCGGCAGCCCATGACCCTCTCCATAGTGCACATGTCCTTTACGCACACCTACAGCAGTGGATGGCAGCACAATCATGCTCCCTGTGTGAGTGGGCGTTGTGATGAGTGAACCCTGTCCTACTTGCGGCGTTACGGTTGAGGGTCGAGAGCAACATCTTTACCCTTGAACATACTGACCCAATGTATGGTGAATCCCCTTCAGGCGGCATGTGCGACAGTGGAACGCAGAGGCATGCCTGAAGCGCTGATACTTTCCAGCTTTTGTGCGGAGCATGCCCAGAGCACAGGTAAATTCCAAACAGAAACAGTGTGAGCAGCAGCTTGGCAAAAGATCCAGGCAGATGCACAGCTGGGGTCTTCATCTACAAGGGAACTACTACAACAAAATCGTGCGAGAAAGGCACACACACACACATTCACAGATGCATGCAGGTGCGGCCCAGCACAGGGGTGCAGACAAGTACGCTGCGGTTTTGGCTTGGGCCTTCCTCGGAGCACAGGTGACTGTGGGAGTGTATGTTGCTCACCACAGGTGCGTGTGAGTGTGTGGTGTGTGATCATATCACCTGCAACGCTCATACACAGGACGCGGTGCAGTCCCCGCACCTTCAGCCGGGGCCGAGGGGGGCACTTGAACGTGAGGGTGTGCCTGCTGTGTGTGCCCAGCACTTGGCTGCTGCTGCCGGGCTGGAAAAACTCCGGCAGCAGGAAGTCCTCAGGCACCTCGGTGACCACCACCTGAAGAAGGCACAGGTGTGCAGCCACCCATCTTTGGACACAGCCGGACAGACAGACAGACAGACAGACAGACAGACAGACAGACGGAGGGACAGACAGACGGAGGGACAGACGGACGGACAGACAGACAGACAGACAGACAGACAGACAGACAGACAGACAGACGGAGGGACAGACGGACGGACAGACGGACGGACAGACAGACAGACATACAGACAGACGGACAGGTTGACCCGCAGCCTCTTGGGTTTGGACAGAGAGCAGCCCTCTATAGAAACTGTGCACGTTTCCCTCCTTTATCCAGGGTTCTGCAATCTTCACGCACATAAAGCACAAATCACTCCTGCTGGCTTCCCTGAACTTGGCATTCATCACTAGAACTGAAGGGCAGCCATCACTCAGACAGTAGCTGCCAAAGGCAAACTTCTTCAGTAGGTGAAATTCATTCTGCTGACTGTGCCAAGTGGCCGCCAAACAAATGCTCACACACGTGCACACAGACGAACACATACAGAACATTTCGTGAACGAACACACACACACACACATTGCAGCACAGAGCCTGCCCATCCCACAGTGCAATTTGCTACAGATGCCCTCCTTTACACACAGCTACGCAGTGCTGGAGGCCTTCAAATAGCCGCTCTGCAAAATGAGCTGCTGGGGTAGCGCTGGCAGCTGCGCTCCCTTTGATGATGCAGTCCGCCTGACAGGCAGAGGGGCTTTTTGCATGCTCGATTTTGCATGCTTGTCTGTTTCTCACACGTTAAGCCCTCATTCTTGCGCTTTTTGGGGGGTGTGATGTTCACGCCCCCCTTTGCCTTGTTGTCTGGAGAGTTCTTGCCTCACATGCACAAACAGAGTCTGCTGCTTTCATAAAAGAGCCGCCACCATGGGCCGGTGCTCCTACTTCTGATATTGCTTGCCTTGATGATGCTGCCCGCCCGGCAGGTGTAGGGGGCAGGGGTCTGCCCGTTGTCGCCCGTCTCCGTTTCCCATACGCTGGGCAGGCCCTCCACTTTGAATGTCGAGTTTTTAACGTCTGCCTCAAGCATCCTGTGGTGGCCGCGCCTGCAGGCCAGCGCACGTGCACACATGCATGTGTCCTGCGAGCATGCGATCTGTGCATGGGGGTGCAAGGGAATCCTGGATGCCTGCCTTGAGCATCCAGTGATGGCTGAGCTTGCAGGCCAGCTCAGGGCTGTACATGCAAATGTCTTCCGGCAAGGGCCCTAAGAGGTCATGCTCAGTCACTGCGCTGTGTGCTCAGGTGTGTGCTCAGGTGTGTGCTTCTAGCACGAGCCCTTAAGAAGTTCAGGCTCAGCCACTGCTTCATACACATGCCAGTCGTTGTGCACGCTGCAGGCTTTTGCGCATAGACTTGCAAGCACAGGCTGCCTGCCTCAAACAGGCTACGTGTGCTGCTTCCCTTGTCTGAGCGCGTGCATGGCTCATGCGAGCGGGGCAGGCCTGCGACAAAAACTGCAGGGCCAGCGTGTGTGGTCAAGGTTAAGGACCAGAGTCCTTTTTTCGGGCCACAAAGTGTGGCACTCTCACAACCCCAAGCCGCCCTCCTGCTTTGTGCGTGAGACGTGTGCGGCTCCTGGCACAAGCATCTAGGTACATGCGGCCCCTCCTGCTGACATAAGGGGGGCTCACACAAACAAGCGTCTCATGCCACAAGGCTAGCACAAGCTGTGCTGCTTGACCCCATGCTTCACGCGCCTGCTATTTTGGGGGGAGCTGCAAGAGGCTTGTACGCGACCTGTGTGCCGTCACAGTGAACACCTCTTTGCAAGGCAGCACGTACCTGGCTTTAGGGAGATGTATAGCTGCTGGAGTGGCCTGCTGGCCCTGCAAACTGCAGCACACCACACACCCTCAAGGAAGGCAAAGCCGCACGCACCTGGCTTTGGGAGGGGAGCAGCCGCCGGAGCAGCCCAAAGGCCCAGCGTGCTGCTGCACCACACACCCTCAAGGAAGACAAAGCTGCACGCACCTGGTTTTGGGAGAGGAGCTGCTGGAGTCACGCACACCCTTAGCGTCGCCGTTGCTGGCAACCCTCTGCGCTGTCACGTCATAAGCTTTGAGTTTGACGCCCGGCAGGGGGACGGCCGTCAGTGCGTGCACCACACACACGTCCAGAAAACAGATGCGCTCCAGCTCAAAGGGCACAAACTGCTCTGGCTCCTGTTGTGTGAAGGTGCAGACGCGCATTTGGGGACGGTCTGTTTGATGGCGGGCGGTGCACCAACGGAGCACCAGAAGAGCAGCGGCGGCGGAGGTGCTGAACAGCTGGGCGCGACGCACGGCTGGCAGCCCGAAAAAGCTGGGCACGGCGCATGGCTAGCAGCCTGTGGCAGCTGCACATGCTCCAACAGCCTCACCTCACAGGCAGCCCTTTTGACAGAGGTCAAAACCCTGGGATCAGGCTAGGACAGATACCAGCACAGCAAATAGTATAAACTAGAACGTAAGGTAGCCCTCCCAACAGAGGTGACCTTGGGCTCAGGCTAGGACAGGCACCAGCACAGCACGTAGCATTAATAAGAATGTAGGGAACCCTTCAAGCACAGGTGGCCTTGGGCTCAGGCTAGGACAGGTACCAGCACAGCACGGAGTATGGCTGGAGCATGGGCAGCCCTTTGAAAGCACAGGTGGCCCTAGGCAGGAACATGGACGCATGTATGCAACAATCACAAAGCATTTTGAAAGGCAAGTGCCATTGATGGATAGCAGCCCAGGGACAGACGTGAAAGCATGTAGCTCCCAAAGATTCTGAACAATTTTCCTCTACCAGAGACGCGGGCAGCACTGCGAGTGCAAATCTGCACATGCACAAATGCGCAGGCACGCATGCATGCACACACGGGTGCGTGAACACATACAGGCAAGCACCCGCACATGCACGCCCACATGCGCGGATTGACACTGACACACAACCAAACACATGCATGCACACACATGCATGTGCAAACCCTCACACACAAGGGCACAGGCACATGCACGCACCCGCGTCATGGTCCGCATGATGAGCGTGCCTGTGCTCTCAAAGTCAGGCCCGTGGTGCACCTGCGCATGTATGTGTGTGTGTATGTATGTGTGTGTATGTGTTTGTGTATGTGTGTGTATGTGTGTGTATGAGTGTGTGTATGTGTGTGCATGTGTGTGTATGTGTGTGTGTATGTGTGTGAGTATGTGTGTGTATGTGTGTGTGCATGTGTGTGTGTGTATGTGTGTGTATGTATGTGTGTATGTGTGTGCATGTGTGTGTGTATGTGTGTGTGTATGTGTGTGCATGTGTGTGTGTGCTTGCATGCGAGAGTGTGTACGTGTGCGTGCATGTGTATGTTTGCTTGCATGTGAGTGTTTGTGTGTGTGTGTGCTTGCATGTGAGTGTGTGTGCGTAAATTTGCATGTGTGTGTGCACATGTGTTTGGGTGTGAGTACATTTAGGCATGTGCGTGTGTGTTTGCGTGCGTGCGCGTGCATGTGTGTGTGTGCATTGGTGCGCATGCATGTGTGTGCATGCGTGTGTGCGTGAGCGTGTTTGAGAGCAAGTGCGTGTGAGTGCATGTGTGCAATTGAAAGCCCATATCTTGCAAACACATAAATGCACGGATTGCCCAAAGTCTGCATAGGACCAGAGCCTAGCTAGGACTATTGACCAAAGCCTGCAAGCAGACTATTGACCAGAGCCTGGCTTGGACTATTGACCAGAGACTAGCTAGGACTATTGACCAGAGCCTGCACTAGGACTATTGACCAAAGCCTGCACGCAGACTATTGACCAGAGCCTGGCTAGGACTGTTGACCAGAGACTAGCTAGGACT
>LKMJ01003293.1_pt1 | contig 15020 bp, 15 predicted proteins | sample 643391 | NCBI WGS metagenome assembly LKMJ01 (sample SAMN04112250, study PRJNA286221) | soda lake metagenome | biome: soda lake; feature: Kulunda Steppe; material: water; isolation source: sample PL-Br10 brine of Picturesque Lake | place: Russia: Kulunda steppe | collected 2010-07
AGTATGAGTGAGTACACGGTTACTGGACGCTGGAAAGCCCGCGATGACTGGCAGCCCTTCGAAAAGGAAATCGAGGCCGAAAACGAGAACGTCGCTGTCGAGCACGTCTACGCTGAATTCGGCTCGAAGCACGGCCTCAAACGTCCACAGGTCGAGGTCGACGAGGTGGCACAATGAGCATGGGTGGCGGCGGTGGTCAGTTGCAGGAGTTGGCACAGGCTATCGAAGAAATCGAACAGCAACAGGAGATTCTTCGGAACGAAATAAACTCCCTGCAAACCGAAAAGTCAGAGATCAACGAAGCGATCGAAGCAATCGAGTCGCTCGATACTGATTCGACAGTGCAGGTCCCGCTCGGCGGCGGTGCGTACGTCAGGGCGACGATAGAAGATATCGACGAAATTATCGTCGACCTTGGTGCTGACTATGCTGCCGAACGAGACAGCGAGGGTGCTGTCAGCACGCTGAAATCCAAGCAGACGAATCTCGACAGTCGCATCGAAGAGATTCAGTCAGACATCTCCGAGCTAGATACCGAGGCCGACGAACTGGAGAGCCGTGCCCAGCAGCTCCAGCAACAGCAGATGCAGCAACTCCAGCAGCAGCAACAGGAATCTCTGGACGAGTAACTTGTCGCCATGTTCGAGGGACTCAAAGACAAACTGGATAGTTTCACTGAAGAAGCCGAAGAGGACGTCGAGGTCGAGGCGGAAGCTGACGCTGAAGAGTCCGAAGCAAAGCCGGAAGGCGAGCCCGACGAAAACGTCAGTGAAGGCGAGACTACTCAGAACATCCACGACGAGCCGGAGTCAACGGAGTTAGACGAGGAAACAGCAGCTGATGAAGCTGCCGAGGAGAGTTCTCAGGCAGACGCTGTAGCCGATGAGCTCGAAGGCGAAGAGTCTGAGACCATCGAAGACGGTACGGTACCCAATTCCAGCGAAGCCGATGAAGAGCCTGAGCCAGAAGATGAAGGTGAAGAGGAGCGTGGTCTCCGTGAGCGTGCCAAACTGCTAGCAACGGGGAAGACCGTCGTCGACGAGGGTGACCTTGAAGCCCACCTCGAAGAGCTCGAGTTCGCCTTGCTCGGAAGCGACGTGGAACTCGAAGTCGCGCAAGAGATCCTCGACGGCGTCGAGGAGAATCTCGTCGGCGAGACCCGTCGGCGACTATCGAGCACAGGCAGTCTCGTTCGTGACGCGCTCAGAGAGGCGTTGTACGACGTCATCAGCGTCGGACAGTTTGACTTCGAACAGCGCGTAAGGGAAAGCGAGAAACCAGCCGTTCTCATCTTCACCGGCGTCAACGGCGTCGGCAAAACGACATCGATTGCGAAGATGGCGCGTTACTTCGAGGAGCGTGGCCTCTCGACAGTACTCGCGAACGGCGACACGTTCCGAGCCGGGGCAAACGAACAGCTCGAGCAGCACGCCGACAACCTCGGCAAGAAGATAATCTCTCACGAGCAGGGCTCTGACCCGGCCGCAGTCATCTACGACGCCGTCGAGTACGCGAAAGCAAACGGCGTGGACGTCGTGCTGGGAGATACCGCGGGACGGCTCCACACCAACGAGGGACTGATGGACCAGCTCGAGAAGATTGACCGGGTTATCGACCCAGATATGACGCTGTTTGTCGACGAGGCGGTCGCAGGGCAGGACGCAGTCAACCGCGCCCGCGAATTTAACGACGCTGCTGAAATCGACGGAAGCATTCTGACCAAGGCCGACGCCGACCAGCAAGGAGGTGCGGCAATCTCGGTCGCGTACGTGACCGGAAAGCCAATTCTCTTCCTCGGAACCGGCCAGGGCTACGATGACCTCGAACGGTTCGAGCCAGATCGCATCGTCGACGAACTCCTCGGAGAGGAGTAATCTAGTGTCCTTTCCTCGGACGTGATGTTTTAGAGGGTGGGTTCCCGAGTAGCACCAATGAACGGAAACCGGTTTGGGCGGCTGTTCCAGATAACGACCTACGGGGAATCACACGGCGAGGCGATGGGCTGTACGGTCTCGGGGTGCCCGTCGGGCGTCGACCTCGACGAGGAAGCAATTCAGGAAGAACTGGACAGGCGAAAGCCGGGACAGTCGATGATAACCACTTCGCGTGGGGAACCGGATAACGTCTCAATCAAGTCGGGACTACAGGACGGCTATACGACAGGAACGCCGATAGGGATGGTCATCCAGAACAAAGACGCGCGCTCGGGCAAATATGAGCCGTTCGTAACTGCACCCCGCCCGTCGCACGGGGATTTCACGTACTCGGCGAAGTTCGGGACGCGCAACTGGGGTGGCGGAGGTAGGTCTTCCGCGCGCGAGACGGTCAACTGGGTCGCGGCTGGGGCAATCGCCAAACAGGTGCTCGACCAGAGCGAGTACGATGTGCAGATAAAGGCACACGTGAACCAGGTCGGAGACATCGAAGCCCCCGAGGTCACGTTCGAGGAGATGCTCGAACACACAGAGGAGAACGAGGTCAGGTGCGCGCACCCGGAGACGGCCGAACGGATGCGCGAGGCTATCGACGAGTACCAGCGCGAGGGGGACTCCATCGGCGGGTCGGTGTACTTCGAGTGCCGGGGAGTACCGCGAGGGCTCGGTGCACCGCGATTCGACTCAGTTCCCGCCAGACTCGGACAGGCAATCTTCGCAATCCCTGCTGTCTCCTCGTTCGAGTTCGGGGCTGGCCGAGACACACGAACGATGCGCGGTATCGAACGCAACGAGGACTGGACGTTCGACGACGGCAAGTCCCACACAGAGACTGTGAGTGAAGCAGGCGACCCTGTTCCTGTCGGCAACGACCACGGGGGGCTGCAGGGAGGTATTACGACGGGAGAGCCAATCTACGGCGAAGTGACGTGGCACCCCCCGACGAGCATTCCAAAGACACAGGAGACCGTCGACTGGGAGACCGGAGAGCACAACGAGATACAGGTTGTCGGCCGTCACGACCCGGTGCTGATGCCTCGTGCGGTCCCCGTCCTCGAAGCGATGTTGCGACTGGTTATCCTCGATTTCATGCTCCTTGGCGGGCGAATCAACCCCGACAGGCTGGACGGCCGACCCGGCGAGTATGAGACGGATTATCACCCGGAGAGCCCCCAGCGAGACCCCGACGACGCAGAGACACAGGTCGAGCCAAGGGAGGAGTGACGAAGGGGGCCGTCTGTATCCACGAGAGATGAAAAATCGCGACCAGCAACCTCGCTCTAGCCAGTAAGACGGGATTCTCGCTTCGCGGGGAAAACCGAAGCTTTCAATCGCGCCCCCCAGTAAGTATCGGGTGACCAGATAAATGACGGACTTCGACAGCAACAGACGGAAGCTACTGAAAGCAGGCGGAGCAGCGTTTACAATCGGCCTCGCTGGCTGTATCGGTCCATTCGAGGATACAGCGGGTGTCCCGGGAACAGTCGAGCGACGCGACCCCGACGATGGGAACGGGAACGGAGACGACGACTGGTTAGCGGACGTACCAAACTGGGGCGGAGAACCGGAAGATTTCACCGGGGAAGAGGAGGTAGAAGTGCTCAACGGCGACGGCGACGAGATTGGTGTTAGCGGAACGTACGTCTACGAACCGGCAGACATCCAGATCGACCCCGGAACGACGGTGGAGTGGACCTGGGTCGGTGGCACCAGCCACAGTGTCACGCACGAGGCGGACGACCCAGATTTCGATAGCGAGACTATTTCGGGAGACGGAACAACCTTCGATTTCACGTTCGACGAGGAAGGAATCTACGATTACTACTGTATCCCCCACCGCGGACTGGAACAGAAAGGCCGGGTACGAGTCGGTGACGGCGACGGAGAAGCCGACGATGGAGAAGCCGACGATGGCGACATCGAAAGTCAGGTCGAGGAGTATCTCGCTGACGCCCCCAACTGGGACGGCAACATCGAAGACATGACCGGCGAGGATGACGTGACCGTTCTCAACGGCGAACCAGATGAGGAAGGGGTCTTCATCTACGACCCACCAGCAATAACGGTGGACGCCGGGACGACCGTCACCTGGGAGTGGGTGGGTGACAACGCACATTCGGTCACTCACGAGGAAGAAGAGTTCGATAGCGAGACGTTCGACGGCGATGGAGAGACGTGGGAGTACACCTTCGACGAAGCCGGTCTATATCTCTACTACTGTCTCCCCCACAGAGCACTCGAACAGAAAGGCGCCGTCATCGTCGAAGAGTAAGGCTCGTCTCGACTCGTCCGTCAACACCGCTTTGCTCGTCTTTTCTGCATACAGAACGCTACAGTCATCATTCCACAAATAGCAGCCTTCAAGACCCGACAGTACACACTCGATACTATGATACCACCAATTGCGAGCAACTTTGTTGCTGGCGAGACGCCCGATTCAGCGCTCTCACACGTCGATGACATCAATCAACAGGGGGTGGCTGGAATTCTCAACCTGCTAGGCGAACACTACGACGACCCCGAGGACGTCGAAAATGACACCATGGAGTACATCACGCTGGCGGAGATGATAGCGTCTCGGGGTACAGAGGCCTGTATTTCAGTCAAGCCAAGTCAGCTGGGTCTCGATATCAGCGACGAGCTGTTCGAAGAGAACCTGGGACGGGTTGTCGACGCCGCCGAATGCTTCGTCTGGATCGACATGGAAGACCACACGACGACAGATACGACGCTCGATGCGTACGAGAAGTTCGCCATCGAGACAGACGGTAACGTCGGAGTCTGTGTGCAGGCGAACCTGCAGCGAACTGGGAAAGACTTGAAGCGGCTGGCCGACCTCCCGGGCAAGGTTCGGCTGGTCAAGGGAGCCTATGACGAGCCGGCAGAAATCGCATACAAGAATAAGGATACGGTCGACGCAGTCTACCGGGACTTGCTGGAGTTCGCGTTCAGAGAGTTCGACGACGGCGTCGCAGTCGGCAGTCACGACCCCGAAATGATCGAGTACGCCCGCGAGCTACACGAGAAGTACGGCACCGGGTACGAAATCCAGATGCTGATGGGTGTCCGTGAGAAGGCACAGGTCGAACTCGCAAACGAGGATATCACTGTTTATCAGTACATCCCTTACGGAAGCAGGTGGGTTTCGTACTTTTATCGGCGACTTCGAGAGCGTAAGGAGAACTTCGCTTTCGCCGCTCGAGCGATTATCTCCGGGTAGTACCACAGAATTGAACAACCATTCAATCACAGGGACGTCCAATGCCGAATTCTTGAAAGTATACTAGGGAATATAAGGGACAATCTTATATCCATCAACCTTCTCGGCCATGGTATGGCACGACATAGTCCAAGCCGAGGGCTGCTGTACAGCAGTCCCCCGGGCGACAAACGAGTCGACCACGAACCGACAGACGACGATTAACTCTCTACAGTCCACAAGGAGAGAGGCACAGGCAGACAAGTACGGTCCTCCCGACTGCAGCCTCGTCAGGGCGTAACCGCGAGGCTTTTTCTCGAATAGCGACAAAGAGAGGTATGGCTGTCACAGCAGGAGTCGTCGCAGTGCAAGGTGACGTGTCGGAACACGCTCGAGCAATCGAGCAGGCCGCAGACTTACACGGTCTCGATACGAACATCCGGGAGATTCGCACAGCCGGGATTGTTCCGGAGTGTGATGTTTTGCTCCTGCCCGGTGGCGAGTCGACGACAATTTCTCGGCTAGTCCACCGTGAAGGTATCGCCGAGGAACTCGCGGCTCACGTCGAGGGAGGAAAGCCGATGCTGGCAACGTGTGCAGGACTCATTCTCGTTAGTGCAGATTCGGGTGATAACCGCGTCGAAACGCTTGGTCTGCTGGACGTGGACGTCGAGCGAAACGCCTTCGGACGACAGCGCGACAGTTTCGAGGCGCCCTTGACGATCGAGGGGTTGGACGAACCGTTCCCGTCGGTGTTCATCCGTGCACCGGCAATCGAAACGGTCGGAGAAGACGTAGAAGTACTTGCTAAATGGGACGGACGGACCGTTGCAGTTCGACAGGGCCCCGTTCTCGGAACTGCGTTCCACCCGGAACTGACAGACGACTCACGCGTCCACGACCTCGCGTTCTTCGATGACGACGCTGTGCTGTCGAGAGTGTGAACGACCCGGACAATCGACGGCGTAAAGGGGAGTCACCGCAAGAACCGCACATGAGCACTGACGGAACTGGAGACGTTCTCGACGAACTGTTCGAGGTCATCGAAGACCGGAAGGAGAACCTCCCTGAGGACTCCTACACCACGGCGCTGTTCACCCACGAAAAAGGCGAGAACGCTGTACTGGAGAAGCTCGGTGAGGAGAACACGGAGCTGATTCTCGCGGCGAAAGACGGCGATAGTGACGAACTCGCACACGAGGCCGCCGACATCGTCTACCACCTGCTCGTCTTGCTCGCAATGCACGATATGTCGGTCGCTGACCTCCGAGCTGAACTCGCCAAGCGACGGTAGCCAACTCCTGCGATTTTCCACGTGGAAACCCCTCATTTACCACGTGGAACATCCATATTCCACAGGGAAACACCCAATTTTCCACGAGGAAACCCCCTATTTGCTACGTGGTAACCCTCCATTTTCCACGTGGAAATTTCGGATACAGAGCGCTCGTAGCACTCGAAAACAACTTCGTGAGAGAAATACCGTCCGACGGTCAGGCGACCGACCAGTTAGAACAGAGCAACCGCGCTTTACTGGAACTGTTCTGTGAGCGCAGGGACGACGTCGAATAGGTCGTCAACGATACCGTAGTCGGCGATATCATAAATCGGCGCGCTCGGGTCGTCGTTGATAGCGATAATCGTTTCGGCCCCTTTCATTCCGGCGACGTGTTGAACTGCGCCGGAGATGCCGATTGCGATATACACTTTGGGAGTGACTTTCTTTCCTGACTGCCCAACCTGTCTGTCCTGGGGAAGCCAGCCGTTGTCGACGATAGGTCGGGACGACGAAACCGTCGCGTCCAGTGCGTCCGCGAGGTCGAAAATGATGTCGAGGTTGTCCTCCTCCTCGATACCGCGACCGACCGAGACGAGCACGTCAGCTTCCGAGATGTCCACGTCCCCTGCGCCGACCTCCTCGAATCCAGTGACGGTCGAGCGGACCGCCGCTTCGTCGATTGTGGCGTCGAAGGGTTCGATTGCTGCGCCACCGTCGCCTTCTGCGGGTTCCCACTCGCCAGGACGGACTGTAACAAGCGCCCGGTCACCATCCACAGCGACCTCGGCCTCGGTTTTTCCGTTGTACAGCTCTCTGGTCACGGTCAGTCCGTCGGAAACATCGACAGCAACCACGTCAGTTACGAGCGGATAGTCGAGAGTCTGTGCGACTGCTGGAGCGTAGTCCAGCCCGTTGACGGTGTGTGGGGTAACGATGTACTGTGGGTCGAGTTCGTCCGCGAGCTGTTCGATAACCTGTGTGTAGACACCGTGGTTGAACTCCTCTCCGTGGGCGACGGTATGGATAGTGTCGACGCCGTCACGGTCGAGGTCGTTGGCGTAGGCGTCGACGTCGCCGCTGATAACCGCCAGGTGAACGTCTCCACCTGTTTCGTCAGCGAGTTCACGGCCTGCAGATATAACTTCGAAGCTCTCCTCACGGAGGTCGCCGCGGCGGTGTTCGGTGACAGCGAGTACGTCGCTCATGCTCCCACCCCCTTCTCACGGAGCAAGGTAGCAAGCTGTTGAGCTGACTCCTCGGCACCACCCTCGAACAGTTCGACGTCGCTCTCGGTTTCAGGCTCCTCGAGTGAGGTCAACGAGAGGGTGGGCTCACCCAGTTCGACACCGAGATCCTCGGGCGATTTCACATCGAGCGGCTTCGACTGTGCCTGTCGAATCCCGCGGAGACTTGCGTATCGTGGCTCGTTGATACCGGTCTGGATGGTCAGGACTGCGGGCAGTTCGACGTCAGTTAGCTCCTCGACCCCACCTTCGAGTTCGCGGTGAACGCTCGCCACGTCACCGTCGAGGTCGAGTTCGTTGACGACTGCCGCCCACTCGTATCCGAGGGCTGCGGCCAGTGCGACACCCGTGGCAGCGAAGGCCGTATCGCCCGTCTGGACGCCCGAGAGAATCAGGTCTGGCTCTTCTTCACGGGCGACCGCGCCCAGTAGCTCAGCTTTCGTCCCCGCGTCAGGTAGGTCGGCGTCTTCGAGCGCGTCGTCCCAGATGCGAACCGCACGATCGGCCCCTTTTGCCAGCCCTTGACGAATCGTCTCTTCGGCTCGCTCGGGACCGATTGTTACTGTCACGACCTCTACGTCATCGAGCGACTCGCTCAACTGGACTGCCTCTTCGATGGCGTAGTTGTCCCACTCGTTGAGGTCGTAGGTCAGGTAACGACTGTCGATACTGAGGCCGTCAATTTCGAACTCGTCATCGGCCTCGGCGACCTCCGATACTGTCACGAGGATTTTCATACACCTGAGTATCGGAACCCGCTCCGGATAAACGTTATTAGTTCAGCCGTAAACGTACAAAGTGTTTATCTCAATCATATCGGGCAGAAAGCACATTAGGTGTCGAAAGGGGCCAATGTAGGCCGAGTACTAACAACTAATACTTCGTTTATTTATCCCCAATTTCAGTGATATCCTCGTCAGGAAACGAAATGAGGTTCTCTCGGCCGATTCGAAGCTTGTTGATTTGACCATCCTCTTCCATCGAAGAGAGTAGCTGCGACACTTTGGCGTTCGACCATCCCGTCTCCTTGACAATGGTTGCCTGTTTCATCCGACCACCGTTCTGTTCGAGTAGTCGTTCGACACGTTCTTCGTCGCTCAGCAACTCCACGTCGGTTTCGGACTCCGAACCGGCAGCCGCCGATAGCTGTTCCACCTGTGTCGCTGCGCCAGTGCCGTCCTCACTGACGACGGAGTCGGTCGGTTTCGAGTCCCGTTCGAGTAACGCTCTGACCCGGTCCCTTCCAACCGCCAGCACCGCAATGGCAACCACTGCGCCGAGCGCGCCCACCCCACCGAGAACGAGGGCAATCAGCCCGAGTGACGAGCCGATACCATCGTCACCACCAGTAGCTGGAGTGGTGTCCGTTCCGTTGGTGTCGTCGTTACCATCGGGAGTACCGTTCTGGTCACTAACTCCGACGAGCACTGCCTGGAGCGTCTCGTTCGTGAACGTCTGGGGTCCTGTCCAGATCAGCGTTCCATCTTCAGGAATGACGTTTGCATTGTCGAACCCGAATCCGTCAGGTGATTTGATGATCAGCTGTTGGTTCGGCGATAGACCTTCGAACCAGAGTCCGTGTTCGGTCTCGTAGACGTCATCGAGAACCAGGGAGTTTCCTTCGATGCGAGCAAAGTTCTCCCATGTAAAAGTGAGTACAAGCTCTCCAGTGTCGCCGTCAACACTGCTAGTCCGCTCGTCACTGTGAACGACGACGTCACGATCTATACTCGCATCTACCAGCTCCCCCGCCTGTTCGAACGACTCGTACCCTAATGCGGACCCATCCACGTTTTCGGACTCGAACTCGTCAGCAACCTCTTCGAAGTGCCGTTGTTGCTCTTCCGTAGACGTGTTAAAGCGCTCTGTAACAGTCCAGTGTGCGTCACCACTTCTCTGTAACTCGATGGTAAATGTCGTATTCGATTCGATGAGACTCGAGTCGTTCCGCTCTACAGTGACAAAGTCAGTCCCTGCGGTCGTGTCAGCCAGTACGTCTGGGGGAGTTGCCGCTTCGTCGACTGGTTCCGTGGCGGTCGCAACAGATGTCACTGCGAACGCACCAACGAAAGCGATAATGACTAACATACCGAGACAGAGGACAGGGAAAAGCGGAGGAGACGAACGGGAGGGCACGGACATGTATCGGTCTTTGCTCGGCGCAAGGGAAAACCTTTTCCATAAAACGTTAGGCTGGCGTATAAACTGTCTCGCCACCCCTCGTGTCCGGAGAGCGTTTCTGACGAACCCTCTCGAAATAGAATTTCAGCGAATCTTTGACCAGTAGTCTGTCACTTTGCTCCGCGACCTTTTTATATACTCGTCAGTAATACCCGAGTACGATGTCGTTTCCCTCCAGACAGATCTTGCTTCTCCTCTGTGTTGGGGTAGCCATCCTCACTGCTGGCAGCGTCGTCGCTGCGGAGAGCCCCGTCGACTCGTCCCCGATGTCGGGTGTCAATCAGCCATCAGAACTTCCCAACATTATTATCGACGTCGAGAACTCCAGTAACTATCTCTCTCCCGAACAACAGAACGTGACACAAGAGAGTCACGAGTCGATTAGCCTCGACGTGGCCAGTGCGGTACAAAGCGACTCGATTCGCCTTCAGGGAGAGTACAGGCGGCTAGAGCTCGAGGAAAAACTCGAGGCTGACGACGGAGAGACCAATACCGAAGTCGAAACAGCCCGTATAATCGAACAAGATGTGGAGGAGCTCGAACAGGAGAAACAGCAGCTTCTGAGGAGCTATAGTGGTGGAAATGTCGAATCTCAGACACTCCTCCGGGAGGTCGTTCGCCTGGGGGTGACCGCAGACCAATATAACACTCTCATCGATACGGTTCGGGAGACAGGTTCTCCTTCACAATCGGTAAGCCTTCGATACTCGAATCTGGAAGGTGAGAGTATGCTGTTGCCGTCGCCTGTGATGTGGCATCTGGAATCTGAGCTGGCGACAGGTAGTCAGACGCCGACGTACGTCCAGGCTGGTAACGAATCACTGGTTCTGGCCACAGTTGTTGGAGACACCTACATTCGGGAAGCAGTTATGTATAGCGAGAGACAGCGCGGGATACCACAGCAGTTTGGTGCTGACAATCGTTCGGAAGCGGATGATGCGTTCGCCCGCGCAGAACAACTGTACCCGTGGACCCTGAGTGATGCGTTTCAGCCGGAGCTCCGTGGATTCGGAAATTCGTCAGTGTACCGAGTGCAGGCGTCTCATTCCCACGGTGAGATGGAAACCTATCTAGACGGTGGAACGACGAACCCGTTCTACGAGATACACGAGAAAAATCCGTTCTCCGTCCCCGTGACTGAGTTCACTCAAAAATCCGAGAACGGGCTTCGATTGGACGTTCAGCTCACAGACCCGACCGGACCGATGCGAATAGAAGTTATCGAAACCGGCGATCTTGAGTTCGACAACATCACCGTGTCAGTTGACGACAAACCAGTTGCAGAGCTGTCTTCGAGTGATCAGTTCTACACTGTCCAGCCAAGAGGCACGTTCGAAATTTCCGCTGAGACAGACACCGGTGAGAACGTCTCGATCCTCGTCTTCCCCTAGTCCGTGACCGTCCCCACGTACTCCACCGGTGCTGTGTGTCAGCAGCGACAGCAACGCGACCATTAAAGTACGATAACGAAAGCACGTAGACGCATGTCCCGAGCGGTCTCGCCAGTGGTCGGCGTCCTCGTGCTGATTGCACTCACTGTCGTTCTGTCTGCCACACTCCTCAGTGCAGCCAGCGTCGGTATGTCCGAACCAGCACCGACTGTCTCGCTCGCACTGTCCATCGACGAGACGACAGACCGAATCCAACTCACTCACCGGGGAGGGGACGAGTTGGACATTGAAGAGCTCGATGTTTTTGTCACTATAGACGGGGAAGAGCTACAGTATCAGCCGCCAGTTCCGTTCTTTGCAGCCGAGGGGTTCGAGAGCGGCCCGAACGGAGCGTTCAACAGTGCAAGTTCGGATACGTTTCGCGCGGGCGAGACAACCGACTTCTCGCTGGCGGCGACTAACGACCCCGAGATGCGGGAAGGTGTAACCGTTTCTGTACAAATTACAGTTCGAAACAGCGTCATATACCACGAGGAGGTGACTGTAACCTGACTGCGACAGTCAGGACTCGGGAACGTGCGCAAGCGTCGTGATTGCACGAGGGCTCTTGGCACTCGCCTGCTGAATGGTGTGTCCGAACTCTTCGAAACCAGCTTCACGAAACATCCGGTCGGCCTCGGCCTCGTCGTAAAAGAGCATGATAGCATCCGCAGCCTTCTGGAATATCGTCGAGTTAGGGTAGTCGGGGCCGACGACGAGCACCTGTCCGCCCGGTTTGCCGACTCGACGAAGCTCTTCGAGCGCCTGAACGGGATTCGGCCAGTACTCGATAGAGCCCGACGACCAGACCACGTCGAACTGGTCGTTCGCAAACGGGAGCCGTTCGGCGTCGCCGAGATAGAACTGCACTGAGCCCCGTTTTCCGAACTTCTCAAACGCCTTCTCGAGCTGATGGGGGCTCTGGTCGAGCCCGTGAACGTACTCGGTCGTCTGGAGCAGCCCCTCCGTCGCAAATCCGGTGCCACAGCCAACGTCGAGTACGACATCATCCGGTTGAATGTCGAGCATCTCGATGGCATCATCCCGCATCTGTTCGTTCCAGATGAACGGGTTGATGCGGTCGTACACTCTAGAGAGATATCGGTAAAAAAGCCGTGCTCGTTTCTTGTCTTCGAGAACACCCATCAGTGAAACGTTCGCCTGAAAGTGCAATAATCTGGCGAAACGCCCCCGTGTGCACCAGTAACATGGCAGAATCCATTTCGCAACTACCAAATAGGCTTTCTTGTTACACTCAGACGATTGAGGAATGCCTAACCAAGAGGTGTTACGACGAATCAAAGAGTCCGAAGCAGAGGCCGACGAAATAATTGAGGCGGCCGAGGCCGAGGCCCAGGAGCGCGTGAACGACGCGCGCGAGACGGCCGAGGAGATTCGCGAGGAGGCCAGAGACGATGCCCAGAGCGAGGCTGACGAGCGAATTGAAACGGCCCGAGCGGAAATCGAGGCCAAGCGTGAAGAGATTATCGCCGGGGGTGAGGACGAACGTGAGCGGCTCCAGTCGGCGGCGGAAGACCGTATCGACGACGTCATCGAGCACACTGTAAAGCTGTTCAAGGAGGAGGTACATGCTCAGACCTGAGCAGATGTCAAAGGTCTCGGTGACAGGAGCGAAGTCCGTCATGGACGACGTCATCGAGACGCTGCACGAACTGCATCTGGTCCACATTACAGACTACGATGGCTCCTGGGACGGGTTCGAACCCGGTGACTCCCTGGAAGGGGCCGACGAAACCTCGGGAATGCTCGTGACAGTACGAGCTATCGAAAGCATCCTCGACGTAGGCGAGGAGGACGCCGGGGCGACGGCTTCGGTCAGCCTGGACAATGCCGAAGAACGTCTCGAGGAGATTCGTGAACAGGTGAACGAGCTCGACGACCGGCGTGATGAGCTTCGTAGCCGGCAGCGCGACATCGAGGAACGCCTCGACCAGATGGAGCTGTTCGCGGACCTCGGAATCGACCTGGACCTCCTCTGGGGGTACGACTCGCTCGACGTACTCGTCGGCGAAGGAGACGCGGACGCCATCCGACTCGCCCTCGAAGACAGCGACGAAGTCGAGGCGGCAGACGTATTCAGTGGAAGCAACGCTGTCGCAGTGTTCGCCTCGATGAACGAGGACACGACCCTCGACGACGCGCTGGTCGGTGTCCCGTTCACCGCTTACGAGGTACCGGAGAAGACGGGTGACCCTGAGTCGACCGTCACGGACCTCGAGCACGAACTCCAGCAGATAGAGACCGAGCTAAGCAGAGTCGAGAGCGAACTCGAATCGCTCAAACTCGACTCGGCAGCCTTCCTGCTGGCGCTCGAAGAGGAGCTGACCATCGAGGCCCAGAAGTACGAAGCGCCGTTGCGGTTCGCGACGACGGAGCGCTCGTTCATCGTTGAGGGGTGGATACCAGCCGACCGGTACGACCAGTTCGAATCGACGCTCGCAGAGAACGTCGGTGACCGAATCGAGGTCGCCGAGCTCAAGCGGGCAAGATACACGGACCACCCCGGCGGTAGTCACGGCGACCACTCTGGCGAGGAACATGCGGAAGCAGCGACTGACGGCGGTGAAGTCGCCACTGATGGCGGCGAGGTTGCGACTGAGGGAGGCGATGCGGTCACGACCATCGACGACGACCCGCCGGTCATCCAGAACAACTCGAAAATCGTCAACCCGTTCGAGGTCATCGTCAAAGCAGTCAATCGACCGAAGTACTCGGAGCTCGACCCGACAATAACACTGTTCCTGACGTTCCCGCTGTTCTTCGGGTTCATGATCGGTGACATCGGTTACGGTGTCGTCTACATGATCCTGGGATGGTTCATGTACAAGAAGTTCACAGAGGGTGTCGCAGACGTCGGAGCAGTTATCGTCTGGCTGGGACTCTGGACGGTCATCTTCGGCGTCTTCTACGGCGAAATATTCGGTCTACACTTCCTCGAGTGGTTCGGCATGCACCCACCACTGGAGAAAGGTATCGCCGACACTGACTGGGGACTGACCTGGTTGATTGTCGCCGTGATTGCCGGCTGGGTACACCTCAACATCGGCTACGCCTTCGCATTCGTCGAGGAGTACCAGCTACACGGCATCAAGGAGGCGATGCTCGAAACCGGGTCCTGGGTCTTCATGCTCAACGGCCTGTGGGTCTTCGCTTTCAGCGAGTTCGCCGCAGGGGCCAAACCCGATTTCTTCGTCGGTCCTGACGCGTTGCTCAACGATGGACCGCTCGGAATCGGCTTCACCGGCTTCCCCGAATTCATCGGGATGGTCGGTGGCGTCGTCTTCCTGCTGGGCATCCTGCTGTTGCTGCTGGGTCCGTGGTACGACATCTTCGAGTTCGTCGTCCCGCTCTCACACGTCCTGTCGTACACCAGGTTGACGGCCGTTCTGCTGGCGAAGGCCGGAATGGCTGTGGCAGCGAACCTGCTGTACTTCGGGGCATACCAGGACGAGGCCGGGTTCCACTTCATCCACGCGAGTACGCCCGCCGCCAAGGAGGCAGCTGGTGAGAACATCGTCTTCGGTGGACTCGCAAATATGGGAACACAGGTGGACATCGGCACGGTGACGCTCGGCATCGAAGGAGCGATACTCGGTATTCCAATCCTGATTATCGGCCACGCTGTGGTACTGGCAGTCGGTGGCACAGCGGCTATACAGGCGATAAGGCTGGAATACTTCGAGTTCTTTGAGAAGTTTTATGAAGGCGGTGGAAAGAACTATCAACCGTTCG
>LKMJ01003294.1_pt1 | contig 15018 bp, 19 predicted proteins | sample 643391 | NCBI WGS metagenome assembly LKMJ01 (sample SAMN04112250, study PRJNA286221) | soda lake metagenome | biome: soda lake; feature: Kulunda Steppe; material: water; isolation source: sample PL-Br10 brine of Picturesque Lake | place: Russia: Kulunda steppe | collected 2010-07
CGCTCTGTACGGCTGATACGGCATCAGCTAGGGGTGCGGCTGAACGATGAAATTTCAGCCGCTCATCAGCCGCGGCTGATTTCAGCCGATTCAGCCGCATTTCAGCCGAGCCTGGAAATGTCTGACGGACCTTATGGACTATTTTTTGGCTGGCGAAGACCAGCAACAAACCAATCAGCTTAACGACCTGGCTGACGGTTGACCCTATCTTTAACCTCATAGCTCCACCGCGAATAAGATCTTACATGCTGACATGCAACTGAGCTCACGATGCGATGATTGTTGGTCATTCCACATCCTGTCCGCTATGGATGGTCTCACATAATCCACTTGCGCATCAAGCACCACCACCTCTTCCGCGCCCCTTCTAGAAGCTCAAACAGGCTAAGAGTCTTTATTAGCCAGGCAGACACCAAATGCCTAGCCTTATATGTGCATGAGTGCCTTGAATGCTGTGCCTAGACCTTAGATCACTACCAAGCTTGCTTTTGTTGGTCTTGGTTGCAGGCCCGTATGGCTTCAGCTAAGCTGCCCTCGTTTGGCAGATACAGCTATGTAACCTAACCTAACCTAATCTCACATAATCCTACTTTTTCAAGGAAAGGCTGCTAAAGTGTGAACCCATTGATCTTGAACGTGAGCTGGTTTCGATTGCCAGCACATACTCTCGCAGTGTAATCCTCTATCTGGCGCGGTGGAAATGGCCACTGTGACAAGTATCCCTGTGCTGCTGTAAAATGGGGTGCATGTTCTCCTTCACTGTCAAGACTTGTCTGTGTGCTCTCTCAGGAGGAAGCACTCCTTTCTTTTCTTCCCTCTCTGCAAGTCCTTTTCTGTGGAGACCCCACATATTTTGCATGCCTTGCCTAGTCAGACTGTCTTTGATTTCCTCAGCAATTTCATCTCGGACATAATGGACTGTTTTCTGGCTGGCGAAGACCAGCAACAAACCAATCAGCCTAACAGCAGGCTGGTTAAGGCGGTTAACCCTAATTTGTAACTAACTTGAGCTAAGCTGCCCTCGTTCGGCAGGTACAACTTTTTTGCTGTACCCTCGAGGCTCTGCGAAATCTCCACCAAACAAGGGCTAAATCACAAGCACTCAGACTCGGGCATCAGTCATTGGCAAAGACACAAACTGCATGACAGCACCCGAGGGAATGCTATACGAACCTCTTCATACCCCTTTGCAAAGGTGATGGAGGTGGGGATGGAAGTGCTCCACCAGTGAACCTTCTTGTACCGCTAACAAAGCAAGCGGGTTCGTCACCGAATGAACCTTATTTTGGTCACACAAGGCTGGAACTCCAATTAAGTTGGTTGTGTCAGTGACAGATAGATGGTCGGCTTGGTCCTTGTAGCTTACTATCAGTCCTCGCTATTCACCTCTGTAAGCAGCTCGTTCGTCTTCCTTCTTGCCTGTGACACCTAATGATGACCGGAACAGCTTAATCCAATTGAAGGCGCTTGATGCAGCATCCCCGCAGAAGGAACTGCTCCTTGCTTGGTGTATGACACGTTTCCGAATGGAGAACAGAGCAAGGTAATTCGGGAGGCACACAGAGCCTCTCCAGCACACACAACCTTGCTCTGCACTTTGATGCATTTTCCCAAGGCCCTTCCTGGCATGGAGTGGCATGGAGTGGGACAAGGCGCCACAAGTGCTATGGATCAGACTGTAGCATACGACGGTTCTGCCAGAGCAAGCTGATGGGTCGAGAGAACTGCTGCTGCTTGTGAGAAAGGTGCAGCGAGGCAAATGCCTTGGGCTGTGCACAGCGATTCTACTGCTATGGCTCAATGGTCTGGCCGGCCAAGAGAATGGACAACGTATCCATCAAGAAGACAGTCTAAGGGCCGCATGCCACGTAGCGCAGCACATATGTGCTGGTAGGTCGAGAAATTCACCTATCCCCGGCAGCAGGGTGGGCTGGGCGGTGCGCCGTTCAACTTTGCTGGGTCAGGAGCAGCAAAAGCTGTCACGGCCTGTGCACACCTTTGCACAGCGCCAAGGCCAAGCCGCAGCGCAGCGGGCGCCGTGACCATAATCGAGTCAGCCCTGCCACTTTTGGGCAATAGCGACCGCACGCATGCACGCACGGAGGATGCAGCTGCATGCCTGTTTGGTGCGTTGGCCGAGAGGGCTCTTGCAAATCGGTGAGGCCCACTGTACATGAAAGCCCAGCTGGTCCACTCCCACAAGTACAGCGCTGACAGCTGGCGCCAGCTGCACGTGTGCGCTGGGCGACGCTGGCTGATCGTGCATGCAGATGCTGCGCGAGCTGCGCCCCCAAAAACAGCCCCCAGGAGGCGCACTGGCTCTGCGCGTGCTGCACACACTTGATTGGTTTGCAGCGGTGCAGGCCAAGCGACCCAGTGAGAGGCACAGACTGAGGGGTGCCAGTGACCCCCTCGCCGGAGCTGCTGCCTGAGCTGCGCCCCCCGTACTAGGGGCGTCCTGGCCCCTCACAGCCTTTTCTGCTATATGACCACGCAGGCCCCTTGCCGCCACGTGGCCACCAGCGAAGTCTGCAAAATAGCAGCAGCTGCTGCTCGCCCTTCTGCTCCTGCTGGTGCTCTTGCAACTTTCGCTAATGCTTGCACTTGTGCTGCTGCCCATCGACATCCAAAACCCACAGGCCCTCCCAGGCAGAGCACTGCTCGCTGCATTGCCCAGGTGGGAGCACTCGTGCAAGCACACTCCTGCCTGCACTCCTGAACTTGCCCCCTGGAGTGTGATGCAAAACATGCAGGCAGGCGCATGCACGAGGCGCACAGGCTGCAAGCCACTCCCTGTGGATCTCCCTCAAGGGCTATAGGGCGTCACCCTGAGTTATGTGACGCAGCGCATGCAGCCAGGCGCACGCTTGCGCACATAGCTACCACCTGGACCTTCGGCGGTCGTCCCCAGCACTGCTGCGGCCGTCGCGTTCTGCAGCGGGTGGAGGCACACGCTCGTTGCCGCGCTCGCGGTCACCCATACGCCGGTAGCCTGCAGCAGGGTCCCCTGACCTGCGCACAGTTGCAGCAGCAGCAGCAGCATTCAAAAGTTGGTGCGTGCAAATAAGGTTTTTAGCCGAAATCAAAAAAGCTGAGTTCAGCCTTGACCTGCGCTTGTTTAGTGACACTTCAGGATGCCAAGAAGCCTGAGGTGTTACAAAACCAACGCGGTTCAAGATGGAGAACTGGGAATGGGGCACAACAGAGAACTGCAGCAACAAGCCGTATCTCTTGGCCACGCCTTCTGCATACAAGCCGGTGTGGAAGTGAAAGGCAACCTCAAGCAAATGGCTTTGTTTGCCCCCGGCCCCGCCCACTGGCTTCCAGCTTTATACAGCCAGCCCACTGCAGGTGTAGCAGGAATTTGTGGTGCCAGGAGCAAGCGCGCTTACCAATGCCAGTTTGCATGCGCGTTGCCAGCCTGCTTATGCCTACCTGGAGCTGCCGGCGTAGGCATCGGGGCGCCGGGGGGGTGGGCCGCCACGGCTGCTGTAGGGCTCCCGGGGCCCGCTTCGGCTGTCAGGGGAGCCGACGGGGCGCCTGCGCGCGCAAGCAGATCACCAGAACGGGCTCAACTTACAGAGCTGCATGTTGCCGAGCAGTGAGCTGCACAGCCTTTTGCCGATCCCTTAAGACACCCACAACCCGTTGTGTCCCATAGGCAGAGCAGTTCTACCGCTTGCAGACCCTCGTATAAAGCCCCTCCAAAAAAGGCTCATTCATACTCAGGAGCTGTTCAACAAACCAAAAACTATTTTCCTTTCCAAAACGCACAAATAATAGTGGTCCTCATACTCCCCAAACAGGTCAACATCAGTCAATGCAGGACATTCCCATGCAAGCTCATGCACTCGGTTCTGCGCACGAAACACCATATGTTCGTTTGAGCGGTAGAGTGCAACACCAACTACACGGCCACCGGAAGCAACCATCTGCAACAAGCTCTTCCAGCCGAATGCCAGGGATCAGCAACAAAATCCTCATCAACAAGCACAACTGTCCCTAAGGAATAGGCCAGCTCCAAAAGAGCTACGCACCTGGGAACCTTCGCACAAGCTGCGCGCACCTTCCACCCCTGGAACGCCTGCCTAGCAAAGACACAAGGCCTAGCCAGGATAGTGGGCATGCCAGGTTTCAGCTGCAGACTGCTCATCCCTGAAGGGCCTGAATTAAAGCACCAAGGCGTGCCGGGAGCACAAGGCCTGTATTACAGCGCCAAGGCACGTCAAGAGCATGGAGCTCGTGTGATACGCAGTCTGCACGCACCGCTCACTCCTGAAGGGCCGGCCAAACACTGGGCGCAGCACAGGCGAGTTCTCGTCTTTTAAGTCGAGGCGGTAACCCTGCAGTGGGGCATCCAAGCGCTCGCTCTGTGTCAAGGAAAATAACACAGCTCGCCGTGTGTTGCGCTGTGGCGGCAGCACCAGTGAGGTGGAGTGCTCAAGGGATTGGGTGCTCCATGCTAGCTTTTCCATGCATCATGGCAGGGTTTTCACCCGTCCAAAATGGAGCCCCTTGCGCAAGCACACGCTTGCTTCCCAAGCTGGCAGCTTGGAGGGAATGGGCGGGAAGCCTCATGGCGTTAGCATGGTGTATGCTTGGTCGGAGCAAACAGCAGCACTGCAGGCCTGGCGCGCAGAGCACACACCGTCAGGAGGTTGATGGCCGCTGCTGCCGTGGGGACGTCCACAAAGTCCACAAAAATCTTGAGCGACCTCTCGCCTGGCCGGTTGGGGTTCTCCTTGTTGATGAGGCGAAGATCCTGCGGCAAAAAGAGCGGCAGCAGTTGATGAGATCCTGCAGCAAAAAAGGAGGGCAGCTGTTGACAAGGCGCAGGTCCTGAGGCAAAAAAAGCGGCAGCTGTTATTAAGGTCCTGTGGCAAAGAATAGAAGGCAGCTGTTGACAAGGCGCAGGTCGTGCAAAATAAGCGGCAGCAACCAGGCCTCAGCCCTACAAGAGCTGGCCTGCACAGATGCGCAAGCCGGCCTCCCAATGAAGTGCCTAAGACACATGTGGTCAAATTCTTTGGGATGCAAGCAACTCCAAGCAGCACCCTGAAAGGCTGGACATGCCAGAGGTCAGGTGCGTGCAACACAAAAGCCACAGCTGTGACATACCATCCCTGTCATCCCATTAGGCTGTGACACAGCGTCCCATTAGGCTGTGACACAGCATCCCTGTCATCCCATTAGGTGATGCTGTGCAGAGACAGCCGGCACACAGTTTTCAGCACGTGCTCTTGAGAAGAGGCCAGATGCAATGACAGATACGCGAATCCTCATCACGCACTAATTGCCTACAAAATGCGGCCTGCAGGGCACGAAGCACACGGCTGCCTTAGATCAAGCCTCTGCTCACCCAAACATGGAGCATATCAGGGAGTGTGTCTGGCATGAAGAATTGCCGCATCGCGCATAGCCTATGCAACAATGCAGCGCACACCATGCGCACGGCATGTGTCCGCGATGGAAAGAGCGCATCACGCAAGCAGCGGCAGAGCGTGCTGTCCCTGCCATGGCAAGACCGCGTCACACACGCAGCCGTGGAGCACAACAGACAGCACGCACCACGCGTGCTGCTGGGCAGGCGCACCTGGAAGCCCTGCACGGGGCGGAAGATGTGCGCCGCCTCACGGGCAGTCATGTCCTCAGGGATTCCGTCCAGGTAGAGCGTGGGGGTGGCATGGGGCGGGTAGCGCTCCTGCAAAAGGTGCAGGGTGGCACGCGCTCAGGGGGAGCTCTGGAGCGCACGTTGGGGAGGGGCTGAGGCCCACCCTATAGGGATACGCACACACACGGGCCTGCAGCAGCGGGTGCTCCTTATTTCTGCGGCGCATACAGAGGCCTGCATGGCCCTGACCCATAACAATCGGCCTAGCAACCTGGCCAGCGGGCTTCAGCTATAATACTTGTAGCCTGCGCCCGGGGCAGGGCCCACATGGCCCCAACCAATCAGCTTAAGGATCTGGCTGGCAGTAAACCCTATTTTGCAAATTTGTGAGGACTATGCTGGCGCCAACTCTGGTTTGTTGCTTTAAAACATTCACCTACAGATGGGCAGGACACCCACGGCCCCAACCAATCAGCCAAAGACCCTGGCTGGCGCCAACCCTGACTTTCATTGCTATACAATCTGCACATACGCATGGGCAGGGCACCTATGGCCCCGACCAATCAGCCTAAGGACCTGGCTGGTGCCAACCCTGAGCTTTGGCAACTATAGGAACCAGCACCTGCGCATGGGCAGGGCACCCACGGCCCCACCAATCAGCCTAAGGACCTGACCGGCAGACTATCGCTTCCAGAGTCATACCTGTGCCTGGGGCGGGGCCCGCACCGCCCCTGCCGGCTCAGCCGCGGCCACCAGATGCGGGGGCACAGTATAGCTCTCTTGGGGGCCCCCTGCCATCAGCGGCTGCTGCGGCTGCTGCTGCGGGGGCGCCTGCTGCTGGGGTTGCAGGAGCTGCAGGGGCTGGCCAAGCATTGGTGCGGAGCTCTGCAAATGCGTTTGGGCCATGTGCGCAAGGGTTGTTGTGAAAGTGAGGTGCTAGGGCTGCTTGCCCTGAGCTCAGAGCCTGGAGTGAGAGAAGTGCGCATGTGCATGAGATGCAGCTGTGGCGGGCGCAAGGTGTGGGAGCAGCCAGCGAGTGGGACAGCTGTAGCCACGGGTTCCCAAGAAGGCTGAGCGTGAAATCAGGCGGATTTGGTGCACGGCAGCTTGGTAAAGAATGGGAGCTGAGCCTGAGGGAGTGTACGTGACACAAGCACTGAGCACTCCAGAGACACTGTCAACACTGTGAAGTCAAAAGCCACATGACTGGACCACTGCTGGCTGACATGGGAGAGCATGTTGCGAGGTCAATACGCGCTCCACTCGCTCACAAAATGCACTTGCAGATCGACCAGCACACAGACCAGCAGCCAGGCAAGCAATTAAGGCTGCTGCCTGGACCAGCAGCCAGGCACAGATAATGCAGGCTTCCAGGGAGAGGCACACAGGCCAGCACAAGGCACAGGCAAAATCGAAGGTGGAGGGTGACAAACAGCATGGATGCATGCTCATGCAAGTCCTCAGGCATGTGCACACCACACCAACATGCTGTCCTCCCAGCTGCATCCTTACCGCCATTCCTTTCAGCGCTGACATGCAGAGCTCTTTCTTTGAATTTAATACCTTACATTTGACCATTACCTCTACATGATTTACAGCGTTTTCAATGAGCAGCTTGGCAGTCAAACTCATTGACCGTAGCTTATCTTGAAACGTTTTGGAGTCATCTGAGGCTGGCAGTGACGAGCAAACCCACCAGTCAACCCATTTAGCTACTCCAGTGTAAAACTTACCGACATGCCCAGGATGATGGGCGGTTGCTGCTGCTGCTGCTGCTGCTGCTGCTGCTGCGCAGCGTACGCGGGCTGTTGCTGAGGCACACCACCGTACATGGCAGCGGGGGCCTGCTGCTGCGGCTGCTGCTGCTGCTGCTGCTGCTGTGGGGCCTGCTGCGGAAGCTGCCCCCCCAGTAACTGCTGGAACTGGGCCAGCTGCGGAGGCTGCTGCTGGAGCTGCAGCGGCTGCTGAGGGGCGGGCTGCGCGGGCGGTGTGTACAATTGGCCAGCAGGCGGCTGCGCGAGCATAGAAGGAATGCGTTTTAGGTGGAGGCATGCATATTATGTAAAACCAAGCTAAGCTGCCCTTGTTTGGCCGGTGCTCGTACGCAACACTGATCTGACCTAGCACGATTGACGGGCAGGGACAGGAATATGCTCCCATCCCCAGCAACTCAAGATTGCAACACCCAAGAACAAGCCTGTTCCAGCTATTTATCGGTACCGCATGAGCATATGTTATTTCAGCATCAAGATCGGGCCACGTGTGGACTGCAGACAAAATGTGATGTTGTTTAGACAAGTTTCGTCTTCACAAACTAAGTAATTAACACTGTGCCGTTTGCGTACGGCCAACCAGTTGATTGCCTGCTGTGTGCCATCCCTACTTGCTGCAGAGCTCTTTTAGCAAGAGTCTAAATGCATTGCACCATGCTGCCGGAGGTCAACACAATCCTCATGCTGCCTCAGATGGCGCAAGGAGTCCTTTTCTGTCCAATCTTGGAACAAATTGGAAAGAGCGTTAGAATTCCTTACCAGCAGCTTTCCTGATTGCCGTCAGGCCTTCACCCCCTGCCAGCTATACAATCTGAGATCACACATTTGGCACACATGCTACCACGCGCGCACCATGGAAGTCACTGCCCCTGGCTGCTGCTGCAGAGTGAACTGCTGGTTGCCCACAGCCTGCAAGCCCAAAGGCTGGCAAAGACAAGGGGAGAAAGAGGGCCAGCATGACGCACACTCCAGGAAGGAGGACTGTTCATGCGAGTCATTGGGAGATGGCCACAGGAAAATGGGCTCATCCAATGGTAATGAGAAATGGCCTGCATGCTTTCTAGGGGCGAACTGAAGAGGCATGCAGGTGCAAGTGAGAGATCATAGAATGGTTATGAGGTCAGGTGGTCCATGTTGCAGGTATGCACAGATCCTTACCGACACCAAATTGCTTCAGGTCACTACCTGCACACTACACTTGTGCCCTCATTCATCCTATCCACCTGTCTTTTGCTTCCAGCTGTGCTGCTAGGTCTTGCAATTGGACCGCATTCCCCAACACTTGAGAAGCAGTCAAAAGTGAAGCTTGCTAGTGTCTTCACACCGAGCTGCCTGCTGTGAAGTTAGACACACACGCTTTCTCCACCTGTATAATGCCATGCATGTCTAACCTTCCTTACCCTCCCTTCCCTCTCCCCTGCCCTGCTACCCGCATTGCTCTCATTGGCAAGGTCAGCCACGTGAGTGGCGTGGTCAGCCACTTGTATGGCAAGGTCAGCCTCTTGAGCCTGGTCATGCCCACCGTGCCCTCTCCAGCCTGTGCCTGCAATGCAACCCTCACCTCACCTTTGCCTGCGAGGCACTACAGAAAAAAATGCTAAAATTGTCATGCTTTATTTCAACATTTCGGTTTATATATTATTAGTCAATTTTTATTCTCATGATAAAATTCTTAAATTGTAACGATACAGAGATGATTATCATGGCCCCTGCGCAAGGATGCCTGCGAGTTATAAGGCCATTGCAACAATGGGTTTGTAGGCTGGACAATTGACACCCATCCCTGCCCCACCAAACATTGCCACTCCCCTTTGTGAGACTGACAGCCCCATTGATGGGTACCCGTGCCTTTCACCTTGCTCCCCTCCTCTGGCCTACCTTGCTGCACTCAAAAGGTGCAATGGGTCCCGACAGCATGTACTGCCCTCGCATTAGCCAATGACCAGCCCACACCATCCCATCAGCCTAGCAAACTGGCTGGTGGTCATCCCTAACCTGGAACCCTTCCCCCCATACCTGAGACGCAACAGGTGTGGGGCCAGAGAGCGCGTGCTGGGCCACAGGCTGCTGAACAGCCAGAGAGGTGGGTTGTGGAGCGCCCGAGGATTGAACGGCTGTGGACAGCGTGGGCAGACACAGCTGTGGACAACATGATCAGATGTGGATAACAAGGACGACCATGGAGGATGGGGGCAGGGTGGCTGTCAGGCGTTGCGGATTACTTTCTAGCTGGCCATGATCAGCCAGCCACTGACCAAGCAGCCTCATGACCTGGCTGTCCAACTTGACTTTGGTAACTTATGGGCAACGGGGGCAGCAATGCTACGGCTCAGGATTACATGTAACAAGTCAGCGCCACGCGGGTGTGCTGTGGAATGCAAACGTGCCTGTAAGCACTACCATGATTCACTCATCACAGACGCGAGCACCAAGGAAACACGCGCTGCCTTGTTAAATATATTTGCTGCTTGCGCTTCTCTGAAGGGAGGCAGATGGGTAGGCAAAGCTCAAGATCAGCCCAGGCATAAGCAGGAGCTTTGAACCAGGTATGTGTCTGAAGTCTAGCATGAGGATGATGCAAAACCTGATGGCAAAGCAAGCTGTAAAGGCTGTACTACAGCTAGCGAAGACCTGCAAAAAACGACAGCTTTCACCTCAGTGCGCCCCTCACGTCTTTACACAAGACTTAAGGATTGAGCGGAGGTGAAAGCTTGAAGGCTGGCAGACCATGATGGAGCTGTGACGCAGGCACACACTCCATTTCACAAGCCCCCCAGCCAAAGCAGCGTTTCTTGCTGCCTGCTCATGACAGAGTACCCTACCAGCTGACATGAGGCAAAGCATCCCCATCATCTACTCCCTGAACAAGATAAATCATCCGCTGCTCGTCACAAAGTGCCCTCCTGATTCACACAAGGCAATTCGTCCACTTTCGGCAATGATTTGTCGCAAGCCGATCTGCCAACACCAATGGTCAACCTTGAATTGTGACAACATGCACATCATTTCCTCCACCATTTGAATATCTTTTGGGCTGCTTTTGGGCAGGCGATGATCAGCCATAATCTAATCAGCTTACCGACCAGGCTGACGGGTAACCCTAACTTGTGAACTCAAATGGCATCCTCTGTCAGCATGTGACAAAATGTACCTGGCCCCGCTGGAGAGCGGCAATCACTCGTCAGAATTCACCAGTCACACAGAAAGACACATAAACGATCTGGCATGTATGTGCGCACCTTGGTTGAGCAGTCCAGCCAAGCTGTTGAGTTGGGCCGGGTTGAGGTTGGCCAGGGCAGCAGCCAGGCCTGCACTGCTCGCCGGCAGCGCCTGCTGTGGTTGCGCACTTGCTGGAGGGAGGCTTTGCATGGCTGCAGGCTGCGACATGATGTCTGGGGGATTGGCAGAAGGCAGTGAGTTCGCCGGGGCGGCTGATGCCAGTGGGTTTGCCAGGGCCCTACTCATGGGCATCTGCTGTGCAGGTGCAGCTTGGGCTGCAGAAGGGCGCGGCAGGGACAGAGCCAATGACGCATGAGCTGGTATGCCGGCAAGTACTGCAGTCGTGGAGAGGAGCTGATGATGCACAAGCCGGTTTGCTGGCAGGTGCTGCAGTGTTGGGAACAGAGCGGATGATGTACGGGCGAGTCAGCGCGTTTGTACTGCATGAAACCTGAGGGTCCGGACTCCATGCCTCATTCACCCCCCTAACAGCTGTGCTGCGAAAAAAAAGGTTGAGATGAGTCGTGTTCTTGCTAGCTTGACTGCTGTGTGACTGCCACTTCTTGATGGGGGCAATGATGTTGAGCAGACAAGGCACACAGGAAACCAGCGGGTCTGGAAGAGAAAGTGAGTCAGTTCTTTTGTGGGCATGGGGTGACAACTATGTACGTAATTCGGTTGGTGTGGGTCGCATGCCACCGAATCAGGCAGCAAGATCGATGAGGAAAGGAAAGAGGGGGACAGCCGCATGCGGCACACTACTGCTCGTCTGAGGGCCTTTCCTCATGTCAGACTCTGCGCCTGCCTCGTCAAGCACTCGACAGAAATGTACCAGCGCCAAGGAAAGGAGGATGAGGAATGGCAGGAAGGCAACTCTTGCCAAGAGAGCCTCGGCCATCCAGCGAGGCCCACCTATTGGCGACATCACCCCTCCAAGCCCCCTTGTTTGTTTGCTTATGCTCGAGCGCAAGTTGCCAACTATGTAAACCCACCCCTTCGCGAGCATGGCTGAAGATGAAGGATGCCGTGTCCTAGGAAGAGGAGGCGCACCCTAAAACACACCCCGTTGCTCGGAAGAGAACGGAAAAAGGAGGCGGGATGCGTGCCAGGGGAGCTCAACTAGGGAGGTTGAGGCCTTTTTAGGCATGGGTCCCTGGGTAATATTGGAAAGGTAGGCATCTCCGGGCTCTTGAATCACTAGCCCTTGCATGCCCACTGGGATAGGGTAGCGGGGAAGGTCACTGACAGCAGCCGAACTCTGTGGCTGCGCCGTGCCCACGCAGCCATGCAAACCCCTTGCAAGGCGCAATCATCACTGATTGCCCTCAGACACATCCGAGGTGCTGCTGTGCACATGCATGATGCTCCTCTGTATGCACCATCGCGCGGATTGATAGATGGGCAGCGGTCGGAGGGTGGGGAGGTGCAGCTGGAAGATACACTAAGCGCAGCGCGAAGGGGGGCGATGGGGACAACTGTGGCCATTCAACGCATGGCATACCGGGCATCAGGCTGCTGCCCACGGCTGGCACTCCGGCAAATGCCTGAACTGGGCCCCCTGGTCCCTGCAAGGAGAAAGGTAGGGGAAAGAGGGCAGTTGAGCAGATGCGCAAGCTACATGCGGATGCTGCGACGCAGCACACCCCTGGGCTTCTACTGCTCAAAGCATCAGGTAGCTTGACACATAGGAGCAAGGAACATGTAATCAGGCAGCGAAGACCCCAGGTGTGAACATCACACTGCGCGCAGGGCATGCTTGGGACCAGCAAACCACGCGCACTCACCCCAGACAGGGCAGTCCGCTTGCTGTATTGCTCTGCAGGATCTGGAGGGACAGCATGCGATAGTGCAGACGACCGGCATCAATAGAATTCAGCAGCGAACGTGGTCTCAACAAGCAAAGCAAAGTGTGTGGCAAGGAGGAGGGCCTGGCATGGCCCTCCAGGCCATGCTTGACCGTGGGCCATACCCCACCCCTTCCAAGTATCACCTCAAAGGTGCGATTGATGCGTGATGAGGTAGTGGGTCGCCTGATGGGAAAAGCCCCCCCGCCCCTCGTTCATCGATATGCCTGCATGGTTTCCAAACCCGTGCCCTCTCATGCAGTGTCCTATTCACCTCCAGAACGGCTCCTCCCCACTCAAAGATCAAGAGAAGTTCTTGTTGGGATGGTGCAAGGGTATTCCACCCGGGGACTCTGGGCACAGCAAACACGCACCGAACTGGTTCGGGTACACGGGCTCGTCCGGATCGCGCCCCCGCTTGGCCCCTCCACCGGCACCCGCTTCGGAGGGCAGGATCTCGCATGCTAGCGCTGGGCCCCAGCCTTGCCAGTTGTGGTACAACGACTTGCAGTTCAGTGCGGAGGTCGGATCAACGAACGAGACATGCGCGATGCCACCCCCCAGTAAGCGAGCATTGATGAGGCCCGGGCTAGGGGCAAATACACGCGCAAGCTCGTTCTGGTCCACGAAGTGCGGCAAATTGGCAACACGCACAATGGTCGGGGCTGTGTTGTTGGGCCGGGCCTGTAAGGGCCTCATTAGAGCGGACATAATAATTTTTAAAGTAGCGGGTGTGTATGGGCCGGGGGATGATGAACGAGGTTGCTCGTGGCAGTTGGGGGTGATCTGTGCGTAGGATAGAATTGAGCTCTTTTTTCATCTACCTGTGAGATGAGTTGTTTCCCATTCGTATTATGGAAAAAAAGGAAAAGCGGAGGAGAATACAGCATTCGCATCACAAGAGTAAAGATAGGGCCAGTCAACTTGGAAAAAGCATGGCAACATCACTTCAGCCATACTTTTCATGATAACAATGTTAACACATTATTCTCAGGTTCTGCTCGGCCCTGGTCCGTCAGCAAGCTGCCTAGCCCTGCTCCTTTGGAGAAAAGCCAGCTGGAGACTTCTGGTGATGATGTGTGAACAGCATCTCCTCCAAGCAAGAGTTTGCTGCGCATACGCCAGTTGCTTGAGGACGAGAGGAGAGGGTCTAGTTGCCATCCCTAAAACAGGCAAAGGACTTAAGAAGACAGCCGCCGGTTTAGGGGGGTGCCCGGTACGGAGGGTATGGTTCCCTCAGATTATTGGTGCTGTATCTGGCACGTATGTTGCTGTAAGGAGTTCTGAAGAGGATGGTCCTGTTCTTTTTCATTTGCGAATCTTCTTACGTCCCGGCTATTTGTGATCACATGGGAAGGTTTCCTGATGTGTTATCGGAAAAAATGCAAGCATGATAGCACTGTGGTGCAAGCAGCCCTTTCTGGCGAGAGTTGTCTGGTGAACTGGGAACCCTGTTGGGAAGGGGGCGCTCTTTGATTGATGCGGTACAAGTGAAATTTCAAATCATTCCTGAATCAGGTAACCATGCAAGACATTCATTTTGCCTGCTTTGAAAGACCCTTTGTTGGACAGCACTGTGGCTGTTTCAACAAAAATTAGCCGCAGCAAGGAATGCAGTCGAGCGCGCATTTGGAATGAAATGTCCTCCAGTGGATGCTCATCTTCTTGAAATGCTGCATTAGTACGTGGAAATGTTTCCTCACGAGCAGCAAGGGGCTGGCAGGAATGCTGTTAGATTGACATTTAAGTAGAATGTGGATGTGAAGCCTATGGCGTTGTTACCGTGCTTGATCCTGCTCTTGATCTTCCTATGCCGCACGATATACATATACATGTATTTTTGACTGTTTACATGGTTTGAGTGTGAGGGATGCCTTGATAGGGCTTGCAAGTCAGAGGAAATTCTTCAAAGGCTCCTTTCTGTATGGGACCTTGTTGTCTTGCTCTGCATGAAGGCAGTGGCTGTGGGCTATGCAACCATATAAAATTTTGATTATCTAGCTTAATGCGCCAATGCGCCACTCTGCGAATGTATGGTACCTCCGTCACCCTGGATTCCAGGCACAGGCAAGCAGTGGATCATGTAGGACCCTACAGATAGAAGAGTGTGATTGCTCACTTCCTCAGCGCTGGCAGCTCATTGCGCTTTAGCTGCAGCTCTTGCGTCTGTTGTGGAAGCTGCTTGTGTTGTGACATGTGGACCTAACCTGCCAGCCCCAGACCTCGCAATGAAAAGCGTGGCAGACTCATGCCCATGGCCAATGCCTGAACTGCTACTGCTGCTGCTGCTGTTGCTGCTGCGCAGCTGGTGCGTGCCTGCTGGGGGCAGTGGAGCCCCATGAGCTTTGGACAGTGTGCTGCTGGGCAATGCTCAGCAGCTTTGTGGTCAGTCATCCAGGGAAACCCAAAGTGGAGGGCATGTCATGGGGCTGCGTCTGTTAAAACTCATCTGGAAATTGCGATTCATTCACATTTCATTTAAGCCGCGCTCGTTGGACACGGAGAACTTTTGGTCAACGCGGGAAACATACTTTTCCCGGGAGAAAATCTTTTTCCACTCCCCCCCCCCCCC
>LKMJ01003295.1_pt1 | contig 15016 bp, 11 predicted proteins | sample 643391 | NCBI WGS metagenome assembly LKMJ01 (sample SAMN04112250, study PRJNA286221) | soda lake metagenome | biome: soda lake; feature: Kulunda Steppe; material: water; isolation source: sample PL-Br10 brine of Picturesque Lake | place: Russia: Kulunda steppe | collected 2010-07
AGATCATTGTTCATCGGGGCAATCTAGGGCAATTACACCGTCCCCCCGATTTTGGATTTGTTTAAGTCAACCGCCTTATTTTCACACAATCTCAACCTCATCATACTGATCAATCGGTGGCTTTTATAAGTAATTCCAAAACCTGCCTATCCGGTATAATTTCTATATTGGGAGTGTGTAAGTAGATGTTGTCGGGCAGGTTTTGAAAGGCTGTATCTGACAGAATATTGATTTCGCATACGAGAGTGGCTCTCACCTAATTCATTGAAATGGTACTATCCGCGAATTGGTGAAGTGCTTCGTGATGAATACAGAGCGCGAGTCTTGCACGAAATTCTTTATCAGATTTTGTCTCCCAGATGTTGCCGATCACCGGCTTAGTCACTTCTAACAGGTTATAATCCCCCGAAACACGGCACGAATAATGAGTATTTTGACATATGGTTGATTGAGTCAATCAAAAGTATATTATAGAATAGCAAATAAAAAACCATATGCCTCGCTATAAAGACAACTTGTTTATCAGATATGGTGACCCGAAAGAACCTGAAGAGGTGATTACGGATGCTTTGATTTCTACACTTGAGAAGGGATCCCCAGAGCTGAAAGACTCTGTGGCCAATTTAATATCTCCGGTACCACTAGACAATCCCTCATTCAAACAAGAGCGAACAGCAATTGCATTAGAATCATCATTAATTAATAAAGAGACATATCTAGTTGGACTTTCTAACATTAAGACTGAGCTGCCCGGGTTGAGTAAAAATGAAGATATTACTCTGAATCAACGCCGATTTGACGTTGTAATTGAAGATGAAGAGAATATCATAATTATTGAGATTAAAACCCACGACAGTAGCTTCCAGAAGTTAGATGAGTATGTGGACTTGCTCGGAATAACTAGCCAAAATAGAATTGACTTTTACAGATGGAGTTCGCTTACTGAGGCTCTAAGCGAGGTAGAACTCTCTAATAGCTTAGAACGAGAGCTAGTTGCTGATTTCTGTGAACTAATAAAATTTAATTCCATAGCTGAAACTATCAGGGTGAGTTCATATGGTGATAATAATACAAAAAAGAATCATCTGAAAATCACACACCGCACAGATAATATCAGAAAGACTCCTTATGCAGATTCAGATCCAATATTTGCCCTCCAAATTGAATCAGACAAAGAAGGGGCCCAGACAATCAGATTCACTCCCGGAGAGTGGACTGAACTAATAAATCAGCTAAATACTGAAGAGCGTAAAGCTATAAAAAATGCAGATTTCAGCGCATTTGAAAGATATGAAGGTAATGGTCAAACAGTTCATGCTTCCGTTGGACGGAAATCAACCCATCAAAAAGTGCTTCAGACGGCAACTACCGATGGACATTTTGCTGTCGGATTTAAGCATCGGAATCCCGGTAAATCAGTGTATCACGGGCAGGGTGCTTTTCCAATGCTTACTAAATCAGAATTCAATGCCCTCTTCAACAAATTCAGTCAGGAGCAACGACAGCGACTAGTTAAGGAGCGTGATTTGACTGTTTTCATTGAGGATCTTGATAAATGACTGGTATTTACACTGCTCAAAACGGCGATCCGCTGTTTGAGGGAGCGACTTCCAATTGATTGAGCCGTATCGTTCTATAATTATTTATTAAATTTTGAGCTATTTTCATGCGTTTCAGAAGCCGCGGTGACTACATCCTCTGTATCTCGCACAAGATTATTGACAGCAACTCGGGGCTTTACTCAGTTCGTGCTGAATAGGGCACACGGGCGCGGTACTCTCTTTGATCTAATGTCTCGCGTAAGTGAATTATTCTTTTTCGACTTTCAACACTTGGTCAGTCTCTTTGGGATGGTGCAGCTCCCACGGAGGTTCTCCGGGATATACACCTTCTCCGGACTCATGAAAGATACCTCGAATATCTCGTTCCCTGAGATCAGTATAGTAGAACGCTATTGCCGCCATTTTCTCAGCATCATCCCATTCGATGAGACCAGTCATATCACGTGTCCACAGAGCGATTGTGTCCCCGAGGACCTCTTTGATATCGCCCTTTGTTTCTTTGGAGCAGTACGCTTCTCGATGCTCACCTACGTAGATCGCCCAAGCTACCACGAGTATCGGTTCTGAAATGTTTCCTATTAAGAGTGTCTTTTTTGCGCATTTTGATAATTGTAGAGGGTGAGGATTAGAACCTCTGTATCTTGCACGCCCCTACTGACATATTGCGGAGAAATTGGCGTTCATATCGATACGTGAGTCCTCTGTACTGATCGGAACCGTGGTAGAATGTGTCATCTGGGAAAACTTAACAAAACCTACGAGGTGCACTCTGAATCTATTTCACTAGCGACTATTCCATCACTGTGGTACGCGTTTCTCGCGTGTTCAGATTAAGCGAGTGAACTCTCAGGGCCGGGAGAAGCCTGTTATTGCCACTTTTCTGCATCGTTCGATATAGAGATTATCCGGAAACGGTATCAGGTGTATCGGGTTGCAGTCTAGCGATTTCTGGATCCTTCTCTTCTCGGAAATCGCCGTGAGTTCTGCCTCGTGTCTATGTGATAAGTTTCATGATCGTCTGACACACATTTATGGGGTTTTGGACATAAATTCTACCTATGCGTGTAGTTCCGCTTGAAGAGAGGGTCCGTCTGCATATGTCGACATCCGAGTACAAGTTCGTCCTCACCTGTGCTCCGAATAAGAAATGTTATTTCGCGAGTCGTATCGAAGCTGAATGTTCCCTACGCATCGGACTCGTTGCCGAGGTCAAACGTGGCGACTTCTACATTCCCGATGATCCCGATGTTCAGATTGCGTTCGTTCGGATCCGTGGAGCCAAAGAAACCACAGAAGGTGAGAACGCCCTCGGCGGCAAGGCCCGGATCTCATGGGTCCCGCGCGACCTCTATGACGATTTGATGGAGTGGGCCAACCAGCGGGGTATTTCGAAAGATGAGGAACTGATCGATGTCGATGCGAAACGTCTAGGCGACTACGTCCGCGAAATGAGACAGAACGCAGCCACCCGTTCTAAAAACGACGACTGGCACCACCTCACTTCGCACGATTTCCGTGCCTATTACGCGACAAATATGATCCGTCAGAAGGGAGTGAATCTCTCAATGGTCATGGAAATGGGCGGCTGGGACTCGAAGAAAGCAATCGAGCCCTATCTTCGCGTCTCGCAACCGCGGGAGTTCCAAGACGAACTGGTACGCGCGGGTGCCGTCAGCGGCGACGATCTCCCCGAACCGCCGCGTCGAGACGAACTCAAAGGACTGTACAAAGAACTCCGCCGACTCAGGGAGCTACTCGAGCTCGACAAGGTGGAGAACATCGACGATCTATCGGCGGAACGGCTTGTGGAGCTACGGGAGGCTGCACAGTCAATCCATGAACAGGAAGAGGCCGAAGAAACATCGGCGGCAACCCTCGACGACTTCACAGAACGCGAATATGCGGCGACTGAACCGCTTTCGGCTACGTTGGCAGAGAGACTCCAGCTTGAGCACACCAAAGCAAAAGCATCGGACAAATTGAAGCAGTATCCACTCTCACCGCAAAGAGCGATGGCTGTCGGCGCCGGCCTCTTTGCATGGGCTGCGATTTTCGGCACGATATGGGGGACCAACGGTTTGCTGGCAATCGATCCGCTCACTCATGAGATAACCGCCTCGCCCGCAGTGATTATCGGTCTTGTACTCGGGACCGGTCTCGTTGTGAAGGACGCACCCGACCTATAACAATCGGGAGCGGCCACTTCTCCTACTTATCCGAGTATCCACGCAGAATACGATTTACGCTCATCTGGCAGTATTTATTGGTATAGAATTCTGCTGCTGACCTCGCTCAGTAGGTGGCCGTCACAACCACTGTAGCAAAAAGATCACACAGAAGTGCTGATCTCAAATTCGTAAGAAGGCCCTCTATCAACAATGTGCTACACAAGAGCGTATTGAGGCAATTAGAACTCTCCTGACGAGTTGAGAAGCCGCCCCCTCATCAACCATGATCTTATATTTATATCCGAAAAGACAGGATTAGCTATGGTGAATAACACCCGTGGTAATGACACTGAGACGGAAGATCAACACCCTCTTTCTGAAAACGTTATACGGAATATCGAGGCAATAAAAAATGAACTAGAGGATATCGAGGACGCTGTTGATGAACTCCCTGAGTCTGGAACTGACCGCAGTCAAGAAGAGGGTTCGCTAGCGGGTGTTTCTCCTGTTAGTGACCGTGTAGACTCAATACTCCCGGAGGTCGTCAGATCAGATGGTGAAATCCGACTGGTTATCTCGGATTTTGGGACGATCATTTCGTTGTTAGGGCTAGATTTGATGCAAGATCGGAAGTCCTTGTGCATCCTTCTCACTGACGAGGTTGCATCGACCTTATCGGACCAATTTCCGATAAACTCCTATTTCCAAAAACTATACGACTCCTATGCTGTCGAAATCAAGCAGGCAAGTTTTTCAGATACCCCAGTACCACCTATGGCGGTTATTGATGACTACACCTATTATCCGGTTGAGTTTGGATCGGTTAGCAGCTATGTCCTCCTTGAAGATACCCCCCTTCATTCCCGGTTGAGCGCTGAATTCGATGCTCAATTTCAGAGAGCGAATGCGCTGGATATAGATGTGCCTCCGTGGGAGAAACTACTGGATGGTTTGTCGGAAGCGACGAGTCCGGAAACAGCAAACGAGTTTGAGAATCTAGTTGAGGGCGCAACCCCGGAAAATTTGGATTCACTGGATGAGGTCTCATTGGCTCTCATTTCTGCTGCAAAAACTGGCGCTCTTCAATACAACATTTCCAAGTGGGGTGAAGAAATGAAAATCGCTAGTAAAGCTACATTCAGCCGCAAAAAAACGAATCTAGTTGACCGCGGAGTCATTACTACTGAATCAGTCCCGGTCGAGACTGGACGCCCGAGAGATAGGTTACTGATCAATAAGCAGAAGATGTCTGATTCTGACGATACGTCTTCTCGTGATGACGAGACTCAATCTGAGACTAGTTCCGCTGGAGAAATGACTTCAGATACAGGATCAAGAGAATCTCCCCCGTCCAATCAATCTACATCTGGAAGGAGCGATGCACAGGTGCAGGAATCTGGTGATAATGGTAAACCAGAAAATGAGATTGAGAGCATGTTGGCAGAAGTCTTACTACTCGACGAGGAGACTGAGTGAGTTTATGTCACTTTGGCTCTGTTGAAATCCTATTCTTCAGATAGATTCTTGCCTGAAAGAGCGTCGACGAAGACTGTGTAATGATCGAACTGATTTCGGTTATATAAACTACTTAAGTTTTCAACAGACCCGCCGATTTCTGTTTGAATCCACCCACCAAATCCAGCTCCTCTCGTAGAATGGGATCAAAATGAGAAGATTGGACCTGAGAGGAGGGACGACCATTATGTGATATTTTGTTGTTCGCTAATGGCCTCACTCACGTGGCTTTCCTCTCTTTGAGGTTCGAACTCTGACTCAATATCCGCCAGTATTCCGTCATCCTCTGACGGAGTCTTAGCGTACTCTTCAGTTGGTACTCGGAGAAATTCAGAGATAATATCCCGCTCTTTTTCCCAGTCGTCCTCACTCTTTATTGCATACTTTTGTCGACGCCGCCATTCACCATCGTTCATTTGCCAGAGGTAGATGATTATCTCATTTGTTTCATAATCCCCTTTTTGATCGACATGGACGATTGCCTTCCACCATTCGTCGCTCTTGAAAATCGTCTGAGCGTGCCTCACAGAATAGTAATCACTCACCGGTAGTTTTCCTGCGTTTGGACCCGCTGGTGGCTCTTTGAGGGTATCGAATATCCAGTTAATTACTGGCCGGTCATCTTCCCATGCTTCCGCGGATTTAATGACGTACTTGTTTTTCCGCTTCCACCCGCCCTCGTCGTTGTGCCACAGATATACCGCGGTCTCCAGAGTATCTCTATCTGACTCAAATTGATACTGGACGACTGCTTTATGCCATTCTTCAGTTCTGTAAATGTCCTTTCCTTGCTGGACTGAAAGTGACTCATGAACTGGATAACTACTCATATCCACACCTCCAATGGGTAGGTCCAGTACATAGATTCATACGTTGAATGACTATCGTACTTTGCAGCCGACCGAGTGCTCTCAATTCGGATGCTTGGCACCCAATTCTTCATGAATATAGTCTGCGAGCTCCTGCAGATTCGTTTCTCTGAAGTGCTCAGTCAGTGACCGCATCTTCGGATTGTCAGGGAGGATCTGACCATGCCCGTATTCCACGAAGGAACGCTCAATAACTTCACGGTAGGTCTTGCTCGTCGCATAACCGACGATGGTGTCGAACTCGTCGCCGTACTTCTCCAGATAATCGACCAACCGCTCGATAACAAGCTGCTGTCGCTCCTTCTCCACACCTGTGAGCACATATTCGTAAGACTTCACTGGAGGGGCCGTCTCGTATTGCTCGGGGACCGGCCCGTACATTCCTGATACAGTAACTTTGTGGATCTCGTCCTTCCAGTCAGCAGTCCCCTGTGCAACGACTCGATGGGTGCGTGAGTCAGAGTACGGTTTTGTCTGACTGCATGGTATGATGAGTAGAACCCGCTCATCACCGATTGAGTAGTCACTCTCGTTGAGGATATTGAAGTCATCAGGAGTGTAGGCGAGAGAGATTGTTTGCTCATCTTCGGTTTCTTCCTCATCGACTGGAACATCAGTATCGAGACGCTGCTGGTGTGTCTTCACAAGGTTCTCATGACCTTGCGAGTGGAGGTGGCTGCTGAGCTCCGAGTCCCGATACTGAGCACGATCAAGTGCCTTTCGGATCTTCCCAACACCGTTGGAAGCTAATTTGCCTACGTAATCAAGGAGTTGACCGTCCCCCTCGTCGATGAGACCCCGAACAAAATTCATTTCTTCCTGATAGATATGGTAATTATGGTATGCAATTAGGGCGTAGAAATCACTCTTCATGAAGGGCCCACTCTGATCGTATGACTTGCTGTCGTAGAGTGTTGTCTGCATCTGGTCGTATCCTATGTCCCGTATCTGCTCACAGGCAGGACACTGGCAGGACCAATTTTCGGGTAGCTCGTCTGCCGTGAACTTCGACCAATCGTGGGTCCAGCGCTCTCGACTCGACCTTGCAATCTCCGCATCGATTTGACCCTCCTCGTATGCGGTGGTCGTTATCTCTCTATCAATGAATTTCTTGAACTGCGCGGCGCGCACGTAACTTGAGGAGTCAAACGAGTCTACTCCTAGGAGTGAGAGTAGTGCGGTGAACTTTCCGCTAATGCCGAAAACGTGTAGCCCGAGGTCATCCTCACGGTCGTCGGGAATTGCGTCTTTAGCACCTTGAACGATGTCGACAAGCGTCTCCACGTTGGTGCGGAGCGGCACTAGGGATCCGATTGCGAATCCCTCGAAGCTCTTATTTATATGCTCAGCTCGGCTGAGGAACGTCCCGACATACCAATTGATCGTCTCGTAATCATGGCCGTGGATGGCGACGTAGACTGCTGGCGGATCTTCGTGACCTTCTAGCAGCTCAAGACATCGGATGGCACTGTCTATACTATCCTCCATCCGCTGCGTAGTCTCTTCTTCGTTTAGCTTGGGAGGAATCGGATAGTCGAGGGTCGCGATAATGTCCGCTCCATAATCGAGTTGCAGTTCGAGGATGCTTTCTGGGTTCGTATAAATCCCCCAGTCGTTGTCAGAGCCACCCTTTTCGGGGGAGTCTCCGAACGTGTCCGAGTTCAGTAATTTAAAACCCCCTGAGTCGACAAATAAAGGCTGTGTGAAGTTATCCGGGTCGTCGTGATGAGGTTTGACTGGGCCATGATCAGTAAAGTGGTCATGAAGCGATTGCTCGCGCCAGTCGTCGAGGGAATCTGGTGACAAATTGAAATCAAGGAAGCTCATCGCTTGGAACATCGCTCCCTGAAACTCTGGTTCACCGAAGAGGTGGTTTCTCGCCCGGCTCCAGATTCCTCCTGACCTTACTGTTGGGCCTCCAATGAATGAGACTACTGGAAAAAAAGCAGGAGTATCTACGTCACCATGGGGCGTCCGGATCGTCCCACGACGGGCGTGGCCGACATCATCTGTTAAATCTGTCTCGAACGATCCCATTCTCTGCTCCGCCTTTGGAAATGGCCCTTGATAAGTTGGTCGTTGACGTTGTCGCCGTTGAGAAAATGATGATCGCCCTACAGACGATCCCTCACGCAGATGATATGGATGTTGTGCTGCTTTCCGTTTGTATAGGTGATGCGACTGGTCTCGAAGTCGAACGACAGCGTTCCGCCGTGGTATCCTTTCCGTTCGAGCTCACGAAGCTGATCTCGGTCTCCAATAGACCAGCAGATAATCTTGTCAACGCTCTCCAGCGGTTTATCTGATTCAAAATGGTCGGTTAATTGTTGATGGATTGAGCAACTGTAGAGGTGACCACTCTGATTCACTAGTGCATCGACCTCTGCATCGGGGTCGTAATCCTCGACGGTAATCTTCGGCTTGGCACCTTCTCGGTTAGAGCGCTCAAGCCCTATTGCCACCTCAAACTCATTCGCGGGAAGGAACACCTCGCGTTCCTCCACACGGTTTCGCCTTTCCTCGATAGAAGACAACTGAGATCGTGCTCTCCGGGTGAGTTTGGCTTTTCGCCGCTCTTCTAGGTAATCCTTGAACCATGGATCGGCTGTGACCTTAGAAAGATAGTGGCTCAATTCTCGCTCAATGGCCTGATATACTGGACTGGATTTATTTCGGATCTTCTCACGATTGGCGGAGAGCTCGATATCTTGGCAGTTCGCTATAAAAAAGAAATGGAGGAATTCGTTGTCGTGTGAGATAGCTTCATTCAGCCTCTCAACCTTTATGTAGTCCTTGGCGAGCCAGACTCCGAACTGGGCAGAATGTTTGCCGTACGTCGGGAGCTCATTGCGCGCCTCTTTGCCACCGACCATCCCGACAACCTGTAACGTCGTTTCGTGACCTTCGTCAGTTTCTACCGTGAGCTTTCTCGGAGGATAGTGTTTACACATCTTCCCTTCAGGAAACCGATCATCTCCCGGTTCGAGCTGTTCTGGAGGAAACTGGAGTTTGTTATCGGTCGTAAGAGATGAACGGGAGTCGTCAATCCCATCACCGAGGCGGACAGTGATATCCAGTTCGTGGAATTCATCGTTAAAGTGGTGCCTTGTCGACCCAGCCAGCGTTTTCCACTTGAGATAGTGCTCGACTTTATTGTAAGTCAAAGAAGACGGTGCGAATCCGCGCCCGGACTTGAACCCTGTAATCTTAATCCGAGTTCCCGAGTTACCCTCACGTACCGAGCTTTCATTGACCTTGTACTCTGGGAGCGTTCGATTGTTTAGTTTCTCCCAAGGCCGTTCCATCCGTGCATGAAGGTTAGTTCCGTTCTGTGCGGTGTTTATCACGACCTTCTCGCTCTTGTAAAATATCTTAGTTCCGTGGCCTTTGTAGCCAATTGACTCTTTTTCCGAGTCTCGCTTCGAGGAATTTCCTAAATCGAAGAACGATTCTAAATCGTCGTAGTCCATTCCCTCACCATCGTCCTCAATGATAATCTCGGAACCCAACTCTCTATCTCGGATCGTTATTTCTACCTCTGATGCCCCGGCATCGTAGCTATTCGAAAGAGACTCTCGAATGACTTCAAGAGGGTCCTCAAAGTCACTAGCAATCTCCAAGAACTCGTTTACTTCGTTGACTTTTGGTGTCTTCTTAGTGGTAGTTGACATTCTAAAAATACCCCCCTAGGGATTCGTTGACAACTCGATGCGCGTGTTTACGCATCGACTTTTTCCTTCCGACAGTCCCCTCGATGTATTCAATCAGCGGGTCTGTCCCCGGCTCTCGTATAGCCTGACGGATAGCGCAAACTTCTCGCTTCTGTATGATCAAATTGTGCATCGTGACGGCACCAAGCTGGTCCTTCTTGTATTCTGCATTCCCTCGCATCCTGCTCACGAGCTCGTGATCGGAACAGACCGGGCAATCACAATTTGAGAAGTCAGCCTCGTCTAACTGAACCGAGTCAACTAGCGACGTACAGTACTTTCCATTTATTGCGGAGTGCATGAATGACGAGGAGTCGAATGAATCTGCACCGACCGCTACTAGCAGCGGGATCGAACTAGATGAAATTCCTAACACGTGCAACGGCAAGTTGCTAAACCCCCAGTCGTCTAGAACACTACGACAATCACTCACGACTGTGATCAGCTTTCCCTTGTTGTCTTTTAGAGGCACTAACCCTCCCAAGGCAACCCCATCGAAGGCCGTATGCAGTCGTTCCCGACCAACCACTTCGGTAACCTCGTTCAAGAAAGTGTCAATCATAGAATAATTGTGGCCATGGAGTGTTAGATACCGCAACTGCGATTTTCCGCTAGACTGCTTGAGGAATACATCAATATTCTCTGCGGTTTTTTGAGCTTTTTTGACCCGGGTTGGATAATCATCATCAGGGGTGATGGGCCGGTCGAGATTAACAACAATGTCTGCGCCCAGCTTACATTGAATTTCGTAAGCAGATTTCTGATCAATCTCAACCTCGAAACCACTCCCGTCTAGCCCTCCCCCATCTAGAAATTTGAACCCACCCGAATCGACAAAGAGTGTACCCTCAAACCCATCGAATACGTCACGCTGCTTTACTGTTTCTGAGATGTAATCTTCAAACCTTTCACGTGTGATACCATAGTCGGTCAAAGCCGCAATTGAGGTCATCACCCCATCGAAGAACTCGTCGTACTCTCCACCATTGACTGCCTCATGTCCGGTTATGAACTCCTTCAGTGTTCGGTGTATTCCACCTCCGTAAAGGCTAGATTTGCGGCCTCCAGCGTAGAAATTCACGACGGGGAGTAGGTTTGGTGTTTCTAGTTTAGTACCGTTGATATTGAGTACTCCTGACCTTGCATCCCCTGATCTTGCTTTTACATCGAAAGAATTCCTTTCCGATTGGTAACTTTCCAAGGTCATTATTCTACTACTCCATTCGGATCCACTTGTCCACGGATGAACTTTCTCAGTGTGTGTCCCTTCTCTCCAATTCCACTACCAGTTATTCTAGTCACAGGAATATCTAACTGCTCTTCAAGCCCCTTCACGGCAGGGAGGTAATCCTCTCCAACGTTCAGCACGACACTCTCAGCGTTACTATCGTCCGCTGACTCTGTTATCTCATTAGTCACAGTTTCCCTGATCACGGTAGCGCGGTCTCTGGTCATCCTTCGGTTGTAGTCAGTGATTTGATCGTCTGGATGGATTATCCCGTGCTTGGCGGATAGAATGCGTAACTCGATATCAGGTCGTAAGTCTTTGTCATCAATCGCTTTATTTATGATTTTAAAGAAATATCCGTCATATACATCGAGGGCCGGATCAGGTTCACGTACTGTATTTTTTGTCTTCGAGCAGGACTGAACAAGCAGTATAGTCATTAGATATGGTTCGATCCGCACAATGCAAAAGTGTTCTCAAATATCGGCTATCGGACAACAAACCCTTGGTTGGTGAGTGTCAAGAGCAGGAATGATCCCTCATTTATTATTCTGAGTAGTGAGTAGGCGGAGAGCAGGCGTCGATAGTCAGATACTCAATATGAAATCTATATCTGTTCGTCCGCTCTTTACTGAGTAGAATGGAAGCGCTCGACGCCCCCAGTTGGGTAGAACCCCGCTCGTACCAACAAGAAGCCATTCAGGAGTGGCTGATATCTGAGGGGCGGGGAATTCTACAGATGGCTACTGGTACGGGTAAGACGGTTACAGCGCTACTAGCAGCTTCGAGAATTGAGAACTCTGTTGACGGTAAATTCTTGCTTGTAATCGCGGTGCCCTATCAGCACCTCGTTGATCAATGGGCCTCCGACCTGCACGACTTCGGCGTCGACCCTGTTCTCGCGTATCAGTCTCGACGTAACTGGCAACCCCGGTTGGAGAGAGAACTGCTAGAGTACAACAACGGGGTCCGCGACAATTGTGTTATCGTAACTACCCATCGTACTCTCTCTGGTTCTTCTGCCCGTCGAACAATAAAGAGAGCGCGCGGTCATTCGATGCTTATTGCTGACGAGGTGCACCACATGGGTGCAAGTCAGACGCAGGAAGCCCTAATGGATGAGTTCGGACTACGTCTCGGTCTCTCCGCTACTCCTGATCGGTGGTACGATGACGAGGGAACCCAAGCACTAGACGAGTACTTTGGCGGAACAGTCTACGAATACGGATTACAGAAAGCGATCGATTCAGGAGCGCTATGTGAATACTACTACGTTCCCCACATCGTTGAGCTGCAGTCTGATGAGATGGAGGAATATAAGCACCTCACGGCCAAAATCGGAAGGCTCGCTGGTAAAGCCAGTGACGGTGAAGGGAACCTCCACATAGATGATAATCCCGCACTACAGCAGGCGCTATTCAAACGTGCGAGGCTTATTGGTACTGCTCGTGAGAAATTAGGTCTCCTCGTTGACTTGCTATCGCGACAATCCGACCCTCGACATACATTGGTCTACTGCAGTGATGGCTCGACTGGTGTAGTTGAAACACAAGAGCGGCATGTCGACGCCACGACGCGGACAATTCGTAGTGAGTGTGGATTATCTGTAGAACGATTTACTGCACGTGAGGATCAAGCAGAACGGGAAGATCTCCTATCTGCGTTCGAAGCGGGGGAACTTGAAGTCCTAACTTCGATCAGATGTCTCGATGAGGGTGTTGATATTCCCGCGACGAGGACAGCATACATTCTCGCCAGTACGACGAATCCCCGTCAGTATGTACAGCGTAGAGGCCGTATTCTCCGTAATCACGAAGAAAAAGAGTTCGCCGTTATTCACGACTTCATCACTATTCCCGACACTGACCGCCATCCTGAGATGCTTGACGAAGACCAGTTCGCCGTTGAGAGACAGCTTATCCAGAAAGAGTTACAGCGCGTATCTACATTCGCCGATGCTGCCCGTAATCATCCTGACGCAGATATCGACGGCGTCCCGACTACAGAGCGATCACTGCAGGCAATAAAACGGCGCTATAATCTGTTAACGACATAGCTGATCTAGATCTTTTGATTACTGGTGGCTAGCGCCTGAGTCAGTCTCCCGAACATATATGTAGATACCGTGGCCAGTTGGGTTGATGACCAGTCTCGCTGACGAGGAGGTAGCAATCCCCGAAGAAACGCTCAAGCAGATTAGAGAGCGCGTCCTCAAGGCTGAGAAGGACAAACTGAACCTTGATCTGCCCCGAGGTATCAACGACGAAATTGAGAAAATCATTCGCGAAGAGATCAACTGATGCAATTAGTCAAATTGGAGGTCCTCAACTTCCGACAATTTCGGCATGAAGCAATTGATTTCGCCGGAAACGAAGACCAGAATGTGACCGTCATCCACGGCGCAAATGGGTCTGGAAAGACGACCCTCCTGAACGCCTTTACTTGGTTATTCTACGATGAAGTAGATTTTGACACCCGGCCGGGGCGGCTGGTCAGTGAGGGGGCGATGGCCGGTGCCTCCCCCGGCGACCGATTAACAGTCTCTGTTCGTCTTGAGTTTGAGCACGACGGGGCCGAGTATATTGCGAAAAGAGAGGCAATCTATGAAAAGCAATCTCCCTCAGACTTCGACGGAGAACTCGTCGACGCTGATTTAACGGTGCAATACAGGGACCGGGGTGACTGGGAAGACCGGCAAAATCCCGGGAACACGCTCGATCAAATCATCCCAGAGCGATTGAGTGGTCTATTCTTTTTCGACGGCGAAGACATTGACGAGCTCGCTGGCATCGACAATCAGGACCGGATTCAGGAGGCCATACAGAATATAATGGGCCTGACTATCCTCGAACGGTCTACTCGCCATCTCGATACTGTCGCGAAGCGATTTGAGGACGAAGTGGAAAAATATGCTAGTGAGGAACTGTCGGAACTTATCTCAGAGAAACGCGATCTGGAGGGGAAAATTGAGGAGCTAGAACGTGACTACGGCGACAAGGAACGGGCAAAAGAACGTATTGAGGTTGAGATATCCGACATTGAGCAAAAGCTAGAACGACTTGACGAAAGTGCTGCACTACAAGAACGGCGGAATGAGTATCGTGAGGAGCGAGATAGATTAAATTCGCGAGTAGATGAGATCAATAATCAAATCAAACACCGGATTAGTGACGATGGTTTCGTCCCCATGGCGATGCCGCTGATTCAAGAAACTGCTGAGGAGATAGACGAACTCAGAGAGCAGGGTAGAATCCCAACCGAGTTGAGCAACGGATTCATAGACTCACTTTTAAAATCGGGCGATTGTCTCTGTGGACGGCCGCTTGAACGAGGTACCGAACATTATCAGCAAGTCAAGGCCCTGAAAGGCGATGCAATAGGCGATGGAGTTGAGCAAAGTGCACTCCGTATCATCGGTCACTTAAACCGTGTTTCGGATATCCAGTCCGATTTTTTCGATACCATGGATGATCTCGTTGAGGAGCGTAAGGAAGCTCACGATGAAATTGAAAAGTGGGAAGAGAAGATTGATGAGGTGACGACGGCTCTGCAAGGTCTTGACCAGACGACGTCGTCTGGTCAATCGATTAGTGAACTGGAGGCCGAACGCCAGAGTAAGGAGCAGCAAAGGGACGACCTGATCAGTGAACTTGGTCGTATCGAAGAGCGTATCGAGCAGAGACAAGATCGGATTGACGAACTCGTTGGGGAAATTGAGCAGCAGCAAGACGAGCGGGAGGAAGCTCTTCTTGCTAAGCGTCGTCAAAAAGCTGCGGAGTTGGTACAGCACGAGCTGAAGAATTCATTCTCGGGACTCAAGAACAAGGTTCGTGAGTGGTCCAACAGAGAGATTGAGAAAACGTTCGACAACATCGCCAGCAAGAATCTCTCTGCCGAGATTACGAGTGAATTCAAACTCAAGATCTGGCAAGATGTGGGTGACGAGCAGGTTGAAGTCGACAAA
>LKMJ01003296.1_pt1 | contig 15015 bp, 19 predicted proteins | sample 643391 | NCBI WGS metagenome assembly LKMJ01 (sample SAMN04112250, study PRJNA286221) | soda lake metagenome | biome: soda lake; feature: Kulunda Steppe; material: water; isolation source: sample PL-Br10 brine of Picturesque Lake | place: Russia: Kulunda steppe | collected 2010-07
CGCATTTTCTCACACAGCCTGACTTTTTATGACATATGTACATGTTGTGCATGGTTGGGTCTGGAAATGGGGCTAGCAACTGGGCGGAAATGCTAATTGGCCATGTTTGGGGGGGTCAAGTGGTGGGGACGACCTGCTTCATAGATGACGAGATCTTAACAAACACTGGGTTGAACGCAGATTATGCGGCCACATCAAAGTCTATTCTCAATTATGTAATGGTCTGTTGCTGCTATATGCGCAGAAAGGAGTTTGCCCAAAGGCAACAAGCAATGATGGGCAGACAGCAGCCGATGAAGCTGATGAGCAAGAAGTCATTGACCTCATAAAGAGCTACCAGCACTGATGTTGTTTTTTGACCAAATTGACATAGTTACCTCTGTTTGCCAGCCTGTTAACTTGCTTTGATAGGTAGGGCCAGACCGAGTATTCCGCTGCTTTAGGCACGGAGAGGAGTTCTCTGGAGGATGGCCCCAATCATTCAGTCTTGAGGGACCTTGATGCAGAAAAAAGAGTGCAAAGAAAGTTGGCAAAGACAGGGCATTCAAGCACGAACTGTCCAGTGCAGAATCTCTCGTGAGTTTAAAATGCCAAGCTGGCGTGCCTTACTCAAATACAAGCGACCATGCATGAGGGAAGCAAATTGCTTCAAGCGATGCATTGAATGTTTGAATGCTTAGCCTAGACCTGCCAACTCTTCAAAAGTCTGTTCATTCGAGAAAGTCCGCAACACGAGCCTCTTTAATTGGTGGGGTTCTTTGGTGACACCACTGGCATGCAATGCACTGTTGCAGTTTCAGTCTGCATGATAGACAAGTCCACTTAAACGATTGAGTGTGATTTCAAGTAGAACTTTGAAGAGTTATTGGGCACCCAAGACAAAGCCAAGCTTAGAAGGCTCATTTCAAGGCAACAGAAGCGACAACAGGCACACCATCATTATTGTTCATGATGTTGGATCGCACCAAGTAAAGGAGTGATATGGTCAAAGACAACTTGTCTTAGTACTATCAGACAAGTTAGCAAGGAGGATCTGACATTCTCGGAGAAGTGATTGGCTCTTGGAGAAAGTGTTTTGGTGTACCTCGACCTCCCAAAGCATATAACGAGGATTGTGAGCAGGTTTTATTTGTGTGCAAAAGAATACCAAACAAGCAAAAGCAAATAAAACAATTAATAATCCTAATAATAAGAATTAATAGTCCTAATAATAAAAGAACAATCTTAATCCATTGCTCTTGAATTAACAATCCTAATCCATTGCTCTGAAAAGAAAAAGAAAAACTACGTAGGTAGCCCTTGTGCTGCTGTGCAAAAGTGAGGTGCACGTTCTTTTTCACTGTCAAGAGTTGTTTATGTGCTCTCTCAGACAGAACTTCTTTACAAATACTTGAAGTATCTATTTCATTTTCTTCCTTTTTGCCCATCCTTTTCTGTAGAGGCCCCTTTTAATTACCTAGTCAGACTGTCTTTGATTTCCTTTCTCAACGGCACAACAAACTCTGCCATTTCATTTCAGACATAATGGGTTACTCCATGGCTGGTGAAGACCAGCAACATTCCATTTAGCCTAACAACCAGGCGTGGTTTGCCCTAACTTGTAAACATGTGAAATGTTGAGAGCTTATCGTATAAGAGAGCCAGTGTGCTAAGAAAGCAGAGGCTGCTTGAAATAGACTCTTCTCGGAGAAGATAGCGTGCTAAGCTGCCCTGGTTCGGCAAATACAGCTGTGTAACCTTACCTGTAATATTACCGCTGCCCAGCTTCCTTCAGCAGGGCCCCCTATTCTTTGCTATTTTCTTCCTCTTGTAGGAGGTAGATGCATAAGTTCAAACTAGTTTGGCGTTCATTGCCTTTATGCAGTGAGTTTCACACACACAGAATTGGCAATGGTCGCGCAGCAAGGCTTTTCAGCAATAGAGCCTGAATCCAAGCCATATACAAGACTCTTCTCAGCTAGGTTCATTGACCTCACTTGGACACGTTTGGACAAAAAACATGGCTCCGTGATAAATTATCAATAACACGGTCGCATTTATGCCCAACAGGCAACTGACAGGGTCCAGGTAGCAAGAGGAAGCACACATTTTTGTACGATGATCATCAATTCTAGCAAGATAGCTCAGGGACTGTAAATCAACTTGAGCAGAGCTCACTTTGGCCCTCCCAGCACGACGCCGTTGGCTGTGTCCCAAAGCCATGCCCTGCCTCAGGAGCCGCCTCGTAGCCGCCTGCCTCATTGACCCGGTACCTGTGGCCAGGTGAAAGGAAGCAAGGCTCCACCCTCAGGAATGTTCTTCTAAGACTTCAGGCGGGGGGCGCAACTCATTTCTTCAGCCCTGCACAAGTAAATCTGACAGCAGAGATCATGAAATGAACACCCAAGTTGTCGGATTATTTAATCCCTCACCCAGAGCAACCCAACTACTGCTCCTAGGCGCAGGTCACAGCCGACCTTCCAAGACGGAGCACTCATCCTGTAGCCCAGAAACGATGGTAGCACCAGAATATGCAGACTGCTCTGTGCAACAGCACAGACGCACCACGAGCCTGTCTGCGCATCCATGTACAGCCCAGTGGAGCCATTGTACCAAAGCCCCAAGCTTGAGCTGTAGTACATGCCACTGTCTGCATCCAGGGCAAACCCGCCATTGACCATCCACTGTTGCTGCTGCTGCTGCTGCTGCTGAGGCGCAATGCCGTCTGATGGCTGCACTGCGTGGGTGCCCACATCTGAGCAGCCAGGCTGCCCGGGCGGCAGCTCTGGCACAGCCGGGGGTGCCTCCAGGATCTCGAGCTGCCGCAGCAGGTCAGGATCGACGTGCTGTTGCGCAGTTGGGCCCCCCTGGATGGCCTCAGAGAGCGCCACTGCCCCTGCACGCATGTGCGCCGTGCGCGTTAGCAGCACGTGCACGTGAAGTTGGTGCTCATGCAGGCTGCATGGGGACGGAGGCATGTGCATGTCTCCTGCCATGCCTTGGATTGCAGCCCTGGCAGCGATTGGCCAGCATGGGTGCACACACAGTATTAGGGCTGGCAGACAGGAAAGCGGACGGGAGCTGCTTGATGAGTACGCCCTGGATGCAGCACCCCTTCCTCTGAGCCTCTCAATGGGTGGGCTTGCCTGTTGGAAACCCTCTTCTTGGTTTGAAAAGTTTGTCTGTCCAGAAAACCTGAAAGCTGCCCCTAACCTGCTGCTGTTGGGGCTCCCTCTTGAGCTGAAGCCGGGAGAGTGGCGGCATTGGCAGCTGGAGCAGAGGAGCCGCCCGCAGAGTTGGTCGCAGGTGCTTCTCCTCCTCCGCCTCCTCCTCCAGAGCCAGAGGCAGCGCTTGAGGTAGCGGCAGCAGTATCAGGCCCCAAACCATGGAAAGTGCCCACCCTACGCGTCGACTCAGTCCCACAAAGCCGCGACTGTACAAGCAGGCATGCAGGGAGGAAACGAGCAGTGGATCCACGCAGAGAAGCCATGTCAAGGTGCCATGCAGTCCATGCAAAGGGGACATGCAGGGGTGGCGCGTGCAGCTGAGGGCGTTGAGGCAGGCGAAACAAAGCAGGTGCAGAGAGTGTGCTGGCTGGGTCTGTGAATGACAGCTGATGACAGCTGGGCTTGCTTGAAGCGGCAGTTAAGGTGGGCAGGCTGGATAAGGCATGTGCCCTGGCAGGACAATGCATGTCTGTTACGCTGGCACAGGGCACAGCGCAGAGCCGGCGATGAGCAGAGGGTGGTGTAGACCGCAAGCAGCAAAAGCTGCTGGGCCACACAAGCATGTGAGGGCAGGGGCGGAGATGTTATCTTGCCACTGCGTGCGATGCAGATGATGAAGCTTGTTGCATCCAGCCTGCCCACGTGTCGCCCGAGCAGCAAGGACACACAAGGGCAGGCGCCCATGAAGGGTACCTGCACACACTTGCCGCAAAACACACAGCCCAACCCATGTCAGCGGCCGCGCTGCGCTGCCCACCTTGCTACCTCCTGTCACTTCAAAGCTCTCGCCAAACATGTCCCTGTCATCTTCATGTGCTTGGCCTCGGCTGCTGAAGGGTGCGCACAGGGCCTCTGGCGTTGGTGCAGGCCTGGTGGCGACTGCAGAGCAGGAGAAGCAGCAGGGAATGCACCTGGGAAGGCCAGCCTTCACTGTCGCTGCCAGCGGCGTCTTGAGTTGAGGACGAGAATGGGGGCAAGCATGACATAGCTGCACCATCCAAAAGAACGGCAGATGAGGTGGTGCCTGCAGAACTTACACAACACAGCGGCCTGCGTCAACCTAAGGTACAGCCCACTTCCTGATGTATTACGTTGTAGGTTCGGGTCTACATTGCAATGTCCGTCAGAGAGAGGGTGAAAGGGTTGCATCTTGGCTGACCCAGGCTTCTAAGCTTGCCCCGCGTGCAATGCCGCCCAGCAGCATGCCTCTGCTGCATGGCTGGGGCACTCCGTAAACAGGACGCGAGCGCTGGGCAGCAATTCATGGAAACTCTCCAAAAAGCAACTGTTGCCGGGCGGCAGAGCGCGAGAGGCAAGCCCAGCAGCCTCCGTCAGCCAACGTGGCAGGTTTCATGTGCAAGTTCTTGACACCGAAGCCGCCGATGACAGCCTCAAAAGCGTGAGACCAGCCTGGGCCACGCAGTCAGACCAGGCAGCACAGTGCAAAGCATGGATGGGGCATGCCATGCATTAAATGTACCAGCCAAGTACACTGCTAGATTTGGGTGCACGGCGGCTGCCACGCGTCTGTGCGGCCCTGCCCTGCACAGCTTCCAGCACCAACAGAAAGCAAGCTATGTACAGGTGTACAGGTAGGTAGCCATCCAGGGCACAAGAGGATGCCACACACACCAATTGGACCCCGCCCTGCAGTCCCTGCGCGAGGAACACGCTCTGGCCACGAGGAGCGCGCACACCATGGCCCCGGCAAACACAAGCAGGGCCCCTCATGACACGGGCGTGCGCAGAGTCTACCATGCAGAGCCTCACATGAACGCAAACACACACCTGCAGCCTCCGCCTCTTGCGACACAGGCGTCGCCCCTGACAGCAGCGCCTCCACCAGCCGCCGGCCCTCCGCATCATCATCCCTGTCATTCCCCCGTACCTGCGGCCGCTGCTGCCCCGGGGGCGGGCTGCCAGCGGCCACCACCTCCCGTGCAAGCTGCTCCTTGGTCTTTGTGTAGATAGACAGCTCCCCACAGCCTAGCAGCAGCTGTGCGTACTCAGTCAGTTTGTGGAACTCAGCAGGACTTTCCATCTCAGAACCCCGCGCCCCTCTCTTGGCTGCCCCTGCTTCCCCGTTGCCCTCAATTCGCGTGCCACTCCCACCCCTGCTGCTGCTGTTGCTGCTGCTGCTGCCGTCGCTGCTGCCGCCCTTGCCTGCAGCCCCATCAACACTGTGTACGCTGCCTCTATCAAAGGCAACCTGCCCTCGATCTCTCGCTGCTTCTGCAGCTCCTGCCGCTGTATTGATCCCTTGCACCCCATCTGCTTCTGCCACTTTCAGCTGCTGCTGCTGCTGCTGCCTATGCTGCTTGCGCTGCCGCTGGCGCGCCGCGGTGCTCCCCAGGATCTCTTGCGGCTGGTGCTTTTGCTTTGGTGGTGGAGGCATGGGGCGTGAGCCCAGGCGCCTGTTCATAGTATATTGTAGGCACTGGCCTGTGGTGGAAGCCTTCACACACATGAACATACTCGTGACATGCACACACGTACACACACATATGAGACACGCAGCGTGTACGCACACGTACTACTAAGCATCCCAGGTAGATTATATTTTGCAATCTATCAAGGGTGGGCCGCCACAGGGATTTATGGCTGCTCCTGGAACGCAGGGGCCAGCAAAGCTGCTGTGCTCATGAATCCCTGTGCTTACAAATGTGCACAAGCGCACGGCTTGAGGCACATGGTCGCTTGCTTTCCTAACACAGGTGGTTTGTACGTGCATGCATATGTGAGAGTACACGGAACGCAAGATTAAATGGCACAAGGTGCGCTCTCCATGCAACAAGCAGATGAATCTTGCTTGCATACAATACAAAACTTACTAGTCTGTCCACCATTTGTTAGACCTGCGAGTAAACGTACCTTAAGGCAGCGAAGGCATTTTCTCCTGGCTCTAACATTGCAATCATCCTACGCTTGTACAACGCAATGTCCTCCTTGTCCAGTTCTGCAAGTGAAGGTGGAGAGAATGGTGTTGAAGCACATATTCTGCAAGCACAGCATAGGAACCCCAAATGTGCACACCGCTCATGCACACAATATCACAACTGCACATTTGCATTTTTACGACAGTGATGAATAGGCATGATGAAAATTCATACCTTGAAGAACCATGTAGTTTGTCAGCAACAACTGCTTGCAAGGAAATGCAAAGAACATGCAGAAAGTGCACACACTATTGAGTCTTTTCATCAACAGATCTGCGACAGAGCTCATTCTAACCTTGCTCAGCATCCGCCACCAAAGACGCTGAAGAGGCTTTTGGTCTCCGCATAGACTTGGGACCCTGACCAATAAACAACGATTTATTGACACACACAAAGGGCATACTCTAAGATCATAAATACTGCAGATCTGTGAACACAGCATGGGAAGCTGCCCGTACATCTTTCTTTCTGCAATTACTTGCACAAAAGTCTTGCAGCACACAATAAGATCTGTGTATTAGTAGGCTCCCTGACAGCTTAGTCATGTAGACTTCTGTCCTGACTATTGTACAATTGACAATAGACTCAAGCCCACATTTGCTTGGCTTGTCATCTACAAATTCGCACAACCTGGAGGCAGTGTGCCAGATTGATGCAGAGCATGCATTTTGGCAGGTGTGATCAGACAGGAGAGGAGCGGCCTGGCACCCTGTTATTTACCTCGCCCAGTGAGTCAAGCCACGCATCTCTTGCGTCTGCCTTAAGCTGGTACTCGATGTAATTTCCCCAAACATCAAAATAGCCTGCAACCAGTGAGTCAGGTGCATTCGTGACATATGACAGCAGTGGAACTCGCATGACAACAAGCCCTGACGCCGCTCTAGCTTGTGACATGCGCGTGCGTGAACACACACTGAGGTGAAACAGTAAAGCATGAGCTCAGGATCCACTGAGGGAGGATGGAAGATAAAGGTGCAAAAATGAAATGTATGGCTCCAGCTCATGGTAAATGTGTAAATCCAGCAACATGGTGCAGTGAATTGAGCTCGGTAGCTGGCCACTGTATCGTGAAACGCCATTTGCATGAAGCAGACATGTGCTTGGCCAGCCAACTCGCCAACCAACTTGGCATCCATTACCCCAACAAGGGCATCAGTTCCCCAACAAGGCATCACAATGTCCAGATCCGCGAGCAACCAGAGCTGACTCGGTTGAATAGGCTCAGTGCCTGGTATCTGAAGTAGAACAAGAAGGTTAGAAGAACACCCACCCTTTCCTGGCTGTTTTGCTGTGGCTGCATGAGGCTATGCTTGGAGCCTGTGGCTCACAAATGTGGCCATGGCATCAGCTCCAGCAAACTGGTCGTTCCGAGGTGGTCTGAGGTGCATGGCACGCACCGGCAACAGACCGGCATGCATGGTACGGACCGGCATGCATGGTACGAACCGGCATGCATGGCACGGACCGGAAACAGCGTGCACGAGGTGGTCATGCATGGCACGGACCGGCAACAGCGTGCAGCCTGTGCACAGCCAACGCACCTGTCTCTCGCTCATGCTTGAGGTTGAAGGGCTCAATAGGGATGTCCCCGGTCAGGAAGCGCTGTGTGCAGAAATGGACCAAAACGCTGTGCTCAGGGCTCTAACTGTGCACATAGCACTCTGTCCGCAGCTAAGCCAGATGGTGCAGAGCGCGATGCAAGAGTTGCATTGAAGGAAACACCTCGATCAATCCTAATCTTACAGACAGGCGTTGCTCGCGGTTGTGCGGACTATGTGTAGCCAGTCCCTCTCATCTGAGTTTGCCTGAAGGACCAGGAAGCACATACCTCCTTGTGGACTCGTGTGAGGCAGTGCACTCACCTCTTCATCCTCATCCTCTTCATCATACTCTTCCTCTGCATCTGCAATGTCTGCAGGTATTATGGATACCTGAAGGGGGCAACAGCAGGTGACTGCTGGTGTGAGAGCCGTGCAGCAGCCCAGCGTTTCAAACACGCAGCATGCAGGCATGAGGTAGCTGTCCGGGCGTCTCCTGTCCTGTGCACCCTCCTCACGGACGTGAACACGCCAGTCTCAAAAACTTCACCACCCAGGGAGCCAGTAGAACGCACATCCATGATTGCATTCCTGCGCTTGATCTCCTCCCGCTGCGCAGCTCGCCTCTTCGCTGCCACAGCAGGGTTGAAGTCCTTAATGGCACCTTGGTCTGCAGGCAAAGGATTTCATGTTGGAGGCCGCTTGCTAAATCAGCAAGCACAACATAAAAATAACACTGCACAAGACTACATGCCCTGGATCAGAGAGGTGCAAGCTGCAGATAATTGGAAGAGGCTACAGGCCTACCTTCTCTTTGGAAGTCAGTCTCATCAAGATCTTCAGCGTCCTCTGAATGTGCGCACAGTGTGTGATGTAGACAAGGAAGCAAATAAGCAGGCATTTTTTGTGTTTTTTTGTGTTGCTCATCTTGACAGCATTTTTGCATTCCTTGCTGGAGGCTTTTGAAAAGGGCAAAGACCCATAAAGGCATTCATTTCCCGACATTCACCTTCAATGCAGCTTAGCTGGTCCTCTCAACACAAGTGAGGCTTCAACTAACACACACAAACTTTTAAGAATCATAGGTGATTATAAGTGCACGGAGGATGCTCCATACAGCGTACGCAAGTCTGAAATGCTTGCCAGTTAGGGATGGGTAAATAGGGTCTGATCAAAATGCCAAAGAGGCTCTATAGAGACTCAAATAGGCTCTAAAGAGGCTCTACAGAGCCTCAACAAGGGTCCGCCAAACCCTATTTACCCATCCAGTGTTACATAACAACCCCCCCTCCAAAACATACCTCCAGGAAGCCTAGTTCTCATGACTCTAGCCTTCTTTCTCTTGCATGCCAGCTCATCCAAGCATATTGCCTTGTCCGCATTCATCTCCTGTTCTTCTTGTTCCTGAGGCTCAATCTCATGAACTTGCGGGGGGTCCTCAGTAAAGCGCACGCGTTTTCGCTCCTTTCTAGCACAGGCTTGCTCTGGGACCTGTCCTGGCGCTCCTCCGTGGTGGCAAGGAGGTTGGCAAGGAGGTGATCCTTCCTCTTGCAAGCCATGGACTTCAGGCTCCATGGTGCTTCTTGGTGGCAGGCCAGCTGCTCTGATCTGCACGTGTATGATATGAATTGAGGCTTATTGCAGTTTTTAGCCTGTCTGTAGGTGGCTGCAAATCTCACCTGCTTCTCGATCACACAAATCACACAACGAAAATAGTTACAATTGATGTTAAAACTGATATCAAATAATATTTCCCTCATGAAGCCCTAGATCACAGAGGCAAATTTTATCTCGTCTCAATCTTCACCCTGGGAGCTACTGAATGTACTGAGGCATCTACCATCACACATATCACGCTTTGTCAAGGACAGTACTGATGCCAGGTTTGATGGGGCCAGAGTTGTTGGCAAGGTAAGCTCAACTGACTGCATGACAGGTTGCGTGCGCATGTGTGTGAGCACACATACATGCATTTTTGTGTCTGCGTGTGTGCGTGTGATTGTAAGTCCACGTGGACCAACACTTGCCAATGCGTCCAATGGACGCCGTCCATGTTTGTGCATATGTGTACACGTTCATGTGGAGTGCAACCTATAGGAGTGCAACCCAGCAAGCGGGCAGAATAAGCTGAGCCCGCATGTGCTCTGTACAGCATGTGGAATTGATGACCGTATCAGAATTGTAGACTCTGTTACAATCAAATGCACTCATTGAGCAATGCAGAACTTGAGAACCCAGAGGGCGTAAACATGTATGTGCACGTATGTATGTGCGGCTCCATACGCCCTCATGTTTGCGAACATGTGCATGCATACACACACGCACACGCACAAGCGCACACACACACACACATACGCACATATGCACCAACACACTTACACACTTACACACGCACTCGTGCAAATCCATGCTGTGTCCCTGCCTTCTTTAAGGGTATGTGCACAAGTGGCTGCTGCGAGCACTGATGTTCAGATTGTTAAAGAGGCCATCCTGGGAGCCCACCTGCAACCTGACGCAGTAAAGGCAGCCGCCAGGCCACCCACTTTCCCCATCAGGTTCCCCAGTCAAGAAGCAGAGGTGATGTGCTTGTTTACACAAGACCAGGATGTGCCTAGATGTTCTGCATCTGCTGGCATGAGGCTGCAAACAATTCCTCAGGATATCTGACTTGTTCCATCATCCAAGCACTGTTTTGCCATCGGCAGGTCAACTTCATTGCTGTACACCACTTGCTAGACTTCGGAAGCGGCTTTGACTCAATTTTGATGGCAAAAAACAGAAGGGATTGGAAGGAGACCCTCCAGTTTGTGAGTGAGGTTGCAAACCCTTTATGGCAGAATTAAGCGCAAGCAAGGTCTCTTTGTATGTGTGTGTGGGCTTTACCTCAATCAGGCACTGCTGCCTCCTGCATTGCTTCGGGATAGAGTCTGTCGGGGCCAGGCTTGTATGTAGTTCCTTAGCTGCAGCCTACCAAGCACATGCAAGCATGGCAAATACTGTGTCCTTCCACGAGCTGAGTCTTGAGCTGCGTCTCGATTAGCCACCTTTCATGAGCAAGATGCATGCCCGGCCAGGTCTAACGGATGGAAAGTGTGTGTGCAGGCCATGGTCGGAATGCACTTGTCGGATGCTAGCACCAGGATGGACGGACGATGGATGCGTGCCTTCAACACGTTCAGGTACAGGGTGTTCCTGAGGGGTCCATATTTTGAGATCCAGCTTAACAGGCTTGAAGAACCCACAACAACCCCGTTCACATACCCACCAGCTTAGCAACGGATGCACAGCCATTCCCCAATGTGTACCAATGTCCCACCATCATGGCTGTTGCCCGCTGCCTGCTTGTGGTTTTGGCCTGCATATCTGCTCACTGCAGGCCATGGCAGTGGCTCGCGCCATCCCTTTCATAGCAAGCACGGTTGGAGGCAACGAGAGGCTGGCGAGCAAACCTGGATCTCCCAAAGATCATGCCATACAGGGCACAGAGCCCCACAGGCAGCGCACACTCCTCCAGGAGGGTTTGGGGCTTTATCGTTGCCTTGTGCTGGGGTGAAGCAGGTGCTGATTGCCCTTCTGCCCCTGCTACAGTGTCACCAACTATTTTGGAGTCGAGCCCCGTTCCGAGGCACCTGTGCCAAACTTGCCTGGAGTGACAATGAGCAAACCAGTGAGTGACCAAGCGTTTAGTTACACTTTCTTCAAACCTTGAAGTTTCATTCTCCGGCAAATTTGTGTCCCACACTGTACACTACACCCTTTTCAGGCAGCTCAGGTACCAAAACTTAGCAATTCAGACACATGTGTTTTAAAAGATTTCAGCGCATAACCTAGACGTTATGAACAAGGAAGTAAGCTTTTTGTGCAGACCTTTGTGAACTCGCGCGTTGCTGTATTTGAAATGTTTGTTTTTTACCGTATAAGATCGAATTGATCATGAGCATGAGCAGTTTGCCAGTTTGGGTAAGGGAAATGTGTGGGATTATCTTTTGCACAGACTTGTGAGATCAGCAGATGCACAAGGCTTGTAATTGTGACCAAAATAATTCAGTTTACACAACAAAGGAAAGCAGGGGAAGCATTGTCTTTGGCTACTATCTTGCTGTGCACAGCAACCTTGCGCATGCAGCCTTTTTCAAGTACCTCCAAATATGTCAATTGCAGGGTGCCCTGCAGCCCTTGGTCACTCTTATAGAAACAACAATGGTTGAAACGGGGAATGCGCTGGAAGCAACAGGGCATAAGAGCTTGGGCCAGTTCATCATCGAGCTTGTCACAGATCTCCACAAACAGAAGTAAGTGCAAACGGGCTTCAATGGAAGGCTTTTCCGGGTGTTGGACTGGCTGAGCTTGGGGTCTGTTTCCAGGCCGGCGCTACCAAGCTAACCCAGGTGCTTGGAACAGCAATTTGTAACTGTAGTTGGGCTGGGTAGGACATAACGTCATAAGCTGCCTTTGATGGTAGGATTTCACTGCCCAGGGCTGGGCTTGCTCTGTGTGACATGCCGGCTGGGCATCCCGCTCGCCCCTGCAGATCCCTCACGTTCTCCAGGTAGAGGCTTGGCTTTGCCCTCTCACCGCTGGGGCACGCACCTCAGGCTGGGCGTTGCACCTGCCTGCTACAATGCTTTGTGTGCATGAGATGAAGCTTTGCCCCATTTGTGCTCTCGAGCTCTCGTATTCCTGTGCTTGCGTGTTCAATTGTTCCCTTCTTTTCGCCCCTGTGCCCTGCGGTGACAAGCACATTGTGTGTCCATGCGCTCTATGGACCTCTTTGCCCTAGCAGCGACCGCGCATTGTGCGTCCATGCACTGCATGCGCCCCCATGCCCTAGCAGTGACTGCGCATTGTGTGTCCATGCACACCATGCACCTCCATGCCTTAGCAGTGGCTGCGCATTGTGTGTCCATCCGCACCATGCCACCCCAGCCAGGTAGTGACTGTGCCTGGTGTCCTTCTTGTGCACTCAATCCCTGCAACATGAGCCCATGCTGAAGCTTACATGTGTGGCCCCACACTCCTACTGCTTTTCACTGCCTCCTGCTGGAGCTGCGCAGGCACTCTTCTCCTGCAGCCACTATTGTATCAGAGCTCGCAGACGCCTTCCCCGCTTTCCAGGACTCTGTTTTGTGTGACGGGCAGCGCGTGGCGTTTGCACGCAAGGCACAGGTGCTGTACTTTGTGGGTTGAGCGGGAAGTGCTCCATGTGCTGAGTAGCCTCTGCCCTGACCGTGCTCTGTTGTGAATATGCTTAGCAGTGCATGATATCTAGGGGTGACACCATCTGGCATTGTTACTTGATGCTGTGCTTATGAAGTCAGGTATAGATATGGGCCCTAAAAGGGATGCCCTCTCTGTGTGCAAGCTTGTGTGATGGAATGTTTTCCCACAATTCCAATGCATGTATAAGATTGAGGGACCATCCCTGCATGACTACCATGCGCTTCACGGCCGTTTCCACTGGAGTGCTCTGGCACAAGGGCATGTCGACATCTTCAACACAGCACATGTGCTGGATGAGAAAGTGATTTTCAAGGACGCAATCCTGCAATCTTTGATGCCTTTGCCTTGCAGAACCTTGTCAGCACACTGGCTGCACGCTTTGGAGGAGAGGACCCAAGATTTGCGTTCAGCGATGCCTCTAGCCTCACAGCAGACAGCGGCCCAGTCACAGCTGCTGCTTTACGAGCCCTGGGTGTGCTGCAGCTATCCCCAGAGCTGGCATCAAAAGTGGATGCTGGGCAAGAACTCCCCCCAGGTAAGATGATTACCTCAAAAGTGAGAGGGTTCAATTGGTACTCATGTCAAGTTGGTGAAGCGGTTCATGAGGGGCGAGAATAGATACTGTGCCCCAAGGGAGTGTCATGCATTGTATGGAGCTCCCCCAAATGGAGGTCTCCCCAGAGTACCTGAAGTAGCCAGTCAAATGCTTACTCTGAGGGGTGTAAGCCAACCGTCTCCACTCTGCAGGGACGTAGAGGTGTACATTGACTGGTCACATCCAACCTGTTTGACAGGCAGTATAGGTCATGCACAGTTCTGTGGCTATTTGGTTGGCATATGTTGTTTGTTTGTGTGTTGGGTAGTTCATTAAGATAGAGTGCGTTGAGGCTTGAGCTGTGCCATCTGCATTGAAGCTTGCTACAAGACCACAGGGCGTGCTGCCCTTCTAGTCAAAGGTCCATGCTTAGGGCAGACGTATCATTCAATTAATGATTGGTGGTGTTCCTCTGCAATGAGCAGCTCCTTTCTATCAATATGCACGGGATACTTCTTGCACTGCTGGCTCATGCTGATCACTTGCCACCTTTGAGGGCAGTTCATATGCTTCATCTTTTGTGTCCTCAGGGGTGCAAGAGCGTGCCCTGCGGGCTGCCTCGGTGACGGCTGTGGATGAGCTTGTGCAGGCAACAGGTGGGAGATTCAGCCCACAAGAGCTAAGCAGCTACCTGGCATGGCTGTGCGAAGAGGGTCAGGAGCTGCATGGCAAGGTCAAAAAGCACTTGACGCGGGGCACAGCTGCATACTAGGTGGTTGTTGGAGGATTTCAACTTCTGAGCAGGGGCCTGGAAGGAGGCTTCCTGTAAAGCAAGGGCTCTAATTTGTCTCCATTTTCATGAGGTATGTTCTTTTCAATTCATACCTTCGACAAAAAAAAACATCTATGTTAACTCTGGCGGAGTTGGGATAAGCAATCATAAAACAGAGCAGAACTGACTGGCATAGCTTCTGCACTAAGGGCGAAGTGTACCCACATAGCAACTGATAGCGCTTGTTCTCTATCTCAGATACGGAAACAACTCTTATTTCCTGAATTACACAGGAAGCACACACAAAGAAAACTCTTAGAACAAATCGTCTTCATGATTAACGAATCAGATACTCCCATCAACTTTTACAAAGTTAAAGCCCACATAGGTGTGATTGGAAATGAATTTGCCGATGCTATAGCTCAACATGCTGCTCTCCATAACCATGGGCATGACGAAGCATTCCCACCACCATCACCTGACGGTAATTCCTTCGCCCATATATACTGGCTTGCAGAAGAGAACAATGAGACTTCTCATACTTCCACTAAAACCAGCCTTTCACCACTACAAAACATTAAGGACAAACTGAAAGCTCACACGAGCAAGCATCACAGACTTGGAGATGCTAATACCAACTCAGTTTACTATAACTATTGGAAGAGACTGCTCACCTTTGCGGATCTTACAACTAGCAATTCTTTTTGGAACAATACAAGGATTAATGTATCACAGAAAAGGAATGTCATGAAATTTAGAACGGGTACTCTTTACACTCAGAAAATGGCCCATCTTTACGGCAGAGCCA
>LKMJ01003297.1_pt1 | contig 15013 bp, 17 predicted proteins | sample 643391 | NCBI WGS metagenome assembly LKMJ01 (sample SAMN04112250, study PRJNA286221) | soda lake metagenome | biome: soda lake; feature: Kulunda Steppe; material: water; isolation source: sample PL-Br10 brine of Picturesque Lake | place: Russia: Kulunda steppe | collected 2010-07
GCACACACACACACACACACACACACACACACACACACACACACACACACACGGTGTCTTACAATCCTCTCAGGTGCACATGGAGGCTGCGCGAGCGTTGCAATTCACAGAGGCCGAGTTCTTGCAGACCCTGGAGCTTGGCAGCTCGTGATACGAGCTGGGGCAGGTTTGCTTCCCCTCCTCGCGGAGCAGTATTGTATGCACCTGTCATCTTCAAGATGGAAAATTTACCATGACCTTGAGGTTAGGAGGTTCTGAGGTTTGCGTGACTCCATGTACCATAGTCCACCTTTATGAAGGCTTATCGTGTTGGATTGCTTTGGTGACATTCTGAACTGTGCAGTGCTCTCACTTGTGTGCTTGCCTTATGTATTTTTTGTGTGCCTGTACTGAGTATTTCATTCATGCTGGTTTGTTAAGGGCGTTGCTGCAGCCTACATTCCGCCATGACAGCAGGCTGACAGAATGCATATTCTCAACACCTTCTCCGCCATCATACCAGGGAGGGCATGCACAACATTGCTGCGCGTGCTTGTGCAATCGATTGTGTCAGTTGGCTGGGTGTTTCATTGCTTGGCTTATTTTCCCTGTATTGCCTGGTCACTCGCCACCTAAGGCCATGTTTTCCTTTGCGACTCTTCACACAGCCTGTCAAAGTTGGCACGGCCGTCAATCTTAAATGATTTAACATGGATCGGGAATAATGAAGTTTCTTGCTACTTCCCACCAGTCTGGACGTATTGTTTACAAATGCTATAACTTAAACCAATTGCTTCCCATCCTGGGCTGGCCACTGCCAGTGGCCATAAGCAAGCCATAAGGTATGTGTTTCTAAGAGTTCAGGTCAGTGGGGATTATTTGTTGTGATGTAGGTAAAAAGAAACCAAATTGTTGGTATAAGGTGAGGGTACTAGCTAGGAGCATAGCTGAGCAATCAGTAAGTTCTTAGGAGGAAGCCTATAACAAAGGGGAGAAAGGGTGTAAAGCAAGTATATGAACACAGTGACATAGCAGTATCTGCCAAACCAGGGTGGCTCAGCTGAACTGGAAGGCCAAGCCTTTGGTGTCTGCTAAGCTAGCAAAGTCACTAAGCCTGCTTGGGTTGCTAGAGAGGGTGCAGAAGAGGAGGTAATACTTGATGCGCAATGAAATCCTAGGCACAGCAAGCCAAGCGTGCATGCTCGTGCACAAATAGATTTCACTAAGCAGCACAAGTTAGAGCACTGCAGTGGCACTGCAAAGCTAAGCTGATTGGTTTTGGTCGGTCATTGCCAGCTAGTGAGTTATCCATGATTTCTGGAATGAGACGGCAGAAATGTTTGCCACTGTCTCAGGACTCTATCGGAGAAAGGACTCCTTTCAAAGGAAATGATTTCGGAAATCTGGGACACTCAGTCAAAGGCTTTTAAGGTCAGGAGAGGCTAGGCTACGTATCTGTATCTGCTGAACGAGGGCAACTGAGCTGAAACATAGAAGGCCTGCAACCTGGACCTAGAAAGGAAATCTAAGACACTTATCAGACAAGGCATGCAAAAAGCCCATCATGGTATGCATATGGCCGCCCCTGGAGGACGTGGCGGCCACAAAAATGCCCGGCGGAAATGAAGTTGGTTAGGTTAGGTTACACAGTTTTGTCACTGCGAGGACTAAACGATAAACGAAGTAGAATCAAACATATGTTTCCTTTGTGGCACACAAACAAATCTTGATAGTGACAAAAGAGTGCACCTTAGTTTACATAGTAACAAGACTCTCGGAGATACAATGACAAAAAAAATGTCCCCACCTCGCTTAAGAGTGGATTTCACTGCGCATGTATGGGCATGCATACAAAGCCTGCTTAGCTAAGGCTCATATTTGAAGTATGATATTTCCCTTAGCTTGCTCACTGAAGCAAGAAGGTCAAGGTACACATTGTGAGGTAACTCCATAGGAGCAAATCCTTTCCACACTCGTGCATTTGAAATTGTCTGAAGATCTTGCAAGAGAGAGGCAATCCAAGGCTGATAAAATGCAAGTGTGTTGCTGCACGTCTGGGTCTGCTGGGCACGTCCGTGGCACGTCATCACTGCCAGTCAGTGCCGAATTTCGAAATCATAGGTCAGCAGTGAATATCGATCAGATAGCAAGGAAAAGGAAAAGCTACGCACTCAGGATACACCCGAGGCGTGGATTAAGGAAGGTGGTTTATCTTGCGAATAACCCCCACCATTATCCCCAGCCCGACTCGAACTGGGGACCTTTGAGGACAAGTCCTTCCAGCCGCAGTTTAACGTCGTGCTCAGGACGCATAGCAAGTACTACTTGTTAGGAATAGCATTATCCTGATCCTAGTGGGAACCAGCTAAGGCTCTTCAATAAGGTTTTATGTACGGGTGTCACAGCCCCCAAATCAGTCCCTTCCCCACCATGTGATCCCTTTTTTTTAAGGTACGCACGCGCAAGGTGTCCAACTCGGAGGCCCAGCTGGATGTCAGCTTTTAGGATCTGCCTCAGATTGGTACGCTAAGAGGACAGCATCATGATGCTGTTGTAGAACCTAACTTAGGTGATTGAGCATGAGCTTCAAATTACTTAATCGAAGTGCTGAGCTTATCCCGATGAATACTCATTCCTGTCATGAATTGTCACGCCGAGAGACTGTTGCATCCTAACTGCACTCGCGGCATGGCCATAACAAACATCAGTTTATGCATAATGCGATTTGCCAGGTGCCAATAAAGCAAGTCAGAGGATGTTTACTCCAATTAAAACTATCCCGGAGTGGGCCAGCTCGATTCTTCCTTTCTTTTCTTGCTGTTGTAATGAATGGATTGGAATGCGCATTTGGTGTTGCAGCACACTATGCTGAGCAGGAAAGTAACGCATCATGCGAAGATTTGAAGACAACAGCTTTAAAGCCATGAATTGTGCCTAAATTGTCCTGGGTAAGAAGCAAGGCAACGAATTTGTAAAATAATGACAGACCTGATAAGGCATAAAAGCGGATGAGCTGGTTTGTCTAAGAACCTGTCCTATCCTGTGTTCATCTAAGGCCAAGAGGTCCACACCAGGCACAGTCAGAAGCGCATGATCACCATGCTTCCAAAGCAGGCTGCACATCGTCCCTAGAAGTAGGTCTCAGAAGGCTATACTGTGTCACATTTGCTAATCTGTAAAAAGGCTTATGAAAGCGCTCAATGGAGGAACGATGCCAACCAGCAAGACACAGAGTGCCTGTCAAATATTTTCTAGCACAGTAGGCCTCATGAAGCTCCACGAGCTTGATCTAAGTCCCGGTCTGGCCAAACTCATCATTGAATTGCTTGTACTTCTGCTCTAAGAGCCGTGCTGAGGGCTTGGTGACGCTCAGGGCTGCCTCCACATCGGCAATGGAGATGGGCTCCAGCTGCAGCGGCAGTGAAAGCAAGCCTATGTCATGCAATGTCAAAGGGAAGCTGCCGGAGCATAGAGCAGAAATTGCTAGACAGCTTGGTAGGGCAGCTGCAGAGGCACCACAAGAGGCCTCTTGGGTACAGCACCTAGCTTGCTTTGGTGCCACAGAGTACACACAACAAATGCAGAGCACTCTCTCCTGGACTCTGCGCACTCCCTGCTGTACAGCCAACGCGCTCTGACCCTCGACTGCAGCCTGGGTGGCTCCGGCACAGTATCCTTGGTGCCCAGCACTTATAGCCCTCTGCGCCCCATGCGCACGCACCACAGGGAGCCCTGCACATTGGCACCCAGGCCCTGCCCTGCTCACCTTGCTTGCCACGCTGCGCTGCACATCTGCCTGTGCCGCCTGCGCCTGCTGTGGGTTGCCGTGGGGCTCGTCGTCTAAGCAGTCCAGCTGAGCCATGAGGCGCCGCAGGGGCCGCATGGCCGCCTCCTTGGCCACCAGCACCACATCAGAGCCTGCATACACACCAGCAGCTTGAAAGGCATGGTTGGCTGGCAGCACCATCTCAAAACCTGCATACACAACAGCAGCTTGCAAGGGACCATTGGCTGGCAGCACCACGCCAGGCACCTGCACAGGGTTGTGCTTGCTGGGCCCCAGGACCCTCAAGATGACACAGGGCAGAGGATCCACAGACCAGCTCGGGCACTCATCATGGACTCTCAATGTGTTTGCAGACACTCCAGGCTGGCTCTCATGTTTCTGGGTGTAGCCCTCAATCGGTGCCGTGGGAGCGATGCCAGGACATACCGCCCCGAAGTGCATGCACGGTCCCAACATCAGGACAGCTGACCCACTCACGCGCGCACTAGGCCATGCTACAGCTGCGTGTGCATCTCCGGCCATGCCTTGCATTTGGCTGCCATGCATCCATGCTGCTTCATCGCCTCAGCCCCTGGCCCTCATCCATGACATCAGACGCTGCGTCCCTCATCGCATCATCGCATCTGCCCCTTGCCCTGCTGGGCCCAAATCGCCCACATGCCTGAGCACCTGTCACCCTTGCTGGACCCAAATCGCCCACATGCCTGAGCACCAGTTGCCCTTGCTGGGCCCAACTCGCCCACATGCCTGAGCACCTGTTGCTCTTGCTGGGCCCAAATTGTCCACATGCCTGAGCACCTGTTGCCCTTGCTGGGCCCAAATCGCCCACATGCCTGAGCACCTGTTGCCCTTGCTGGGCCCAAATCGCCCACATGCCTGAGCATCTGTTGCCCTTGCTGGGCCCAAATTGTCCACATGCCTGAGCACCTGTCTTGCAGGCCATATCAGCAAAGGTGACCTCCAGTTATGGACACACACCTGAGTACCCGTCGGTCTTGCTGGCCATGTCAGCGAAGGTGACCTCAGGCCGCGTGCGGCCGGTGAGGAGGCTCTCAAACATGCGCAAGCGGGCTTCGTGGTTGGGCAGCGGCACCAGGATGCGTTTCTCGAGGCGGCGCAGCATGGCCTGCATTGAGCAAGCACGCATGCGTACTTCACAAATGACAAATGCGTATATTGCCTCAGCTGTGCATAGATAAGTTTGGGTTTAAAGGGACTGGGGAAAATACAACGTCAACCACAAGACGCCATGACCAATGTTAGCATGTGCATGCAATGGCAATGCGTGCAATTCAGCACCAGGGTAGCTGCTCATGGTTAAAGACTAAGCTCAGCCCTAAGAGGGCATGCGTCACAGGTATGTAGAGCTTCTTACAATCTTACATATGCTCCTTAAACCCAATTCAGTTTGGCAAATCGGCACACACATTGGTAGATGCACTTCTTGCATGTGTACTGTTCCAAACAAGCCTACAGGTATCCTACAGACATGCCAAGGGACGAGGGGCTGGTCCTGATAGGCAGGGCCAAAGATGTTTGACGAAAGGGAGGAAACAATTGTATGGAAGGATGGATGGATGGTTGGATGGATGGACGAATGGATGGATGGATGGATGGATGAAAGAGCCTCCGAGGTTCTGAAAACAGTGGAATGCCCCTCGAGATCCCGGCACAGGCCGTGTGGGTGTCTCCTCTCAGCTGGTCCAGGACAGGTACAGGTATAGAACATGAGTTTCATCTCCTGCATAGATGGGAAGGGCCTGTCCCTCCATCCTTCCTCCCCCCTCTTACCCCTTCCCCCCTTTCCCTTTTCATGCCTCCAGCGTCACCAATGGTGGTCCACCACCCACACACCCTTGCATCCCTGAGCACATGCAACAATGCCGCCTGTGCCTGCCGCGCACCATGTCCAGCTCCCATGGCAGATTTGTGGCCGCCAAGACAAATACCAGGGCGTTGCTCTTTGCCAGGCCGTCCATCTGCAGCCATGGCAAGCAGTGCCGGGTGCACCGTGCTTGCTGCCCTGCTGTGTCATGACCATCCAAACTGTTGAGTGCTGAGCATGCGTACAACTAGGAGACACGAAAGCAGGCAAGATCAGAGGGGCAATACTCTGGCATTGCGCATAGCTAGTACAGAGGATACCTTGATCTTGAAGTCACAAAGGCATGCAGGCAGGACAAGGCAAGCCTATTGGGCTGTAAGACACACACACACTCTCTCTCTCTATCTCTGTGTATGTCTCTCACCCGTTTTTGCTACATCAGTTGGTGTTGTATACAACTGGTCTTACAAATGAACGTAGCTAGTGCACTTGAGCCTGCACACCTTGCACTAGCCTGAACAATGGCTCCTTGCACTGGCCTAAATGAACACACCTTGCACTTGCCTATATTAGCATGCCACGTGCTTGCCTGAATTGCACCTGCGCACTCTGTACCTGCCTGAATGAGGAGCTCGGTCTTCATGCGCCTAGAGGCTTCATGTTCGCCCTCCTGGCCGCGTGCCATCATCAGGGCATCGATCTCGTCAAGGAAGATGGTGGAGGGCGCGTGGTGCTGTGCCAGCTCAAACAGCACCTGCATGGCGTAGCCCATTCAGCGCCTAAGACACGTCCCACCTGAGGTACATGGGCAGAGCCCTGGGCAGGAAAAAGCTGGGCAGCAGTGGCGCTTGCGCTGGCCCCAAGCATGTTGCGCCTGCTGGCGTAAGGCAGAGCCCTCAGCCAGGGATGCAGGGCAGGAGCAGCAGGAGGCTTTCAAGCATGTACCGAAACCAGCCTTTCCTTGATCACCAAATCATTACCAACTGGCTAGCCAGCCACCAGGCTCAGGCTCAGGCTAGACTGGGGATTGACCAGGTATGGTAACTGGAATCATTCTGCCAGCTCATCAAAAGACCCTTGTTGTCGGAATTCCTTACAAAACAGGCCGGCTCTTGGTGGCCTGGCAGCCCCCCTGGCTATGGCTGCCCAGAAGTCGCAGCAGGGGCGTTGAGCAACTGCTGGACTGCCTCCAAAGACTCGCACTCCCTTATTGTTAGGTTGCAGCCTGGGCAGGCCTAGGCATGGTGAGCAATACAAGCCAGAACATTAGGATGCTCGTTTGCACGATAGCATGGGCAGGTCACAACACGCAGCACCTGAAAGAGGCGATATCAGGCGGGCAGACGAGAGAAGGCAATGCAGTAATTAAGCACCAACCCACCCGAACAAGCTTCTCACTGTCACCCCTCCACTTGGAAATGATGGTGGATGCCTGCGGCATTGACGTGGGTCCCATTGTCAAGTATTAACAATGAACGAAGGCATTGCTTATTTGATCACAGGATGGGATGATGGGCAAGCTGCTCAGTACATACGAAACAATAGCAACCAACAGGGCACTCCGCTCCGCGCATGCTGTATGCCTGATACAAGTAAAGCCGACATCAGTTGCCCGACATGTACTGGCAGGAAGATAATGCACAATGTGGCCATCCATTGCCATGCTTTTCCCCGCTGGACATGATTCAAAGATTAAAGGATCTCCTGACGGACATGTCCAAGTTTCCGTCACACTTGTCATTAGACCTACACCAAGTCAAAACATGAGCAATCAAGGACCAGCAGCACCTCCTTCGTGGAGAAGTGGCCCCCGACAGATTGGCAGCTACCTAGCACCCAATACCTTGTACAGTCACCCGCTCTGTACAGCATGTGTGTGCACGCTCATGCAGGGAAACCGTACCTGCACATTGAAGAAGGTTGTGCGGCATTGTGTGGCAACTGCTTTGGCTAGTAATGTTTTGCCGGTGCCAGAGGGGCCATACAGCAGCACACCCTTCCAGGGAGCAAGCAAGCCTACAAAACAACAATGGCAAGGAGGAGTTGAGGCATGGAATCAGAAGCCCGGCCAACTAAAAGCTGAGCTGCTCAGGTCCTGTGTACTCAAAACAGAACCCATGTGCATGCAGGGCCCCCACCGTCAGTCTTGGAAACAAATCGGCACATGGAACATTGATGCAATGCAGCATAAAATATTGTGTAGGGAGGGGGAGGAATGCCAAAGCTGCCATGTTGCCCCTTGTACCTAGGAAGTGACTGTCTGACTTGCTTATGGAGCCGGAGCCATGCTTATTTACACGATTAGAATAAGTCCTGCCAACAATCTTACCAGCAGACTAATTCAAAGGTTCTTGAAGAAGCCGCGCACCTGTAAAAAGCTCTGGGTACTTGATGGGCATGACAACAGCCTCTTTCAGGAGGCGCTTGGCTGTGTCAAGCCCAGCTATGTCTTCCCACCTGCATTGGCCACACAGACCATGAACAGGTATACCATAAGAGGTTGGACATGCTGAAGCAAGCATTTCTATAGGTGCAGTTATCCAGGTACACCTTGTGCATGTAGCCTGCACGCGCTGCAAAGGCGGACGACTGACAATGTGGCCAGGCATGCTGCAGCAATGTTCAACCTGAAGCTGCAAGCAGTGATTTGACCTGATTGTCACGGGGCAGTGATCAAAAGAATGCTTACAAGGAGCCAGGGGCAAGCACAAAGCAGTGCAAGCCATTGCACAGCACACTGTAGTCAGCCCAAAGAATTTGAAAGGTAGACAGGGCCAGGCATCCATCTGCGCCTCGTGGAAATCAGAGCACGAGAGAGCTTTGGCACAGCGGAACCTCGAGCCTGGCGGCATTTCACAGTTGAAACAGCAGTGCGTCGCAGGTGATCCAACAGGCTGTAGCCTTCTTTGGTACTGTGACTGCACTCACTTCACATTTGGATTGTCTGTAACTATGTCCCTGCTGATAGCAGACCCCAAGGACCGCAGCTCTCCCTGGAGGTGTAACTGCAAGTGGTTGGGTATGCATACATATGAGCCCGCAGCTCTCCCTGGAGGTGTAACTGCTAATGCTTGGGTGTGCGTTCATATGAGCCCGCAGTTCTCCCTAGAGGTGTAACTGCAAGTGGTTGGGTATATGTTCATATGAGCCCGCAGCTCTCCCTGGAGGTGTAACTGCTAGTGGTTGGGAATGCGTTCATATGAGCCACTGTCCCATGCATGCATTGTGCACACCTACGCGTGCGAACGCGCGCACCTGCAAACCTGCTTGTGGATTTGAGATGCCAACAGAGGTGCAGGGTTGCAGGCGGCTGCTTTCTGTCGTGCAAGGGCCTGTTTTGAGTGTGCGCCTTGCTGCACCACTGTGCGATGTGCAAGGGCCTGCTTTGAGCGTGCGGCTCGCTGCACCTGGCCGCCTCATCCTCAACAGGCACACGCTAACTGAGCCATCCTTGTCAGGCATTTGCAAACTGGGCCACCCTCATCAGGTACAAGCAAACTGAGCCGATCCTCACCAGGCACGCGCAATCCGGGCCATCCTCACCAGGCACAGGCAACTGAGCCAATCCTCGCCCCCATGGATACCAGCGCAGCAGTGTGCAGCTCAAAACGCGCTCTTGCATGGCACTGCATGCTGCAAAGTCAGTTGGGCCGGAGGCCTCACCGGCAGCGGCTTCATCGGGCGCTCATGGAAGCCTTGCAGGTCGTCGTCGCTGCCAGCCGCTCCCTCGTCTTTGTGCACAAAATCCCTCCTCTGCGAGGCAGGCAGTGGGTGCAGCAGCATGGTGCAAGTGGGTGCGGCATGGAGCCACCCAAGCCAGCTCGTGTACAAGGCAGCTGTGACATTGCCTGAGAGCACAAGTTTTGTACTATGGCTTCTATGTTGCACATGCGGGACACTTAAATTGCGTGTGTGCTTGCATGTACGCGCGCACGCACACTGCCTCCCCTTGACCACGCCCCCATCCACCAGCACCAGGCCCCGCCCCCTCCCCCGCACACCATTGTTGGTATTGATGCCTGTGGCACGCAATGCGGGGGGCGCGCTGTGTGCTGTGAGGGGCGCCTCACACGGGAAGGGCAGGGGACGGACCGTCAATTAATTGCAAGCACGCGCGTCGGGGTCCGCGGAGCACCACGCCCCCCGCCCCTCCTGCGCTCGCCACTGTCACAAGAACGCCAAGACAAACACACTAGGCACCAAACCACACTCGCGGGGGGCGGGAAAGGGGCGCAGCGCGGCTCCTGGGGGCCGGGGACACTGTGCTTGAGTGCACTGTTCGCCAAGCCGCGACCACCGGCGGAGTCCCTGCAAAGTACTCTTTCCAGCCAACAATACTTTATGCCCCAATGCCACGCTTTCACGTTAATCTGACCGTCCCAGAAACGAATTACCGGTACAATTTGGACATCTCTTCCCTGCAGTTTTGTGGAAGACGATCCCTTTGCATCGAAGATGATCTTCAGAGTAAGGAGATCAATCTCCAGCCCCTCCCAATCCAAGCCGAAGTCTGGGAAGATTATGTTCGCACTTTAAAAAGGATCTTATCTGCCGTTCTACTCATTTCAAAAGATAATCTTTGCCTATCTGTTTGCCATCTGTTACTACCTATTTACTATCTGCTTGTCAACTGTTTGCTATCTGTATGCTATCTGTATGCCATCTGTATGCCATCTGTTTACTATCTGTTTGCCAACTGTTTGCCAACTGTTTGCTACCTGTATGCTACCTGTATGCCATCTGTTTACTATTTGGATTCCATCTATTCATTATCTGTTTGCCATCTGTTTCCCATCTGTCTACTATCTTTTTTGCTATAAGAAACTTATTTTTAGAATTTGTAATACATAATCTGCATTGCCGACCATAAACATTGAGGGCCTGTATACAGAAATGGAGTATTAATTGGGGTAAATCCATCTGGTTGTTCTTGACGAGCTCTTCTTCATGTTTTGAGATGAAATTTTCTTCACAAAACATGAAAAAGAGCTTGTCAAGAATACCATCTTAAAGCAGATTGTCTGAAGGCATTGCACAATGCACGTGTTAGTCTACTATCTCTTTGCTATAAGAGAATGCACATGCTGTAAGAAAATGCATAGATGGCTTTGTTCACCTCTGATCCAGCCGCCAACAGCTCCTTCACCACAGCCGCTTTGGTCACACGGCCGTGGTAAAGGAGCTGGTGATGGCCAGTGCAGACACGAACAAAGCCAGCAGGGTGAGTGCGCCGCCCTGCTTACTGCTGCTGTAAGTCCACACGTGTGTCAATACAATTTGGTCCTGGCACATGGCCTGAACAGGCCACACAGTACAAAACACATGCCTGGTCACATGCACTGCTCAAGGGCTGCTGCTGTTTTAGGAGACACACTAAGGTGCACGCAGGGCTTATGGCAAGCTGCGCCCAGCCATGCCATGCTGGGCACGCCAGGGCGCAGGCACCGAGCTTGGAGAAAAGAGTCGCAAAGGCTGGGACCGGGAGGGTGCACAGGAAAGGGTTCAAAGGGGGAACATGCTGCACGGTCAGCGGGGGCCGCCCTCTCGCACCTGCACGCCTGCGCCCTGGATCTGCATGGGCGCAGCAGGAGGGGGTGGCAGCTGGCCCGGCCTGCTTGGGCCCCCCGCTCGATCCTGGTCTGCACCACTGAGCCCGCCCGCCTGGTGGTGCTGCGGGGGTTGATGGGCATGCGGCACGGGCGCGCGAGGGATGGGAGCGCGATCCTTGGCCTGGGGGCTGGAGGTCCGGATGTCTGGCAGCACGGAGCTGCGCGTGCAGGTGAGCCCACAAGATGCAGGTGAGCCCACAAGGTGCGGACAATTGCGCGGCTCTGCATGGTGCAGGGCTGACAGCGCACACAGGGTGCAAGGCACGCAGGTCCAGCGTGGGCATATGTTGCACCCCTCGGCCTGTGACCCCGCCAGCTTGACTGCACACAGAGAAGCAGGGGGGGGGGGGGGCATTGGCTGTGACGCTGGTTCGCCCGTTCCCGCTGATGTGACATACCCCCCAAAAGGCCACATGCACCCCCAGCCCTTGCTGACGTGATCCACCCCCAGAGGAAGTCGCTCTGATCAAGCAGCCACTGCTGTAACCCCTGGGCTGCTGAGCAGATCAGCCAGGCAGTCGGAAGCAAGGCTCAGCCCTCTGAGCTCCAGACATCATGCTGTGGCTGCTGGAGGACGATCCTGAGGCACTCGCTGTGCAACAGCATACTGCTGTGGGCTTGCAAGCTTCCCACCGTCCAATGACCCGAAACCCAGTTGCAGCTTCACGCCTGGGGCGTGCATGCCCAACATTTGCCAAATCTCTTTACATAAGCCAATGCCACGTCTTAATATACATCCGGCGGTCCAGAGACGGCCGCAGCTCTGGTCCATTTGGTGCAGGCAAGGTACCCCCAACAAGTCACAAGCACAAAACATTTGCTCAGAGTGAAAAGTGGACCCTGGTGAGAAGGGCGCTTCAGGCTTTCCGCATGCTTTCCCATAGGTAATCTTCTGCTGACCAACCTAACTTACTTGGAGCCCCCTGGGCGATTGCTCACATCCGCTGAAGCTCCCCTCTCTCTCCTCTGCCTGGCAGCCAGCGCCCCGCTGCATTACCACCAGCACAAGTCGCCAACTCGATGTCAGCAATCGCAGAATGCTGTGTCCCCTATGCCGGTGGGCGTGGAGTGCTCAGGGCCAGTGCTCCAGGCGACAACAAACACCTGGCTCGACCTTTCTTGCAGTGAGTGAGCCTGACTGTGATAGCACGCTGCAAAAAGGCACCTGGCAGGTCTGCCCTGGAAGCATGACCACCCAGCTCAAGCACAGATGGTCACTGGGGCAGCACAGTCCATGCTCCATCATTGACTCACCTCACAGGCGCGTTCTGGGAGCCGGGGTGGGATAAGTTCCTATGCAGCACTTTGGCCTGCAGGATCCAAGACAGAATGAAGAAACACGAGGACGGCATGAAGAACCAACCAAATGACCGAGCACAACAATGTCACACATAACTTGAAAGGCCACAGTGTTCTGCAGCCTCTTCGCCTGAGACCCTTACTTGCATTTGGTGTGCAGACCTGCACATGCCCCCATCCTCACCTCTGCTGGGCATTCCGCTGCATGCCGCTTCACAAGCTTGGGCTTCTTGTCGTACTTTATTTCGTAGGCCTCCTCAAATTCCTGGATGATACGCACCAGGTCAATGTTGTCCGCCACGTCCACCTGCACCAGCATTGCCAAAAGGTGATGGCAGCATCTCCTGGTTCAATGACATGGAAGCTTAGGGATAGAGCTGAGGTGGCTGACCAGCTGCCACCGCACTTTCTCCTGCATTTAGGCCAATGAGGAGTTGGAGAAGGGGGAGCCAGAGAGCTCATTGGATTCTGTGGACCAAGCCACAACCCAAGGCCTCATAAATACTGACATTTTTGTGTGTCTGAACAAGCAATCGCGTGTGTGTGCATGCGTGCATTAACACATAAACACACAGGACCTATGATGAATTTTGCACATGTGTGTGAAGCCACCGGGGCAACAGAAAAGAAGAAAATTCTATGTTCAGGTATGTCCTTTATCTCTGTGCTTCCAAATGTTCCATTTTTAATTTCAAAGGCAGTGCAAACCTAGGAGTTGCACGCCCTACCAGCCAAAGCAAGCTATCACACTCAACTCCTATACATGCATCTTGTGCAGGTTGATCTCCAGGTGCTCTGACGTGTTAGTACAAAAAAGTTGCAATTAAGGCTAACTTGCGTGTGTGCAATTATTTAGCCACGCACAGTCAAAGGAGCTCAAATTCAGTACTGCCATCCTCTGTTGATTTCCATGCCTCGACACTAAGCATGCTCAACAAGGAATGAAGATACATGGTGCATGCCCTCTAGCAAATCCATGTCTCCATGTCTGAATTTCCTCAAAATCGCCAATTGTCTTGCCAATGCAGGTTTGCAATTCCTGGTGTTACTTGACTGGGGGTGTGTGAGGCCCCCAGATTCCTGTCTCATCTTGACAGGAATCGCTCAGGCCCTAGATTTAATACCTGACCCAGATTTGACTCACTTTCTGCAATGAAAGGTTGCACTCCGCTGATAAGCGCTCGTAGGACTCCACATAGCCAGAATCTACCAAGTGGCGCATGATGAGGACAAGCGCATTCCTGCGCCTCTCTACCATCCGCTTTTCCTCCGCGATCCGTGCTTGGCTGACAGCCCGCAAATTGTCCAGCTCCATTGGCAGTTCTGTTGCCAGATCTTCCTGTGTCAGAACTTCAGCACTTCATGGCTTGCCTTATGCCTGGATTGGTCAATGTGATTGCAAACTCTCTTTGTCTATCATTTATGAAAGTTGGGAGCTCAACAGACTATCAAAGTTCCTATGAAAATAAGGCAAATGAGGTAACACTGAGGCCTCTTTGAGCTGTTCATGTAGCTGACACAAATGGTTGGTGGCAGGTTATTTTGCCACGAATGAAAGGTTGATTAAACCAAGACATTATCACAGTATTTCCAATTTTTTGATTTCAGAACACTGGCTTTCATGGGCGATGAGCAAAATAATACAAGGCGTGGGTTTCATCAGACAAAATAATCAGGAGTTCATTCGAATTCAGAAACTTGGATATCAAGAGGATTCACGATTATCTAACTAGACAATAAGCAAGTGTGTGCACTGAGCCATGAGATAACTTGAAGAATCAGCAAGGACAAAATGCTAGGCAAAGTCTTGTCACAGCAGGAAGCTGTTGTGAGGGATGGGCAAATTGGTACGTGTGTGTGTGTAAGCAGTGCAGTGTACTGTACCTACCTCTGGGAACGGAAGCAGGTGCACTCTTTGTCTCAGGCGAGGGATTTTTAAAGTCTTGATGAGTGACAGTAGTGCTGTTTGGCTCTGTGATGCCAGATGCCTGCCAAAGCCAGATATTGCCTTGTGCCCCCTCCCTCCAACTCCTCTTGACTACTTGAACCTACATCAAATGTGATTGCTCTCGTTGCTGCAGGCAAGCTATCAGAGTGCAGCCCCTTGACGGAAGATGAGGTGGTGGAGCTCGCTAACAAGTGTAAGGAGCTGCTGCAAACCGAGGCCAACGTCACGCACGTCCATGCCCCAGTCGTGGTCGTTGGCGACACGCACGGCCAGTTTCATGACCTGATAGAAATATTCAAGATTGCGGGCCCGGCGCCCGACACCAACTACCTGTTCCTGGGCGACTACGTAGACCGCGGATACTACTCTGTGGAGACCGTCTGCATGGTGATTGCCCTGAAGGTCCGCTATCCTTCCAGAGTGGTCATGATCAGGGGCAATCACGAGAGCAGGCAAATTACACAGGTGAGGATGGAGGGGTTTCAATCCTGGTGCGTGAGCTATCTTACATGTACACGTGTGCACACATGCGCACGCATGAACACACACACACACACACACACACA
>LKMJ01003298.1_pt1 | contig 15009 bp, 9 predicted proteins | sample 643391 | NCBI WGS metagenome assembly LKMJ01 (sample SAMN04112250, study PRJNA286221) | soda lake metagenome | biome: soda lake; feature: Kulunda Steppe; material: water; isolation source: sample PL-Br10 brine of Picturesque Lake | place: Russia: Kulunda steppe | collected 2010-07
CTCCTCGAAGGCGAGGATGTCGAGTACCAGGACTACGCGCTGATTCGCTTCCAGGCCGGCGACACCATCTACCCGATGGCAACACTCCGACCCGAAACCGTCCGGGGAGTCACCAACGCCTACGTCAATCCCGACGCGACCTACGCAGAAGCGACCGTCGACGGCGAGACCTGGATCGTCAGCGAGGAGGCAACAGAGAAACTCTCCCTGCAGGATCGCGATGTTGCCGTCGAAGGAACTTTCGATGGTGAGGAACTCGTCGGAACGACAGTTGAAAATCCGGTCACCGGTGATGAGATCCTCATTCTCCCAGCGAGCTTCGTCGATCCTGACTCGGCGACCGGCGTCGTGATGTCCGTGCCGGCACACTCCCCCGACGACTACGTCGCCTTGCAGGAGGCGAAAGCCCGCGCCGACGAGCTCGACGCCTACGGGATCGACCCCGACACAGTCCGGGATATCGAGCCAGTTCCGATTCTGGATATCGAGGGCTACGGGGAGATTCCAGCCAAATCAGCCGTCGAGGAAGCCGGAATCGAGGAAAGCGACGATCCCGAACTCGCCGAGGTCACCAAAGAGCTGTACAACGACGAGTTCCACAAAGGGAAACTGCACGATGAGTACGGCGAGTTCGGCGGGGAGATCATCGCCGACGTGCGCGAAAAGCTGCGCGAGCAGTTCCAGTCCGAGGGCGCGTTCGGCCGGATGTACGACTTCCCGGAGCCCGTCATTTCGCGTGCAGGTGGCAAGGTCGTCGTCGCCTATCAGGACACCTGGTTCCTGCGGTACAACGACGACGAGTGGCAGGCAAAGGCCAGCCGCGTCGTCGAGAATCTGGACTGCGTGCCGGAAAACACTCGCGAGCAGTACACCCACACGATCGACTGGCTCGAAGAGTGGCCCTGCATCCGAAACTACGGGCTCGGAACCAAACTGCCGTGGGACGACGACTTCGTCATCGAGCCGCTGTCGGACTCGACGATCTACATGTCCTACTACACGATTGCCCACCTCATCGACGACGTGCCGGTCGAGGAACTCGACCGGACCTTCTTCGATACGCTCTTTTACGGATCGGAGGCCGTCGAGAACGGCGACGTGCCAGGCGTCGAGGAGTCACGAGAGCCCGTCGAGGACGCACTCGAACTCCGCGAAGAGTGGGAGTACTGGTACCCCGTCGACGTGCGGTGTTCGGCGAACGACCTCATCCAGAATCACCTGACCTTCTTCCTCTTTCACCACGCAGAGCTGTTTGAGGAGCCAAACTGGCCACAGGGAATCACCGTCATGGGGATGGGGCTGCTCGAAGGCGAGAAGATGTCCTCCTCGAAAGGCCACGTCGTCTTGCCCGGCGAGGCGATCGAGAAGTTCGGTGCCGACACGGTTCGATTCTTCCTGCTGAACTCGGCGGAGCCGTGGCAGGATTTCGACTGGCGCGGCGATCTGGTCGGCGACACGCGATCCCAGCTCGACCGCTTCTGGAATCGTGCACAGGAGACGATCGAGACCACGGTGCCCGAGGATGCGGACGACCAGCTCGAACATATCGACGAGTGGCTGCTCTCGACACTCCAGACGACGATTGCGGAGACAACCGAGGCGCTGGAGCGGTACGAAACCCGAACCGCGAGCCAGAAAGCGTTCTACCAGTTCGAAGAGCAGCTCAAATGGTACCGCCGGCGGGCGGATCTCGACCGGCCGGGTGCGAAGTGGACACTGCAAGAAGTACTCCGGACGCGGCTCCGCCTGCTCGCACCCTTTGTCCCGTTCATGGCGAACGAGCTCCACGAGCAACTCACCGACGAGCCCGCAGAGGAGGCTGCCTGGCCAGCACCCGATTCCGCTTTCGAGTCGCCACTCGTCGAAGTTCGTGAACAGCTGGTCGAGGACGTCACCGAGGATATCCACGACATCGTCGACGTGACTGGAACCGATCCGGAGACCGTTCGGCTCTACGTCGCTCCCGAGTGGAAACGAGACGTTTTCGAGACAGTTCAGCAGACCGGCACCGACGTCGGTGCGGTGATGGGCGAAGTGATGCAAGACGAACAGCTTCGCCAGAAAGGCGATGCCGTCAACGATCTCGTTCAGGAACTCGTCGAGTACGTCCGCGAACGCGACGAGGAGACGCTCGATGGGCTGGCCGAGGTCGACGAGCTGGCCGTCTACGACGCTGCTCGTGACTTTTTCGAACGCGAGTTCGACGCGACTGTCGAACTGTTCGACGCCGGCAGCGACGTCGAGGATCCGGCAGGGAAGGCCTCACAGGCAGTGCCGTTCCGCCCGGCCATTCATATCGAGTAGCTACTCTGCTTCGGGCGATCGGACGGTGAAGACGGGCGTATCTGACGCCCGGACGACTTTTTCTGTGACGCTTCCAAGCAGATATCTGTCGATCCCGCTTCGTCCGCGCGTCGCCATGACGATGACGTCCATCGAATCACCTAACTCGATGATCTCCCGGTAGGGATCACCATCCTTGATGTGGGCTTCTGTCCCGACCCCGGCGCTTTCTGCTTCTGTCTGGGCCGCTTCGATCGTCTGCTGTCCTCGCTCACGGAGTTCGTTGAGCGAGGTCCCGGTTGCCCCGGCATCGCGGTAGGTCGTGTTGACGACATACAGCACGTGCAGTGTCGAGTCGAACTGTTTTGCGAGTGTCAGGGCGTGTGTCAACGCTTCATTCGCACTTTCGCTCCCATCCGTCGGAAACAGAATTTTTTCATACATTTCTTGTCTACATACCCTTGATTATTTCACAGTAGTAAAATATTGTCCAATTAATACACCGTAATGTCTCGTTAGTCACCTTATACGCTCCCAGCGAGTGAGATACCGCCGATCAGCGAAGAACGGACAAACAGTGGCGCAGTTCAGTAGTTGGAGAGTGCCTGACCGGGTCGTTTTTAATCGCGTGCCCAGTAGCCGCCAGTATGCAGGCACTCACGCTGGGACCAGCAGGAACCTACTCACACCGGGCAGCAAGCGCTGTTGCCGAGGACGAACAGATCAACTTCACCGAGTCAGTCACCTCGATTATCGAAGCGATCGCCGACGGCGAGTATGATCGTGGTGTCGTCCCCGTCGAGAACAGTATCGAAGGCTCGGTCACCGAGTCACTCGATGCACTCGCGGAGTACGACGTCGCCGTCGTCAAGGAGATCATCACACCGATCCGTCACGCACTGATTGCACAAAAGGACTCCTTCGAGGTGATCGCGAGTCACGCACAGGCGCTTGCCCAGTGCCGGTCGTATCTCGAAGACACCTACCCCGACGCCGAACTCGAAGCCGTCGCCAGTACGGCCCGCGGTGTCCAGCGTGCGCGCGGAGATGCGTCAGTTGCTGCGATCGGTCATCCCGCAAACGCCGACAACGGTGAGTCGCTTCGCGTCCTCGCCGAAGATATTCAGGACCGAAGCTCCAACGCGACCCGATTTTTAGTCGTCGCCCCGCCGTCGGCCCACAGCGAGGCCGGCAGCAAGAGTTCCTTTATTGTCTATCCCAACGCCGACTACCCGGGACTCCTGCTCGAACTGCTCGAACCCTTCGCCGACAGAGATATCAACCTCACCCGGGTCGAATCGCGACCGAGCGGGGAGCGACTGGGCGATTACGTCTTCCACATCGATATCGCCGCCGGACTGTACGAGGAGCGCACCCAGAACGCCCTGGGTGTGATCGAAGAGATCGCCGAGAACGGCTGGGTCCGCAAGCTTGGCTCCTACGACAGCGAGACAGTGCTGTACTAATCTGGCCGCTGGAGCTGAATCACGACAACTGTCCCCCGCGGCTCGTTCACCTCGAAGGCGACTGTGCCACCGATCGACGCAGTGAGCCAGTTGATTACCCATAGTCCGAGGCTGCTTCCGTGTTCGAGTTTCGTCTCCTGTGTTCGTGAGAGAGCATCACGCTCCGTCGATGGGATCCCAGGGCCGTCGTCCGCAATCCGAACCGTGGCAGTCTCGTCCCCTTGTTCAACGGAGATACTGACCTCCGGTTCGTCACGGTCGTTGTGTTCGATGGCGTTTTCGACGACGTTTTCGAAGATCGTTTCGAGTTGCTCACTTTCGTGTGCACAGACATCGACGCCGCCCGGCATTTCCAGGCTGATCTGTGCCTGTGGATGCTGGTCACGGAACCGGGAGACGACTGTTTCGAGGGCTGCTGTCGCGTCGTAGGAACGAAGTGAGCTCTCTGTCCGTTCCAGTGACGACTGGATATGGCGAGCATTATCACCGACAGTTTCCAGTCGGTTCGCGGCCGACCGGATCTGTTCGAGTTCCTCGTGTGTTTCCGGAAGCTGACTGTCGAGCGAGGCCGCATAGCCGTCGATGATGTTGAGTTCGTTACGAAGGTTGTGTCGCAGCACACGGTTTGTCACCGAAAGCCGTTGCTCGTGCTCTTTGAGATCTGTGATATTCCGGATGACGACGACGTGCCCAACGACTTCGTCTTTGTGTCCGTGCAGTGGTGAGTATCTAGCGATATAGAACTCCTGACCCTGTGTCGAGGAGAACACTGTGCCATCGATCTCACCGAATGCACTGTCGAATATGTCGGCTGCCGGAGTGCCGACAGTGAGTGTCGTATCGAGAATCCGTTCGGCACGAGCGTTCGATTCCACCAGCTTGCCCCCCTCGTCGAAGACGAGTACACCGTCACCGAAGATCTCCGAGACGTTGCGGTACGCGGCGGGTGACAGATCGAGGACATCGTATCGAAACAGCGCTGCCGCGAACGTCGCTCCCGAGATCCCCAGTGCTGCGGTCGTGAAATCAACCATCGAAAGTGAGCCGACACCCAGCGAGAACGGGACGTTCACCACTGTCGGGGCGAGACCGCCAGTGAGCATGAGCAGTGACTGTTTCCTGTAGACAGGCTCGGATCTGATGACGACAGTTGTGAACACGCTCAGTGAGACGAAGATGAGCACGTACACGTACGCAAGGTTGAGCCAGTACCAGGGACCAAACTCCGGGACAAAAACGACGAGAGAACCGACTGTCTCGAAGCTTGTCGTTTGCCAGAGTAACCCGTGAAGCGAGTTCGTCCAGGCAGAGGTGATCGTGATCGTTGGAAAAACACTCAACGCTGCTAGCACGCGTGATGAGACCCACTCATCGTAGCCAGCGTATCGCATCGCCAGCAGAAAATACCCGACCGGAACGAGATTCTGTCCTGGCACCATCAGCTGCTGGAGAAACAGATTCAGTTCCTCGTTGGCGTACCCGAAGCTGATTGCCTGCGGGATCGCCCAGGCAGCACCGGCGAATGTGAGTAACGCGAGTGGCCAGGCCATCGGATCCGGGCGCTTTCGGAGCGCGTAGATCCCGATACCCGTCAGTACCACTCCGTTGACGAGGACGAGCACCGAAATCCATGAGGATGTCCAGCCCACTTTTGACTGTTTGAGTACACACGTAAATATGTAATTTCAGATCGTCAACTCCTCTCCCGGATATCATCCACCGCGGGGAGACACACTGCGATCAGACGCTCTTGAGCGGTCAGTGACTCCCACCGCTCTCCAGTATATAAAGTTATGCAGACAACCACCATTGATACTGGATAACAAACCACTATCACCGGATCAGCTCGGCGTGAAGTACAGTATACAAAAGCTTTATATAGAATCACAATCAATCTTCGAGTGATTATGGCTCAGCAGATGGGTAACCAGCCGCTTATTGTACTTTCGGAGGAAAGCCAGCGCACATCCGGAAAGGATGCACAATCGATGAACATCACGGCCGGAAAGGCCGTCGCCGAGTCCGTTCGGACGACGCTCGGTCCGAAGGGGATGGACAAGATGCTCGTCGATTCGACGGGCAGCGTCGTCGTCACGAACGACGGTGTCACGATTCTCGACGAGATGGATATCGAACACCCCGCAGCCAACATGGTTGTCGAAGTCGCCCAGACCCAAGAGGACGAGGTCGGCGACGGAACGACGACGGCAGTCGTCATCGCAGGTGAGCTTCTCTCGAAGGCAGAAGAGCTTCTCGACCAGGATATTCACGCAACGATTCTCGCACAGGGCTACCGCCAGGCAGCCGAGCACGCAAAGGAGTTCCTCACCGAGGAGGCAACCGATGTCGAGGGCGACGACACCGACTCCCTCGAAAGCGTCGCCCGGACGGCGATGACCGGCAAGGGTGCAGAAAGCGCCAAAGACCACCTCGCCGAACTCATCGTCCGTGCAGTGCAGGCCGTCGCCGACGAGGAGACTGTCGACACGGGCAACATCAAAGTCGAGACGGTCGTCGGAGGCTCCATCGACGAGTCCGATCTCGTCGAGGGCGTCATTGTGGACAAATCCCGCGTCCACGACAACATGCCACAGCTCAAGGAAGACGCCGACATCGCGCTGCTCGACACCGCGATCGAGGTGCCCGAAACCGAACTCGACGCCGAGGTCAACGTCTCCGACCCCGACCAGCTCCAGGAGTTCCTCGACCAGGAAGAGAAACAGCTCCGCGAGATGGTCGACGCGATCGCCGCATCCGGTGCTGACGTTGTCTTCTGTCAGAAGGGCATCGACGACATGGCCCAGCACTACCTCGCTGAAGAGGGTATTCTTGCAGTTCGCCGTGCCAAGAAGTCTGATATTCAGGCGCTCGCCCGATCGACGGGTGGCTCGGTTGTCTCGAACATCCAGGACATCACCGCAGACGACCTTGGATTTGCAGGCTCCGTCGCAGAGAAAGAGCTTGCCGGCGACGAGAAGATCTTCGTCGAGGACGTCGAGGACGCCAAAGCTGTGTCACTGATCCTCCGCGGTGGCACCGAGCACGTCGTCGACGAGGTCGAGCGTGCAGTTGACGACGCACTCGGCGTCGTCGCCGCAACCTACGAGGACGGCAAGGTGCTCGTCGGTGGCGGTGCACCCGAAACCGCACTCTCGCTTGAGCTCCGTGACTTCGCAGACAGCGTCGGCGGCCGCGAGCAGCTCGCGATCGAGGCCTTCGCTGACGCCATCGAGGTCATCCCACGCACGCTTGCCGAGAACGCCGGGATGGACCCGATCGACTCGCTGGTCGAACTCCGAAGCGAACACGACAGCGGTAACAGCAACACCGGCCTCGACGCCGAGGTTGGCGAGGTTGCTAACGTCGAAGACAAGGCTGTCGAGCCGCTGCGTGTCAAAACCCAGGCTGTCGAGAGCGCAACCGAAGCAGCCGTCATGCTGCTTCGCATCGACGACGTGATCGCTGCTGGCGACCTGAAAGGTGGCCAGGGTGACGACGACGAAGACGACGCCCCAGGCGGCCCAGGCGGTGGCATGGGCGGCATGGGCGGCGGCATGGGCGGTATGGGCGGCATGGGCGGCGCGATGTAAGCTCGGCCACTCACGCTGCTACCGCTGCTGGATAACTCGATCGAACGATTTTATTTTTGCTCCACAACGAGTAGCTGACGCTGTTTAGGGCGGGGAAACTGTAGGAGGAAATTGGGGTCGCACAACCGGAACTGAAACAGCCGTGAACAGCAAGAAAGCCCCGAGGCGCTAACCGGCTGCAACTTTTCTTGCTGTTTGTGATGGCGTTAGCTTCAGCGCAGTGGTTTCCTTACCATTTTTCAGCTCTAGCAGATCCGTTCACTCCGAGGACTTTCCTACCGTCAGCAGCCGTAGCTACTCAGAAAGCGCTCGGAGCTCGTGGTGAAACTGCACCGCAGTCTCGTAGCGAGTGATCTTTTCTTTTGCCGTCGCTTTCTCGATTATCTCGTCGATTCCGTCCGGGAGATCCGGAACAGTAGCCGATGGTGGGTCTAGCTGCTGGTGACACACCTGTTCAGCGATCTCCTCACCAGCTTCGAACGGATGGTTGCCAGTCAGTGCTCGGTACAGCACCATCCCGAACTGATAGATATCAGTCGTGTGGTCGACCCGACCGTACCGGTCGTCGAAGTACTCCGGGGCGGCATACCGCCCATCGAGATACTGACCCGGGCCGTCGTACTGGCTGTAGACGGGAAGTAACCCGACGTTGTCGAGCATCGGGTCAGCAACACCGTCGAGCGTGTTCGGTGGGTAGCCGACGGATCGTGGATCGATCCCGCCGTGGACAACACCACTGGAATGGAGTTCGACGAGCGCCCGACTCAACACCAGGGCGTGATCGAGCGCGTTCATCGGTGCGAGTCGCCCGTGATTCGCAAGCCGTCCCTCAACGACAGCCGTTGCGATCCACGGTCTGGGTGTCGCTGCCCAGTCGAGGACGCGGACGAGTCCGGGGCTGTCGAGACGTGCCCACCCACGGAGGCAGTCGGTGAGCCGTCGCCGAAACGCCGGCGCGTCCTGTTGGTCACAGAGTCGGATCAAGAGTGCGTACTCCTCGACACCAATGCGCCCGCGAACACGGATCGCGCGCGCAAAGCGTTGCTTTCGCATCGGCGAGAGCACTTCGAGTTCGTCGAACTTGCTGCGTGCCTCGATTGCGAGAAACGTCTGGGAGTTTTCGATCTGCTGGATCCGTTTGTGCCGGCGTCGAACTGACCGCGGACGACTCTGCTTTCGGGCTGCTGCGCGTTCAATCTCTTCGTCGCTGGCTGCCTCACCACCCTCACCAGGCAGTCGCTGGATGAACCGGGTCCAGGCGTCGCTGTCGAGTGGTTCCCGGCCCTGGCTATCGAGTTCGACCAGCCGCATCACGGCGCTGAAAAAGGTCGGCTCTCCATCGGCGTCGGGCTCAACCTCGACTGCGGATAACTCCCAGGGCTCGGTGTGTTCGATCCGACCGTAGATCCGTCTGGCCGCGCCGTAGCCGGCTTCGGTGATCAAGGCGCCGCGAATCTCGCGGCCGTGGTCGCCAAGCAGTGTCGCAAGTGTGCGACAGGCTGGCTCGGAATCGGGGTCGGCAGCCAGCTGCTCGACGAGCAGCCCGATAATCGTTGACACCTTCCCCGGCTGGCCGCGTGCGACCAGCGAAAGCGCGATCCCGCAACGCTGTGCCGTCTCCTCGTCTGCGCCTGGCAGAGCAGCCACGAGTGAGCCAACGACTGGATGTGTCCGCGCGCGCGGATCCGAAGCTGGTGGCTGCTGACCCGAATCGTCTGTGGGGAGGTCATTCTCTGAGTCTCCCTGCGGTGGCTCCCCCCCATCAGTGGCCATACACACAGTACGTGACCCGGAGCTAAAGAAGATTCGTCACTTCACGTCCAGTTCGAACTGTTCGTGTTCCTTCTCGGGGTTGAGCACAACGCTCGTGTTCGACTCCTTGATCTCCGGCTCTGTGAGGAGTCGTTTGATTGTATCGTTCATATCGTCCGTGTCGTGGAACTTGCCGATCGCGATGATGTCGTGGTCACCCGTCGTCTCGTAGACGCTGACCATCTGGTGGTGATCAGCGAGCCGTTCTGTCACGTCGACGAGTGAGTCCCCCTCGACTTTGAGCTGCAGGATCGCTGTTACGTCGTACCCCAGTGCATCGTAATCTACCTTCGGTGTATACCCCTGAATGATCCCATCCTCTTCGAGATCCGAGAGATGGTTGGAAACGGTCGTAACGGAGACATCGAGATCTTCCGCGAGACTGCGTAAACTCGCTCGCCCATCACCTAGAAGTGCATTCACCAACTTTCGGTCTAGATTTTCATACGTCATCAACGGAGAAAACGTAGCCCACCCATTATAATTTTACGAATATACAGTTCTCTTCTCAGATGGCAAGGATTGCACACTCTGTGTGTACTTTAGTGTATGCCGCTCGCTGTATCAACTGTCGAAAGATGACAACCGAAAACCTATCTGAAGCAGCAGAGGATGTCCTCGATGAAATCGAGGAAGAAGATGTAGATTTCCTCCGTCTCCAGTTCAGCGATATCCTGGGGACGCCGAAAAACGTCTCGATTCCGGCCGATCAGGCCGAGAAAGCGTTCACCGAGGGGATCTACTTCGATGGCTCGTCGATCAACGGCTTCGTCCGTATCCAGGAGTCCGACATGCGGCTCGATCCGGACCCTGAAACGTTTGCCGTGCTCCCATGGCGAAACAGCGAGAAAGTCACCAGCGCCCGCCTCATCTGTGACGTGATCGATACGTCCACAGGTGAGCCCTTCGAGGGTGACCCACGGCGTGTACTGAAAAACGCTGTCGACCGCGCAAACGAGATGGGCTACACTGTCAACGCAGGCCCAGAGCCGGAATTTTTCCTCTTCGAAGAGGACGAGGACGGTCGAGCCACCACGACGACCCACGACGCCGGTGGCTACTTCGATCTCGCACCGAAAGATCTCGCAACCGACGTGCGTGGTGACATCATCTACGGACTCGAAGAGATGGGCTTCGAGGTCGAAGCCAGCCACCACGAGGTCGCCGAAGGCCAGCACGAGATCGACTTCAAGTACGACGATGCGCTCTCGACGGCTGACAACATCGTCACCTTCCGCTCGGTCGTCCGCGCCATCGCGGCCCAGCACGACCTGCACGCAACCTTCATGCCGAAGCCGATCCCGCGCATCAACGGTTCCGGCATGCACACCCACCTCTCGCTGTTTGACGAGGATGGCAACAACGCCTTCCACGACGACGACGACGAGTTCAACCTCAGCGAGACCGCCGGCCAGTTCCTCGCCGGTGTCCTCGACCACGCCCCAGCGCTTGCTGCCGTGACGAACCCAACCGTCAACAGCTACAAGCGACTCGTCCCAGGTTACGAGGCACCAGTGTACGTCGCCTGGTCCGACGTCAACCGCTCCGCACTCATCCGGAAACCGGCCGCACGTGTCCCAGCTGCCTCGCGTATCGAGGCGCGCTTCCCGGACCCATCGTGTAACCCATACCTCGCACTCGCCGCACTGATCCAGGCAGGACTGGACGGCATCGAGCGCGGCCTCGAATGCCCAGACCCAGTTCGAGAGAACATCTACGAGTTCGACGAGGCAAAACGCGAAGAGTACGGCATCGAGACGTTGCCGACGAACCTCGGCGAAGCTGTCGAAGAGCTCGAAAGCGACGAGGTTGTCATGGACGCACTCGGCCCACACGTCTCCGAGAAGTTCGTCGAAGCGAAGAGTCAGGAGTTCAGCGAGTACCTCGTCGAGGTCTCCGAGTGGGAGCTCGACCGGTACCTCGAGAAGTTCTAACCGACGGGCTGTTGCCTGTCAGTTGAACGGCCGCTGCCGTTCTCCTTGCAGGGAGTGTCTCTCGCTTGCTGTCGCATTTTTCTGGAATGTTCTCTTCTTAATTTTTCATAGCAACGCGTTAGTTGAAGTCAGTTCAGAAAAACAGGCTGCCCGCGTGCGAATCCAACTGGATTTATACCTCCAACCGTTGAACCCAGTTGTCGAACAATGACAACTGATACACTCTCTGCAGAAGCGGAAGATGTTCTCGAGACGATCGAGGAGGAAGACGTCGATTTCCTCCGGCTCCAGTTTACCGACATTCTGGGGACGCCGAAGAACGTCTCGATTCCAGCCGATCAGGCCGAGAAAGCGTTCACCGAGGGGATCTACTTCGATGGCTCGTCGATCAACGGCTTCGTCCGTATCCAGGAGTCTGACATGCGGCTCGAACCCGAGCCGGAGACGTTTGCCGTGCTCCCGTGGCGAAACAGCGAGAAAGTTACCAGCGCTCGCCTCATCTGTGATGTAATCAACACGTCGACGGGCGAACCGTTCGAGGGTGACCCACGCCGTGTACTGAAAAACGCTGTCGACCGAGCCGAGGAGATGGGCTACACCGTCAACGCAGCCCCGGAGCCGGAATTTTTCCTCTTCGAAGAAGACGAGAACGGGAACGCGACGACGACGACGCATGACTCTGGTGGCTACTTCGATCTCGCACCGAAAGATCTGGCCCAGGACGTGCGTGGCGATATTATCTACGGACTCGAAGAGATGGGCTTCGAGGTCGAGGCCAGCCACCACGAAGTTGCTGAGGGCCAACACGAGATCAACTTCACCTACGACGACGCACTGACGACCGCGGACAACGTCGTCACCTTCCGTTCGGTCGTTCGAGCAATCTCCGCCGAACACGACCTGCACGCAACCTTCATGCCGAAGCCGATTCCGCGCATCAACGGCTCCGGCATGCACACCCACCTCTCGCTTTTCGACGAGGATGGCAACAACGCCTTCCACGACGATGACGACGAATTTAATCTCAGCGAGACCGCCGGCCAGTTCCTCGCCGGCATCCTCGACCACGCCCCAGCGCTTGCTGCCGTGACGAACCCAACGGTCAACAGCTACAAGCGACTCGTCCCAGGCTACGAGGCACCAGTGTACGTCGCCTGGTCTGACGTCAACCGCTCCGCACTCATCCGCAAGCCAGCAGCGCGGATTCCGGCCGCCTCGCGTATCGAAGCACGCTTCCCGGACCCATCGTGTAACCCGTATCTCGCACTCGCCGTGCTGATCCACGCCGGACTCGACGGTATCGAACAGGAGATGGACTGCCCAGATCCAGTTCGAGAGAACATCTACGAGTTCGACGAAGAGAAACGCGAAGAGTACGGCATCGAGACGCTGCCGACGAACCTCGGCGAAGCTGTCGAGGAACTCCAGAAGGACGACGTTGTACTGGACGCGCTCGGCCCACACATCTCCGAGAAGTTCGTCGAAGCCAAGAGCCAGGAGTTCAGCGAGTACCTCGTCGAAGTCTCCCAGTGGGAGCTCGACCGGTATCTCGAAAAGTTCTAAAAAAACCGCTATTTTCTTTTGAGTGCAAGAGCGACGAGAGCGATCACGCCAGCGGCAACGACAGCAAACCCGAATCCAGGCCCATCGTCGTCAGCGTCGCTTTGTTCGTCGGTCTGTTCACTGTCGGATTCTGTCGGGTCATCCTCCTCGGCAGCGACGGTCAGCTCGAAGCCGGAGAGATCAGTGCCGCCATCCCAGACGAGGCTGCTCTCTTCGTGTCGCTCCGGCTCCGGATCTGCAGCCACGACACCGTAGCCGTCTGGCAGCTGGACGACAAACGTCCGTTCGGGCTCGAAGCCGCTTGCAAACGGCTCCGTCACGGTGAGCTGTCCATCCTCGGCACTTGCCAGCCCGCTCCAGGAGAGTGAGACAGTCACGGCACCGGTCGAACCGGTCCGATCGATACCGACCGTGGTATCCGACACTGCCATCTCGCGGTCGGTCGCACTGCTCGCATCAGCAGCCACATCTTGCATCCGGTTTTCAAACCGATCCCGGAGCTCCTCGCGTGCCTCCTGATCGTCGCGGAGTTCTTCGAATGCTGCCTGTTCGTCACTCTCGTCGAGGTCGAACGTGTAGGTGACTGCGACCGTCGCCGAGCCGTCGCTGTGTAGATCAACGACGAAGGCTGATTCGTCATCAGCCGGTTCAGTCTGGGCTGTCGTTTCACCGCTTACGCCACCAGCAGCGACCAGTCCAACCGCTGCGATTGTGAGGACGACGAGGATCGCTCGGGTGGATCGGTTACCGGCGGTCATCTGCTCCAGCCCCGCTCTCATCGTCGGTCGAATCGTCATCGGTCGAATCATCGTCTGCTGGCTGTCCACCCGGTCGGTCGCCACCGCGGTCAGCAGTGTCGTTCTGTCCACCGCGGTCACTGCCAGGTGTATCGACAGGTCGGTCACCGCCTGGCGTGTCTCCGACACGGTCACCAGCGATGCCGCGTGCGATCTCCGCGACCTCCTGTCCGGAGAGTTCGTTCGCACGGTCCTGCAGTGCCTGGATCGCGGCCACGTTTATCCCTCGCTCTTCGAGCAGTTCAGCCGGGAGCTGTCCGGCAGTCGCGTTGGACTGGTCTGCGAGTCCTCGTGCAGTCTCAGTCTCCGCGGCCAGTCTCGCCATCTCCGCTCTGTACTTGCCCTCGGTGATCTCACCAGCCTCGCGCTGCTGGTCGAGATCGGCCTTGCGCTGTTCGAGGTTGTTCAGTCGGTCTTCGACATCCACGAGGCGGTCGGCGACGCGGTCAGCCCGCTCACCGTCGCCGGCTGCCTGGGCGATCTGGATGCCGAACGCACGCTGGTCGATATCGCCCTGGAGTTCGGCCTCGCCGACGCCGACGACGCCTGAAAGCTGTTCGCCAGGTGCAGTCTCGTTTGCTGCGGTCTCGTTTGCGTCGGTCTGTGCTGTCTCATTCGCTACGGCCATCCCTGCTGCCGGGACGGCAACGAGCAGCGCTGCCACCACGGCAAGCGCCACGAGTACTACTGATCGTTGCATCGTAGCTCTCCCTTGGATCCAGAATAGTATATAAATAGACGACTCTCAACCGGATTCGCCCCGGATTTATCCGGATTTTGCAGGATTTGTCCGGCTGCAGTACAGCGGTTTTAGAGAACGGAATACTTGCAGGCGATAAACGAGCGAATTGTTTATATACGACGTTCTCGGTCAGCGATATCAGTCGGGAGTGTCGGCGTCGTCATCCGAGAGCGTCCCGTCGATATCGACATCCGGAAGCGTCAGCACGTTCTCGCGGCCAAGCCGGAACGATTCGACGCGGTCGTCCTCCCGGAGGTCGGCGACGACCTGGCTGGTTTTCGCCGCGCTCCAGTCGAGTTCGTCGGCGAGTGCTTTCTGTTTCATCCGCCCGCCGTTGTCCTGCAGGAGCTGCAGTGCGCGTTCCTCGTTGCTCAGAAGCTCCGGCGGCGGCTCTGTCGAATCGTCCGCCGGTTCAGTGGTTGCTTCCGCGGTGGACTCGCTTGCTGTCGGTTGGTCTCGGTCAGTTTTGTCTACGCCACTGTCTCGCTGTCGCCAGTAGAAGCCAAAAGCGACGAGCAGGAGGCCAATCACGACAGGGCCGAGCAGCCACACGAACGACAGCCCACTCCCCTCCTCGTCAGCGGCGAGTTCGATCCGCGGCTGGCCGGTGTCGAAATCGGTCGGACCACGCCAGACGACGCGCTGGTTCTCGACAGTTCCTGGTTCGGGCGAACTCGACTGGAGGCTGTAGCTTTCGGGCCAGCGGAACTGCAGCCGCTCGTTTTCGGCCAGGATCAGCCGATCGAGTGCATCACCCGCCTGAATGCGGTCACCGTCGGCTGCAGCAAAGCCTGTCCACTCGAACTCGAAGGTGACGACACC
>LKMJ01003299.1_pt1 | contig 15005 bp, 21 predicted proteins | sample 643391 | NCBI WGS metagenome assembly LKMJ01 (sample SAMN04112250, study PRJNA286221) | soda lake metagenome | biome: soda lake; feature: Kulunda Steppe; material: water; isolation source: sample PL-Br10 brine of Picturesque Lake | place: Russia: Kulunda steppe | collected 2010-07
ATAATCGCCCTGAAGCATCATATCATCCGCACCAATGGGTGTTATTGAGCACCAAAAACTTTGCAAATGGTCGAGGGCAAAAGCTGATGCCTAAATGGATGGGACCTTATCAGGTTATTCGCATGATATTGGTATGATTGCTGAGGGAGTGCAAGGTGCAGTCACCGGGTCAGAGGACGTGCGGATCAAGCACATGTGTGCGGATGACCTGACCCTGCTAGCTAATGCCCCTGATGCCATGCAAACCATGCTTAACAGGCTTGTGGTCCATGCATGCTTCAAACACATTCCCATCAAAACTGTAGAATCAGAGGTGGTCCATTTCAACTCAAAGCGCGGTGCTAAGGTGCCCATTTTAATGTTTGCCGGCGCTGCTTTAAAGTGCTTTGACTCTAGAGACCTCGAAGATCTTGAAGGTACCTTGCCAAGCACCAGTGGTGTGACATTTTACCGAACACTAAATATGACAGCCTCGCCTGAGCATGCAGCCACGCCAATGGTTGCAGCAGCTCATCAAATACATGGGTCTGTACGGGGCACTGCCCTATGTGACAGACCCTTTGTTTCCCTGTGGATAGCAAAGGCATGTAATATAGTTCCTGCTGGTATGTATGGCTGTCAGGTTTGGGAGCTCAAGGTTCTTGCGCGAAGGTGTTGTATTTAGGCTTACCCTATAGGTATTGCATTTGAATTTCTTGAAGGGCACCACCCTAGGTGTGAAGCGGTCTGAGCACAACTGGGCTGTACGACGTGAGCGTGGGCACAAACCCAAATTTTTGCTTGCTGTCCTCTGACAGTGCCACACTTAAGCAGGCTCTTCACGCAGACCTCAAGCTGGTGCCTTGGGCTAAGACATCTTGGGCTTCGGACATTTTGCGCACCTTTGAGGCCCTCGCGGCCCCGGGGATCGCGAGGCTGTGACACATATGTACAAGCTTTCTTGCAGGGGCACCCTATTTGTTACTCAGATTTCACTGCTGACTAAAGGTTTAGGATGAGGGAAGTGTAGAGGGACATTGCGGACATGAACCCTCTGGAAAGCGACAACAAACTGCCAGTGGTGTCTTACAAAAACCAGTGGTGTCTTACAAAAAACAGAGAAAGAAAGAAAAACTACGCAAGCAGCAAAAAGCTCCTCACATCAATTAAGCAATGGAGCAATACAAGAATTAATGTATCGCAGAAAAGGAATGTCATGAAATTTAGACAGGTACTCTTTACACTCAGAAAATGGCCCACCTCTACAGCAGAGCCACTAATTCATCTTGTCTGTTGTGCCATCAGCTAGACAGCCAAATCCATATGCTTTCTGGCTGTCAGAATGCTTCAATTCAAAACATGGTGACTGAAAGACATAACATTGCTCCCAGGCTCATCATCAAAACCTTGAACAAAGGCGATTTTGGAGAAAACATAATTTTTACAGATATTGGAAGTGAAACACGGATGGCTCAACAAAGCCTGGTCTTGCCGGCACATGTAGCCAACAGGGCTTTACCCCAATGGCTTCTACCAAACCTTGCAGCAGACGAACTTCGATCCTGCTCAAGGCCAGATGCTATTTGCATACTTCCAGTTGGAACGAAAAATGGCCATTAAAGAGACATACAGGTTGTACACCCTTTGCGCTGGGATGTACACCTCAAGTAAAATATTGTGATGATACACTACCAGAGTAACAACTAGCAAGAGCAACTGAACAGCATAATGGATTGAAAGACGCCCTTGCACAGCAATGCCATAAAGTAAGCCTACATACCATCCTAATTGGAGTGATGGGAACCATCTATAAGTGTCATACTGAACTACCCCTCAGTAAGCTTGGCCTAGACCGGTGTAGAGTAAGAAAACTTACTCTTGATCTAAACATTCATTCTATTCAATACGCAACAAAGATCATGAATACAAGTAGGAGGTTGAAGAACATCAAGGAAAGAACATATGGCCCTTTTCAGAACCCTCCCGACCCCCACTAATGACCTTCTTCCCAGTTTGATGGTGGAGGTTTGCCTGGTGCTTGCACCAGATGTAAATTTCTTCCTTAATTCACGCAAACAGGGGCTACCTTCTTGGCTTAGTTTTTCTTTCTTTTTTTAACGAAAAAGGGCCATTTGGGAAGAAAAGCCCCTTCACCAGAAAGAAAAGGGGGGTCAGTGAGGATCAGGAGGGTTTCGGGCAGACAAGCCAGCAGACCTCTCCTGATTGGTTTGAAGGTGAGGAGAATGTGTCTTATCATTCTTGGTTTGCCTGTCCCCTCCTAGATCTTCAAGCTGATTCACGCACTCGTGTGTGAAATGGGGGTGCCCCCCTAATGCCACCTCGCTATCTGTATCTTGACCTCCCTAAGCATGCTATTAGGAATGTGAGTAGGTTTCGTTTGCGTGCCCAAACCGAGTGGTGGAATCCTCTATCTGGCGCAATGGAAGTAGCCGCTGTGACAAGCGATCCTGTAATGTTGTGCAAAATGAGGCGCATGTTCTTTTTCACTGCCAAGACTTGATGTGCTCTCCAAGAAAGAAGCATTCGTTCCTCCCTCTCCCTTTCTGCCAGTCCTTTCCTGACTCGGAGGAGGCTCCTCATATTTTGCATGCCTTGCCTGGTCAAACTGTCTTTGATTTATTTTCTTAAGGGAACAACAAATCATTTCATCTCGGACGTTGTGAGTATTTTTTTGCATGGCGAAGACCAGCTAAAGACCAATCAGCCTTATGACCAGGCTGGCCGTTAACTCTAACTTGTAATGTAATGTCCCATCGTGCGGAAGAGGATGGTCCTTGAGTGACTTAGTAGATAGTATAATGGTCTACATCACTCAGTTATATACGAGGCTTAGTAACCGAAATGGACTTTGACATTGTTCTTGGGTTTCCGTTGACAGAATTCAGGGAACATTTGCAACGCCTCGAAGGACTGTCCTCCTAGACGTGGGCTTCCTTTCTTTTTCCTCATACATGTGCATACTCTTTGTTGTGTCATTCATAAGCTGACTAGTATTAGGGAATTGAGAAGGTTAGAGATGTAAAGGACTGGTTGTTGTGATGCAACAAAAAAGGCGCAAGGAGCTGTTTCTCATAAGAAGGAGTCTCACAAGATGAAGAACAGGCCGAAGAGCAAGTTGTGAAACACACAGTTTGCCCCAAAAAGTTCAGACCAGGCAACTTTTTCCACAATTTCTACATTATCAGCATGAAAAAAGACTAATAACGCATGTGGGCAGGCATTTAGAACGTGAAGACGATGCCATCACTGATACGCGCTTTTTGGTCCTGCGTGTAACAGAGGGGTAAATGCAATGGATCACAAGCAGGTGGGATGCGGATGCATCGAAACTTAATGAGATAGCCATACTGAAGCAGGAGAACCACTGGCACTGTTGCCAGCAGATATGCTACAGCCTCAAGGCATGGACGACCTTTAAGGTGCAAGTATGACGGCTGCACGACAAGGTATGCTGTGGCAGTCATGCAGTGACTCACCTGAGCCACACACTCTGAGATCCACATTATATTCCGGATTTCCTGTGACCACAATGTGCATTGCATGTGTGATAGTTGGCAACAATATGGACTGCCACAAGGGGTTTTGCTTCACGTATATGCGAGCAGCAAAAAAAAGAGTTAGAATGTGTTAAACAATTCCTTTGACATGACCTGTTGTGTGGCACAAGCAAGAAGCAGGCTTCAGCACTTCTATGACAGTTGAACATAAGCCTGCATGCCCATACAACTGTTGTAATTAGTTGTCTAATATAAGACAGTGTAAACAAAAGCGATTATGTCCTTAGAATTATAAATAAGGGCACAGCGGGAACACACCTGCTCCCGCAACTTCATGTACGCGTAGAACACGCCATAGTGGAACTGTTGCTCGTACGTGAGCACGCAGCGGCGGACTTCCTCGTCATACAGCAATTTGTCAAGCATTTGGCTTTCACCAAACCCAAGCTGCGCACACAATCAGGTGGCAAGAAAGCCTGTGGTTCTGAATGGCACCCCTAGCATATGTTAATGCACGAAGGGAGAGTCCAAATTTTTGGTGCAATTTCACTGCTTCATGACTAGGCATCAAGATGCATTCTGGTGCAGGGAAATGTTACACGCTGCCTGGACGCCAGGCTCAGGGTCTGTGCCTTCCATCTTGTCCGAACACATGCTGCCAGGAGATTCATGTTCTGTTAACCACACAGGAAAGGCATCTGTCCATGCATCAATTGGATACAGTATTGCTATTTGCGTTGATTAGAGAAGCTCTCAAAGGGATTGCACGCACTATATTGAATCCTACAACAGCAACAACAACAACTACCAGAGCAGCAGCAGCAGCAGCAGCAGCAGCAGCAGCAGCAGCGTGTGCACACCTTGTTGAAGATGGATGCATAGGCAGGGACCTTCTCCATGGCCGCCCGTATTTGATCGAAATCCTCAGCCATGGACAGCTCATTGTGGCCATGTGGGTACAATAGCCCAAAGTTGGAGTACAGCTTCTTGCGGTCGTCCCTGGAGAGCTCTGTGCCTATGCTGTTCAGGGTGATGTTCAGGGCCCGCCGATCCGTCTGCATGCGCCAAGAGGGTCCGCAGGACACTGAAGCACACGGCGGCTTGGCTTTCAGGGTACATGCTGGCAACATATGACTTGGGGGTGTCGTTTGTTAAGCTGCAGTCCCACTGGGAAAGCCTTGCATAAGGTCAGGGCCAGCCCCCACCTCAGCTGCAAGGGTCAAACACAGTGATCCATCCGCCGGTGCTGGAGGAAATGTTGCTGTAAATGACAGCCTGGTGCCCTTGTTCATGGCTCACCGACGGCAAGCAAAGCCGCCTTGAGCGCAAATGGTCAGTACGCGGACTTGGCACAGCATCCACTCACTGCAGTGACAAGTGCGATGCAGTGCCATCTTCCTTATGATTCCCTTCTACCTTTTTCAGTACTTTTTCTGCGACGGTCATCTAATGCGTGACCCACAATTACAATCCAGTGACAGCAGCTAGCACATTCTAGGCTGCTACTGTGTCGTTAAGCAAAAGCATATGCCATGGAGGAACCCACCAAGGCTCTTATCACAGTCTAAATCTTCTTCTGACCATGTGTGTAGCCACATGACAGCGCCCAGCAGCACAGCCTGCATCCCAAACACCTCCCACTCCCCATGCCTTACCTCAAAAGCCAGCAAGTCCCCCATGACCTCTGATGTCGTGCCACCGAGGCTTTGGCAGAACTTGGCAAAATCATCTAAATAGGCCTTGTACAGTGTGTTGCGCATGACCTGCGTTTCCAGAATGGCACGCTTACTCTGAGTGGTGTTGTAATGCAATGATTGGATGCACACATGCACACGGTGCAAGCATTATCAAGGAATCACACCACCCAGTCTGAGTTTCTTGCCACTCGTGAGGATCTGACAGTACACACGAAATGCCAATCCAGGCCTGAAATGGATGCTGCACACCCACTCAGAGGCCTGTAGGCTAACCTGTCTGCGCTAAGGACTGAGATCAACTGCTATCCAAGGCTTGAGTGCGCAGCCTGAGCCAAGCGGCTGAGTTGCACATTCACCCGTATCAGCCTACTTGCTAGCATGGACGTTGGGGCAAACTGACATGCCACGACTCATTCTGCAGGCTTGGCGTTGGGCCCAGCCCACACACGGTTGCGGTGTTCCATGGCACCAAGCACCCAGCCAACCCAACACCTAGTGAGGGACTCAAGCAGGTGCGCAGGCATGCCCAGCGCGGCAGCGGCGTCGCCGGATCAACCACCTCACCTCGATGTTCATTTCGTCCAGATCCTCATGGGTGAGATTCTCTGAAAAGTAGGGTGCCAGGGGGGTGTCCACCAGCACCAGCCGGTACAGCTCGCGCATGTTCTGCGCCACTGCCAGGGTGGCGATGCTGTCAAACACGCCCAGGGGGTGGCACTTGTCCAGCAATTCCTGCGCCCCAGAGCACCATCAGTGGGTGCCTCCAAGTGAGGAGCGCACAATGTAGGGGCTGCATGGCAGGGCAAGTGAAGGGGCGTCCGTGCGGGCGGATACACGCAGGCATTTGCACGCAGGGCTCTCGGGGGGGGGCCCTTGACGCACCTGCACATCCCGCTCGTGCAGCGTGCCCGTCACGATGAGCACAACGTTGTCGATCATGTGGCCATACGTGCAGTAGTCCATGAAGCGGCCCAGGGTCTCGTCCGCCTGCGCGTGCGCGGCAGGGGAGCCAAGCACCAGCACACCATGGTTTGTCACTGGTGCAGCGACCATCAGGCACAAGCACACCTTGGATGGATGATCGGCACATCGTGGTATCAGGCACAGGCTTGACGTGGATGTAATGGCACAGTGCGCCATCAGCCACAGGCCCGGCATATTGTTGTCATCCGCACACGTGCTGGTGTTGGGCCGTGGACAATGGCCCCACATGACAGAGGGAATTAGGGTTCCATGTTCATTGCAGCAGGCATGCGACGACATGGACAGCACAACGTCCCCCCATGTTGTGAGAGTTGGCGACTTGGGCACCGGGGAGGGGCCTCGTCATCAAAGCTGAGCGACGCTGCGCTGCACAAAAACCTTGTCAGTCAAAGCATTGACAGACCATGACCAGGGACGCCACTGTGCATGAACACCTGCCTATGTACGGATTACAAAAATTATGAAACAGGCTTATAGCGGTTCCTGGCATGGCCCACCAGGGCAGACCCCCACACTCAGCCTGCTCAGCTGCTTAGCGCACACCTGAAGCGCCCCGTGTGCATTGCATGTGCGGTGCCTTGCTTGCCATGGGATAGGGTGCATGCAAAAAGTGTTCAACATTTTGCTGCAACAGTAGCAGGGCGCTGAGGCTGGTCAGCACTACCTCAATGGGGCCTGCAGCTGGCTGCCCATTTTGCAAGCACATGCACTTCAGCTTGCAGCAGCTTGGCTGCCGCTGCATACGTTGGGAGCCATGCAAGGGGCAGCGTTCACCTGGCAGCGCATCTTGTTCCAATCATCCACCAGCTTTTGTGTGCACTTGTCCACGATGGTGGTGGTGAGCAGAGGTGAGGGCTCATTTGCGATGTAGGGCCCATAGTCAGAGGCAGTCTGCAGAGCCGGCGGCAGGCATTTGATCAATCCTTTGCATGCTCACCACTTCCAAGGCGTACTTCAAGGGCCAAATCCATCCCTACTTGTGCAAATGATAGAGGCACATGCACACACACACACAGTTTGCATGCTTAGTGGTTGCACTCTTGCTGCCTGTGTGCAGCTTAACGTATGTGCTCTTGGAGGCAGGACAAAGTTAAATGGCTTGTGCATGGATTTCCCTTTAGTGTAATGAGGAAGCTATTGACATTCCACACTGTGAATGCGCAGATATGTGTATATGTGTGTGTGCGCGCACATACGTGTGTTGTGTGCGCACTTGAATTGTGCGTACATGCGTGTGCACGTGGTGTGCAGGTGTTTGTATGATGTGAATATGCACATGAGCGTGTGTACATGGAGTGTGTGCGCGCATGCGCGAGTGGGCGTGCGCGTGCGCGTGTGTGTGCATGTGTGTGTTGTGTGTGTGCGTGCGTGCGCGAGTGGGCATGCGTGTGCGCGTGTGTGCATGTGTGTGCATGTGTGTGTATGTGGTGTGTGTGTGTGTGTGTGCGCGCGAGCGTGCGCAAGTGGGCGTGCGCGTGCGCGTGTGTGCGTGTGTATGCATGTGTGTGTGCGTGTGTATGCATGTGTGTGTGCGTGTGTGTACATGTGTGTGTACATGGCGTGTGTGTGTGTGTGTGTGTGTGTGCGCGTGTGCGCGCGCGCCTATTGGTCACCCAGTCAGCCAGAAAGGTCCGTCAGATGGTCAGTAACGAACACAAGCGATAAGGCAAATGCACGTGCGTGTGTACCTATGTTTGAAAAGCTGGATACCATGCATGATTTGTTTTGAGAGCATCGCGAGTGCGTGCACTCCTTGTACGCACCAAATTGAGCTTGATGTCATCCAGCGTCTCACACTGGGATAGATTGTTGTATTCAGCTACAGACAGTAGTCCAGCCTTGTGGCCGCGCACAATTGCTTCTGCAATGCAAAGGAAATGGGAATGAGCAGAGAATTGAGGAGCAGGCAAGGAGGGCTAACGAGCCCTGGAACAGACACTCTGGTTATTGGAGATACCTAGGAAGCCATCCTTCACGTTGAACGTGAGCATCTCCATACCCCACGCCATTTTGGTGGACAGGGGATGGTGGTGCTCGGGAAAGGTTCCTGACTTCCAGACTGATTATTCCTTATGTTCAATTAGATTACGTGGAACAAACTGTTGTTTGTTTGTTTTTTCACTATCAACTTTCCGTGCTGGCTCAATTCATTTATAAATCATACTATGAATTTTAACAAAATATCACGTAATGAGGCTGATATGTACGCCCGCGTCCCATAGAGGCTTAGACCGTGGTTAAGGAAGCTCTGTGTTGGATACAACCAACTCAAACAATTTGAGCAAACACAGAATGGCACCTCCTCTGGAAGATCCCGAAGTGGAGGAGTTCTTGAGCAATGTGGACGATGTGTCTATGCTCATTGAAGGCCTTAAATCTGGCACCATAAGCCCAGATTACATTGACAGGCGGCAGGAGCTCAAGACCCAAAGCAAAGCTTCAAGCAAACCTGATCCAAAACAGATCAAGCAACAGGCTGCCCCGCAGAAGCCACTGCAGCAGCTTACTGAAGAGGAAGTGGAGAAGGCAAAAGAGGAGGAGGAAGCAAGACAAGCCAGGCTATTGCAGAAGGTGGAGGAGTTGAAAGCAAGCAGGGCCCTCAAGTTCCAAGCTCGCCAACGCTATGAGGACTACATTCGAGTGAGTACACCAAGACATTTGAAACCCACGCTCTGATCTATCTGAGCACAAACGCTTGAATTTCCTTTGCAAGGCAAGGATATCGTACCATGGAACCCTGCGCACTGCGCTGGGTTTGACCTGCCCACTTGAAAGGCTGACCACGCCTACAGCTGCTTCCCAAGCGGGCGCGTTGAATTGAGCCAGCTGCTCCATGCATTTCATTCTGTGTTGTTAACCACAAATGTGTGCAGGAGAAAGGTGCTGCAAGCACCACTGGCACGGATTACACCAAGTGGGATATGTGGTGCCCTGAGGACGAGGAAGATGAGCTGTTCAACTCTCTGACACCTCCTGAGTGCAAGGCCATGGAGAAAGATATTAATGACCGGCACAAAAGGTGTGCGCACAAGGGCCTCAAGCGCGAGCTCCTGGGTGGAGCTGGGCTCTTGGGAAGGATGGCGGACAAGCATGCGCACATGCTTGCCATTGCGAGCGTGCAACACACTTCACACACACGTTTGAGTACACATATGTGCGCATGGTAGAACTCTGCCCCTCATGCCACCCATGGCAACGCACCGCGCATGTACGCAGAATGGTGGAGCAGCGCCAGGTGGCTGAGCGCTACCGTGTGGCAGGCAACGAGGCGTTCCGCGCAGGCCAGTACTCGGAGGCGCTGCGCTGCTATCAGCTGGGTACTGACGCGGAGCGCACAAACATAGCGCTGCATGCCAATGCGGCCCAGGCCGCCCTCAAGATCAGCTGCTTTGTGCAGGCCATTGAGCACTGTGACAAGGTGAGCAGCTGGGCTCATCATCGACCTGTAACCAGGCACGTGCGCCGGCGTGCCACCTCACAAAGGATGAAATCCACATAGCGTCAATGGCATATACATGTGTGCGTGTGTGTGTATGTGTGTGTGGCCAGCGCCCGCAGTACCTGAACATCCAGTGGCGGGCAGGTGCACAAGCACGGACGCGCACGTCATATGGCTGCACGCGCCTTGACGGCCTGCCGCCCCTTGCCATTGTCACCTAAAGACTTCCGCGGCTCCGTTTTCGGGGCTCTGCTGGTGCCATGCGCTCGCTCAGAGCAGCTCTGCCAGGCTGGGGCCATGCGTGAGCCTGGCTGCACCTTGCTCGCCCTCCTCCAAGCTTCACCAATGATGCAGCAGCTCGCGCTGCCCTCGTGCAGCTGCCGCAAGTTTGCACAGGCGCCTCCAGTCAAACCCTTTCCCACGCCTCTTTGTCTCGACCCCACCTGTGTGGACCCCGTCTGTGGGCATGGCCTCTCTGCCGTGCCCCTGCCACGCCCCTCATCCTCCTGGGGCCTGCCTGCCTTCCTCCTGGATCTCGTTTGAGCAGATTCACCTGCGCCTGTTCCAGCTCATCGGCCTTCTTGATGTGAGCACTGAATGCGGGCAGGTAGGCCCCAGGGCACCTGAGCGAGCATTCAGGCAACAGCAAGGGGCAGTGGGGCAGAATCCCAGGCTCCAGGTCAGCGGCAGCATGGCAGCGGGCCTCTCTGTTTGCCCCTGTCCCCAGGACCTGCAAAAGCTTATGCAGGGGCTGGTGGCCGCTGGGACCAGCATGTACCTGACACCCTTGACCCATCCCTGGTCCTCGACTCGCATGCGCTCTGTTGTCAGGCATGCTTAAGACGCCTGTGCTCCACGCTTGACTCGGTGCATCTGGCCTCCTTGGGCCCTCTCTGGCCTGCCCCCACGCCTCACAAGGGCCAGCCCGGCCCTGTTCCCGCGCCTGCCGCAGGCCATGCGCATCGCCGAGTTCCTGCACAACAACACGCGGCTGCCGGTATGCGTGAAAGTGTACGTGCGCCGCGCGGCCGCGTACCGCGCCCTCGACCAGCTGGACAAGGCAGCAGCCGACTTGGAGCTGGCACACCAGATTGAGCCTGACAACAAGGATGTGCAGCAGCAGCTAGCGAAGGTGGGTGGACGGGACAGGGGCCACTCGCTGCAGCTGGGCCAGGTCCCTTAGTGGCCTGGTCCCTTAGTGGCCAGGTCCCTTAGTGGCCAGGTCCCTTAGTGGCCAGGTCCCTTAGTGGCCAGGTCCCTTAGTGGCCTGGTCCCTTAGTGGCCTGGTCCCTTAGTGGCCAGGTCCCTTAGTGGCCAGGTCCCTCAGTGGCCTGGGCCTTGCTTTCGGCGTCGGGTGCAATGCAGGCCGGGGTAGATGGGGACAAGGGGGTGCAGCAGTCTTGGGTTGGAGTAGGGTGCCAAGTGACGGCATGGCTAGGGCAGGGGCCTGGGTGGTGGGTTGTGGCAGTGGCCGGGCTGGGCAGGCCACTACAACGCCTGAGCACGGTCGGGCACGTGTTAGAGGGCATTCGCGGGCTGAGGCCGGCTAGCGCCTGCCGGACGGCTGGCCTTTCACTTGCTCCACGCCATGGGTTATGTTGTAGTAAGTGAGAATGGGTGCAAGGGGTGTGATGTGGAAGATGCGCGCGGGGGCACCCATGCGCGCGCGTGTGTGATGTGTGTGTGCGTGCGCATGTCTAGCCCATCTTGGGCTTACCAGCACCGGCAAGCCTGAGGCTGCGTGTGGCACGGACCCGCACAGCATGAGGCCGCCAGCTCCGCCAGCCCGCACAGCCAGCCGCCTCTGCTGCACCGCCCGCGTGGTCAGAAAACAGGGTGCGCACACCCTGGCGCACACCCTGGCACAGCGCATAGCCATCCCAAGGTGTGCACATGCGTCTGCGGAGGCAAAAGCTCCTTTCTGTGCCCTTAGGCTCTGAGCACTCACCCCCTCCACGCAGTGCCCCCAGCCCTGCGCATACCAGCACAGCCAACACCTGAGCAGCGTGCACGTGAGCACATGCAAGCACGCACGCAAGCCCGTGTGAGGACGCGCAAAAGCATGTGCACGCGTTGTAGGGCCTGAGGCCAACCCTATGCCCCCCCCCGGGGCTCGTCTCCCTCAACACATTCAAACTGTGAGCTCTCTCAGATCAGCCGCATGTGCCTGTGCATCATGCTGTGCCCGCCCCCGCTGCATGCCCAGGCGCGTCGCGACCTTGCCGAGCAGCGCAAGCAGAGGGAGGTGTGCAAGGCCGCAGCTGGTGGCCACGACGGCAGTGGCGGTTTGTTTGCTGCTGACGTCCCTAGGCTCCACAGGGTGGAGCGGCTGGTGCAGCAGCTGCTGCCGCCACCAGCAACCCCGCAGCTTGAGCAGCAGCAGGCTGGGCAGCAGGAGCAGCAGTACCTGCAGGATGAGCAGCAGCACAAAGATCAGAGCAAAGCAGCCGACCATGGCCCAAAACTGCCCGCAGCCCCCAGAGACCCCAGAGAAAACCCAACACAGTTGGTCAGCACCCAAGGGGAGCCACAGCTGGGCGCTGCCACCGAGCTGCAGCAGCTTCTGGGTTCCAGCGCGGCCTGCTGCATATACTTCAGGGTGTGTGGGGGCTTGAAGGCAGCAACCTCGGTGCTGGCATCTGCTGCGGCAGGGCAGCAGAAGCAGCAGCAGCTGTGCGTGGCGACCTTGGAGCTGCTGAGCCAAGCAGCAGATAATGTGGGCAACCTGCACCAGCTGTCGATGGAGCCAGGGTTCCTGCCTGCCGCCTTCAGCCATTTACACAGGTACGCCTCCTGGAGGGCATGCCAAGGTGCCAGGGCGCCCTCTGGGAGTACAGGTGGCAGCATGCCGCTTTAGCATGCCTTTCCGTTGTTGCGCTCCTCTTCATGGGGGAAGAGCTCAGCCCTCACAAACTCTTGCTGTGGCGCCTGAGCTGCTGCAGGGCCACACCTCCTGCCTCCCTGCTGCAGTCCAGAGCACCCTGATATGGCGGCGAGGTTGCTCACCTCAGCCCTCTGTGCGTGAGAACCATCAGCCCCGGCGCTGCGTGCAGCTGCACCTGCCTCCCTCTCAGCAGTCTCCGCCTGCCTCTGCTTCTCCGCAGTCCCGCATGCGTGTTTCCCAAGGGTTTCCTCCCTTGTGTCTGCCTTGTCCTTACCCCTGCCCTGCCCAGCTATCCCTGTCTGGCGCACCCCCCAGGGTCTGCCTCATGCCCAGCAGTAGCCCCTCCCACTTGTTCATACCTGCCCATCGCCCCCACCACCTTTTCTTGCCCTGCGCAGCCCCCACCAGGCAGTTTCAGCGGCCGCTGCGCAGCTGCTGTATGCGCTGTCCACACACGAGGACGCCCGCAAGGCGCTGTCCAGGCAGCTAGGCCGCAAGGAGGCGCTGCTGCAGCTGGTCGCCCTGCTGCGCCGCGTGCCCGTCCGCCTCCAAGCCCCCGCCCTTGCCCTACTGTCCAACTGCACCCTGGATGCGAGCTGCAAGGCCGCGCTGCAGCAGGTGGGGGGCAAGCGCCACAGCGCATGAGCGCGCCCGCAGTGGGTGCGTGCTTCCTAGCGCCCTGCTGCTGTCCAGGCTGCGCCCTGGATGCGAGCCGCAATGCGTGAGTGCCTGCCACAGTTTGCTGCTGCTGCCTGCCTGCCGCATTCCTGGCAGTCCTGCTGCCAGCGCTGACCAGGCGCTCAGCCCCACATTGACCCACACGTCTGTGCCTCCTCCAGCAAAGGGCTGCTCCTCTGAAGGGCTGCTACTGCAGCGTCTTTGCGGTGCATACCGGCTGAGCCCAGAGTGGCTGCATTCATGCTGTTTCAGCCAGTCCCTGATGTGGCAGCTGCTGTGCAGATGGTAGGGAGCATGCGGATGCAGCTGCAAGGACAGCTACAGGGAATGTGGGGTGTAAATGGTTGAGGGGGTCCACCCAGGCTGAATCCTGGTGCTGAATTGTTTTTGCTGAGGATGGCAAAAAGTGTCCGGAGAGCCCCGGCAGGGGCCTGCGCATCAAGCCACGAGCATTTCATCTTGCTTGAGCGAGCGTACAGCACTGCTGCCTGCACCCCAGGCCTGGAAGCAGGACCACCAGCAGGTTTTGGGGTTTGGATTTGAGGATCCAGGCCCAGCACTTCTGCCTGCACCCCCAGGTCCTGGAGCAGGACCAACAGCAGAGCAGTAATGGCACAGCCGCCTGCCTGCAGCACCTTGCTGCGTCCGTAAACCCTGCGATAGCGGAGCGCGCGCTGAACCTGGTCGGCAACATGTGTGGGAGCCCGCAGCTGCGGGCCGCGCTGCATGGCGCGCCGCAGCTGGTGGCAACCGTGATTGAGGCTGTGGCCCGCAGCAGCAGCAGCAGCAGCAGCAAACCACACGCGCATGTGGTCGCCGCCCAAGCCCAAGAGGAGCAGCTGGCGCTGTGTGTGGCGGCCAGCACAGCACTATACAACCTGTCAATTGACCCGCCAGTGCAGCAGGTGGTCGCCAGCAGTAACCGCCTGGCCCATCTTCTGGGTGGCCTGAGACACAAAGACACCCGGGTCGTGGCTCGGCTTGCAGGTGGGCATCCTTGCTTGCCCACCCCTGCCACCCCCGCAGTGCAGTCCCAGCCTCCTGCAAGACCCGGCCGCTACAGGTGCATGCATGGGCGCAGGGCACCACAGTCGCTGCCCACCTTGCGCCAAACCAGGGTCAAGCACCTTGTGGCTGGTCGCACTTAGGCAAAGGTATGCACCTACACACACACGCGCGCACACACACGCTTGCATACTCATATATGTGGCGCCTGAGCTGCCTGCACGACTCCGAAGACCCAGAGCATGCAGGCCCTGCGCCACTTGCACAGCCGATCCACTCTGCGCCGTACTTGCGCGGGCCAGTGGGCTGCCCAGTGGGTGGGGACGTGGTGGCGCGCAATGTGACTGCAATGGCCTATGATGCACCAGGTGCGCCCCCAGATGCACCCGGATAGCCGAGTGGCAAGCTCAGCAAGGCATGTGGTGCCTCTGCGTACGTGTGTGCCCTGCAGGTGTGGTGGCGCGCTGCGCAAAGCAGCCCCGCGCGGCCGCACTGCTGCTGGAGCTGCAAGCCGGCCCAGCGCTGTGCGGCCTGATGGAGCGCCTCCTGGCTCAGGTGGGAGAGGGAGCCCCGAGCACACAGCAGCAGGCGCAGCCGGTGCAGCAGCAGCAAGCGGCAACTGATGCCTGTCAAGCGCTGGATGCCGCAGTGCGCGCGCTTGCGGTGCTGACCTCAGGTGCCCAGGCGCTGACCTCAGGTGCCCAGGCGCTGACCTCAGGTGCCCAGGTGCTGACCTCAGGTGCCCAGGCGCTGACCTCAGGTGCCCAGGCGACCTCAGGTGCCCAGGTGCTGACCTCAGGTGCCCAGGCGACCTCAGGTGC
>LKMJ01003300.1_pt1 | contig 15002 bp, 14 predicted proteins | sample 643391 | NCBI WGS metagenome assembly LKMJ01 (sample SAMN04112250, study PRJNA286221) | soda lake metagenome | biome: soda lake; feature: Kulunda Steppe; material: water; isolation source: sample PL-Br10 brine of Picturesque Lake | place: Russia: Kulunda steppe | collected 2010-07
TATCTGAGGGTAAGCACAACGGGCAAAAACTGGCGGTTGGATTGGGGTCCGCCCGGACGACGAAGGCCACCACACCGTTCCCGAGAGGGCGTCTCCGAGGCCGTGGCGACACGACAGGCAAAAAGCGACCCTCGCCCGATTGTGCCTGTCCATCGTGGCATGAAGGGCAGGCAGGCCGATGGCACGGCCCGTGCCCGGACGCGGGAAAACCTGCGACCGGGGGCATCCCCGCCGTCTCTCCGAGACGAACGGGATGCACGGTGCAAGCGGATACCGCGTCCGAACGGACGCCGAATACGCCACACCCCTCGCGGGGCCGACGTATCGCGCACGAACCCGGTATCGCCTCGCCGGACCCCGTTCGGCAGGCGAGACGTTGCCAGCGGGGACGCGGGACCGGCCCGCTGTCCCGCGTTGGAATCCTCGCGCTTCAGCGCGGGGAGGACGTCAACGACGGACCCACTTCAAAAGCAGGAGCGTCAACTCGAAAAGACCGATCATCGTCGCCGCGACCATGATGGGCGCCATCCCGGTCGGGTCCGGGCTAAAGAGGAAGGCGATTCCGAGGAACGCTCCCCAGAAGTACAGCCGCTTGGCCGCCAGCCACGCGCGGGTGGTCAGCCCCATCATGATCGCGAGCATGACGAAAAGCGGGATCTGAAACACCGCGGCGAAAAGCCCCATCATCAACACGATGAGATCGAACGTCTCGGTCAGACCGAAGGCGATGACGGCGGCGTCCTGTGAGTAGGTCAGAAAGTACGTGAAGATGGCCGGCAGGATGAGAAAGTACGCAAACAGCACCCCGAAGACCCCCAACACGAGACTCGTCGGTACCGACGCGAGATAATAGCGCCGCTCGCCCGGATAGAGACCGGGGCGCATGAACAGATACGTCTGATAGACGAAGACGGGAAGCCCTAACACGAAGCCGGCGAGCGTCGCGACCTTCAGCCGCGAGAGGATGAGTCCGAGGGGGTGATACACCCGCGGGCGAGCGATGTCCCCGCCAGGCAACACCGAGTACCACAGGAAATTGATGATCCGGTCGGCGAACGGAAAGACGATCCCGGAGACGACCGCCATGACGACGAGGACGATCCCGAGCCGGTAGACCATCTCCTCTATGTGGTCCGCAAGCGGCATCTCCTCGTCGCTTTCGGGACCTTCACCGACGAGTCCCTCGTCGGCGTCGTATCCCGCATCGGCGGTCTCTGCCATAGTGTGCGGTCGGACCTCGCCGATTGTAAGCCTTCTCTCTTTTGGGCCGGCGGCAACGCGGCTCGTCCCGGGAGTCGAACGGAAAAGGTTGATAACCGGCAACGGATTACGCTCACTCGTGTCCAGCGCCGTAGACGACGATGTCGCCCAGACGGTTTCGGAGGGCCGCGCCCACCTCGGCGCGATACTCCGGACCGCACAGAAGCATCTCCAGAAGGTCTTCATCGTCTTTTTGATCGGGTTTCTCGGGACGTTCACCGTCTTACGGCTCTACATCTGGGACATCCTCAAGCGGGATCTCAACGCCCATCCGGACATTATCGTCGTCGCGATCACCCCCTTCGAGGTCATCCTCCTGCAGGCGAAGATCGGGCTGGTTGCGGGCTTTATCATTATGTTGCCCGCGCTCGCGTACTTCGGCCGCGACTCGCTGAAAAACCGCGGGCGCTGGCCCGAAAACCTCCCCCGGTGGAAGGGCGCGGCGTTCGCGCTCGCGAGCGCGGGGCTGTTCGTCGGCGGCGTCGCCTACGCGTACCATCTGTTCTTCCCGATCATGTTCGCCTTCCTGGCCGGCAACGCTGTCGGCGCGGGCTTTCAGCCGACCTACTCGATCTCGATGTGGGCGCAGTTCATCTTCCTGCTCTCGTTGTCCTTCGGGCTGGCGGCGCAGTTGCCGCTTCTCATGAGTACGCTCGCGTACACCGGGATCGTCCCCTACGAGACGTTCCGGGACAAATGGAAGTACGCCGTCGTCGGGATCTTCGTCTTCGGGGCGCTGTTTTCGCCGCCGGACCCGTTCACCCAGATCATGTGGGCGGTCCCGCTCGTCACGCTGTATGCCGTCTCTCTGTACATCACGAAGATCGTCGTCACGACGAAACGGTCGCGCGATTCGATCAACCTCCGACGGACGGCCAGAGAGCGCTGGAACGTGCTCGCAGCGCTGTATCTTCTCGGGCTCGGGCTCGTCTACGCCTTTTATACTTACGGGGGAGACACCGCCGTCAACGACCTCCTCGTCGCCGCCGGCTCGCGGTACCGATTTCTGCCCGCGGGTGTCGGATACGGTATCGCCGAAACCACCTACATCGCCGTCTTCGGCTCCGTTTACGGGATCGTCGCCGCACTCGCCGGGTTCGGCTATTACGTTTACACGGGACTGGACGAACCAGAGGGTCGTTCGCGACCCGACCCGGAGGAGATCGACGTCGCGGAGCTCGACATCGAAGGTGTCCGGTCGGCGCCGACCGCCGTCTTCGCCGAGATGGACGAGGAAACGGCCGTCTCGCTCGCGGGCGATGCGATGGACGCAGAGGAGATCGACCGCGCACAGGCGATCCTCGATCGGTACGACGAGGCCCAGGCCGAAGCGACCGAAGACGACGACGCCGAAGCGGCCGTAGACGGCGAGGAAGCCGAAGCGTCGACGGCGGATTCCGGAGCGGTGGAAACCGACACCGACGAAGGGGGCGGGCTCGCTTCCCGCGGTGCGGGCGTCCTCGACGCCTTCAGCGAGGACGACGTCGACGAGGACGACATCGGCGGTTACGCCTACGATATCACGTTCGTCCTCGACAGCATCACCTCGAAATCGTTCCGGCTCGTCGGGCTGTTCGGGGGCATCATGGCCCTGACGTTCGTCGCGCTGTATCAGGGCGGGATCGGTCGGCTCCACGAGCAGTTCGTAAGCGGGATGCCCTCGCAGTTCACGGCCGAGCAGGTGTCGATCGTCACGCTTCACCCGGTCGAGGCGCTCATTTTCATGATCAAAGTCTCCGTCGTCTTCGGCGTCGCCGCCGTGTTACCGCTGCTTTTATATTATGCGTGGCCGGCGCTGAAAGATCGCGGAATCGCCCGCGGGGACCGCCGAGTCCTCCTGGTGTGGGGCGGCAGTCTGCTGACGGCGATGGTACTCGGGAGCCTGCTGGGCTTTCTGCACGTCGCACCAGCGGCCATCTCGTGGCTCGCGACCGACGTGTTGCGCGCGGATATGGTGATCGCCTACCGCATCAGCAACTACGGCTGGATGGTCTTTTTCCTCACCGTCGGGATCGGATTGCTGGTGATGGTCCCGGTCTCGATGTTCCTGTTTCACCGCGGCGGGATCGTTCCCTACACCCGGATGCGCGCGCGCTGGCGGGAGTTCGCCATCGCCGTGCTCGCGCTCGGGGCGTTCTTCTCGCCGCGGGGCATCTTCACGATGTTCCTGCTCGGGATCCCGGTCATCGCTGCTTACGCTGTCGGCCTCGGCGTGCTGTGGCTCTATACCCTCGGCGGTCGACGGCAGGTCGGGGCGGCCGAACCGGCCGATTGAGTGCGACTGTCCCTTCGGTCTCGGGCGGTCAGCGTAGATTCCGCCGTTCCGATTGACGAACCGTACGGCCGGGGAGTTTAGTATCGAGCGCCCCTAACGTCCGTAGATGGTTCCCGGGGACGAAACCGATCGACTGTCGTCGTTGACTCCCGAAGAGCGCAATCGGTTGGAGGCGATCCGGTCGGCCGACTCGCTGACAGCGCTCGCGGAGATCGTCGACAGCACCGGCGAGCACGAGGCTTACTTCGAGGCGAAGGCCATCTGGCGGAGGCTACGCGCGAAGGAACTCGGCGAACCGGAACGGGCGTCGGGCGTCTCCGGCGATACCGTCGAGATCGACGGCCGACCGTTCATCGTCCACGGCATCACCCATCGGGATACCGAACCCGAACGAACTCACCTGCGGGAACACGTCGGCGAGTGGCTCGACGCAGAAGCGACGATCTACTGCGAGCAGGGCATTCGACCGATGTACTTCGAGCCGTTCCCGGACGTCCGTGAGATGGACGACTACCGGTGGGCGATGTATCACTGTCACAACGAGGACATCGAAAGCTGCGTCGAGGATATCATCGAGGGGACGTTCGAGGGGGACCGCAGTACGGATATCAGAGAGGTGGCGGACCGGTTTCGCGAGGCGGCCTTCTCGGCGATCGAAGCGGGGACGGAACTCTACGGCGAGCGGGTCGCCCGCGCGCTCGGCGATATCGCCTCGAATTTCTTCATGAGCCACGAGGACGCGGCCACGATGGCCGATTTCGCGTCGTTTCGACTGTCGCGGGAAGCCGCGATGAATCCCGAAAAGCTCGCCGACCTGCAGCAGTACTACAAACGCACGTTCTTGCCACAGCCGCTTGAACGGGAGTGGCTGCGTCGTCACGACCGCGAACTCGAGTTGTTCACTCACGCGCGAAACGAACGAATGGCGGAATACGTTCGCTTTCACGCGCCTGAGACGGCGCCGGTACACCTGATCGTCGGCGCCGCCCACCAGCCGGGCGTGATATACTATCTCGAAGAGACACGAGACAGTGGTTGGACGCCGACAAAGTTCGAGTCCATCCCGTGAGATCTGTAGCAGTTCCGGGGACTCATCCCTCGAGGAACGAACGAACCCGCCCGACAGCCACGTTGTCCGGCTCCATCCCGAGCAGATGATCGTGATCGGAACGTTCTCCCTCTACGGCGAGAAGCCCGTAGAACGGCTCCGGGACGGCCGAACCGCCGGACGAACGAGAGACGTCCCCCAGCCCGCTCAGATCAGCTCACTCGTTTCAAAGAGCGCGTCGATCCGGCGGATGGCCTCCTCGATCGACTCGATATCCGTCGCATACGAAAACCGGAGGTACTCGGCAGCGCCCTCGCCGAAATCGACGCCGGGCGTGACGGCGACGCCGGCCTCTTCTAAGAGAAGATCGGCGATCTCGAGTGCATCACCCGGGAGCCTGCTCACGTCGGCGAGCAGATAGTAGGCGCCCTGCGGCGTATATCCGAGATCGAGCCCCCAGCCGGCGACGGCCTCGAGGAGGAGATCGCGTCGCTTCCGGTAGGTCTCGCGGATCTCCGCCAGCCGCTCCGGCGGCGTCTCCAGCGCGGCGACGCCGGCGTCCTGAACGAAGTTCGGCGCACAGATGAGGAGGTTCTGTGCGAGCCGGTTGACCGCCTCGACGTATCCGGGAGGGACGACGACCCACCCGAGCCGCCAGCCGGTCATCGCAAAGCGCTTCGAGAACCCGTTCAACACGAACGCGTCGTCGGTGTACTCCAGGATCGTGTGCTCTTCGACGTCGTAAGAGAGCCCGTGATACACCTCGTCGACGACGGGAATCGTCCCTGTCTCGTCCGCGAGAGACGCCAGCGCGGCGAGCGTCTCGCCGTCCATCACGGCGCCGGTCGGGTTCGCCGGCGAGTTGCACAGAAGCGTCCGGGTCGACTCGCCGATCGCCGCCTCGAAGTCGGCGATACGGGGCCGGAATCCCTCGGCGGCCCGCAGCGGAACGGTCTCCGTTTCTCCCCCGACGGTCCGGACGAAGTTCGGATAGCAGGCGTAGTGGGGATCGGTGAGGACGACCTCCTCGCCGGGATCGACGAGCGCCGAAAGCGCGAGCAACAGCCCCGGCGAGGTCCCGGGCGTGACGACGATCCGTCCGGGATCGACGTCGACGCCGTACTCCCGATCGTAATGTGCGGCGATGGCCCGCCGGAGCTTCGGCTTTCCCCTGGCGGCGGTGTAGCCGGTGTTGCCCGCCCGGAGCGACTCGATCGCCGTCTCGAAGACCCGATCCGGCGGCTCGAAGTCCGGTTCACCGACCTCGAGGTGGATCACGTTCTCCAGTTCGTTCGCCCGTTCGAGCACGTCCATCGCGATGAAGGGCGTCACGTCCTGTGCGCGCTGTGAGACCATCGGTACCGGAAGTAGGGATGGCGGGTATTATAGAGCGTCGGGATCGCCCGGACGCCCGGTGCCGAAACGACGAGAGCCGAGGCTCATCCCATGAGACACCCACGCTGGAACGCGATGTCGAAGATCGTCACAGCAGTCCGTATCAGGCCGACATCGTCCCGTCCGGCTCGTCGCCGGTTGAACGCTCCGGGGAATCGACCGGCGAGGATTCCGAATCAGCTTTGCCGAGCAGCTCTCTGAACTCGCTGGACCGCGCGGCGAGAGAGTCCATCGTTTCGCTGTCCGGCGTTTCGTTTTCGGCTTCGATCAGGTACGTCGTGATCACGACGGTTTTGACCCACGGATCGAACAGGCCGAAATACGAGACGAGGAGGAGCGCTCCGACGACGATCCAGCCGCCGATTTCGATCGCCGGAGCGAGGCCACCGAGCACGCCGGCGAGCGGTACCAACAACAGAAGGAGCGCCAAAAGCGCCGCGTAGGTGCCGAGAACGATGAGCAGCGTCGATCCGAGGACGGATTTCCAGGTTTTCGCATACAGGACGACCCCGTCGCGGGCGGCGCTCCAGTTTCCTTTCGATTCGTTGAGGAACATGTGGGCGATGATCGCCTGATCGATGTAGGAGGCCGCAATGCCGATCGTTCGTTTGACGATCGTCACGAGCTGTTGGATGCCCGGAACGAACCCGAACGCGTTGCCGACGGAGGAAACGGATCGATTGAACTGTTTGAGGACGCCCCGAACCACCATGTCGACGCCGAAGAGGACGCTCGCCTCGGTAAAGCGGCTTCGGACCCGCTCCTTGCCGAACTGGATCTGGTTCGGCGGGACGTCGCCGGTATCGACGGCGTGCGCGATGACGGCGACGTGACCCGCCGTCACCAGATACAGGACGTACCGTTTGGCGAGGCGGAAAAAGCCATAAAACACGAGACCGGCGACGAGCAGTCCGACGAACGCGACGCCGCCCGAGACACCCGCAAGCGCGAACAACACGAACGCGATCGCCGCGAAATACACCACGGCGAGGAGGGTGAAGGCGAATCCGACGGCGAACTGAACGAGTACCCACGGCGTTGTTTTCACGAATATACCGGTTGCCTTTCGGAAGTGTAGAACCATGGTGAACTATGCGCGCAATTGCCAATAAGTAATTAAGCCATAACGTGTGTTTTACTCCATATAATCGTAAGAACTGCGGGTAAGTACGTACCTACTGCACGTGTGAACCGTCCGCTGACGGGGGTTATCGTCGGCATCCATCGTTTCTCCGCGAAGGACCGAGACGCGGTGCCGAAAGGCGGGTTTCGAAAAGCCGGTTGGCGACGAGAATCCCTGTGAGAGAGACGGATCGATCGGGGAAACGTTCTGCTCGAAGGGTTTCGACGAGATAATAAAGAGTATTCTGTTAGTATTCGCTGAATATGCCCAAGATAAGCGTCGAGATCCCACAGGAACTGCTGGACGACCTCGACGAACACGTCGGCGACGACGGCAAGTTCGTCAACCGGAGCGACGCCGTCAGAGCATCGATCAGAAAGACGCTCGATCTGCTCGACGAGATCGACGCCCGCCACGATCGACTCGAGGACGACGATGTCTGACGCCGCCGGGGAGCGGTCACGATCGGCTCTTCCGGCGGGAGCCGTCGTTCTCGCCGCGATCTTCGTCGCGTCGCTCGTGACGGCCCAGCTGACCGCTGCGAAGGTACTCGCCTTCGAACTCCCCTTCGCGCTGCCGCTCGCGGGGGCGGAACTGGCGCTTCCCGGGGCGGCGCTGGCCTACGCGCTGACGTTTCTGGCCTCCGACTGTTATACGGAACTCTACGGGAAACGGGCCGCCCAGGTACTCGTCAACGTCGCCTTCGCGATGAACTTCCTCGTGCTCGCGCTGGTGTGGAGTACGATCCTCGCACCCGCCGCCCCCTCGAGTATCGATCCCGAGGCGTTCGAGCTCGTGCTGGGCGCGTCGACGAATATCGTCGCCGGCAGTCTCATCGCGTACATCGTCAGTCAGAACCTCGATGTCGTCGTCTTTCACGCGATCAGAGAGGCGACCGACGGGGGGGCGCTCTGGCTCCGCAACGTCGCCTCGACGGCGACGAGCCAGCTCGTCGATACCGTCATCTTCGTCGGGATCGCCTTCTGGCTCGTCCCCCAGACGGTGGGGATCGGCCCCCAGCTTCCGGGAGCCGTCGTCGTCTCGCTGATGGTCGGTCAGTACCTCCTGAAGCTACTCATCGTCGTCGTCGATACGCCGTTCGTCTATCTCATCACGGGCGCGATCCGCCGATCGGAGCCGGCGATCTGAGACGGATCGTCGACAAATCGGCGACTGTTTCCAGTATCGTATAAAAGTCTATTGGAAGTATGCGAATTTATCGCATGGACGAGATACCGTCTTTGGAACACCCTACCATGGTATTTAGCACAGATGTCAACAGAAACCGCTACCGAGACCGCGACAGCATCGGAAACGCTCCCCGGGAACTGGAAGGCCGGCGTCGTTGGCGGGCTCGCGGGTGGGGTCGTCTTCGGCGCGATGATGACGGCGATGATGACCAACATCATGGAGATGGCCATCCCGGTGATGTACGGGATCGAAGGACCTGCCGGAGCCGTCGGGTGGGCCATCCACATGAGCCACGCCGCGGTTCTCGGCGTCGTCTTCGCCGCCATCGTCGGGTTCGGCGGGCTCTCGGGATCGTCGGGGCAGAAACAGGTCGGAGCCGGAATCGTCTACGGGCTCGTTGTGTGGGTCGTTCTCGCGACCTTCGTGATGCCGGCGTGGGTCGGCGCGGCCGGCCCGATGAATCCGCCGGTCCCCGATATCAACCCGATGAGCGCCGTCGGACACGCCGTCTACGGGGCGATTCTCGGTGCCGTCTACTACGCGCTCGAGGATTTATAAGCGAGTCATCCCCGTCCGTCGGTTCCGGTAGCCGAACCCCCGCGCCGAGCCTTATTTGCCGCTCGATCACGCAGTGTCTCGTGTGCAGGAGTACGAACGCAAACAGCTCCTCGAGCGGATCGACAGAGAGAGCTCGACGCTCGGCGTCGAGATTCCCGATCGCATCGAAATCCAGGGCGAGGAGATACGGCTCCGGGAGTTCGTCTTCGAGATCAAACGCCGCGAGACGGTGCCGGCCGGCGAGCGAGAGCGCGTCGAGCGGGCAAAGCGGAACCTCCGCCGCGAGCGGCTGGAACGCAGAGAGCGGATCGAAGCCGGCGAGATCTCTTTCGAGGAGGGCGAACGGCTCGCGCAGGCGATCATCGGCATCGACCGCGCGCTCGAAGCCCTCGAGAGCCTCGGGAGCGAAAGCGTCGAGGCCGAGGCGAAACGACAGGAGGCCGCCGACACGAAGCGGTGGATGAACTTCCTCAAGAAGGCGCTCGGACGCGACGACGAGGGACCGCAGGTGAGAGGCCCGTGAGCGAAAACGACGTGGTCGCGACCCTTCTGGAGGAGATGGCCGACCACCTCGAGGCGCGTGACGTCGAGTACAAACCGAACGTCTACCGCCGTGCCGCCGACAGCATCCGCGGTCACACCGTCGCCGTCGAGCGACTCTACGAGGAAGGCGGCGAGGACGCGATCGCCGAAATCGACGACGTCGGCGACGCGATCGCCGGCAAGACGGTCGAGTACCTCGAGACGGGGGCGATCGGCGAGCTGGAGGAGCTTCGGGAGGGGCTCCCCGTCGAGATGGACGCGCTGACGGCCGTCGAGGGCGTCGGTCCGAAGACCGTCTCGGCGCTGTATGAGGCGCTGGGAGTCGAAACGCTCGACGATCTCGAAGCGGCCGCCGAAGCCGGTGAAATCCGCGAGGTCTCCGGCTTCGGCGAGAAGACCGAGACGAACATTCTGGAGAACATCCCCTTCGCTCGCGAGGCCCGAAAGCGCAGCCTGCTCGGCGAGGCCCGGCCGGTCGCCGATCGGGTCGTCGCCTTCTTCGAGGAAAGCGAGGCCGTCGAAGCCGTCGAGACGGCCGGGTCGATCCGCCGGTGGCGGCCGACGATCGGTGACGTCGACGTTCTCGTCGCCAGCGACGACGGCGCGGCGGTCATCGAGGCGTTCGAGACGTGGGATGGGGCCGACTCGATCATCGAGGCGGGCGAAAACAAGGCCTCGGCTCGCTCGGAGGGGCTACGGGTCGATCTCCGGGTGGTCGTCCCCGAGGAGTTCGGCGCGGCGCTGCAGTACTTTACCGGCAGCAAAGACCACAACGTCGCGGTCCGGAGCCGCGCGATCGAGATGGGGCTGAAAGTCAACGAGTACGGCGTCTTCGACGTGACCGACGTCGACGATCCCGACGCGGGCCAGCGCGTCGGCAAGCGGGTCGCCGGCGAAAGCGAAGACGGCGTCTACGCCGCCCTCGGGATGTCGTGGATGCCGCCCGAGCTTCGCGAGAACCGCGGCGAGGTCGAACGCGCCGCCGCCGATACGCTTCCGGAGCTTCTGACCGAGGGAGACGTCCGCGGCGATCTCCACGTCCACACGGAGTACTCCGACGGCGAGGCGACGATCGAGGAGATGATTAACGCGGCCGAAACCTGCGGCCACGAGTACGTCTCGATCGCCGATCACGCGACCGGACCGGGGATGGTCGGCGGCGTCGGCCTCGACGACGAGGAACTCAGAGCACAGGCGGCGGAGATCCGGGAGATCGCGGCGGAATCCTCGATCGAGGTGTTCGCCGGCGTCGAGGCGAACATCGGCCCGGAGGGCGAGATCAGCGTCGGAGACGACGTGCTGGCGGAACTGGACTGTGTCGTCGCCTCACCGCACAGCGGTCTCGACGGCGACGGCACCGATCGGCTCGTCGCCGCCATCGAACACCCGGAGGTCGATATCATCGGCCACCCGACCGGCCGGCTTTTGAACCGGCGGCCGGGCCACGACATCGACATCGAACGCGTCGCCGAGGCCGCGGCGGCACACGAGACGGCCCTGGAGATCAACGCCGACCCCCACCGGCTCGATCTGCGATCGAGCTACGTCAAAGTCGCGATCGAGGCCGGTGCGACGGTCGCGATCGACACCGATGCCCACTCGACGGACGGCTACGAGTACACGCGCTTCGGCGTCCACACCGCCCGACGCGGCTGGGTCGAACCCGAAAGCGTGCTGAACTGCCGGGATTCGGACGAGGTCCGGTCGTTCCTCGAATAGATGGCCGACGAAGACGGCGGACGGTCGATTCGACCCGAAACGGACCGGCTGTTGTGCGACGTCATGCTCGGGAAACTCGCCGTCTACCTCCGGCTGTGCGGGTTCGATGCCGCCTACGCCGTCGACAGGGGGATCGAAGCCGACGACCGGATCGCGGAGACGGCGAGACAGGAGCGTCGACGGCTCTGTACCCGGGACGTCGAACTGGCCGGTCGGGTTCCGAACTCGATCCTGCTCGTCGAGCGCGAAATCGACGGCCAGCTCGCGGAGCTACGGGAGACCGGCGTCGAACTCGACGTCGCCGATCCGCCGAAGTACTGCGGACGCTGTAACGGGGAACTCGTTCCGGTCGCCTCCGACGCCGAGACGCCCGGGTACGCGCCTGCTCCCGACGAAGTCGACTGTTTTCGCTGTCAGGAATGCGGACAGGTGTTCTGGAAGGGAAGCCACTACGAGCGAATGAGCGAGACGATCGAATCGGTACGACGTCGGTAGGCCGTCGGTCGTATCCACTCCGGGGAGTGCCGGAAACGTTCGTGGACCGCCATCAGTGTGTCTCGGCCGCACGGTCGGACGATCCGACCCCGCTGGCTCCGAAGGCGAGGCCGCCGGCGCCGATCATCATGATCACCGAACCGGCAGCGATGACGGGAAAGGTGCCGAGAGCCACCCCGGCGAGAATCAGGATCACTCCGAGGACCAACGCCAGGAAACTGGCCGTGATCGCGGTCGAAGGGTTCATGCTCGGAATTCTACCCGATTCTTCATAAGTCGATCGGCGGGACGGGTCGTATCGAGCGACAGGGGACTCGAAAGAGGAAAGCGTGTGAGGTGATATTCGCCAGATTTCGCCCGACAAAAGGGGAAACGCCGATTAATGACGGTCTATTAGGTCGTATTCGGCGACCACTGCTCGCAGGCGTCCATGTCGTCCATCGCCTCGCTGTGGAGCCCACAGTACGGCACCAGCCCGTCGTCGGTTCGCGCATACCGGAAGTGCGAGCAGTTCCCACAGTAGCGGTCGTTCGCCGGCGACCTCGGCGGCTCGTCGACGAGCTCCGCGTCGTCGGCCGCTCCGGTCGGTTCCCGGATCGATCGGGTCGCCGTCGCGCCGCCGTCGGTCGCGCTCGATGACGATTCAGTTCGCGCGCTGCGATCGCGGTTCGTCTGGGTTTCGACGTCGCCGTCGGGGGTTCCCCCGAGGACGCCGATCCCGCCGAGTTTCCCGCGCAGTTCGTCGTTCGATACCTCGACGACCCGCGTCTCGCCGGCCTTCGTGATCTCGAGCGAGATCGTCCCGCCGGGATCGTTTCGCGCCTTGAAGTTCGCGACGGCGGTGAAAAGCGACCAGGTCGTGAGAATCGCGCCCGCGAAGTACGTCGTCGCGACGACGAGCGTCATCGTCGTGTTCCCCGAGCCGCCGATCCAGTCGATCGGATACCAGTGAGTGAACATCCCGACGCCGACGAGACAGATCCCGGCACCGGCGGCGGCGGCCGTCTGCAGCCCCCGCGATGCCCGCGGTAGCGCGACCATCGTACCCAAAAGCACAGCGGGGAAACCGAGTCCACCGAGCACGCCGGCGAGTTCGCGCGATCGATAGAGGCCGAGCCCGAACCACGACCCGATCCCGGTCGATGCGACGACGAGGCCGGCCGTTACGAGGACCGCACCGACCCCGAACAGCGCGACACCGGCGTACAGCCGCCGGAGGCCGGCCCCGCTGCCTCCCCTGTAGACCTCCGTGAGGCTAGCCATGCCGGGAGGTATAACCTCGAGCTACAAAACAGTACGTCAGACGTTCGCAAGACGATCAGCAATCGCGAATCTGATCTTCGGCGGCCGCGAGAGCCGCCGCGGCGTCGAACGAGTCGATGATTCCATCGAGTGTTTCGGGATCAGCGTCGGCGAGCGCTTCGGCGTGGGCGGTCATGTTCGGCACCGCACGGAGCAGGTTATCGACGATCGGAACCGTCGCCGACTGCGCCGACCGCGATAACGGGTTGAGGTCGACGACGAGTTCCGTCTTGCCCATCTCGGCGAGCGCTGCCGCCCGATCGCCGTCCTCGAGCGGGACGAGAACGACGTCTGCCGCCCCGATCCCGTCGGCGTCGACTTTCGCGCGTTCGTGATCCAGCCCGGGAATCCGCCCGTCGGCGGTCAGCCCCTTGACGCGGTCGGCGCCGTGTTCGCGGAGGTGGTCGGCGATCCGCTGCATCCGCTCTTCGGTCCGGTTGAAGAGGTTGATCTCGATGTCCGCACCGGTCGCCTCGGCCAGTTCGACGATTTCGCCCGGGACGAGCGCCGCCGCGTTACCGTTGACAGAAAGCACCGGGTGATCGGCACGGAGCAGGTGTGCAGCGGCAGCCCGCTCGGCCGCCGCGGCGCTCGGAATCGTCTCCTCGCCGAGCAGGTAATCGAACGCCTCACCGCGGCCCTGTGCGATGAGCCCCTGCCTGGAGGTGATACCGTTGTCGACGCCGTCTTCGATTCGGTGTCGCGTCAGCAGCGATTCGTGACGCGGGTGCGACTCCGGAATCTCCATACCGGTCATACGGCCATTTCGGGCCCCCGATGTCAAAAGGCTCCCGTTATGTACCGTTCGAAATCGGCGTCTATCTCACCGTTCGTTCGGTTCCGGAGGATCGAACGAACGGGGAGCGGTCCGTGAAAAAGCATCCGACCGCCGGAGAAAGCGGGATCACTGGGTGTCCGTCGGCGCGTAGTAGTACTCGCCCTCGCGCTTTTGTTCGCGGTCCTTCTGGGAGCCGGGTTTGTTGATCCGGGGACGGCCGGTGCGTTCGTCCCGCCGGAAGGTGACGTCGAGGTTCGAGAGGAAGGCGTTCATCCCCTCGCGCATCCCCATCGGCCGGCCGGCGCGACCGTATTCGGCGGGCGTGCCCTCGAAGACCTGCAGCCGATCCGAGAGCAGGTCGATCATGTAGATGTCGTGATCGATGACCATCGCGGTCTTGTCGTGCGTTTCGGTGTAGCGGCGGATCGCCCGCGTGGCGAGCACGCGCTGTTCGACGTCGAGGTGTGCGGAGGGCTCATCGAGGAGGTACAGATCCGCCTCCTTCGAGAGACAGGCGGCGATGGCGACGCGCTGGCGTTCGCCGCCGGAGAGATCGGTGAGGTTCTGCTCGAGGATCCGTTCCAGTTGCAGCGGCTGTGCGATCTCGGTGTTCCAGTAGGAACTGCCGAAGTCGTCGGTGATCGACCGCAGGAAGGCGTCGACGCGCATATTCTGGTCGATCTCGACGTACTGCGGTTTATACGAGATGTCGAGATCGGCGTCGAAGCGTCCCTCGTCGGGCTCCAGACGGCCGGCGAGCAGTTTCGCGAACGTCGATTTGCCGATCCCGTTGGGGCCGACGATGCCGAGGACCTCGTTGTGTCGGATCTCGCCGGCGTCGACCTCGAGGGTGAACTCGCCGTCGCCGTAGGATTTCCTCAGCTCGGGGTACTCGACGAGCGTCTCGCCGTAGCTCTCACTCCGTGGGGCGTGTTCTTCGAACTCGATCGCCTCGGGGCGGATCCGCATGTTCTCGTTTTCGAGATAGCCCGTCAGGTACTCGTTGATCCCGGCCTTCGTCGATTTCGGCGGCGTGACGACGCCGAAGACGCCGGGTTCACCGTAGGCGACGTGTAAGGCGTCGGCGAGCAGATCTAACACCGCCAGATCGTGTTCGACGACGAGCATCGATCGGTCGTCGGCCGAAAGCTCCTGGATGAGTCGGGCGGCGGTCACGCGCTGGCCGATATCGAGATACGGCGTGATCTCATCGAGGAAATAGAAATCGGCATCTCGCGCGAGCGTGGCAGCAATGGCAACGCGCTGGAGTTCACCGCCCGAAATCGAATCAATGGGCTGGTCCATCACTGGCCGA
>LKMJ01003301.1_pt1 | contig 15001 bp, 17 predicted proteins | sample 643391 | NCBI WGS metagenome assembly LKMJ01 (sample SAMN04112250, study PRJNA286221) | soda lake metagenome | biome: soda lake; feature: Kulunda Steppe; material: water; isolation source: sample PL-Br10 brine of Picturesque Lake | place: Russia: Kulunda steppe | collected 2010-07
GCGGGCCACGGCTGTGACCCAGAATGAGGCCGTTTCAACGTCTGGTTTATATGACGCGGTTCTGCAGATACTCGAGGTGTTTGGCGTTGTACACAATCCGAGCATGGTCGGTTTCGACCGTCCCGATACACGTTAAGCGAACGTTTCGATCGTCTACTTCTTCATCGGAGAGAATCTGTTGCATGTCCATCTCGATCTCGCCGTCGATGACGATCGCGGCGCAGTTCGCACACGCACCGGCGCGACACGAGAACGGCCAATCGTAGCCCTGTGCTTCCGCGGCTTCGAGGATGTACTCTCCCTCGTTGACTTCGAGCGTGCCGTAGTCCTCGCCACTGAGGCCTTCCTCGGCGGCCTGCTCGAAGGTGTCGGCGTCGTACATGTCCCAACCCTTGTCGTCGATAACTTCGTAGTTGAGGTATTCTACTGTGGGCATCATTCGTGTATTCCGTCCCGTCCCGGTTAGACTTTGCCATTGCCGATGACGCTCATAGACAATCATGAGGAATCCGGAAAATCCTGTACGGAAACAGCCTCACAGCTCGACGACGTCTTTAACCGGGGCGATACGGTGTTCCATCAGCGGTTTCGTGTACACGGGCTCCTCCGGCAAGCGATTGACTGGTGTCGGCTACCGACTCGTCAGTCCGGAGTACGACCTGTGACGTTCAGTACAACTGGAGGTCGCCGGTCACCGCGTCGACGACCGACTCCCGTGCCGGACCGACCGCAAGCGTCGTGACAGTTCCCGGTTCCAGTTCGGTGTGACCGGCGTCGCGGACGATTGCGTGTGCAACACCCTCGACTCTGGCGGATTCTGCGAGTTCGAACAGCTCGGAATCGCCGTTTGCCTGCAGGACGACCTTCTTCTGGCCGCCGCCTTTCCACTCGCGCTGGTCTTTCGGCGCGGCCTCCTCGTAGGCCTGCAGAGAGGCGTGCGCGACCTGTGCGGCGAGCTTTCCTTCGCCCATTCCCAGATCCTTGCGGGCGACGATTGCCTGTTTCATACACTCGCCTCGGAGGGCCGTCCACATGAACGTGTGGACACACGGTGCTCAGTACAGCTCACCACCAAGTGGAACCTCCTTGTCCGGGACGACTAGCACCGGATTCCCGTCCTCGCCGGGGACGCCGACGGTGAGCGCTTCGGATTTGAACCCAGCGATGCGGACGGTTCCGAGGTCGGTGGCACACAGCACCTGCCGACCGACGAGCTCCTCGACGTCGTGGTGATACCCCAGTTGTGCGGCCGACTGGCACGTCTCCTCGCCGAGATCGAGCCAGAGTTTCACCATCTCGGGCTTGTTCGCCTCCGGAAACGGCTCGGAGTCTGTCACTTTCGCTACCTGTATCGTCGTGTCGAACGGGCTCGCTGGCATGGCCGAGTCAACGTGACCCAGCAACGAATACCCTGCGTCTGTTTGGCTTGTTCGAACGACACGTTTAGTTAGGATGATGACGAAGCTACGGACAGAACTGTGTCCAGGGAGGACGAAAAAGAGGTAACGCGAGACGACGAGAGCTCCGGGGCCGAGGGCGACCACAGCTCGGCGGACACCGCTGTGTCGGAAGACGACACTGTCTCCGAGGAGTCCGAGGAACTCGACGCCGCCGCGGACTCGTTTCTCGAAGTCGAACAGGAGATCGACACGATGGCCGAGGGCATGCAGCTCCGGGGCCAGGCTATCGACGTCGCGCAGATTCCGGCACACGAGGTGCCGGACGGGTTCCCGTACAAGATTGGTACGACCGACGCCCTCGCGCTGACGCTCGAAATCGACCAGACCGAGGGGAAGACGGTCACCACGTACTTCGAGTGGCCGGGCCAGGGCGGCGACGACCGCCTGGCGAAGCTTATGGATTTACACGGCGTGCCGCTGGACCGATTTGCCGAGCTACACGGCGAGGACCTGCTGTTGGCGGTCAAAGACGGCCACTTCGTCCCTGTGCTTCCCAAAGACGGGATTCGCGGTGACGACCGCGCCTACTTCGGCGTCGTCGGCGGGTTCGCGTTCCTGCTGTTCCCGCTCATCGCGTGGATGTTCGGCGTCACCGATATGATCGGCTCTTCGCTGTTTTTCTTCCTTTTCGTCCTCGTCCACCTCATCGTGCTTCCGGTGTCGATCTATCTCGATGCGTGGGACCTCCGTACGACGACGAACTGGACCGGTGGCCCCCTGTTCTGGGCGTTTTTCGCCATGATTCCGGGGCTGAACGTCATGATCGTCGCGGCCTACCTGATTTTACGGGGGAACGCCGAGCCGATCATCTGAGACGGGGTCGGCCGCGGCCAGCGTTCGGTCACCAGCCACGAGCTGTCGGTGAGAGGTACCGCGCCAGCTCCACTCCGAATCGGTCAGCAAGCGTCGCGACCGCGTCGTCGTCGAGCAGTTCGTAGTCGTCTTCGATAGCCGACTCGATGCGGGCACCGAGCGCGACGTCCTCGATTGCGTCGCTTTCGAGGAACAACCTGGCGGTTTCGAACTCCCGCTCGCGCTCGACGACGTAGCGGTCGTCCTCGATAAAGGGACCGTAGGCGTCGCTCTCTGCGTACCCCTCGTAGAATCGCTCGGCGTGCGCGCGAACGTGGACTGGCGGCCCGGTGTGGCGTTCTACCCTGGGTCGCCGTGCGACGGCGAGTTCGAACAGCAGAGCCACCTGTTCGTCGTCGGCAAAGGCCGCCGTCCGGAAGATGTCGAATCCGCGGCGGACGAGTTCGTCGGCGATTCCCTCTCTGGAGCGTTCGAGCTGTGGCCACAGCTGATCTGCGACGATATCCGGCCGCTCGAAGCGCAGGGCAAGCGGTGTCGTCCCGCGGGACGCAAACGCCTCGCGAACCGCCGCCCTGTCGACCGGATCGACGTCCTCAGGGAAAAACAGCTCCTCGCGCGGGTCCTCCAGGAGTTCGCGGGCGAAGTGCTGGAACCGCGCGACGTTCTCGCGCGAGAGGACGGCCGCGACGTTGCGCTCGGGGTCGGTCGGGTCGATAACGATTACCGGGTCGTCAAACGACGCCGTCTCGTGCCCGTGGTCTTCGGGATCGAATCTGACGGGTGGGCTCCAGTCGGCGGCGGCCTCGACGAGCGGGCGAAAGCCGCCGTACTCGAGGACGAGCAGCTCGGTCAGGTAGCCCGAGAACCCCTCCGTTTTCAGGTCGCTGCCGTAGACGCCAATGCCGCCGAGGAACTGCTTGCAGACGCGGACGTCCCTGGTGAGTTCGGGCGTCATGCGCTCGCGCAGGTAGCGCGTGTGAAACGGCGTCCGGTCGACAGCGGACTGGATTTCGGTTGCGTCGTCGACGTCGTAGCAGGGGACGAGGTCGACGTCGAATCCGTCGACAACGCCGACGACGTAGGGATGTTCTGCGAAATCCTCGCGTCCGTTGGGGAGGACGGCGTGGCCGACCTCGAGACCGAACTGCTCGAGTTTGTCGTCGTCGAGCGTCGGCGAAAAACAGACGAACAGGTCGATGTCGCGTTCGCCAGCGAGCCAGGTACCGCGTGCCGTCGAGCCGACCTGCATCACTTCGGCGTCGACAGGGAGGTCCGACAGCGCGGCGACCGTCCGCTCGGTGAGCGTCTCGACGGCCGCTTGCATCGCCTGCCGTTCGGTCTCGTCCGGCACAACCTGCTCGTGGACGCTCTCGACAACCGCCTCGAACGCGTCGTGGTCGTCCGCGTCGCTCATATGGGTCGTTGCCAGCAGGTACGTGAAAGCGTGTCGGTGCGTCCTCGAAGCGAAACGCCTATTTTACTCATGCGACTACCGGGAAGTGAGCCGCCGTAGCTCAGATGGTAGAGCACCACGCTGTTACGGTGCGTAGGGTCTCTGCGTGCCGCAGATACGTGGTTGTCCCAGGTTCGAGTCCTGGCGGCGGCGTAAAATCGCTTCGCGATTTTCCGGCCCGCGAGAACTGCGCCGCAGTTCTCGGGACGGCGTGAATTTTCGGGGAAAACTCACGGCCCATCAGACGCAGTCTGATGACGGCGCTTTCTGTTGCGAGCAACACGACGAGCGGAGCGAACCGTCCGTGAGCAGTGAAAGCGCAATCCGCCAGGGCTCGGGCAGACGAGTCGCAGCCCCGGAATGGCTGAACGAAGTGAAGCCACATGCCCGGAACGTCTCGGCGAGTTCGAGTCTTGGCGGCGTGCGCAAGAGCATGCTCTTGCGCGCCAATCGGAATTCTTCAAATTCCGATGACGGCGTGAATTTTCTGCGAAAATTCACGGGCAGTCAGAAATCTTCGAAATCTGGTGACGGCGCTTCCTGCTGTGAACCGTTCACAAACCTCGAACGGATACTGTTCGGCACTCACAGAATATTCGGTATTTTCCGAATATTCGAAATTTAAAAATTGATTTCGGGAGAATAAATTCGGCAGTACCACGAGTCTTTTCACGGTCTGTGTAGTACCACGGAGACATGCAGACGCTCACGCTGGGTCCGGCGGGGACCTACTCCCACCGGGCAGCACGCGCAGTCGCCGACGACGGTGACATCGAGTTCACCGAGTCGGTGACAGGCATCGTCGAAGCCGTCGCGGAGGGCGACGCAGACCGCGGCGTCGTCCCGGTCGAAAACAGCATCGAAGGCTCCGTCACGGAGGCGCTCGACGCCTTCAGCGAGTACGAGGTCGCCGTCCTCAGGGAGATCGTGACGCCGATACGCCACGCGCTGCTCGCACAGGACGAGCGCTTCGAGATGGTTGCAAGTCACGCCCAGGCGCTCGCTCAGTGCCGGGATTTCCTGGAGGAAAACTACCCGAATGCGACGCTCGAAGCCGTCGCCAGCACTGCCCGTGGAGTCGAGCGCGCACGCGAAGACCCGTCCATCGCAGCGATTGGGCACCCGGACAACGCTGACGAGACGCTCCAGACACTCGCCAAGGATATCCAGAACCGCTCCTCGAACGCGACGCGCTTTCTGGTCGTCGCACCGATGGCCGAGCGCTCCGAGGCCGGGAGCAAAACGTCACTGATCGTCTACCCCAACCGCGACTACCCCGGCCTCCTGCTGGAGCTGCTCGAACCGTTCGCCGAGCGGGATATCAACCTCACCCGTGTCGAATCTCGCCCGAGTGGCGAGCGACTCGGCGATTACGTGTTCCACGTCGACGTGGCTGGTGGGCTCTACGAGGACAGAACCATCGAGGCGCTGGGGGCCGTCGAAGAACTCGCAGAGGCAGGCTGGGTCCGACGGCTCGGCTCCTACGACACCGAAACTGTCGTCTAATTCCCACACACCATAACCGTCGTCTAGTCGGTTCTCACGGTCTCGGGGTTGGCTGTGCGTTCAGAGCGTTCGACTGAGTTCTCCGGGGCCTGCAACCGAAGCGTCACGACAGCGCCCCGTGGCTCGTTGGTCTCGAACTCGATATCGCCGTCCATCGCCGTAACGAGCCAGTAGGTGAGCCACAGTCCGAGGCTGCTGCCGTGCTGGAGCTGTGTCTCGGTTGGCTCTCCGAGAACTTCGTACTCCTCGGGCGGAATTCCGGGGCCGTTGTCGGCGACTTGAAGCACGACCGTGTCATCGTGAGTGGAGACGGTCATCTCGACGGTTGGCTGGTCGCTGTCGTTGTGTTCCAGTGCGTTCTCGACGAGGTTTCGAACGACTGTTTCGAGCGAGCCAGTTCCAGCCGCCAGAACGGGTGTCCGCTCCGGTTTCTCGACCGTTATTTCGGCGTCCGGATACTCCCGCTGGTACTGCTCGATGACGTTCTCGACAGTCGGGATAGCGTCGACGACGAGAAGCGACTCTTCGTCGATACTGAGCGAAGACTGGATGTGCCGGGCTTTTTCGCCGACATCGTCGAGGCGAGTCGCCGCAGCACGGAGGCGCTCGAAGGCCTCCTGTGTCTGCTCGGACGTGGCTGTCGCGTCTATCTGCTCTGCGACGCCGAGGATGATATTGAGCTCGTTACGAAGGTTGTGACGGAGGACACGGTTGGTGACACTCAGCCGTTGCTGGTGTTCTTTGAGTTCGGTCACTTCCCGCATGACAACTGCGTGGCCGACAGCATCCTGTCGCTGGTCGTGGAGGGGAGCACATCTGACGGTGTACATCCGGGTGTTCGTCTCACCCGCCGTCAGCACCGTTCCGTCGAGCGTCTCCAGTGGTTCGTCGAACACGTCCGCCGTCACCATTCCGATCTCGAGTGTGGTCCCAAGAATTTCCTCGGCGTGGTCGTTCGTCTCGACCAGCCGCTGTTGTTCGTCGAAGACGAGAACGCCGTCCTCGAACAGGTCGGGAACGCTCCGGTAAGCGGCCGGCGTCAAACCGAGCAGATCGTACCGAAACAGCGCCAGCGCGAACGCAGCACCTGATACTGCCAGTGCCGAGGACGTGAGGTCGACGGCTGGAAACAGTCCTATACCGAAGTTGAACATCACGTTCAGAGCCGTCGGGATAATACCGCCAAACAGCATCAACAACGCCTGGTTCCTGTATATCGGCCCGGCATTCAGGACGACGTTCGCGAATACCCCCCACGCGACGGCGACGAGGAGATAGGAGTAGAGCAAGTTCACCCACAGTAGTGGCCCCCTCACAACCTCGAGTGTGCTTGCCCCGCTGACCTGTTCGACGGCGACTGATTCCCAGAACAGCCCATGGGCCGGGTTTGTCCAGACAGCAACAACAGTGACTGCCGGAAGGAGACAGAGCCCGGCGTACACGCGCCAGGAGAGCCACCGTTCGTAGCCGGCGTACGTGAGCGCCAACACCAGGTAGGCGACGGGGACCAGCGACGCACTCGGATAGACGAGTCTGTTCAAGAACACGACCTGATCGACGTCGGTGAACCCGAAACTGAGAGCGTGTGGGATCGCCCATAGCGTCCCGGCGAACATCAACACTGCCAGGGGCCACGCCATCGGGTCTGGGCGCTTTTGCAGTGCCACGATACCGATACTGGTACAGAGCACTGCACCCGTAAACACGACAACCGAGAGTCCTGACACTGTCCACGCCATGCGCTATCCTATTACTAAGACATCTACTTACATGTCCCGGATAGAACGCCCGTTATAGCCGTCCTGAACACGACAGAGGCCCAGCTCACAGTTGTCAGATGTATTTAAACCGCTGTGGTATGTCACACTCTACCATGGCTGAAAGCCATTCACAGCCGTTCTCTATAAGATCAACCATGGGTTTTATATAGAATCACATTCAATCTTAGAGTGATTATGTCTCAACAGCAGATGGGCAATCAGCCCCTCATTGTTCTCTCAGAAGAGAGCCAGCGAACCTCAGGAAAGGACGCACAGTCGATGAACATCACAGCCGGAACGGCTGTTGCAGAGGCTGTACGTACCACACTCGGCCCGAAAGGGATGGACAAGATGCTCGTCGACTCGACGGGGAGTGTCGTCGTCACGAACGACGGCGTCACCATCCTCGACGAGATGGACATCGAGCACCCGGCCGCCAACATGGTCGTCGAAGTCGCACAGACCCAGGAGGACGAGGTCGGCGACGGCACGACCACCGCGGTCGTCATCGCCGGTGAACTCCTCTCGAAGGCCGAGGACCTGCTGGATCAGGACATCCACGCGACCATCCTCGCACAGGGATACCGCCAGGCCGCCGAGGAAGCCAAAGACATCGTCGAGGACCTCGCCATCGACGTCGACGAGGACGACACCGAGATCCTCGAGAGCGTCGCCCGCACCGCCATGACTGGCAAGGGTGCAGAGAGCGCCAAAGACCACCTCGGCGAACTCGTCGTGCGCGCCGTCCAGTCGGTCTCCGATGAGGAAGGTATCGACACCGACAACGTCCAGATCGAGACGGTCGTCGGTTCCTCCATCGACGAGTCCGAACTCGTCGAGGGCGTCATCCTGGGCAAGGACCGCGTCCACGAGAACATGCCGAAGTTCAAAGAGGACGCCGACATCGCCCTCATCGACACGGCAATCGAGGTTCCCGAAACGGAGCTCGACACCGAGGTCAACGTCTCCGACCCCGACCAGCTCCAGGAGTTCCTCGACCAGGAAGAACAGCAACTGCGCGAACTCGTCGACGCCATCGTCGCGTCCGGTGCTGACGTCGTCTTCTGCCAGAAGGGCATCGACGACATGGCACAGCACTACCTCGCCGAGGAGGGTATCCTCGCGGTGCGCCGTGCCAAGAAGTCCGACATGAAGGCGCTCGCCCGCTCGACGGGTGCGCGCATCATCTCGAACATCCACGACATCAGCGAAGACGATCTCGGTTTCGCCGGCTCCGTCACCGAGAAGGAGCTCGCAGGCGACGAGAAGATCTTCGTCGAGGACGTCGACGACGCCAAGGCCGTCTCGCTCATCCTGCGCGGCGGCACCGAGCACGTCGTCGACGAAGTCGAGCGCGCAATCGAGGACTCGCTGGGTGTCGTCGCCGCCACGCTGGAGGACGGCCAGGTCGTCCCCGGCGGCGGCTCACCCGAAACCGAACTCTCGCTGCAGCTCCGTGACTTCGCCGACAGCGTCGGTGGCCGCGAACAGCTCGCCATCGAGGCCTTCGCAGACGCCATCGACGTCATCCCACGGACGCTTGCCGAGAACGCCGGGCTGGACCCCATCGACTCGCTCGTCGAGCTCCGCAGCGAGCACGACAGCGGCAACACGACCTACGGTCTCGACGCCAACAGCGGCGAGGTCTCTGACATGACGGGCGAAGCCGTCGAGCCACTGCGCGTCAAGACCCAGGCAATCGAGTCCGCCACCGAAGCGGCTGTCATGCTGCTTCGAATCGACGACGTCATCGCTGCTGGCGACCTCAAGGGCGGAGGCAGCGACGACGACGACGAACCCGCAGGCGGCCCAGGCGGCCCAGGTGCTGGCGGCATGGGCGGCATGGGTGGCATGGGCGGCGGCATGGGCGGCATGATGTAAACAGGCCGCTGTCACGTCACTCCCATCGCTCCATTCGGATTACCTGCACCGCTCTTTGATTTCCCGTCGATTTTTTCGGACTGTCTTCAGAGAGACACGTCTGTGGCAACTCACGGAGAGTGACGTCTGTGACTCGATCAGTTCCGATTGCCGAGAAATAAGACAGCGATTACTCGATATCGAGCTCGAACTGTTCGTGTTCTTTGGCCGGGTTGAGAACGACACTGGTGTTCGACTCCTTGATCTCTGGGTCCGTCAGGAGGCTCTTGATGGTGTCGTTCATGTCGTCGGTATCTTTGAACTTCCCGATGGCGATGATGTCGTGGTCACCTGTGGTCTCGTAGACGCTCACCATCTGACGGTGATCGCTGAGCGCCTCGGTCACCTCGATGAGCGCACTCCCCTCGACTTTCAACTGCAGAATGGCTGTGACGTCGTATCCGACCGCGTCGTAATCCAGCTTTGGCGTGTATCCCTGGATAACTCCCTGCTCTTCTAGGTCCGAGAGATGATTCGAGATGGTCGTCACTGACACGTCAAGGTCTTCAGCGAGACTCCGAAGACTCGCTCGTCCATCGCCGAGGAGTGCATTCACCAATTTCTCGTCTAAATTTTCGTACGTCATCAACTGGAACAACTCACTCTGTCCATTAGAATTTTACGAATATCCATTTTTACAGCAGTAGCGCAAGGTTTGCTCAAAATGGGTGGGTTTTAGTGCATGTAGAACACCCAATTAGGTGTCGAAAGATGACAAGCGAAAATCTATCAGAGGAAGCAGAGGCAGTGCTCGACCGCATCGAGGAGGAGGACGTGGACTTCCTCCGACTGCAGTTTACCGATATTCTGGGGACTGTCAAGAACGTCTCCATCCCGGCTGATCAGGCTGCAAAGGGGTTTGCCGAAGGTATTTACTTCGACGGTTCGTCCATCGACGGATTCGTCCGGATTCAGGAGTCGGATATGCGTCTCGAACCGGACCCTGACACGTTCGCACTTCTCCCGTGGCGAAACAACGGTAACGTAACGAGTGCTCGCCTCATCTGTGACGTCATCGACACCACCACCGGTGAGCCATTCGCCGGCGACCCGCGTCGTGTTCTCAAAAATGCTATCGACCGTGCCCACGAGATGGGGTACACAATCAATGCAGGTCCGGAACCGGAGTTCTTCCTGTTCGAGGAGGACGAAGAGGGCCGTGCAACGACGACGACCCACGACAACGGCGGCTACTTCGACATGGCACCCAAGGACCTCGCACAGGACGTCCGTGGCGACATCATCTACGGTCTCGACGAGATGGGATTCGAGGTCGAGGCGAGCCACCACGAAGTTGCGGAAGGTCAGCACGAAATCGACTTCAAGTACGACGACGCGTTGACGACTGCTGACAACATCGCCACCTTCCGCGTCGCGGTCCGCGCGCTTGCGGCACAGCACGATCTCCACGCGACGTTCATGCCCAAGCCGATCCCCCGCATCAACGGCTCGGGAATGCACACTCACCTCTCGCTTTTCACCGAGGACGGCGAGAACGCCTTCCACGACGACGACGACGAGTTCAACCTCAGTGAGACGGCAAAGCAGTTCCTCGCGGGTGTGCTCGAGCACGCGCCAGCACTGACCGCGGTCTGCAACCCGACAGTGAACTCCTACAAGCGACTCGTTCCCGGCTACGAGGCTCCCGTTTACATCGCCTGGAGCGACGTCAACCGCTCGGCGCTGGTCCGCAAGCCTGCCGCGCGCGTCCCAGCCGCCTCCCGAATCGAGCTTCGCTCGCCCGACCCGTCGTGTAATCCGTACCTCGCGCTGGCGGCGATGATCCAGGCGGGACTCGACGGTATCGAGAGTGACATGGAGTGTCCCGACCCGGTTCGCGAGAACATCTACGAGTTCGACGAGGAGAAACGCGACGAGTACGGCATCGACACGCTTCCGGCGAACCTCGGCGAGGCTGTCGATGCACTCGAAGCCGACGAGGTTGTCATGGATGCGCTCGGTCCACACACCTCCGAGAAGTTCGTGGAGGCCAAGCGCCAGGAGTTCGAGGAGTACCTCGTTGACGTCTCCCAGTGGGAGATCGACCGTTACCTCGAAACGTTCTGAAAACGCCCGCTAGCGCGTTTACCGTAGATTTCTGATTTTGTCGATTGCTCGGCCTGGCACACCGACAGCCGTGAACGTCACGCCGACGAGTAGCATCAGCGTGTACATTCCAAGCGTCGACAGCCAGATGACGAGCATCGCCAGGATCGCCCAGCCGCCACTGAGGAAGTAAAACGCGCCGAGTGTCATCGCGGTCCCGTACAACAAGACGAGATACGGTCCCCAGCCGCGTGCGTGACCGCGGCGGAGGCGACCACGGACGTACTGTTTCAGGTCGCTTTCGAGTTCCTTCCGGTGAACGGTTCGGTCTTCGATTTCCTCCTCGAACGTGTCGAGTTTCTCCTGGAGGTCGCGCAGTTCGTCGCGCGTGACAACCTCGCGCTCTCGCTGTGCCCGGCTCGTGCGCTCACCGCGCTGTTTGTCAGGGACAGTAGCTGTTGTCTCGTCCTCACCAGCATCCTGGTCGGCATCTTGTCCGCTCGAGTCGGTCGTGTCGTCGTCTGTCGGCCCTTCAGCGTCAGCCATGGTCGCTCGTTGTGTATGTTGTCGTGGCGATACGTGTTGTAACTGCCGGTCTCCGAGGCGGTCAGCCAGCATCGCGTTGACGGCAACGCCGACCAACAGTAGCGCCCCGGCAGAACAAACTGCCGCGACACCGAATCCCGATGGGGACTGTCTCGGACTGTCCTCGAAAGCGCTTAAACGGTTGGCGATGACTCCTGTGTATGGAGCAGTATCGAGCGGTGATACGTCGGGTGACTGCTGTCTTACTCGTGACCAGCGCCGTTCTTATTCTCCCTGGACTCGTTGGTGTGGGGGCTTCAGTACTGTTTACCGTGGTGTTAGCCATGCTCGGTCTCGGTCTCGTTTCGGTCCGCGAGGAACTGGCCTCGATGCCGACTGTCCTCGGCTGTGACCTCGGTCAGTATGCGTCAGACCTCTGGCTGGCTCCTTTCGTTGCTGCCGGGCTTCTCGTCGCGTTTCCCGGCGCGACAGCCGCCGAACTCCAGGCACTCGGCGGTCTCGCTGGCTTCGTCGGGATGGTGAACTACTTCCTCACGCCCGTCTACGGATTTCTCTATACAACTGCCGTCCGTCTTAGCCGCACATTCGAGAGTACCTGAGCCGGGGATTCTCACTCGCTGGTTCTGGAGCCGGGACTCTCACTCACTGGTCGCAGCACGCATCTCAGCGACGGTCGCTGTGGTTTTGAGTGTCGTCCCACCGTAGTGCGTTCTGGAGACGTCGTGGCCGCTCGCTCGAATTTGCTCTAAAAAGCTGTCCATCGACGTGGCTGACCGTCCCCAGCGTTTGCACAGGCGGTGCTGGTCGTAGTGTGTCGGAACGGGGAGCTCGGCTGCAAGCGTTGTCAACAGTTCGTCCAGTTTCTCGGCTGTTCCCATCTCCTCGCTCAGGTTGTCCTTTACCGACCCAACGAACTCGGGGTCGCAGGTCGCGCCGAGCCAGACGGGTCCGGCCGTCTCGATACCGTAGCCGCAGTTCGGACAGTCGGATGGCGCGTCGGCGATCAGCCCCGCCTCACTCTCGCGGTACAGGCAGTGCTCGCAGTGGTGGATGTACCCCAACTCGTCTATCATCTCGTTTGCGATAGTCGCACCACGGTCCAGTTCGAGGTAGGTCCGGACGTAGTGTTTCGTGGCGTGGGTCACCAGCGGACGGGGCGCGATATCGTAGCGCGCGCCCGTTCTGATGAGCGCAGAGAGCAGAATGCGGACGCCCATCTCGGCGTGGTACTCCGTGTTTCTCGGGACGGCGCTGTAGCTTCGGACGCCGCTCTCGAAGTGGGCACCACACAACGGTGCAGTGTCGGTCGCGGTGACACACAGGAGATTTCGCGTGCCCTGGAAGGCGGCGTCGACGAAGGGAATCGGCGTCCCGAACGGGTCGATGTCGACGACGTCGAAGTACTCGTCGTGTAACAGGGCGTTGACGTCCCGGTTGACGACCTCGCCGTCGAGGTCGTTTCGAGCGAGGTTCTCGCGACAGAGGGCAACGGCATCTTCGTCCATGTCACAGCAGGTCACGTCCCAGCCGTCACCGGCAGCGCGGACGCCGCGGATGCCGCTCGCGGTCATGGCGTCGAGATACGTCTTTGCACGCGGTTCGCGCTCACGGTAGGCGCGCATGGTCGCAATCGTCAGGTCACGGTTGAGCTCCTGCACCGGGTTGAAGAACACTTCGTCGCCGGCTCCGTCGCTTTGCTCGGGAACAGTGAGTTCGACGGTCCCTTCCCGCACGTTCATACGCTGAGGAGGGTACCACTCCCGAAAAGAGATACGGTTCACGCTCCGGGTGGCGAACAGCCGACACACAGCAGTCACGAAGCGATGTGTCGGACTCCCGCAGGTCGCTCCGTGGTGGCTCTCAGGTCACACGGACGCTAGTGTCGTGATCTGTTATAAACCTCAGGCTGGAACCGGGTCCGAACTCACCGAACGCGGTCGAGCGCCTCCCGACCTGTTTCGGTTAGCTCGTACCCGCGTTCGCCAGTGACACGGACCTCGCTGATGAGGCCGGCGGCCGTCAGTTCAGCGAGTAAGCCGTGCAGGTCGCTCTCGCAGAAGTCGTACGCCGAGAGGAGCGTTCGGACGCTCATCGGTCCTTCGGCACCCAGCTCGACGAGCAGGGCAAGCGCACGCTCGTCGTGGACGGCGGTCACGAGCGTAACGACTTCTTCGGGAATCCCCTGGAGAACGGTCTCTGCCGTCGGGATTTCTTTCTCGATCTCGATGTCCTCGTTGGGCAGGTGGAACCGCTCTCCCGTTTCGGGGTCACGGACCAGACTCGACTCTGCCGAGCGTTTGAGCAGGAGATACCGGTTTCCCTCCTCGTCGCTGACTGGTTGTCGTGTCATTGTGGAGACTCCCCCGGTTGGTCGTCAGCGCGCTCTGGGGGTTCGGTTTCCTCGTCAGTTTCGAGATCGAACTCACCGGCATCGAGTCGTGCTTTGCCCTGTCGCGTTTGGACCATCGCATACAGGATGAGCGCGACACTACCGGCGACGAGCAGCGGCCCTCTCGTCGGATAGTCGCCAAGGTAAACGAGGACAGCGCCCACAGTGAGCCCAATGAGTCCGAGCTTGTACAGGAGAACGAGCTTCCAGAACAGCGCCTTGAGCTTGGGGTCGACGTCGGCGGCCCGCTCTTCCAACTCTGCGGCGCGAGTCGAGGGCACCGACGCCGCCGGCACTGTTGTCGTCGGTGTTTCCGTCTCCGGTGTGTCGACGCTTGGCGCGCTCTCGTCGCCACTCTTTCCCTGTCTGTCTTCGGAGAGTGGTTCGTCGAGTTCCTGGAACCGGTCGTCGCCGTCGGTCACGCTACTCGGTACGTGGTCAGCGCCAAAATCGGTTCGGATATCGATCCAAAAACGGCCCAGCCGTCTCAAACTGCGTCGTCGAGCATGACTGCGTTGTCTGCCTGTACCCAGGCAAGCGGTTCCTCCGTGTCGTAGAGAACAATTCCCGAGGATGTCTCGTAGACTCCTGTTGCATCGAGTGCGCCGTTCTCTGCATCGCTCGTCTCTCCACGATGCGCCTCCGTCGACGAATCCATCGAATCAACCATACTTCATGGTAACACATGTCATAGGGTCGTATATAGTTTCTGGCTGCGGCTATTCTGGGAGAAACTGACGACACGCTATCCGGAACCGTGACAGCAAAGGGGACAATCCAGTACTGCGAGCGTCTGACTCCTTATGGTTCGTGACCCATCGTGAGGTCGCCAAGAATCGTCTGACACTCCCAACAGCGGTACAGCTTGACGAGTCCGTCCGGCTTCTCCTCGACGTACTCACAGCCACAGGAACAGTTCTGTAACTGCGTTGGCGGCGTGACGCGTTTCCACTCCATTGACCAGTACGCGGGACCGGAGTGAAAAAAGTCTACCTCTAGCTGTCAATCGTACTGTTCAAACAGCGTGGGTGTTGTTCCGCCGACACGCCTTTCCTCAGAACCGATCGGTATCGACGTCGTCGACGAGCGCGGACCCGGCGGCCCGCCA
>LKMJ01003303.1_pt1 | contig 14997 bp, 16 predicted proteins | sample 643391 | NCBI WGS metagenome assembly LKMJ01 (sample SAMN04112250, study PRJNA286221) | soda lake metagenome | biome: soda lake; feature: Kulunda Steppe; material: water; isolation source: sample PL-Br10 brine of Picturesque Lake | place: Russia: Kulunda steppe | collected 2010-07
AGGAGATGCGGGACAAACTCCTCGACGCCAACGCAGAGAACAACAAGTATCAGCAGAAACTCGAGCGGCTGACCCACGAGAACAAGAAGCTCAAACAGTCCCCGCTGTTCGTCGCCACCGTCCAGGAACTCACCGACGAGGGCGTCATCATCAAACAGCACGGGAACAACCAAGAGGCGCTCACCGAGGTCACCGAAGAGATGCGGGACGATCTCACTCCGGACGCCCGCGTCGCGGTGAACAACTCGCTTTCGATCGTCAAACAACTCGACAGCGAAACCGACGTCCGGGCCCGGGTGATGCAGGTCGATCAATCGCCGGAGGTTTCCTATGCGGATATCGGCGGCATCGACGAGCAGATGGAAGAGGTCCGAGAGACCGTCGAGATGCCGATCGAGAGTCCGGAGATGTTCGACGAGGTCGGGATCGATCCGCCGTCCGGCGTCCTGTTGCACGGCCCGCCCGGGACGGGCAAGACGATGCTCGCGAAGGCCGTCGCCAACCAGACCGACGCGACGTTCATCAAGATGGCCGGCTCGGAACTCGTCCACAAGTTCATCGGCGAGGGCGCAAAGCTAGTCCGGGATCTGTTCGAACTCGCCCGCCAGCAGGAGCCCGCCGTCGTCTTCATCGACGAGATCGACGCGATCGCGGCCAAACGGACCGAATCGAAGACCTCCGGCGACGCCGAGGTCCAGCGGACGATGATGCAGCTACTGGCGGAGATGGACGGCTTCGAGGACCGTGGACAGATATCGATCATCGCGGCGACGAACCGCTTCGACATGCTCGATCGGGCCATCCTCCGGCCCGGCCGCTTCGATCGGCTCATCGAGGTCCCGAAACCGGACTTCGACGGTCGGAAGATCATCTTCGAGATCCACACGCGGAAGATGAACATCGCTGACGACGTCGATTTCGTCGAACTCGCCGAACTCGCAGACAGCGCCTCCGGTGCCGACATCAAGGCGATCTGTACCGAAGCCGGAATGTACGCGATCAGGGACGACCGTCTCGAGGTGAAAACCGAGGACTTCGAGCAGGCCTGGCGGAAGATCAAACAGACGGACGACAGCGAGGCGGAAGTCTCGAAGACGTTCGCCTGAGCGCCCCTCGAACGACTTTTTATAGGTATCGAACGGCTTCTCGATCGAAAAAAGTGGATCCGCGATACGACCGGACCGATCAGTCCGACTGGATCGCTTCGAGGATGTTCGGGCGGTCGTCGCCGACCGTCCCGTCGCCGCCGTCCTTGTTCCAGACCTTCTCCGGCATCGGCAGCCCTTCCCAGAGTTCGGGGTCGAGGGGCGGTTCGGGGTCGGTGTCGCATCGCTCCTCTAAGATCCACGCCAGCTGTCTGGCGTGTTGGCCGGTGTGCCAAACGGTCCGTTCGAAGTACTGCTGCAGCGACGGCGAGCCGTAGTAGACGTCGGCCGTCTCCGACCAGTCACAGTCGTCGGCGTAGTTCTCGTGCCAGTGATGGAGACGGGCCTGAATGTGTCGGCCGTACGTCGAGAGCGACTCGAGGGATTCGCTCGCCCACTCGGGTTCGGATTTGTACATCTTCAGCGGCGTTCCGTCCTGATGTTCGAGGAACGACTCGGAGATACTGAAGGCGTGATAGACGAGTTGGCCGACGGTTCGGGGCCGGTCGGCGATCGGCCCGTCGAGCTTCTCGGCCGGGAGCTGATCGATGTATTCGACGAGCGTCTCCAGAACGATATCGAGACGCCGATACAGCTCTTCGACGGGGAGCACTTCAGCCTCGTATTCGATTTCGGCGATCCGGGCCACCTCATCGAGCTCTTGGGCGTCCGCCCACTCGTCGCCCTTTTTAACGATAGGGACCTGGCGCGGAAGTCCCTGGGCCTCCATCTCGTCGAGCATTTCCATGTCCTCCGCGATGTTGTGCGATTCGAAATCGACGTCGTTGCGCTCTAAGAACTCCTTCGCTCGGAGACAGCTGGTACAGCCGGTGGCCCAGTAGAGATGCGTTCGAGTATCGGCCTTAGACATACATTATTAATCCCCGGCAATACTAATAAAGGCTTCTACGACCGCTCGTTTCGCCTTCTGATCGGTTAGAGAAGCGTGAAAAGCAGGTACGGGATGCCGAACAGAACGAGCGTCATTGCGAGAACGACGAGCGCGTAAGCGGCGAACGTTCCGCCCGCGGCGACGAACGAGGAGTGGCTGAGTTCCGTTTTGAGTTCGGCGACGTCCATACCGCGGTATTCGGTCGCTCTCGTTTATATTTACCGCCACGAAACGGGGATCCGACTAGCCGATGATCTCGGTTATCCGTCGCGGCTCGCCCGACAGGGCGGGACTTTCTTCGATCAGTTGCAGGACCTCGTGATCGGTCACGTCGGGGTAGTCCTTCCCGGTCGCCTCCTCTATGAGCGTTTTCTCCATGCGGAACTCGGTCCCCTCGTAGACGACGTCGACTCCCTCCTGGTCGAAGGAAAGAACAGTCATACCCGGCGTTGGCGAGCGAGCGATATAAGCGCCACGAGAGAACCCTGTCAGACTTCCGTCTGACGGCGTGAGCGGGATTTATTAGCTGGCACGTCCAGAGATTCACCGTGTTCGGGACGGATCCGCTCGAGGAACTCTCGGTCCCCGACGGGACCCAGATCGAAGAGCACGACCTCGTCACCGACGGCGATGTCCTCGTGGGCGGTCAAAGCACCGTCGAGTTGGGGCTTCGCGGGGGGACCGTCGTCGCCGGCGAGCGCGTCACCGTCGACGGGGATATCGAGGCCGACGGCGACTGTCGGCTCGATATGTGGTGTGAAATCGACGGGAACGTCCTGGTCGGCAGCGACGCCTACCTCGGCGAGCGAGTGCATATAAGCGGCCAGCTCATCGTCTCCGGCGATCTCGATATCGGCGACGACGTCGAGATCGAAGAAGGGTTCGAGGCCAACGGCTGGATCGTCATCCGAAACCCGATGCCGACGATCGTCTTTCTGTTCGTCTATCTCTCCCATCTACTCAGAATCGGCGAGAAGGAAGCCGCGGCCGAGGTCGCCGGCGAGTTCCTCTCCGACGAGCGCGAGGCCGAACCCGTTACGATCCCTCGCGGCGCCCGCGTTTCCGACGACACCTGGCGGGTGTCGACGCCGGCGACGATCGGCGACGGCTGCCGGCTTCACGGGAATATCCGGGCGACCGAGATCGACGTCGGGAGCGACACTGAAGTGTTCGGGAGCCTGCGGGCGAAGGGTTCGATCCGTGTCGGGAGCGGGACGGTCATCCACGGCGACGTGACGACGAGTGACGGTGACGTGGTCGTCGCCCCCGACGCGTACGTCCGCGGTGGGATCTCCTGTGATCGATGCGAACTCTCGGAGGCCGCCGAGGTCGAGGGGACGATCCGGGCCCGCGAGGGGATCACGATCGAGGACACACAACAGGACGTGACCGCTGGTGAAGGGGACGGCCACACCGAGTCGATCGAACCGGACGGGGAAACACCTGAGACGGACGCCGAACTCGAATCCGACCCTGACTCCGAGGCGAAGCCGGCGATCGTCCCGATCGGGGAGGGACGGCTCGAGCCTGTCACCGAGCCGAGGACGGCCGCGGACGGGACTGGCAGGGCGTTCGTGCCGCTGGACTCCGAAGGGGATGAACCGGGACGAGCGATCGTTCCCATCGAGGAAAGCGACCGCGGGTGGGACGCAGTCGGGGATCGGCGATCGAACGGGACCGGAACCGACGAGGACGTCGCAGCGATCATTACCGATTCCGAGGATCCGTAGTCGGCCGACACCGAAACGTGACACGCCGGTCGCCATCGGGAACCATATACGGGAGCCCCCGGTACACGATGCTATGCTTTCGGTCGCGCTCGCCGGCAAACCGAACGCCGGCAAATCGACGTTTTATAAATCCGCCACGATGGCGGACGTCGACGTCGGCAACTACCCGTTCACGACGATCGATCCGAACCGCGGGGTTAGCCACGTCCGGACCCGCTGTCCGTGTCTCGATCGCGAGACGCGCTGTGACAACGACACCTGCCACGGCGGGAAGCGGTACGTCCCGATCGAACTCCTCGACGTGGCCGGGCTCGTCCCCGGCGCCCACGAGGGGAAAGGGCTCGGCAATCAGTTCCTCGACGAGTTGACGAACGCCGACGTCATCCTCAACGTCGTCGACGCCTCCGGCGGGACGAACGCGGCGGGCGAACCGATCGAAGTCGGCGAGTACGATCCGATTGAGGACGTCGAGTTCATCGAGACGGAGATGGATCTGTGGCTCGCCGGGATCATCGACCGGAACTGGGAGACGATCGAACGGGGCTCGCGGTCGCCGGATTTCGACTTCGAGGCGACGCTGACCGAGACGCTCACCGGTGTCGGGGCGAGCGAGGCCGATGTGATGGCCGTCCTCCGGGAACTTGAGTACGAGACGGACCCCATGGCCTGGGAAGACGGCGACCGTGAGGAACTCGCCCGCCTGTTACGGAAACGGACCAAGCCGATCGTCGTCGTCGCGAACAAAGCCGACGTTGCCCCGGAAGGGAACGTCGAACGGCTCCGGGAGGCCGCCGAACGGGTCATCCCTTGCAGCGCCGAAAGCGAACTCGCACTCAGAAACGCCGTCGAGGCCGGCGTCGTGGGCTACAACCCCGGCGACGAGACGTTCGATATCACGGGCGAGCCCTCGGACGCACAGCGATCGGGGCTCGAACGGATCCGGAACGTCCTCGAGAAACACGGCGGGACGGGCGTCCAAGCGGCGCTCGATGAAGCAGTCTACGGGCTACTCGATCGGATCACCGTCTATCCGGTCCAAAACGAGACCCGATGGACCGACGGACAGGGGAACGTGCTCCCGGACGCGTTCCTCCTGGCGACGGGAGCGACGCCGAAGGATCTCGCCTTCGCGGTCCACTCCGACATCGGGGAGGGGTATCTCCACGCGGTCGACGCGCGGGCGAGCCGACGGATCGGCGAGGACCACGAACTGTCGGAGGGCGACGTGGTCAAGATCGTCTCGACGGCGAACTGAGCCCGATTACGTCCAGGCGTCGGGCGCGACGCCGAGTCGGATCACGAGCGGGCGATAGACGAAGACGATCGCGAGGATGATCACGAACTCGATCCAGAAACCGAGGTCGCCGATAGCCGTTCGGACGACAGTCAAAACGGCGAAAACGAGTATCAACATCGCCAGATAATGCGGTAACACGTCGAGTATCCGCTCGGTATCCATACCCCCCTCTACGAGCGCGCTCATCCTCAATCCTTTCTTTCCCGTGTCGTTGCCCGATGTTTCAGGGCCGATACTCCATGGACCGGTATCTGGCCAGGTTGACCGCGGCGAACAGCACCATCGTTGTCGGAAGTGCCGCCGTGATCCCCAATAAAACGGCATTGCCGGGCGACACGGTGATCGAGGTGAGAACGACGCCGGTGGCGACGATTGTCGAGACGACGAACACCATCACCCAGACGGACTGTCGGGTGAGGAAATCGTTCGGCTCACGGACGAAAAGCAGCCGATCGAGGACGACCGCGAGGAAGGCGAGTCCCGTGACGGCGACACCGAGTGCGAACGCGATCGACGCGAGCGGCACGGCGGCCGTTCCGGTCCCGCCGAGCAGGGAAAAGAGGAGATAGAACGCGACTGAGACCCCGAGGTACAGGAACGTCCACAGCCCTGCCCCGGTCACGACCCGTCGCCAGTCGATCGATCCGTTGACCATCGTTTTCAGCCGGGAGGGCCGGGGAGTTAACGGTTTGCACCGCACCGCCCGGATTGAGAGGGTATCACCGGACCGATGCGGTCGCCTCGCGCATGAGTTCGATCGCCTCCTTCAGCGTCTCGAGATCAGTGGCATAGGAGATCCGGGCGTGTCCCGCCCCGCCGTCGCCGAAGGCCTCTCCCGGGACGACGACGACGCCTCGATCGATGACGGCGTCGGTCCACCCGGCGGGGACTTCCGGCATCGCGTAGAAGGCGCCCTGTGGCATCGGAACCGCCAACCCCATCGATTCGAGCCCATCGAGCAACACGTCTCGGCGTTCCTCGAAGGCGTCCCGCATCTCGCCGACACAGTCCTGTGGCCCCGTAAGCGCCCCTTCGGCGGCGTACTGTGCGGGCGCGGAGGCGCAGGCCTGAGCGTACTGGTGGACGCGGAGCATCCGCTCGATCCGTTCGTGTGCGCCGGTCACCCATCCGAGCCGCCAGCCGGTCATCGAGTAGGCCTTCGAACAGGCGTTGACGACGACGACGCTCTCGGGTGCCGCGAAGTCGGCCGGTGAGTGGTGCTGGCCGTCGAAGACGAACGGCTCGTAGACCTCATCGGAGAGACAGCACACGTCGTGTTCGTCGGCGATCCGAGCGAACTCGCGCATATCCGCCTCACTTTGGACGGCCCCGGTCGGGTTCGCGGGGCTGTTGACGACGAACAGCGCCGTCTCGTCGGTGATCGCGTCTTCGACCGCCTCCGGATCCAATGTGAGATCATCGCGGAGTTCCACCGGCTTCGGTTCGCCCCCCGCGAGATGTGTCAGCGCCTCGTAGGAGACGAAGCCGGGATCGGGGTAGATGACCTCCTCGCCCGCGTTTACGTGGGCTTCGATCGCGATGTGGAGCGCCTCGCTGCCGCCGGCGGTGGCGATGACGTTCTCCGGGTCGACGCCGAACTCGTTGTCGCGTTCGTGTTTTTCGGCGATCGCTTCCCGAAGCGATTCGGTCCCTTTGTTCGACGTGTACCCGTCGGTTTTCCCGGTCTCGATCGCCTCGATGGCCGCCTTTCGGGCGTGTTCCGGCGTCGGGAAATCCGGCTGTCCCAACCCGAGGTTGATCGCGTCCTCGCCGGCCGCCTCGAACACCTCGCGAATACCGCTGATGGAGATCCGCTCGACGCGGGAGGAAAACTCTCTCATGTGGGCTCTGCCGGGCGGAATCGGTATAGTTCTGCCGTGTCGTTCGGAGTTCGACTCATCAGCCGGACGCTCGGGGCTGAATGGGCAAAGACCAGCCGTTGATCCGTCTCAGGCGTCATCGGCGGCTTGCCTGAGCTCTTCGATATATCCGTCCAGTCGCCGGAGCGTCGCGTCGGCGTCCGCGTATCCCTGTTCGTACTCGGCGTACGTCGAATCGGCTTTCCGGAGGAACCGCTCGATTGCCTCGTCAGTTTCGCTCATACTCGCGGTTCGGGTTCGACGCGCATAGGCGTTCCCCGGCGAAAATCAGCTCGCTTCGGGCGGTTCGGCTCGGACCTCGGAGACGTACTCGAGGAAGTTATCGAAGAGCCGCTTTGCTTCGCAGGCGGCGCGGTAATTTTCCTCGTTGATGCCCTCGAGCACCGCCTCGATCCGCGCCTCGGAGAGTTGATCCTTCCCTTTCGTGACCCGCTCGGCGGTCTGTGTGTCGTATTCGGGGTGAAACTGCACCGCGAAGACGCGACCCTTCCGGAACCCGTGGATCCCGTAGTCGTTCTTCGCGAAGACGGTCGCCCCCGGCGGGGCCTCGACGACGTGATCGGAGTGTGTCGTGAAGACGGTCATGTCGTCGGCGACACCCTCCAACAGCCGGTTTTCGCCGTCCTGTTCGACGGTCCGGTAGCCGATCTCGTACTCGCCCATCGCTTCGACTCGACCGCCCATGACGTCGGCGAGCAACTGGTGGCCATAACAGACGCCGAGCGCCGGAAGACCGGCTTCGACGGCGCCGCCGACCCACGTTTTGAGTCGGCCGATCCAGGGTTCGTCCCAGTAAACTGACGCCCGCGAGCCCGTCACGACGAAGCCGTCGTAACCGAACCCCGTCGGGAACTCCTCGGATGGACCGTGAAACTCCTCGATGTCAGCGTCGAGTTCACGGCGGAAGTTCCGACTGGTGTCCACCGAGTTGTGTGCCGCGTTCAAAAGCGCGATACGTGGCGTCTCCATGAGAGCGTTCTTCGGGTGGTGTTATTCAAAGACGGTCGTGTACTGTCAATATTTACTGGTTATGCGTGTCGGTCAGCCGCTCGTAGCGGTCGACGCCTGCCGGACGTCCGATTCGAGTTTGCGGGCGTATCGGAGCCGGATCTGACGTGCATCGGGGGCGGTGAGACTGCCGTCGGGATCGAACTCCCGTGTGGTCGGCTCGTACGACGAGGTATCGAACCCCATCCGGTCGAGATACGCACAGAGTGCATCGGACTCGAGCCCCTCGAAGATCGCGGCTTCGAGGTGTGATTCGACAGTTTCGAACTCCGGAAGGACGACGGCGTCATCGGTGTGGAAGCCGATCTCGCCGTCGATCCGAACCTCGGCGTCAGCGAGCCGCTCGACGACGGAAACCAGATCGTCGGCGAGTCTGACTATCTGGCTCGGGAGGGCTGTGTCGGGCGAGCGCCACTCGACCGTCGAGAACGCCTCGCGGAGCTTGACCGGCGCCCAGACGGCGCTTTCGGGCTCGAAAAGCGCTCCGACGGTGGCCTCGTCGACCCCGGATTCGACCGCTGCGCGGCGGAAGGCGTCGTATCCCGCTTCGAGTCGCCGCTCCCACTCGTCGAGATCCGAGAGGTACGGCCAGAGCTCGCCCTGGTGGTCCATCCCGTCGTAGGCCGAGCGGTACAGCTTCGATCGGGCACCCGGGACGTCCGGGGTCCGCCGGGCGTACGGAGACGAGTTGACGAGCGCCAGTGCCGGATCGAGCGCCGTGAGGACGTTGAACTGGTCGATCTCACGCCCGGGACGCTGCTCGATGTGGATATGCGTCCCGGCACAGCGGCAAACGCGGTCGAAGCGCTCCCCGACCGCTCGTTCCTGGATTTTCGTCCGTTCGCTCGGGAGCCGTTCGATCGTTTCCTCGGTTATCGGTGTCCCGAGCGGAACGAGTCCCAACCCGAGCTCATCGGCTCGTCGCACCACGGATCCGACCCGCTCGAAGAGCTCCTCGCGGAGTTCTTTCGTCGTCGAACACGGCGTCGTCTTGATCTCCAACAACGGCTCGACGAACTCCCGTTCGGCCCCCGGCGACGCGTCGACGAGGTCGTCGGGTTCGACGAGGCGTCCGTCGCCATCGATCACCCAGTACTCGACCTCGATACTCCGTCGCATCGTGGATCTGTCGTCGTGTCGCACGGTCAATCAGTCCGTTCGGTGGATCGTCTCCCCGGGGACAGACGGGACGGTAGACGGCTCATCCGTTCGCTTCGGTGTCTCTCCCCATCGCGTTGTCAACACGTTCTTCCCTGGTCTGTGGTAACTATTCACAATCATGTTTCTGAGAGCGCGTCGATACAAGATAAAATTTTGGGAGAGTCCTATTTTATGCCACAGTGGGCTACAAAAAATGACCAATCCACGCTTTGCAATTTATTAATATAAAAATTCCGGTACAAAGTGGGCATATATATTTTTATGGGATGCTGTCGGTTCGCTGGGTATTCATCTCCTTACAGGTCTCGTGAACTCCGAGACGGCGGGGATTGTGACATCGTCGATGTACGTACCAACTACGCGCGAACTGGGGCTTTATTTAAACGCCCCGGCGTAGTATCGCGTATGCAAACCCACATCGTCCCGGTCGGGTTCGATTACGACCGGCTGATCGCGCCGCTGGTCCGGGATCAACTCGACGTCGATCGCGTCGTGTTGCTCGAAGGGGCCGTGGGAAGCGAAGCCAACGTCGAGTACTCCCGAAACCTGGCGAGCAAACTCCAGAAAGACTTCACGAACCTGCTCGGCGCCGAGACCGAGGAGTACGTCGTCGAGGACGTCTACGACTACGACGCCGCCTTCGAGCAGGCCTACGATCTCATCAACGGCGAACTCGACACCGGCAGCGAGGTGTGGGTCAACGTCTCCGCGATGCCCCGGACAGTTTCGTTCGCCTTCGCGACCGCCGCCCATTCGATCATGGTCGAACGGGAGGGCGATCGCGATCGGATCCACACCTACTACACGGTCCCGGAGAAGTACCTCGAGACCGAACTGGCCGAGGAGCTCCGCGCACAGTGTGGGCTGCTCGAGGAACTGCTCGAGGCTGACGTCGACGAAGAACGGATCCGGAACCGACTCTCGATCGCCCAAGACTTACTCGAGGAGTTCGACGAGCGCGGCACGACGATCGGCGCGAAACGGTTCGGCGACAGCCACATTATCGAGCTCCCCGTCGCCTCCTTCTCGAACGTCAAGCCCTTCGAGGAGCTTATCCTCTTCACGCTGGGCGAACACGAGGTGTTCGAGTCCGTCTCCGAACTGGCCCAGACGCTCGCCCGCGAACTCGGCGAGGAGTACACCGACTCCTTCCGCTCGAAGGTCATCTACAACGTCGATCGGCTCGGCCCCGGCGGCAAGGGGTACATCGAGCAGGAGGAACACGGGAAGTCCTACCGGACGCGGCTCTCCCGCATCGGTGAGCTATGGGTCCGTTCACACGCCGACGAGTCGGATCTCTGAGTCCTGTCCCTTTTGAACGCTTCACGGCCTCGATCGGTCGATACCAATAAACGCTCGACACACCCTCGCGATCAGGGGACCCGCTCTTCGTGGAATACCATCGTTCGCCCCACCTCAGGGATCCGGAGATACACGCTCAGCTCGATCCGGTCTGCATCCTCGAGCGCGTCCGTTCCGGAGAACGAGGCCCACTCCATCTCGAGTTCGCCGTCGACGAGATAGGCGACGACGCCGGAACTGTCGTCGAACTCCCTCCGTGGAGTGTATCTGGCGTGGTATCTATCGTCACCGAACGTCGCCGTGAGGTAGAACTCCGAATACTCGAACTCGAGCGTGCCGGGCAACGGCGGTCCGGAGATCAGTCTGTACGTCCGTCCGAGACTCGTTTCCGTGAACCCGAACGAGCGGACATCGTCCGAATCGGCCGTCTCGGCCCACTCCGGTGTCGTCTGGTCCTCGAGACCGTCGTACTCGAACTGGACGCGGCCGTCCGCGCCGATCTCAACCCGTTCGTGTCCCTCGTGGGTAACCCGGCTCGCTTCCGCGGTGAACTCGTATTCGACCGTCCGAACGGCACCGCTCTCGGCGAGGAGAAACGAGACGCGCCCCGTCGATACCGACTCCGGACGATACTCGATACGGGCGCTCCGTCGCTGTCGGAGTTCGAACCGATCCGAATCCTCCAGTTCACCCGTGTAACGCGCGTACGGCTGTTCTCCCTCGGTGACGATTCCGTCGAAATCGAAGGACGCGCTCTCGATGAGCGCCGGCGCGGTGGTCTCAGCCGGCGGATACCCGAACCTCCCGTTCGATCCGTTCGCCCCATCGACCGTTTCCGATCGCCACCGGCCTCCCCTGCCCGTCTCGTCGTCGGTCGACCGGGCGACCGTACGATCGGGGGTTACCCACCGGTCGAACGCCGCGTCGTCTCTCGTCAGTTTCTCGTGAACCGTCCGCCCGTCGACATCGTACGTGGCGTTGAGCCTGTCCCTCGGCGCGTCGGAGTATTCGAACTCCTGTTGTTGTTCGATCCGGTACCGTCCCGCCTCCTCGATGAACTGACTGAAACCGCTCAGAACCGTCGACTTTACCAGTCCGCTCTCGTCGGCACCGGGTGGAAAACTGAATGGTTCGGACTCTTCCGGTTCTTCGCTTTCCTCCTCCTCCCCATCACCTCCCTCATCGCCGTTTCCGCCGTCGTCACCGCCTCCATCGCTTTCACTTTCGATCGGTGGTTGCTCGTCGTCGCCGAAACAGCCAGTCAGGGTGGCGATACCGGCAGCTCCGGCGAACGTAATGAATCGGCGTCGTTTGGTGGTCTCCTCCATACAAAGCTCTTCTATGAGATTCGTGATCGACCGATACAAATAGATTCTCACTGTATCGAGGCGTGAACTGACGTACCTCCGCGAAATTCGATGGGCTGTCCGCCGAGTCTCGAAACCGGTCTGCATTCAGCCGATAACGACGACCGAACAGGCCGATACCGACGTGTACTCCCCCGCTACTCGCTCGCTTCTTGAGAACCGGGGGACGGCGTCCACAACCTATTAAAAGTAATCACAGCTTGCGGTGTCGCGAGAAAAATACAGAGTCGACGTATCTATCGACAGGATCTCTTTGTGATCCGGGACGGCCTTGCACTCTGTGGTTTTGAGGGAGTCGCCCCCGGTTCTCTTGACGGAGGGTAGTATCGGATTAAAGCTCGAGAAATAGGCGCCTGTAGTGCTCTACAGTCTCATTTACAAATCCGCTATCGGGTCTGCTCTTTACTATCGCCCAGACGCCGGAATCATGCTGAAAACAGCGTGTGAGTTCCGGTGGGGCGGTGTCAAAAACATGAAACGACGCCAAATTCTGATCGGAACTGGAGGAATCGCCGCAGCAGGCATCGGTGCCGCCGCATTTGCAACAACTACGGCAGCCGCTGAAATAGAAACAGGGCTCTTCGGGATCGAAGAAACGTACGATATCGACTCCCAGTCCGGTCGTCTCAGTAGTCTCACAGTCGGGAATATCGGCGCTATTACCAAGTGGTATAATTTCGACCGTCCGGTCGAGTCCGTTGACTGGACGCTCGAAGTTTCCCTCGATGGCGACGATGCGAAAGAAATCGGCACGGCGACGGTCGATGAACTCGAGCCGGCTTACTCGAACGAATCCGGCGTCACGGCGAAGATGGACGACGTCGATCTCGTGGAGGTGTTCGGCCGAGATGCGTTCGAGGTCGAATCGAACGAGCTCTACGATGGTGAGGACGTCACGGAAAATTTCGACCTCGAATTCGTCCTGACCGTGGTCGTAACCGACGTACAGGGCGATTATATCGAGGAATCGGTTTCCGGAGCCACCGACCTCGGGATCACCAACCTCGGTGCTGACGTCTCGACCGGCGGCTCCGGCGAACTCAGTGACGAAGACGAGTCCGGTGACGAGTATGACAACGGGTAGTGGATCGCTCGGCCGATGAAACGGAGAAAACTGCTCTACAGTGCAGGGATAGCTGGTGGAGTCGTAGTCAGTGGTATAAACGCTGGGACGAAAACGGCACAGTCTTCGGTGGCCGATTTCGCTGTGAGCGATATCCATTTCGAGACCGACGACAGCGAACTCACGGAGCTGTGGGTGACGCAGCTTCACGCGGAGGCCTCGTGGACTGGATTCGACGCGCCCGCTGACTTCGTGGAAGCGTCTCTCGATGTCTCGTACGGAGGCGAGACCGTCGCGAAAGCCTCTACCGATCAGGTAGAACTGTCCGGTGACGAGTACGAAGGTGTCGTCGAGTGCCAACTGCCGAGTGTAAACCTCGTTTCGGTCTTCGAGTCCGAAACGTTCACAGTCGAAAAAGAGGACGCGGAGACGTTCGAATTTCTGTTCACGCTTCGGACGACAGTGGTGGATACGTCCGGCCACGCGTTCAGTTCGGATTCGAGTGACGAAGCGACTGCCGTCGTCATCCACTCCGAGGACGAGACCGTCGATGTTCTCGATAGCATCGTCATTACGACGGACGGCACTGAAGCAACGATATTCAACGAAAGCGGCGAAGACGTGTGTGTCACACTCAGGTGGTCACACCATGGCCACGACGACGTGGAGACGCACACGTTCGTGGAGAGTAACGACAAGGAAGTACAAGAGCCTCCGGGGCAAGCAAGCGGTGCGTCGTCGTACGAAATCGAAGCGGTCGGATACGAACAGGGTGGGTGCTAATCATGCCGACCCGCCGCAAAACGCTCGGTGGAGGTCTGGGAATTCTTGCGCTGTTAGGCGGTGTCGTACTCTTCGATAGCGAGGACGAGTCGAATATCGATCCTGACGATGATAACGCGGAGGGAGATCCAGAACTGGATTCGGAACCGAAACCGGAATCGGAGTCAGAACCGGGGTCGGAACCGGGATCGGGATCGGAGTCAGAACAGGAACCGGATCCGGATGAAGGGGACGTCCGATTCAATACGGTCGTGGAGTTTCCCGACGACGATCAGCGAGTGAGTGAGACGGTGACGTTCGACGTCACGGTCGAGAACGACGGAAACGCGTCCGGTGAGTACACCGTGAACATCGAACTCGATCGAACCGACCCCGATACCGATCATGGGAACACATGGACGCTCTCCGGGGAACTCGATCCCGATAGTATCGAGACGCACGTGGCCGAGTACCGTTACTGGGCGACAGGCACGTACGAACTTCGCGTCGACACAGAGACCGTCAGGGTGTTCGAGGTTCTCAACAGCGGGAACAGTCACTCCGGTGACACGAGCGACGGGCCGGAGGAGTCGGATGACGATCCAACGATCACTGTCGGTGGTCATGCGACCGTGAACGCGACAGAAGACTCCGCATCGTAGTGCGGTTTCGACTCACCGAGCCGCTCAATAAGAGATGATCTGATCTTGATTACACAGAGAACAGCCGACGGGAGTGTTTCGAAGACGATCGGCGATTTCTCGGAGTGAAATACATGCCGAGTAGAGCCACACGCGACGATCTACTCGCTTCTCAATCCAGTTTGATCTGACAGTATCGTCAAGCGATCAGAGGCCGGTTCGGAAACGGATCGTTTCTAGCGATTTCCGGAGCAATACTGCCGGACGAACACAGGTTAATAGAGTTATACAGCGGTGCATACTCTCATTACTAATCTGTTTGCGGCGTGACGTAACTGTATATGAGATCTCTAGAGCCCCACCGTACACCTGTTGTCTTCCCATCCAGCAAAGACGGACGACCGCTTACGAACAGGATAAAAACTAATTAAAGGAGAGGGTAACCGATGTTGATAAAAACCACGACGGGTAAAACGGTGTGGACGCTCGTTCTCTCGCTGATACTACTGCTCTCAGTAATAGCCGTGGTACCGTCCTTCGGGGCTGTAAACGCCGATGATCGGGACGCCGTATTCGAGTCATTCGACATCGGGTTCGACCCCGCAGATCCCAAAGAACCACGCGACGTCACGATCGGCTGGGAGCTGGGCGAAGGCGCGGAAAACGTCGAAGAGATACGCATCTCCGTCGACAACGAAAGCAGCGATTCAATAAACCTATTCAAACCGAACGGAACCGACGTTCCGAAC
>LKMJ01003304.1_pt1 | contig 14995 bp, 21 predicted proteins | sample 643391 | NCBI WGS metagenome assembly LKMJ01 (sample SAMN04112250, study PRJNA286221) | soda lake metagenome | biome: soda lake; feature: Kulunda Steppe; material: water; isolation source: sample PL-Br10 brine of Picturesque Lake | place: Russia: Kulunda steppe | collected 2010-07
AAGAGGGACGAGTGGAGGTGGAGGTGGAGGTAGAAGAGAGGGAGGATTCAGAGGTGGAGGTGGGGTTGGAGATGGATGAGAAGGAGAGCCAAGAGGTGGACATGGGGCGGGGGTCGGCAGAGTGGGAAGGGGTGCTGAATGTATGGAGGGTCCTAGGGGTGGCAAGCGGTGAGGTGTGTGAGAGAGGGGGACATTTTGCGGCGTGCTGTGCGTAGCACATGCTAAGGGGAGGGCTAACACGCACACTAGAACAGGTGCGTGGGGCAGCGCCGGCAGAGCCTGCGCCTGCCAAACGTTCCTCTTGCATGCATGCAGATGCATACACACATGCACTTTTGCATATTTGCACGCACACACACACGTACACACACGCACGCACACACACACACACACACACACGCACGCACACACACACACATACACACACACATACACACACAAATGAGCGCACATGCACGCACATGCGTACAGCACCGGGAACCACGCCTCGTTTGCCTGCAGCTGCCGCGACGCGTTCTTCTCGCTCATGAAAGAAGCCAGCGCGCTCATGCGCTCCCTGCCGCCTGCGGCTATGGACGCGCTCTCTCAGGTGATCACACTAACGGCGGAGAGGCAGCAGAAGGCGCAGCACTGAGGGCAAAGGCGCGGCAAGGGTGCACGCGCACGCACGCGCACATAGGCCCAGATGCATACTGTCACACGCCTACTCACACGCAACATCGCACGCATGAACACACTTTTGTTAACGTGGCTGTGTGGTTGCACACACAACACACACCCGTGCACACACACACACACACACACACACACACACACAGCTGCAAACACAAACAACTGCAAACACACACAAAAGCACCCTCACACACTCGCACTTTCAGGTGCGCAAGCACGCGTGCTTGCACACTGGCTCCCACCCCGCCCTGCCCATAAGCCGCCCTGCCACACGCTGCCCACTCTGGCTGCCGCAGGAGCTGCGTGTGCGGCCCAACAGCGTGTGCGGCTCCAGCACGCCGTACGCGCCACAGCTGGAGGCGCTGCTGGCGCTGCGCGCGCGTGCACAAGATCTCATGGCGTCCCTGCATGCATCCAACACCCCATTCCTGGCAGAGCTGTTCACCAAGTGCGCGCTGCAGGTGCGGCACTGGCGGCAGGGGGGGTAGGGGCTGCAGCTCAGGGAGATGGGAGCTCACGTCGAAGGGGCAAAGCGTAGTGGGAGGGAATGAACTGCGTAGTGGGAGGGAATGAACTGCGTAGTGGGAGGGAATGAACTGCGTAGTGGGAGGGAATGAACTGCGTAGTGGGGCGTGTGTGAAGCAGCTAGGGAGCAAGCAGGACGCGCCCAACTTGGGGGAATTGTAGAGGTCCGGGGCGCCATGACACCCACGCAAGCACACGTACGGCCAGCAGCACATTTTGAAAACCAAAAGCACGAGTAGGCGCGCTCCTGCGTGTATGCTCACCCACACGCGCATACACACATGCACACACGCGCGCGCATGCTCTCCCTAACGCACACCCTCACGCACACATGCGCACACACGCACACGCGCACACGCGCATGCGCCTGTGCCCGCAGGCGGCCACCACCGGCGAGGCGGTCATGGAGGAGGCCCTGGCCAGCCTGGCGCAGCGCGACCCCTCGCGCTTCCAGCGCCTTAACCAGCGCATGCAGGTGCGTCTGCGCTGGCGTGGGTGTGCGCGTGGAGGTGCGGTGGGCCCGCGCGTGCAGGCACACCTGCGCAGATAGAGGTCTGTGCATAGATCATCTCATGCGGGCGCAGGTGGGTGTGCGCTGGCGAGGGTGTGCACGTGGTGGTGGGTGTGCGCTGGGGTGGGTGCGTGCAGCAGTGAATCCGCGCCAGGGCAGATAAAAGGTGGGTGTGCGCTTGTAGGCAGGCCTGCGCAGAGGTCTGCCCACAAGTGCGCACGAGGCAGGAGGGAGTGCGCTGGGACGGGTGAGCGCGGCACTGGGTCTGCTTTATGCGCAGGTGGGTGTGCGAAGCAGTGAGGCGGGTGTGGAAGGCAGGCCCGCGCACAGGTCTGCTGGTAAAGTGCCCATCTGGCATCATCTGTGTCCGCAGCTTTCACGCCCCCCGCACGCTTCCTGTGACCCACGCAGCCCTCTGGTGCTAGAATCGCTGGGAGGCTCCAGTGTGGCTTTGGGTGCACAGCATGCACGGCAACAGGGGTGAACAGCGCCCCGTGCAGCACGTACACAAGCATACACGCACACACAGGCAAGCACATACACACACGCAGGCATGTACACACACAAGCAAGCGCACACGCACACGCACACACACACGTACGCATGCAAACGCGCACAGATACCCACAAGCGGATGCATGCGCTCGCATGCACTCGCATACACACACACCCAGACATGCCACTGCCGCCGCCTGGTCTGTTCCAGGCCCATGACGCTACCGCCCCCAACCCTCCCCGCAAGGGCGGCAGCAAAGCCCAGCCACCTCAAGGCCACCCCGCAGGCCTTGCTGGCCATGCCGCCAGCCGCCAGGCTGGCAGCTTGAACAACAGCGGCAGTGGCGGCGGCGGCAGCGGTGGCCTTGCTGCCGGTGGCAGCGGAGGGGAAAGGGCGCTGCCGCTGCATGGCGGGGGCGGGAAGGACAGCACGCTGGTGCTGGCAGACCGGGTGGCTGGTTGCCTGCAGCTGCTTCAGGTGCGTGGGCTATCTGGGCGGGGGCGTCCATCCTCAAAGGTGGGGCCGTGATGGTAATGATGGTGATTGTGGTGATGATGAGGGTTGTGGTGATAATGGTGATGATGGAGATGATGCAGGTGTTGGTGGTTGTGGTGATGATGTTTGTTAATAATGGTGTTGCTGGTGGTTGTGGTGATGATGTTTGTTAATAATGGTGTTGCTGGTGGTTGTGGTGATGATATTGATGATGGTGATGTTGGTGGTTGTGGTGATGATGGCGGTTGTGGTGATGTTGGTGGTTGTGGTGATGATGGCGGTTGTGGTGATGTTGGTGGTTGTGGTAATGCTGGTGGTTGTGGTGATGATGGCGGTTGTGGTGATGTTGGTGGTTGTGTAGACGTCGGTGGTTGTGGTGACAATGGCGATGATGGTGATGTTGTAATTGTGGTGACGATGGCGATGATGGTGATGTTGGTGGTTGTCGTGATGATGGTGGTTGTGGTGATGTTGGTGGGTCCGGTCTCTTACTGCTGCCACTGAAGCTGCACGTGCTCACGGCCTCCTATGCCACTGCCGATGCCTCCTGCGCCGCTGCAGGTGTTCCAATTGGTGCAGCACACGCGGATGCACACACACGTACAGGCGCGCGCATGCGATCACGCACACACCACACGCATGCGCGCACACACATAACATACACACTCAACACAAACAGTGGCACACAGAGGCACACACATGCGCGCGCTCACAAGTGTGCTCATGCCACTACCCGTGCCCCTACAGGAGTTCCCGCTGGTGCAGCAGGGCTACGCGCTCTTCCTGGAGGCCTGCAACAGCCACGCCTTCAACCAGGCCTTGGCGCGCTGCATGGCTGCCAAGCTGCAGGTGCGCAATGCAGGCTTCGGTTGGTGGCTGGTGCTTGAGAGCATGCGGACTTTGCAGGCGCCTGTGCTCTCCGCGCATCGCAGGCGTTGCCCACTACCTGGAAGAGTACCATTGTTTTTGCCTCTGTGCATTTAGGCAACCGTGCCTCTGTGTGCATGTCGGGCTTAGTGCGTCTGCATGGTATGTGTGTGAGTGCGTATGCGCGCGCCTCTTTGCAACTTCTGGGCCTGCTCAGCTCTCTGCTGAGCTGGGCCTGCTCATCTCGCTGCCAGGCCTGCTCAGCTCACCGCCGGACCTGCTCGGCCTGGTTGCTGCAGGGCTTGCTCAGCTCGCTGCCGGGCTGGGACGGCGCCCAGCGCAGCAGCACCGCTACGGCCGCGCCCAGCGCAGGCGCAGGCAGCCGCAGGGACGGCCCCGCTGCTTGCAGTGATGGCAGCGGCTCCGGCCCAGGCAACGACTGCCCTGCTGCTCGCACTGAGGCCAGCGCCGCCGGCGCAGGTGAGAACGGCCCCGCTCCAGCTGCTCGTGCCCGTGCGTGTGTGTCGTCCCCGAGGCTGGCAGGCGCGCCCGCGCTCGCCTTCCTGTGTCTGCACCTACCTCTGTCTAAAGGCAGTGCGTGCATGCAGCTACGGTGCGATGGTGGCTCCTGGGGCTGCTGGGGCTGCTGGGGCCAACAGGCAGGCAGGCAGGCTGCAGCGAGGGCCTCCTAGGCGGGCACCAGCTGCGCGGGCCTTGTGCGCTCTGGTATATGGCATGTGAGTAGGGTTACGTTGGGTAATGAGGGTTCAGCCTGCCACTGTTAAGGCTCTAAATAGCTTATTTAGATCCTATTTGGGCCTCTTCAGAGCCTCTCTACCATGTTGATAGACCCTCTTTACCCAACCCTACATATGAGGCCTTGTCGTCAATGGGCTTATCATGGCTGCTGGCTCCTTCTGGGTGTCCGGCGTATGTGTGCGGCTGAGTGCCTGCTGGCCCAACCTTTGCGGTGAGAGCAGGGGACCTGGTTGGTGAGGAAGGGTATGCGCGGCATTAGTGCATTCGTGCATGCGTCCCCGACAGGTGTGCGACTGGCCCCTGTCAGTGGACGTGGATGAAGGTGCGGGTGCGGGTTCCGTCACCTGGCCAGTGCTGGGTGTGTATTGGGTGTGGTGCATTTTCGACCCCTGCCCTGTGCCCGTGCGTGTCTTGAGAAGCGAGGCCGGCCCCAAAAGATAAATAGCAACGATGTACCATGTGTACAACGAGAGCGCGGCTCACATTTGTCGTGGCACAGAGGGCAGAAGGTACAGTGGCAGTGGCATGCAATGTGGAGGTGGAGCGCGCAGTGGAAGGGAGGCACACGGTGCGCAAGAGAGGGGTGTGAGGGGTGATGTTCGCCGTGGCACATGGACGAAGTGCAGCAGGCACGGTGCGGGTGGAGCCCACCGTGGAAGTGAGACGCGTGGTGCGAAAGAGAGACGCGAGCCTCACGCGCGCACACTTTTTTGCGGCACAGATGCAGGAGGCGCAGACCCCGGGCTCCCCTCCGGCTTGACGCCTAGTGCCCTGGGCGAGCGCGTGCAGGCCATGTGCACGCTGTCCTCCTACCTCAGCTTCATGCTCTTCGCCACGCAGCAGGTGCGGGCATGCTGCCTGCCCTTTGCCACACATCGGGCGCGCGCATGCTGTCTGCATTCTGCTCAGGAGACTCTGCAGGAATCACACATGTATGGGCGTATGCACGCACACGATTGCATGCACACACGTGAATACATTTGCACAGCTTTGTGTTTGCACACACGCACGCCCGCACGCGCGCTCTCACATGCGCGTGTGCGCACCCACGTGCACCTGCATGTGCATGAGCAAGTTCATGTCACACAAAAACACACACAAGCGTGCATGCGTTTGCACACGCGCACACACTTACACACACTTGCGCACACGCGGGCTTGCTGCACGCCCTTTCCTCATAAAACAGGGCGCTGCGCAGCTGAGCGCGGTGGGCGAAGGCGCGGGCCTGCTGCCGCCCTGCTGGGCAGATGGTGGCGGCCCCTGCGCCAGCCACGGCCTCCCCCCATCGTCCAGCCAGCTGCGCCACGCGCAGCCAAGGGGCGGGGGGGATACAGCAGCAGCAGCAGCAGCGGCGGCGGCGGCGGCAGGGGCAGGGGCAGCACCAGGGCAGGCAGGGGCAGCTGGGGTGGCCTGGGAGGCGCCGCTGCTGCTGCCGGTGTGTGCGTGGCCGGGCCTGCCTGTGGACCTGGTGCGGCTGCTGCAGGCGGCGGATGCGCGCGCCATGCTGCCGGCGGTGCTGCCATGCGTGGTGGAGGTGCTGGCGTTTGTGCACCTGGACCCGCATGTGCTGCGCGCTGGTGAGTGCGTATGAATGTGTGCGCATGTGCTTTACGTGTGTGAGCAAGCATGTGTGCGCGTATGCTTTGTGTGTGTGGGTATGTATGTGAGTGTGCTTGTGTGTGTATGTGTGTGCGCTTAGCCTCCTGCATGCAACTGTGTCCTGGACACAAGACACTTCTGATGCGCACGCTTTGTGCTGCGGCATCACACGTCTCTCCCTTTGTGCCTCTCAAACGTGCGCATGCCGCATGCGCGTGCTGTGTACGTGCAGGACACTTCAACCTCCTGCTGCAGCACCTGTGCGCCCTGCATGCCTGCCCCAGCCTGCAGCCGCGCCACCCCGGGTTCGGCCCGGCCGCAATGTGTGTGCGCGCGCTGCTGGACGACCTGCTGGCGCGCCTGGCATGCGCAGTGGGGGTGCTGCCGGAGGAGCTGCGCGCAGGGGTGCTGCGTGCGCAGGCTGGCGCGCAGGGCGTGCAGCAGTGCCCGCTGCGCGCTGAGCATCAGCTGATGCACGCAGACGCAGAGGTGCAAGCAGCGGGGGCGCCGCAGGCTGCGGGTACGGCGAGCGTGCCAGAGGCGGCGGCGAAGGCCGCGTCCCCGAGAGCGCCTGAGCTTGAGGAGCAGCTTGCGGACAGGGGAGAGGCTTGCGCCTGCCCTGCTGCCCCCCCAACCCCACCCATAGGTATGCACAGCTGCAGTGGTGGCGTGCTCGCCATGGGCGGCACGCGCGGGCACGGCGCACGCGGCGCAGGCCGGGTGGGCGGGCGGGCGTGTGCATGCCATGGGTGCGCGCAGGGGTGTTTTAAGCGGTGAAGCGGTGTGCCTGGCCGGCTTCCGCGCTGGCATGCTGGCGCTGGTCTTGCACACCCCTGGAATCTGGACCCACCAAGGCAGCCCAAAAGCGCCCTCTGCTCGGCCCCTCTGCTCCCACGCCCAAAAGCGCTCCTCTGCTCCCAGGCCCAAAAGCCCTCTGCTCCCAGGCCCAACAGCGCTCCTCTGCTCCTCAGCAGGCAGCCTGCACATGCCAGGCTGCGCTATGCTGCCATCCATTGGCGCACTTGCGTGCTCGCACTGGCATCACACTACTTCTTGCGGCGCACACGCGCGCACGCCCACGTGTCCACACACGCATGCACGTATGCAAATACACATACATGCACACACACACACACACATACACATGCACGGGCATACATGCACACATGCAAATACACACACGCACACGCAAATGCACATATGCACATGCACACCGCCAATGCATGCCAGGCACCCCCCCGCTGCGCACCACGCTGCAGGCCCTGCGCGCGCTGCCTGGGGGCTGCACCGCTGGGACGGCCTCATCAACAGCCACCTGCTGGAGATGTGTTGCCCCGGCCTGGACGGCTGCTGCCGTGCGCTGCAGCGGGCGCTCGCGGCCCACCAGCAGCAGCAGCAGCACAGGGCAGCGCTGGCCGCCGCAGTGGTGGCAGGCAGCCCGGGCCGGCGCGGCTTTGCAGGGCAGCATGACGAGCAGATCAGGTGCAGCACGCCAGGCAAGCAGCAGCAGCAGCAGCAGGAGGGGACCGCGGGGCTGGGCGAGGGGCTGGCCACACCGCCTCGGCCTGGGGCAAGCGTGGTGCCGCGCAAGATCTCCCTGCCGGTGCTGCGCAGCAGGTCTGCGGGAGCTGTTGCTGTGTCGGCTGTCGCACATGAACGCGTGTGCCGGATGCTTTTTGTGTGCACGTGGGCCTCGACCGTCTTTTGCGCACATATGCCCATGTATGGCAATAAAGTTTGTGCGTTTGCGCGCGTCGCTCGTCCTGTTTGCACAAGGGTGTGCATGTTCTGGTCTCGCGCGCCAGCGTGTGCTCGTGAATTCAAGGCTGCGCTGCGTGCACAGCCAGCGCTCGCCTTGGTCTGTGTGCACGCTGCATGGGAGAGTGCGCTGCATGAGGGAGCGTATGTGGGAGTGTTTGTGTGAGCTTGCTGCGAGAGAATGTGCTGCACAAAAGCGTTGCGTGAGTGCATGCTGCATGAGGGTGCGTTGCATGAGAGGGTGAGCTGCGTTGGGCTGGGCCCTTGTGCGCCCACCGCATGAGAGTGGCGCGTGGGGCTCATAGGCACCTCCTCTGTTGCTGGGTCCTGCCCTCTCACACTAGCCTCACGTCAGCTCACTCCTCCTGGTGTGCCACAAGCTGCCTGAGTGTCATGTCGCTGCACGTGCCCTCAGTGTAATTGGTTTTGGTACCATCATAATCATCATCACCACCATCACTGCATCATCACCACCATCACTGCATCATCACCACCACCATCATCATCATCACCACCGTGACCATCATCACCACATCAGTATTACTCACAGCATCAGTATAACTCCGCAGCAAGGTACACGCGGCACAATGTGCTTGGAGTGCCGCGGCACCTGCGTCACTGGCAAGGCTGGCGTGATCACGCGCGCGGCTGGCTTCTGCGCATGCATGCAGGGCGCGCAACACAGCCGCGCTGCTGCCTCCAGGGCTGGCGTCGCTGCTGGGCGCGGCAGGACGGGCGCAGGATGGCGTGCAGCTGCAGCTGCAGCAGGCGCTGGTGGCGCAGTACAGCACGGACGAGCACGCGGTGAAGCTGCGGGAGGTATGTGTGCATGGGCGTGTGCATGTATGCGTGAGTGTGTGAGTGCATGCATGCCCAGGCTGTTGGGGGTGTGTGTGTGTGTCTCTGCGGGCGCATGCTTATGTGTGTGAGCGTGTGCGTGCGCGCGCGTGTGGTTGCGTGCGCATATGCTCCTGGACTGTGTGGGGCGGGGTGCGCCCGGCGCATGCACGCGTGTGCATCCGTCCACGCTTGAGCCAAGCGCTGCTCGTCCAGAGCAAGGGTGCAGCCCTTTTCCCTCTGCCAACCGACAGATGGGCCGCCCGCACACTACCCCGCACGCACCCAACAGTCCACACTCTCCTCCTCCCCCTCCCAGCCCAACTCAGCCACAAATGTGCGTGCGCGTGTGCGCGGCCTGTGCCTGCCTGTGCGCCTGAAGGTGGTCGGCTTTGTGGTGGGGGTGCTGTCCAGCAATGCGTTCTCGGTGGCCCTCTCTGCCGGCATGCCGGCCAGCCTGGCCAGCCTGGCCGAGCAGCTGGCGCAGCTGGCGGCAAGCCTGCAGCACAAGGTGCCGCGCCAACAAAGCAGCCGAGGGGAGCCCACGCTCATCAAGAGCAGCAGCGCCAGCAGGGGCAGCAGCAGCGCAAGCAAGGGGCAGGTGGGTAGGGCAGCGGAAAGCGGGCATATTGGGGCCGAATTCGGGACTGATTAAGCTTCAGGGAGTTGGGGTGCTGCACCCAAGGGCCTGCCCTTCCTCGCCGCATTGTGCAGCGCAGCAATATGTGCTTGCCCTGGGACAGGTGCGGAATATGCCGCCCAGTGTACAGCGCCTGTGCAGCCGGTCACGATGGGTGTGCTGCCCGCACCACCACCTCCCTTGTCTTCGAGACCTGCTCCCCTGTCCGCATCACCTTTCCTGTCAGCACCACCTCCTTCCGTGTCTGCACCACCTGCACGCCTGCCTGTGCCACCTGCGCTCAAACCTGCACCACCCCACTTCCAGGCCGCACCTCGTTCACATAGGCTAGGCCCCTGCCCGAACCACCTGCGTGCCTGTCCCCACCATCGCCTTGGTCACACCAGCACAGCTGCGTGCGCGGCACTTGTGCATGCGGCGGCTGCGTGCTTGTTCACACCTGGCACGCCCACGCATGCGCTTGTTTGCATGGGCGCGTGTACGCAGGCGGCTGTGCCTGTGCTGCTGTTCACGCCAGCTGAGCTGGACTCGGTGCGTGACATGCTCGCGGAGGCAGCTGAGCCGGTGTTGGCGGCGGCGACGCATCGCCAGCTGGCGGCAGCAGAGCAGGCGTGCAGGTGAGGAGGGCAAGGGGATGGGGACGGGGGACCAGGGGGCGGAGGCTTGGGGAGGATGGCGGTTGCGCTTGATGCGGCTGAGCACGGGGGATGGTGGTGGCGCTTGATGCGGCTGAGCACGCAGCGGGGAGGGCAGGCTTGATGCGGCTGAGCACGCAGCGGGGGGAGATGGACGGGGATGGTGAAGGCTTGCCGCAAAGGACAGGCTTGTGGGAGGGGCGGCGGAGTGGAAGGGCAGGGGGTTGCGTGGGGCACTGAGAGCGGCTTGTGAAGGAGGGGGCAGTGTTTGAAGCATCTCGGGGCCTTTTGCTGAGGGGGGGCAGTGTGCTGTGAGTGTCCAGTGATGCAAAGGGACATTTGTCCGACGCAGAGTCGTACAGAGAGGGCCAAGCGCAGCCCTCGTGTGAAGCCGTTGGGGCAGCACACGGAGGACGAGCACAGCCGATCAAAACCCTCACAGACGTCCTGACCGCCGCTTTTGGCCACTTCCCCTGCCGGATGCCATCCCTAAAAGGCTGATGTGCCAGCAGCAGCTGTTGGGGCCATGCCCTCTCCCCCTACCCCTTTTGCCGGACTTGGCAGCCGCATACAGAGGACGAAAAGGGATGTCAGGCTGTGGGGGAAGTGCGCGCTGCGTCAAGCTTTTGGGGAAGTGTGCGCTACGTCAGGCTGTGGGGGGAAGTGCGCACTGCGTCAGGCTGTGGGGGGAGGTGCACGCTACCGACGGCACAGCCTTTCCTGGCACTACCACGATCCGGCTCTCACTGGGGGCGCCGCCGCCCGTGCTGCTGCGCTGCAGGGAGCACATCCGCGACGCGGCAGCGGCCGCCCTCCGCGGACTACTGCCTCCTAGCCTGCCCCCCGCCGCGCGCGCCGCCGCCACCGACGTCGCTGCGCACGTGGCACTCGTGAATTGCGCGCAGCGTCTGGTGGCTCAGGTGGGCTCCACAGTGCGTGGATTCATTCGGAGACTGCACGTCAGCACAGGACCATGCTGCATGGTGTGCGCATGGTACTGAGCTGGGCAGGGCGTGACCATGGGCATGGAGCGCGCACAGGGGCTGATGGTGGTAGCAGAGCATCCGTGGTGGGGCATGCGATCGCGCGCACGTACTCAGCAGCTTCTTAGGTATGGACCTGATCCATCCGGTAAGTGTGTGGGCTTGCAGCTGCGCCAGCATGGGGCCTTTGGGACAGGAGGACGACTTGGACTTGTGGTCCTTATCCAGAGGGGGAAAAGGCAGCCCGCCGCGTGCAGCAGTGCGTGCAAGCAGACCAGTTGCCGCCTGCCCTGCCCGGCCAGGGCCCACCCCATCCGCAACGCGCACACAAGAGCATGCGCGCCTGGCTGCGCCTGCTGCCGGCGTGCCCGCCCCTTCCTGCATGGCTGCGTGCTTGCCGGACCCAGCGCCCATGCGCAGACCCATGCATGTGGTGCCACGGGCGCATGCATATGTGGTGCCACGGGCCCATGTGGTGCCCCAGACGCGCAGTCGTGTGTTTGCGCAGCACAGTGGCGGCTACGCGTGCTCCGTTGTGTGTGCTCTGTCGCGTGCGCTCTGTTGCGTGACCGTTGCGTGTGCTCTGGTGCGTGACCGTTGCGTGTGCTCTGTTGTGTGACCGTTGCGTGTGCTCTGTTGTGTGACCGTTGCGTGTGCTCTGTTGCGTGTGCTCCGTTGCGTGACCGTTGCATGTGCTCTGTTGTGTGTCCGTTGCGTGTGCTCTGGTGCGTGTGCTCTGGTGCGTGACCGTTGCATGTGCTCCATTGCGTGACCGTTGCGTGTGCTCTCTTGTGTGACCGTTGCGTGACCAATCACATGAGAACGCCCCCCAGCCTCGTGGCAGGCAGAGCCTCCCTTGCCGTGAAGTGAGGGTGTGTGTTTGTGTGCGTGTTTGTTTGCGTAGGTGTGTATATTTGTGTGTGTGCAAGTCCACAAAAGTTCCGGGCTGACACGCTGTGTGTTTATTTATGCACATGCACGCGCATGCGTGTCGGCAGGTGCCCGAGCTCATCCGTGGCCAGGCCGTGCAGCAGATGGACGCGCTGGCGAGGAGCATGCTGAAACAGGTTGGCCCGCAGGAGCCTGCTGCCACGCAGGAGGCACCGGCCCCGCGCGCGCATGACGCGCAGGCGCCGCCGCCCCTGCACGTGCACTGCGTGGAGCAGCAGCCACCGCAGTCACAAGCAGGGCAGCAGCAGCACCAGCACCAGCAGCAGGGAGGGCAGCAGCCGTGCCCGCACCCACAGCAGGAGCAACAGCGGCCGCTGGGGCAGCAGGAAACGCAGCAGCCGGGGCAGCCGGGGCAGGGGACGCAGCCCCCGGCACAACAGCTGCCCCCACAACCGCAGCAGCCACAAGCTGGACTGGGGGGGGGAGGGGCTGCTCTGGGCTGCAGGCCTGGGCTGCACCAGGACCCACAGGCACTCCTCACACGCGCCGGCACGGGCTCCAGCGCGCCACACACCCACTTCGTGCTGTATCCGCCCCCGCCCCCTCCCAGCCCTCCCCCGCACCAGGCGGCCCCTGCCCCAGCGGGTGAAGCTGGTGTGCAAGCCGCGGTCGCCTGCAGCGCGCAGTTTTGGGAGGCGCATGGCGCCGGCTTGCCGCACACCAGCTCGCATGCTGGACGCCCGCGGCATGCGTCCGGTGCTGCCGGCGTGCCTGAGGAGCCTCAGGGACCCCCCCCGCCTAGCGACCCCTGCTGCGGGTGTGCATCCAGGGGCCCGCAGCAAGATGCAGCCACCCCTGGTGGCCCAGGCAGCCCTGGCCGCTTTCCCTCATGGGCGCCGGCAGGAGCGGCAGCCGCGTGCGCAGAGCCCCACGCAGCTGGCGCCGCTGCATCAGGCCGCAGGTGCAATGGCGCACTGCAGGAAGCGGCCGCGTTACTTGTGCGGGCTGTGTGCGCGTCTGTGGCCGGCACGGCGGCAGGCACGGGGGCGGCGCAGGGTTGCGAGCAGGGCGCAGGGGGGTTGGCGCACGACAGTGAGGCCGGTGTGCTGGGCAAGCAAGCGGTGTCGCCCCAGCAGCATTACAACCCAACCCCTTTGCTGCCGCCAGGCGCCCTGCTCTATGACCATCTGGCGGCTTGGCTGCCTGGCGTCGCCATGCCACAAGGGGAGGCGCTGGTGCCGTCAGGGACTGGCGCTGCTCCGCCCACGGCATGTGGCCTGCCCCAGCAGGATCTGCAGCTGCTGCGGCAGTGGGGCGTGCACGCAGCGCTGGGGTGCGTGGCGGGGGGGCTGCTGCATGCGCGCCTGGTGCGGGGCGAGCTGCAGGCCGCAGCCCTGGAGTGCTGCCTGTGCGCGGCCTTGCAACGTGCCGGTGACGCAGCAGCGGCCGCACCCTGCAGCGGTAGTAGCAGCTCTGGCTCTGGTCGTGGCAGTGCACAGCCCCCAGGCATGCACAGCTCCAGCCTGGCTGCGTGCACAGCCCCCTGCGCGCGCACCCAGCAGCACGCCTGCAGCCAGCAGCCGGCACTGCATGACGTCGAGGCCCTTGTAACGCCCAGGCACCTTGCCCCCCCCGGCTCGTGTCCGGCAGCGCCCCCCGGCCTCCTGGACCCCACGCCCTGCACCGCGGCCCCAACTCTTGAACGTGACACCACACCCCCCGCATGCCCTCCCGTTCCCCTTGCAGACCCACGCCTCCCGCAGCAGCCGCAGACGCAGTCTCCCCTGCTCCCCTGCTCCGCCCGCGCGGCCGGCGGCGGGTCCTTGCATGCCCACGCGCAGCGCACCCTGTTCTGGCTGTGCCTGGCGCTGTTTGAGCAGCATGCCGGGCACTGCAGGCGCACGCGCGTGTGGGAGCCGAGCGGTGCTGCGGCTGCCGCGTCGCCAGGGCGGGGCTGGAGCACCTCTGGCGCCGGCCCAAGGAGAGATGCAGGCGGAGAGGGGAATGCAAGCTTGGGCTGCACCGCAGGCTCCGCAGACTGCGCAGCATCTGGGGCGGGCGTCGATGGACGGATGGGCGAGGCAGCTGCTGCACGCTGTGCACGGGATGGTGGTGAGGAGGCAGTGACCACGTTCATGCCGCTGCTGGCCCAGCTCATGCATTGTGCGCGCACGCACCCAGACCTCCAGCTGCTACACTGCCTGCGCACAGCCGTGCAGCGGGCAACGTTTTCAAGCATAGGACTGGACTTTTGATGGAGTGGTGGCTAGGCCGTGGTGGCGGACAAGATACATGAGCTACACTGTACGGGGGGGCCTTGGTTGGGAGTGCGTGAGGATAGTTGGCCTCTGGTGCCTGTGGGCGGTGAGGCACGTACGTAGCAGATGCACGCAGGCGGCTGCGGCTGCATGGGCCATGCATCCTGACTGACTTCTTCTTTCTTGCATCCTTTGAGCTTGTGATAGGATCGTCTAGCAAAGCGCAATGATTGGAGTCAAACATTGGAATACCGTCAGTCCACTTGTCTTGAACTGGGCGCTGTAGCACAGGAGCTTGTGTCTTGCTCATGCTCTCATCCTGGAGAGCAGTGCAGAAAAGTGGCACTGTTGGACCCCCTGTGGCTTTTTGGCCTTTAAGGTAGTTGGGTACAGAACTCGCCCGCAGGTGGTGAAGGCAGGGACGGGAGCGCCATTGAACACTGAAAATGGGAATCTCTGGAGACGGTTAGATTTCTCCTTTCCACCACATTTCTCCTGGTCCCCGCCAATGCAAACATGTGTCCTTGTACTCTCTGACGCCTTGCGGCGAGCAATGACAAAAGGTAGATGATTATGGATCGATGCTATTACAAAGTCTCAGCTCTAGACAGCCTGAGGAAGGGAGGCTAACTGACAGGCATAAGTTCGCAAGTCTGACGTAGTAGGGCAAGCCCCTTTCAAAGGGGACTGGATTTTGTGTCACAGGCACAATTCTAGTCTCCGCGCGGCCAGACAATAGACATCATCATGAGATGCGTTATCGTGATAAACATGACAAATGTTGAACCAGATGTGCATACACCTGGGGAAGCCTGATGAGCAAATTCCCTCTATCCATGTTGTTATGTAAGGTACCCCCAGAGTCTGTGTCTCTCCACTGTTCAACAGGTGAAACAGCCACTTTAGAAAGGCTGGATTCTCGTTTCAAGGATTTTAAGCTTATCAAGGATAAGTTTACAAGTTTAAGTTTGACCTTCAGCCAGGTAGTTTGACTGATCAGGTTGCTGGTGAACACCAGCCATCATATAAACATCCATAAGCTTTGAAATAAAACGATAGGAATCATTAGT
>LKMJ01003305.1_pt1 | contig 14995 bp, 14 predicted proteins | sample 643391 | NCBI WGS metagenome assembly LKMJ01 (sample SAMN04112250, study PRJNA286221) | soda lake metagenome | biome: soda lake; feature: Kulunda Steppe; material: water; isolation source: sample PL-Br10 brine of Picturesque Lake | place: Russia: Kulunda steppe | collected 2010-07
GCGGGTGAGGTCGAGCCCGGCGGCCTCGCTGAGTGCCATCGCCTCGGCGGCGAAGCCCGAAGATGACGAGCCGAATCCGACGTTCGTCGGGAAGGAGTTCTCAGATTCGAACCGTACCCGGTGCTCGAGGTTCGCGAGGTCACGGACGTGGTCGACGACGTGGCGCACGCGCTCGCTGGCGCGGCCGTCGATTTCTTCGCCGTCGATGACGTATCGGTCCTCGTCCAGTGCAGGGTCGAACTCGACGGTCGTCGTCGTGTTGCTCGGGGCGGTACAGAGGCTGATAGAGTCGTGATACGGGAGGCGAAGCTCTTCGTCGCGCATCCCGTGATACTTGACGAGCCCCTGAATCGGGTGGGCTATCGCAGTTGCTTTCATACCCAGAGAGAGTCAGGGTCAGTACTTGGCAGTTTTGAAGCGCGAAGGCTGGTAAAAGGAGACGGATTCAGGCCACAATCAGCTCTGCCGCCACGTGAGCGAAGTCGACGACGACCCCAAATGCCGGGAGCAAGAGGAACGTCATCAGTGCAGCCAGTGCGATTGCTGTGTACAGTCCCACCGGATGGCTGTCGATTTCGAGGTCGTCGCTCGGATCCTCAACCCACATCGCTTTGACTACCCGCGTGTAGTAGAACAGCGAGACGACGCTGTTGAGCACGAGCGCGATGGCCAGCAGCGCGACCTCCGCTCTGACCGAGGCCACGAGGAGGTAGAGCTTCGAGAGGAAGCCGCCGCCGATGGGCAGGCCAGCCAGCGAGAACAGGAACAGCGTCATCGCACCACAGGCGAACGGTGCCTGCGTCGCGAGTCCGTTGAAGTCCTCGATGCGGCGGCCGATACCCCAGTGTTCGGCCAGTGCGATAAACAGGAACGCCCCGGTGTTCATGAACGCGTACACCATCAGGTGAGCCATTCCCGACCCGAGGACGAACGCGCTGTCGGCTTCGCCAGTGAGTGCTGCCACGGCGATGAGGACGTACCCAGCGTGCCCAACCGAGGAGTACGCGAGCATGCGCTTGACTTTCTCCTGGCTGAGCGCTGCGAAGTTGGCGACTGTCATCGTCACGATGGCGAGCACCTGAAACGCCACGACCCAGTCGACGGTTCCGCCGACGAGTTCGTAGGGGAACACCTCGATGAACACGCGGAACAGGATAACGAACCCAGCTGCTTTCGAGGCCGAAGAGAGGAAGGCAGAGACGGGTGCTGGCGCTCCCTCGTAGGCATCCGGTGCCCAGAAGTGGAACGGGACGGCGGCAATCTTGAACCCGAACCCGGCAAGAATCATCATCATTCCGAGTCCGAGGATGCCGCCGACGTCCTCCGAAATTGCCTCGGTGACGGCACCGAACTGGAGCGACCCGGTCGAGACGTAGACGAGCGAGATGCCGTAGAGGAGAATCGCCGACGAAAGCGCACCGATGAGGAAGTATTTCAGCCCGGCTTCGACGCTCCCGCGGTTGTGTTTCAGCGAAGCGACTAGCGCGTATGATGGAAGCGACGCCAACTCGATGCTGATGAACGCCGTGACGAAACTGTTCGACATCCCGATCATCACCATCCCGGTCGCTGCGAGAAACGTCAGCGAATAGATTTCGCCCTGGTAGGGGTGGTCGGTGAGGTAGTCGTAGCTCGCAATAACGACGAGAACGACGACGCTCGTCACGATAGTGGCGAAGAATAGCGACATGCCATCCACGACGAGGTTGTCGCTGAACAGGAGAATCGCACCGCCCGTGTCGGCCTGACCGGTTCCTGCCAGCAGATACCAGATGCTGAGACCGAGCGCGACCAGTCCGCCTGTAATCGAGATGCCCGCGAGCAACTCGCTCTGGTCCGATTCCGGTCGAATCATGTCGACGAGGAACAGCGCAAAGGCCGTCAGCACCAGCGCAATCGCCGGGGCGAGTGCAGCCCATTCAGGCAGTGTTCCGAGTGTAGTCATCGAAGCTCACCTCCAGTCATCGACAGCAGGAACTCTGGTATCATCGTCAGTGGCTCGTTCAGCGGGTTGACGGCGTTCTGGATTGCCTCGTAAATGATGTCCGGCTGGATACCCAGCAAGATAATCAGTCCGAGCAGTACGAACATCGGCGCGATGTCGTGGAACGGCGCGGGGCCGACCTCGTACTCCGTCTCGATGGCGAACTCGCCGAAGAGCGTCCGTTGCATCGCCCAGAGCAGGTAGCCCGCGACGATGACGATGCCGAACATCGCAATCGCGGTGAACAGCGGCGCACCGGTGATGACAGTGGACTCGAACGCGCCGATGAAGATGAGGACTTCGGCGGCGAACCCGCTCATCAGCGGTAGTCCCATGTACCCGAACGCGCCAGCGACGAAGATGCCGACTGCCCAGGGCATCCTGTCGGCCAGTCCGGACATGTCGCCGACCATCCGGGTGTGTGTTGTGTTGTAAATGACGCCGACAGCCATGAACATCAGCCCCGAGATGAGGCCGTGACTGACCATCTGGAACGTCGCCCCGCCCATCCCGTGGGGCGAGAAGGCGACGAGTCCAACGATGACGTAGCCCATCGACGAGATGGAGGAGTACGCGACGATACGTTTCAAATCGCGCTGGGCGAGCGCCAGCATCGCCCCATAGATGACGCTTATCACACCGATTGCTGCGATGAGTTCTGCGTTCGCTCGCGCCACGTCCGGCAACATCGTGAAGTTGAACCGGAGCAGCGCGTAGGTCCCCATCTTCAGCAGGACACCGGCCAGCATCACCGAGACGGGCGTGGGGGCCTGCACGTGTGCGTCCGGCAGCCAGGTGTGGAACGGAACGATCGGTACCTTCACGGCGAAACCGACGAACAGCAGGACGAACGCGAACAGTCTCAGCGTCTCGGGCTCCATTCCGGCAAAGCTCCCGAGGTCACCGGCGCGAAGGGCTTGGGCTATCTCGGGGAAGCTCAGCGTCGTGATAGCGTCGCCGAGTCCGAATATGAGCGCGAACAGCCCGGCGAACATAATCAGCGACGCCAGGTTGGTGTACAGCAGGAACTTGATAGCGGCGTACTTTCGTTTCGGTCCGCCCCAGATCGCAATCAGAAAGTACATCGGGATGAGCACGGCCTCCCAGAAGACGAACCACAGGAGGAAATCGAGCGTCGCGAACACACCGATGAGCGCCCCTTCCATGAGCAACATTAGCCCGTAGAACTGGGACTGCCGGGTGTCGATTGGCGTCCACGAGGAAATCAGCGCAAGCGTCGTCAGTACCGTTGCCAGTACCAGCAAGGGCAGGCTCACGCCGTCTACGCCGACGTGCCACTGGAGCGTCCACTCGAACGTATCGAACGTGAACGTGAACCACTCGAACGTGTTCTCGAAGGCGACGTCACCGTCGGCCAGCAGTGCGTTTCCGTCACCGGTGAACTCCAGCCACATCCAGAGGCTCCCGACCAGCGGCACCACGCTCAGGCCGGTTGCGAGTTTTCCGGCGTACCTGTCCGGTGCCATGAACACCAGCAGCGCACTGGCCAGCGTGAACGCCAGCAGCAGTTCGATGATCATCTAGAACCACCCCCCGTACAGTCCGAACACGAGCAAGAGCAGTACCAGCCCCAGCGCGAGCAAAGCCGCATAGTTCGTCACGATACCCGTCTGAATCCGCCGGAACCGTTGTCCGGCGTACTGACTCGTGGTTCCCGCACCGTCGACGATGCCGTCGATGACGCCCTGGTCGAACTTGTTCGACAATTGAGCGAGCGGTGCTATCAGACCCTGTGCCAGCCAGACCTGGAACTCGTCCTGGTAGTAGTTGTTCATCAGCAGTGTTCGAGCGCGACCGAGTTTCGTCATGTGTGGTGTCGGTTCCGGTGCCCGGTAGAGGGCGACTGCGCCGCCGAGGCCAGCGAGAGCGAGTGCGAGCGCGAGCGCACCCGGTCCCAGCGGTGAGAGCTCCGTCGTCTCGTAACCGGCGTACGTTCCGAGTAGTTCGCCGTAGTGAGAGTACGTGAGTTCGCTGACTGCGGCTCCGACGGTCTGTCCGTCGAGCCACTGCGCGAGGAACAGGTTGTCCTCCCCGATGAACTCCTTGAGGACGCCCATGTTGAGTACTCCTGCGACGACCGAAAGCGCGCCAAGGACAACAAGGGGGAACTTCATGTTCCAGCCGATTGGCTCGGGCGACTCGGCGAGGTCCGTCCGGGGCTCACCGTGGAAGGTGAGATAGACCATTCGGAACGTGTAGAACGCCGTCAGGAAGACAGCGACGAGTCCGAGGGCGTAGCCAACAAGCAAGAGTGGACTTCCTGCGCCAGCCAGCGCGTGTTCGAGCGTCTCGAACAGTGCCTCGTCTTTCGACCAGAACCCTGCGAAGGGGAAGATGCCCGCGAGCGCGAGCGAGCCGAACAGGAACGTCCAGTAGGTGACCGGCATCTTCGATTTCAAGCCGCCCATGTCCCACATGTTCTCGTTGTGGTGCATGGCGATGATGACCGCACCCGCGCCGAGGAACAGCAGGGCCTTGAAGAACGCGTGAGTGGTGAGGTGGAACACTGCCGCGACGTAGCCCCCGCCACCCAGTGCGAGCATCATGTACCCGTACTGCGAGATGGTCGAGTACGCGAGAATCTGCTTGAGCTCCTGTTTGACGAGCGCCATCGTTGCCGCGAATACTGCGGTGAACCCGCCGATGAGTGCGATGATACCGAGAGCGGTCGGCGAGAGCGCGTAGAATCCGTACATTCGGGCGACGAGATAGACACCGGCGGCGACCATCGTCGCGGCGTGAATGAGCGCCGAGACCGGTGTCGGGCCTTCCATCGCGTCCGGCAGCCACGTGTGAAGCGGGAACTGGGCGGACTTGCCGATGACGCCCCCCAGGACGAGCAGGCCGAGGACAGTAATCCAGGCCTGCTCACCGAGTCCGAAGAAGGTGGTCATCTCACCGGTTGCGTCAGGGTCGAGCGCGTTCGTCGCTTCCGTCACGAACGAGGCGTCGCCAGCGAATGCTGTCGTGCCGAACGTCGCGAAGATGGCGACGACGCCGATCAGGAAGAAGTAGTCCCCAAAACGAGTGACGAGGAACGCCTTCTTGGCTGCGCTTGCGGGGTCTGGCTGGCGGAACCAGAAGCCGATGAGCAGGTACGAGCAGAGCCCGACCAGCTCGAAGAACATGAACGCCATCAGGAGGTTGTCGCTGTAGACGAACGCGAGCATCGAGAACGTAAACAGGCTGAGGCTGGCGTAGTACCGTCGTAGTCCGATCTCACCCTCGTCGTTCATATACCCCAGCGAGAAGATGTTGACGAGGAACGAGATGAGCGAGACGATGACGAGCATCAACGCCGCAAGTGGGTCGATAAGCAACCCGAAGGTCAGTTCGACGCCTGCGCCGTCACCGGCAACGAACGTGAACAACCTTTCCTGGTAGACGTCTGCTCCCAGCGCGAGTTCGGCGACGACCCACAGTGAGAGGACGAGCGAGAATCCGGTAGCGGCGATACCCGCGAACGCGCCTTTCTTCGGCATCCTGTTCCCCAGTAGCAAAATGAGGACGAACGACACCAGCGGTACCAGCGCGATGGCTTCGACGAAGTTGAATACGTCCACCATCTGTTACCACCTCATCGTAACTGCATCTGTGACGTCGATGCTGTCGAAGTTCCTGTTCAGTACGAGGATGATTCCGATACCGATAGCGACCTCCGCTGCCGCGAGGGCGATGGCGAACAGGGCGAATACTTGTCCCGTTAGGTTGCCGTGGAACAACGCGAAGGCGACGAGGTTGATGTTCGCCGCGTTGAGCATCAACTCGACAGACATCAGGAAGTGAAGTGCGTTCTGACGCACTAGAATGCCGAACAGGCCTGCACAGAACACACCTGCCGAGAGCAGAAGGTACCATTCAAGCGGGACCGTCATTGGTCATCACCTCCCTCGTCTCGCTTTGCGAGCATGAGTGACCCATCGAGTGCAGCATCGAGCAGGATTGCGATGAGGATGAGCGCTACGAGGAAGTTTTCGGTCGCTTCGACGCCCCCGTATTCGGCGGCTCCAATTAGCGCGTACCCGATTGCGGCGACGATGCTCGTATCGGGGAAGCCTGCCGGGTCCGCGTAGGCCCACTCGAAGACGGCAGTCCCCTCCGCAGTCATGAAGACGGCCGTCATGATTGCGAACAGCACTACGGCGATGAGTCCAGGGATGAGCGTTCGATTTATGTCGATGAGACGTGGTCCTGTGGTCATGTCGGGACCTCCTCCGTTTCGTCGTTTTCACGCCCGACGAGCATGACGCCGAACGTGATGAGGACGAGTACACCGCCGATGTAGACGAGTACCTGTATAACGGCGAGGAACTCGGCCTGGAGCATCACGTAATGTATCGCCACGCTCGACAGCGCGACGCCGAGTAACAGCGCCGCGTGCCACACGTCACGGACCAGAACGACACCCAGGCTGCTGGCGATGGTTACCAGCGCGAAAAGCCCGAATGCTAGGTGGTCGAGTACCATTGTTACTTAGTTGGTGCACACGGCGTGCTTTTCAAGATTCCCCTTTTATGCGGAGAGTTGTCAGAATCTGAGTACTTGTGCGCCGAAAGAATCGCCTGTAACCGTTTAGCATGACGACAGGAACGATTGACAGAGCGTTGAAGGTCGATAACCATCTCGCTTATGAGTCAGGCAGTAGAGAGTTAGCGTATGCACGATTTCGTCGTCGTGGGCGCAGGTCCTGCCGGCTCGCGATTCGCACGCGGCGCGGCCGAATTCGGATACGACGTGGTGGCGTTCGAGCAGGGGACGGTCGGGAAGCCGCTGGCCTGTTCCGGCCACGTCAGCACCGACATCTGGGAGTTCGTCCCCGAGGAGGCTCACGAGCGCCTCTACCAGAACGACATCTACGGCGCGCGCTTTCACACCGGCGGTCCGGGAAGTCAACCCTATCGCTTTTTCAAAGACGAGGAAGTCTCGAACGTTATCGACCGCATCGAACTCGATCGGACGCTGGCCGAAGCAGCGCGCGACGCTGGGGCGGATATTCGGGAGAACAATACCGTCGTCGATCTTTCGGAGTACCGCGACCACGTCGAGGTGACGGTCAGCGGACCCGAAGGGACCGAAACCCACAGTGCCAGAATGGTCGCTGGCTGTGACGGTCCCAAGTCACGGGTCCGCCACGCTGTTGGCTTGCCTGAACCCGACGAACTCCTCCACGGCGTACTCGGGTTCGACGACGAGCCCGACGACCAGGACTTCGTAGACGTTCACCTCACCGTGCCGCGGTTTTTCGCGTGGCGTATCCCCCGTGGCGAGGCCGGCGTCGAATACGGTCTCGCTATGCCGCCGGGCAACGACGTGAGCGCGCGTTTCGAGGAGTTCACTCGCGAGTACGGCGTGGAGACAGACCGCCGATGCTCCGGTCTCATTCCCATCGGGCCAGCTGATAGCGTCACGACCGGCCGCGTGTTTCTCATCGGGGATGCGGCGGCTCACAACAAGCCATTCACCGGCGGTGGCATCCTCTACGGCATGACTGCGGCAGACTGTGCCGTCTCGACTGTCGACCCGAACGACCCGTCGACGCTGGCGGAGTACGAGTCCGCGTGGCGCTCGGAGCTATCGAGCGATATCCGCCTGGGTCATCTCATCCGCCGTGCCTACTCGGCCCCGGAGAAAGTGCAAGAAACCGGGATGGGCCTGTTCGAGGGCGAAATTGGCGTCCACATGGACCGTCCGACGACGTTGTTCACGAGAGAGCAGCTTCGTACGATGCTTCCGCGGTAGCCGACCGATAGAGTGCTGTTTTTTACGCTGCGGAGTCCTACGCCGATATATGAATACTCATAACTCCGGCTCGGGGTGGTTCGAAGGGGTCGACCCTGAGGACACCGACGCGGCTGTTGCCAGTATTCGAGACGGAGAAGCGACGGAACCCCAGGACTGGCCGAAGGCAGCCGTCGACTCGGGAACCGTCGAAGACGAGTCTGCGTACTACGACTGGCTTCACGAGGCGACACTCGCCGCCGGACGGCAGGCCGTCACCGAGCGCGAGCGGGCGGACGACCAGCAGCTCATCCACGCCATCCGTGCGCTGGACGACTGCGAACGTGTCACCAACGAACTGACCGAGCGCGTCGCAGAGTGGGCAGGGACTCATGACTCGGATGCCCGCGTCGATATCGAATACGTCCGTTCGCTTGCCGAGCGTACCCCCGAAGGCCCTCTGGAAGCTCGAATCGTGACCTTCGCCAGCCGAGTCGCTGCACTGGACGAGGAGGCACGCGAACTCCGGACGTTCGTCGAGCGCTGGACGCCCGACGTCGCACCGAACCTCGCAGCACTGGCCGGTCCAGAGCTCACAGCTCGTCTCATCTCGCTCGCCGGGGGGCTCGAGGAGCTTGCGAAGAAGCCGAGTGGAACCGTCCAGGTACTCGGTGCCGAACAGTCGCTGTTTGCCCACCTCGGTGGTGGTGCGCCCTCACCCAAACACGGCGTTATCTACCTCCACGAAGCGGTGCGCGGAACGCCGCCAGAAGACCGCGGCTCTGCCGCCCGCGCGCTCGCCGGGAAACTCTCGATTGCGGCCCGAGTGGACCACTACTCTGGCGAGTACCGCCCGGACCTGGAGCAGGAACTCGACGAACGCATTGAGCGCATCCGCGCTCGTGGTGAGAAATGAGTCTCCCTGATGGCGTCGAGCGCCGTGATATCGAGGGGGAATCAGTACTCGCAACCCGCGGCGAGCCAGTCTATGGCGAATCCACGGCAGAGGGCTGGCGGCGGTGGGACCCCCATCGCTCGAAGCTCGGCGCGATGCTCGAAAAAGAAATGGAAACAGGACTGACGGGGGACGAGACGGTGCTGTATCTCGGTGCGGCATCGGGGACGACCGTGGGCCACGTTGCGGACTTCGCCGGACCGACGTACGCTGTCGAGTTCGCACCGCGGCCAATGCGTGACTTGCTTTCGGTCGCCGAAGACCGTGGCAATCTCTTTCCGCTCCTGAAGGATGCACGGAACCCCGAGGGATACGCGCACGTCGTCGAGCCTGTCGACGTTCTCGTTCAGGACGTCGCCACCCGCGGACAGGCAGGGGTTGCGCTGGAGAACAGCCGCTTCCTCGATGACGACGGACGACTGCTGCTGGCTATCAAGGCCAGAAGCGAAGACGTCACCCGCGACCCGGTCGACGTTTTCGAGGACGTGCTAGCGGAACTGCGCAGCGAGTACGAGATACTGGAGCAATCACGGCTCGAACCGTATCACGACGACCACCTTGGCGTCGTCGCACGGCCAGTGTGAGCGAGTACGGGTCGCTCGTCTATGGACAGATATCTTCAAGACACTACGGAGTGGATGACGACCATGAACGAGACAGCAGGAATCTACGCCCTCAAGTCGGGGTACCTGGACAGATATGTACAGGTGGGGATTGCACAGGGCCGTGTCATCTCCGTCAGTTTCCCGACGGGGCTCGAAGAGAATGTCTCCGAGGAGCACGAACTGCTCGACCGCATTGAGGCATACCTGCAGGGACAGTCCGACTCTTTCGAGGATGTCGAGGTTGCAATGACGATGCCGACACCCCAGCGTACGGTTCTTGAGGCAGTTCGCAAGATACCGTACGGTGAGAACGCCTCAGTCGAACAGATTAGCCATTTGGCGCCGGATCTTGCCGGTGACGAGGCGGAGAAACAGCGATCCATCCGTGAAGCGCTTGCGGAGAATCCAGTGCCGATTTTCATTCCGACTCACCGGGTTCGGGACGGCCCCGGTGGAGCACCCCCGGAGGTCGAGAGCAAGCTCCGGGCGATCGAGGGGCTGTAACTTCCACTGGTGGCCTTGCAGTGCTGGTACCGTTCTTTGACTCTCGACTACCACGGTTAGTCTGCGGTCTCGCTCCACCGTCGTGGGACGTGGCTCCCGATTCGGGTATACATCCAGCAGGCTCCGAGGCCGATGCCGTATGCAATTGCTGCCGGAATTGCGACGATGAACATCGTCCAGATGCCACTCGGTGAGAGGAATCCGGCCGCCGCGAAGAAGGCCAGGACGACGCCCCGCCAGCTCTTTCGCATCCGGCCGTAGGAGACGATGTTTCCGTGATTGAACAGCACCATCGTCACTGGAATCATCGTCAGAGCGCCGACCCCGACAGTCAGATAGACGACCAGCCAGCCGAAGCTGCTGATTCGGTAAGCGATGACCATATTATTGAGGACGACGTCGGTCGCCAGCAGCGAGAGGATGGTCGGCGCGATGTAGACGAAGCCGAGTATCGTCCCGCCGAACAGCGCAATGAGCATGATTGCGCCCCACCAGAGTACGATGTCCCTGTCACCGGCAGACAGACCACGTTCCTCGATCGCCGGCCACGCGAAGTACAGGACGATAGGCAGTATCGACACTGCGGCCAGTAGCGTCGAGAACTTCAACATGAAGATGAGAGCCTCGACAGGGTGCAGGACGACGATTTCGGGCTCGTCGACGAGCGCGGGGGGCATATTCTGGAAGAACATCTCACGTATCTGGCCGATTCCGCCGAGATACAGCCACATGAACGACCCTGCGAGGACGACCATGAACGTGACGACAATCCAGATAGCTCTGGACGTCAAGGAGTCCAGGATGAATCGGATGTCGTAGTAGTAGCCGCCGATGTCGTCTTCGGTGGTCTCGTCCTCGGTGAAGGGGTCGACGATGCCCGCCGCTGTTGACGTAACGATGCTCTCGTCCTCCTCTTCCTCCTCGCCCTCTTCGTCAGCCTCCTGTTGCTCCTCGTACTCTTCTGCCTCGTCGAACCGGTCGAGGATGGCCTGTGCTTTCTGAGGGTCGTCGTTCTCGATAGCCTGCTCGGCGTACTCCAGTGCTTTCTCGCCGCTCAGACCGACGAACGCCTCGACGTTCGCTGCCTTGATTGCTGGCGCGCTCATCGCGCCGATGTCGATTTCGGCGGGTTCTCCCGCCTCTGCTTCGCCCTGCTGTTCACCCTCTGATGGCACTTCACCCGGCTCTGCCGTCGGAATCTCACCGGACTCTAGCCGTCGTTCGAGTTCCTGGATTCTGAAATAGAAGAGGACAGTGCCCGCGACCGGAACCGCCGCCAGCACCCCGATAGCGACAGCGGTCACCGCTGGGTCCAACCCTGCAAATGACAGGTCCTCGGGGAATACGGTAACACGGTAGCGTGAACCGACAGACGCGAGCAAGTCGTTCGTCGCCTGAACCCCACCTTCTATGAGGTAGGCATACACGCCGACGACTGTAAGGAACGAGACTCCGGCGAGGACGTTCCAGTGTACCTTGGCCACGTCCAATGTCGACACCTGTTCGCCAGCCTGCTTGGAGAGGACGGCGAGCTTGGCAACGCCGAGGCTGACGAAATACAGCAAAACCAGTGGTACGCCCCACATGACCTGCGTGAATGGGTCGGGCGGAGAGAACATCGCACCGAAGACGAAGATTCCGACGACGGCGTAGCGCCACTTCTCCCGGTAGGTTTCGTATTTGATGATTCCTGCCCGGGCGGTCGCGCTCATGAACAGCGGAAGCTGTGCTGCCAACCCGAACGACAGTGCGAGGAAGAAAATAAATTCGGTCCACATGACAATCGACCAGGTCGGTTTGAACCCGGCCTGGACGGCGTTCGCTGCAAGGAAATCGAACATGATGGGGAAAAACAGGAAGTACGCGTAGGAGACGCCGCCGACGAACAGGAGAGAGATGGCGATGGCGAACGACCAGAGCTTCCAGCGCGGTACGCTCGAGGAGGGCCAGTAGCCACGCTCCCGGAGTGCGTCCCGGCTGTAGAACACCAGCAGTGGCACGGAGACGAGAATCCCCATGACGATTCCGATTTTCACCTGTAACAGGATGACGTCGAACGGCGTTACGACGATTATCTCAGTCGCCTCGGCCGTCGTTACGTCCATCCTGTCGAAAACGAGGTCCTGTTCAAGCTTCGCCCAGATAAACTCCCGAAGCGCCCAGAGCGTCAACAACATCGTCGTGACGAAGACGAGAAATACCTTTTTGAGATGGGTCTGGGCAGCAGAAAGCATGGAACCGACGGCTGCTCGGCCATTGGCGAGCGACCGAACTGTGCCCTCGGGCAGCGCTCCTGACATCTACTCCGGTCTTACCGATTGTCGGTTATCAATCTATTCATAGCGAAACCCCGTGAGATGAGAATCGTCCGGTCGAGAGAGAAGGCTTACAAGAGGCGACGAAGTACTCACATACCGATGGCTGAGGGTGACGACGAGGCGGTGGAGCCACCGGAGAGCGACGGTTCCAGCGACGTCGCCAACGACGATGCCGACGAAAGAAGCACCGATAGCGAGGACGCTAGCGAGAGAGACGAAAAAGTAGAGACTGCTGACGAGGACGGAAGCGACGAGAGCGAAGACGTCACCGACACAGCGGAAGACACCGACGAGACCGACACAGGGGAGGATAACGAGGAGACTGACACGCCAGAAGACACCGACGAGACCGACACGGACCCACCAGAACCAGATTCGGACGCCACTGAGACTGATGGAGGCGGGGCCTTCGAGGGCGCTCCAGACGACCAGGAGATGCCCCTCACAGTACACATCGAGGAGATGCTCAAACGGCTTGCGGCCGTTATCGTCGTCATGGGTGGTGTGAGCCTCATCATCTTCCCTGTCGCACCGGATCTTATCAACTGGCTCTGGTACTCGTTCCTGCCCGGCAATCCGGAGGCCTGTGTCAACGGAAATAGCGATACAACCGCCTGTCCGCGCGTCTATCATCCCCTGGGACTGCTGTTTGCCAGAATTAAAGTGGCCTCGCTTGTCGGATTTGTTATCGCCCTCCCGGTGTTTGTCTACCAGACGTACCTGTTCATGCGGCCTGGCCTGTACCCACACGAGCGCCGTTACTATCTTGCAGCAGTACCGACGAGCCTGTTGCTGGCGTTCGTCGGCCTCTCCTTTGCGTACTTCCTCGTCCTCCCGTTCATCTTTACGTACTTCCTCTTTTACTCCCAGGACGTCGCCGAAATTGCGTTCGGACTGACCGAGACGTTCGATCTTATCCTCCTGATGATGGGGCTATTTGCCGCCATCTTCCAGATACCGCTGTTTATTATGCTGGCGATAATGATGGGTGTCACGACTCGAACCTGGCTGGAGGAGAAGCGCTACTACTTCTGGCTCGGCTTCGCTGGCTTCGCGTTCCTGTTCAGCCCCGATCCGACAGGAATGGCTCCGTTCATGGTCGGCATCACGATGGTCATCCTCTACGAGCTAACCCTGCTATTGCTCCGGTGGACCGGGCGATAACGCGCGGTCGCCTCAGCTCACGAGCGAGTTGAGGGTTTCTCCGAACGAACTCCGCTTCCGGAACTTTACTGTAAAAAATAGCGCCCGAATCACCGACTACTGTTCGTTAACTGCCCCAGAAGTTGTCCCGACTGCCCAGTCTCGGGTCGTCTTCTTCTTTAGTTTCCTCGTCTGTGTCGTCTGCTTCTTCGTTCTCTTCGCTCTCCTCACTTTCCTCGTCCTCCATTGGGAGGCGCTCGACTTCTTCTGCTCGAGCGTGATTCGACCGGACTTGCGTTACTTTGACCCTGGCGCGAGCGGGAGGGAGAATACCGTCGACCATGATGATAAACCCGTCCTCAGTCCGACCCACACCGGCACCGCTCTCGTGGATGTCTTCCACGTCGACGATGACCTCTTCGCTCGGCTTGACCGGCTGTGATTTGAGGTCTGATATCGGCTGGTTGTAGTGGTTGCACCACTCTGCCCCACCGCGGTCTCCGTAGTGTTGACACCCCATTCCTTTTATTCGTTCACTATAACTGGGACATTCGTCGGCGAGTGGGCAGTCGGCCATAGGCATCCTTACTCAGGGGTCGGATTAAACGCTTACGCACCGACATAGCGCCTGCAAACGACTGGTTGCAGACGTGTATTACCGAGATTAGATATCTACCGCAATACCGAGGCAGACCGCTAATTGACCGTTCTACACTGAAGTGAAAAAGTCGCAAGGAGGAACGCTAGCCGAACATCTTGCGCATCATCGGGAAAACGGGGTCACAATGGGGTCCCAGTACAGAGATGACTATTTCCTTCCCGGGATGTGAAGCGGTCAGTCGCGGTGTGAACTAACCGAATTCATTTATGCTGCGAAATTGAAATAATAGTATGGAGCGTCGAACGGTCCTGGCTGCGAGTGGCCTTGCTGTCTTGGGTACTGGCGGCTATCTCTATTCGTGGTTGTCGCACTCTTCAACCATCCCCGACGGAATGACTGTCGAGACACTGTATGTCACACAGGGAGTGTTCACGGAGCAGCAGTACGACAGTCCAGGTGTCAGAGAAAGTGAATCCCTCCTTGTCAGCAACGAAACATCGGCTAACGAACTTTTTGTCGAGTCTGAACCTATTCAACAGTTTGTAGCAGAGACCGACTTCGAGCAGTCGTACATAGTTGTTGTCGATCATCGCCGGTCGTCAAGTTGGGACCTGTATTTAGATACAATTGAGCGAGTGTCTCCGGACGGATTGTCTGTGACAGCAGTTGCACAGAACTGGCCTCCAGAGCAAGTTGATGATCTTGGAGTCCACGTTCTCTTGCTCAGAATTACCGATGAAGAGTCTCCAGTTCCTGACGATGTGACCGTTACTGTTACCGACCGGGAGAGACCGCAGTTCTAATAAATAACCAATAGATGACAACTTCACCAGTCACTACTCTTTCTAAACTGTTCACGGTCTACTATCATAGGCTACAGCTCAATTCATAAATAGTATGAATCGCTAGTTTCGAGTAGGACAATGGCTCGAATCACCGGCTCGTATCCAGAAGACATCGAACTCCTCATCGAGGGGGCGGTCGAGGCTGGCGTCTTCGGCGGGAAGAGCGACGCACTTTGGGAGTTTGCCCGGACGTATTTCGAGGAACATGACAACGAGCGAGTCTCTGCGGCCGTTGCGCTGTACGAGCACGAGGCCATCACGCTCGGAGACGCCGCTCGTCTCGCGGACGTTGACCGCTGGA
>LKMJ01003306.1_pt1 | contig 14987 bp, 15 predicted proteins | sample 643391 | NCBI WGS metagenome assembly LKMJ01 (sample SAMN04112250, study PRJNA286221) | soda lake metagenome | biome: soda lake; feature: Kulunda Steppe; material: water; isolation source: sample PL-Br10 brine of Picturesque Lake | place: Russia: Kulunda steppe | collected 2010-07
AGTAGGGGGAGGAGGAGGTGGGGGGGTTGGGGGGCGTTGTGAAGGAGTGAAGCATTTGAAAATGACATCTTCCAAAACATGGATTGTTGTATCTAAATTGGTCTGTGTACTTGGTACACCTGTGCGGAAAACTTCCAGACTAGAGAAGCCGGCTGAGCCTGCCGGACACTTGCTCATGGGGTCGTTCTGGGAAAGACGAGAACTTAAAAATGATTGGGAGTCTTCAGGGGCCACCGGCACGGAATCCGTCCAAACACCAGAGCAAAGGAAACTTGCCTCGGTTAGGAAAGGACTCTCAGGATATTCCTACGCACAAAGAGGCACGGAAGCTATGTTTAAATGTCATTGATGGGCTTTGTGTGAAATTGGGTGTGAGATACCATCCAATAAGTTAAGCACTGCAAGGTATGCTCCAGATGTCACAAAGAGGAATTGTTCATCTTATAATGTTACAATAAGGTTGCACTGACCTTAACACTAAATCCCGTGAAAGGGACATTTTGGGGACACGAAACATCCAATGGTTCACCCAAAGCTGGGGCCTGGACGGGACTTCCTTGTGGGGATATCATTTCTTCCTCTCCTCCTTCCCTAGCATCTACACACCTGCAATCGAAAATAGCCAATAACTGTCGGCAAGATTTGGCTAGCCTGGTATGGACATACTTGCACCACAATTGCATGATAAGAATGTGGTGCTGCGTGGGGGCGGAAGAGATGTCTCTTCCAAAGGGCTCATTTGCTTGGTTGGTAAGCAAGGGTGCTCCTGACACCAAAGCTGTTTTTCCCCATTTCAATAGAATGCGAATCACGGCTCTTCACATTTCAGTCAGGGAGAAGGGACCCGTCAAGGAGGCTATCACTGTTACAGGTAGTGTGTGCATTGTGCGCTGAATAGTAAAGCCTAACTACAAATGGCGTCCAAGAAGAAGTGACCCCCACCATTGGACCCCCCTCTATCAATGCAAAGCAGGGTCACATAACTCTCTACCCACTCTGGCCGTTCCATAGCCTAGCCTTGCCATGATGTGAGCACTTTGAAGTCTAAGGCATGATGCCATGATGTGATCATGCAATTTGCTAATGATATGCTAACACCATGTGATCATGCAACTTTTAATGATATGCTAACACCATGCGATCATGCAACTTTTAATGATATGCTAACACCATGCGATCATGCAATTTGTTAATGGTATGCTATCACCATGTGATCATGCAAAAGAACAATCTCTGAAGAGCAAGGTCACGCAGAGGGCTTCAAGTTGAAGGCAAAGTAGAAGAGGGGTTACTAGTGGCCAAACCAGTTTTTGAAGGAAAAAAAGATAAAAAAATATAAAAAAGGGGCGATTGAGCCAAAATTCAGGCAAAACACACACTCAATGGGCTATCAATTAAGTGGCACGGGTGATTAGCATCATCATCGTCAATTAGAGCATGTTATAGCAGTGAAAAACATAAAAGGCCAAGGCCTTGGCCTCAGCTGCCCCCCTTTGGTGGATTGGCAGCGTCTACAGGCCCCATTTGAGCCGCAACAATGCTAAAAAACCATCCATGAACCTTTCTTACTATGCAATGCGAGCATGTGGCAACATTAACAAGCTGGCTGGCGAATGAAGGAGCCCTTACAAGAAGCTTCTCCATGCCACACTAGCAAGAGCACTAAATGCACTCGTCCCTTCACGCAAATCTGAAGAGCAACAACGCATTGTTTTAATCCCTGAATTGTGACTTACGTGATTTCATCGATGAACTTTAATGCTGTGATGCCGATGTTGAGAACATTTGGAAGAAATACAAATGTAACAGCAGTTCCTTTTATGCCCGAAATCACTTTTCCCTCCGGGCATGACAAAATGAAGTCTGGGGATCTTCCAAGATCTCCTCTTGCTGCAATAAGAAATTGGCCTGCATGCAAGCACAAATGCAATTAATGTGGTGCAAGCAGCAGCATGTTGTTAATAACATCAATACCATCAATAAGCAGGGTGTAGGGCATCTACCCGGTAGATGAAATATTTTGTGCAGCCTGCCCAAAAGAAAGGCCATGAATGTGCGCAACAAAAATGCCAATAGAACAATGGATGGAACAAGTAAATTCCTGGGCTTTTTTATCTACTAGGATCAATTTTTGGGCTTATGCATGTCGTGATGAGTTTGTGCATCAACACGCCTTGTCACACGGAACACTTCAACAGGCAAGGGTTTTAATACTCATCGCGTTTGAGCCAAAAAAGTGGTTAAATGAAGCTAGCATTGCGTGCTACGGTGCCATTATTTTGATTGTATAGCTAGCTTGGCTAAACTGCGCTGTAAGGTCTAAGGCAGGTTCGCCTGTAGCAGCGGCTAAAATTTAGTGGCTAGAACTGGAGCTCAGCCTGTCAATGCACCATGCTTTAGGCCCCTTCGTTGCTTGTGCTTGAACCATAATCAGTGAAAATCAAGAGGAGTGGCGTGGTTGCGTGGATTCAGGTGGGTTAGTTCCAAGACAAGTTGCTGGTCCCAAGCAGGGCTGGTCAAGGTGCAAGAACAGAGCTTGCTAAGGATGGAGGATTTGCCTGTTTAGAATTAATTCCTTCCAAGGGAGGTGCTTTGGCTTGTGCGTCGGGAGGAGCAGCAACCAGAGGAAGATAAGTTGCCAATGCATGGGAGGCCTGAAGTGCCTCGATGTGTGGCTTTTCTTACCCTTAAACACACCCTTCCTTGGGCCCTATTATTGTTTTGGGTGAGAAGAAATCAGACCCATGCTGATGAGCATTGAAGTGGAGTGTAACTGGGCCATTTGGGGGGGCTTTCCAAACATTTAGCAATCTTTGGGGCAATTTTCCAGCAGATCATCTGAGCCAGGGTTGGGGCATGCATCCATTCGCCCAGACCAATGCGCGTGTGATGCGGACAATTTTCACGTCAATGTTCACGTCAATATTTAACTTCAATGCGTCAACATTTAGGGGGCATTTTTGAAGGTTGTGGTTAAGGGGGTTCAGAGGGGGGCCTGTGGGTCCCCAACTGACCCCAGCTACCTATAACCACCCCTATATAATTACATGCATATATATATTTCAATGCTAAAGAAAGAGGGGAAGGGGTGGGATCCTGTCACGATCATTGAGCTGAAAGACAAGTCGCACCAGCAATAGGTGGAAGTACTGCAAGCATGTCTTTGTAGGTGGTGCTTCCCGCATCAGGGAGCAATTTCTGCACATTAATCCTGCTTGCAGGGTAGCAAAGTGCACAGTAGATGAGGCAGTCCTGCAGCCAGTCCTGGATGAGATGAGGGCCATCGATGCTCAGAACAAGGCAGCAGCAGGAGCAGCAGCAGTGCAGCGCCAGCTAGACAGGAGCACAGCAGCAAATGCGAATACCTCCTCGGCACCTGCAAAGAAGCAGCAGATGCCGGAACCGCTTGACCACATCGCGCCCATGCCAGCTGGTGTGGCAGTACAGCAACCTGCGCTTGGCTGAGCGCACCCAGTCCCTGGAGCAGGGGCCTCAGGCACCAGCATGCGAAGTCTCCAACGACGATGAGGAGTGCCAGGGCAGTGATGCAGACAACAGTTGCAGCGATGAGGACAGCAAGGAGTAGATAGAAAAATAAACTGCTTAACTTTTTTATTTCTCTCGATTTGCTTACGCTAAGTGAAGTCACCAAGAGAGGAAACGAGCAGAAACGAAGGAAAGGCCGGAGGGGGGGGCGCATTTGAAACCGGTTTTTTTCAGCGAATTTATGCCATTTTTTTCAATGCGTAAAATGCCATAAAATACGCATGACCCAACCCTGATCTAAGTAAAAATTTAAGTGTTCCTTTTCTTGCTCTCATCTGTTCATCTGTATTATATCAAATCCAGACTACTGACGTCTTACTTTAACCCTAGAAGTTTGGGCTGAAGCCAATGACTTTTGGAGCCAAGATGGGTGACCAGGTTATTAGAAGCTTATGATAACCTAATTTCCTTACAAGGGATGTGGCGTGTGTGACTGCTCCCACATCTCTGCCCAAAAAATTTTATTTTCTTGGACAGGGCCTGCCCCCCCCCCCCTCCTGAAAGTTCCAGAAATTTGCTAGAAGGGCCATGGGGCCTCCGCAGATGGTGTGCATCATAGTAATTTGCCTGGCGAAGTTTTCTGTGGAGTTGAGCAGCAAACTTCAACATTTGTCTCAGGTCATTCATCAGATCATTGCAGTATCACACACAGGGTCACAAAGAGAAGTCAGAGGAGTGGGATCCTGTGGAAGATTCAGGAGAGTCAGGTCAGCCCCATGGAGTACTCCCATTCTGCTTGATGCAGCCCTGCTTGCACCTTTTCTGCTCAGTTTTTGCACATGGAATGCACAATGCAGCTTTCGCGTGTGCTGTTAGGTGTGTGTGCGCACAACATGCTCTGGGTGTGCCCAGGCGCTCCACGCATGGGTGTGTGTCCACTGCTCGCCTGCAAGCATGACCTTTTCACATCATCCACGCTTTATTTGCATCGCCCTGGATAAATACCAAGTCTACTAACTTCCAAGCTTATTGGTCCTCCAAAGATGACGTGAAGCTTGCGATTCCAAGATTCTTGCTTCTTGCAGAGTATCATGTTTGCAGGTCAAAGACCAACTGCTGAGCTATTACTTCAGGTCGTCCCCACCACAGGGCCACCCCTTTTTTAGGCAATTGTGCTCAAGGCATACTTTGCAGCCACCACACTGTTTCCTGACCCGAGCGCACCATTGAATACTTGATTTTTCTTGTGGTGCCCTTGGCAAAATTGGTGCGGTGGATTGAAGGAAACCTAAGAAAACCAGAATGTGAACAAGGTACAGCGCACACCATTTCCCGCTCATAGCCCCAAGCTCTGACCTTGACGTGCCTTCACGACTGTAAAATTGCCCTGCATCGCTTATGTGGATTTGGGCGTTGGAAGCTGCGCGCTCAGGAGAGGCAGATGTGAACAAATATTTTAGCCCATTACTTCCCACCCTCACCCAATTGGCTCCATTACAAAATATTTCAATTACATATGTTTCCCCGCAACCATCAGGCTTGGTCCGGCTTGAAATCATCAAATCCAAGTGCCAGACAGCAAAGCATGCAGGTATTGCAAAGAAATCACAATTCCTGTGTTGGCATGGCACCAACATCCAATTGCGACAGGGTCACCCACGGAACACACCTGGACCCCTCCCCCAAATCCGATCCGACTTAGCTTAAATCCCCCCTCCCCAAATCCGACCCCAAATCCGACTTAGCTTAAGTCCCCCCTCCCTCAAATCCAACCCCAAATCCAACTTAGCTTAAGTCCTGGAAAGCGGCAGGATTGAAGCAACTTTGGATAAGTGCCATTTTCATGCCAAAATGGTGCAAAATGGTGCCAGAAAGGCCAATGGCGAGCACACCATGCCACAACCTCGCACTTGTTAACAAAGCCTGACTGTTGACGACATACGCACATGTTATGCTTGGTCGGGGCTGGCAATTGGGCAAGTGTATGGGCCGAAAAGCATATTGGCCACTTTTTGGGGGGTCCAATGATAGGGACGACCTTGAGTTTAAAATCATAATCAAACAGATGCTCTTAGCTCATTACAGAGAAATGGATTTTCTAATACTTACAGGACCTGACATCACCGCATGGCCGATCCCTAAAAACTAGAGATTTCTAGTCAGAAATTCATTAACATTCACACTCTGAAATAGTGTCCATGGATTGAGACATTCTCCTGCAGCTTGAAGGACAAAATTTCATGATGAAATTCAGACACAAGAAAACTAAGGTATTATTTTTCGGTAGGCATGTCCACCAGACCGGGGCGTAAATACAGACAACATTCCAAACATATACATTGGTAAGAGCAAATGAATGCATGACGCAGCCCTGAAAGTGCCAGATACAGCAAATAATCAGCTTTCTGGTGCACTTTCCAGGATAAAGAATGGTGCAGGGGTTGCAGAGATAAATAGAAAAACATGTGATGAATCCTGAATGCGCTGATGTGCAGTCCCGAAGCTTCTGGTCAAAGCTCCTGCATGGAACCTTTGTTGCATCTGAATGTTGCATCTAACAAGAATTTCTAGTAAGACTTAACTTTTTGACCTTCCAGTTCTTCCAGATGTAACATTGTCCCAATTTCCGGATATTGCACTTCATCCGCTGAACCATTCAAAAATAAACCATTCAAAATTCGAAAATATTTGCTAATTTTCAATGCTTCACATGCCTCTGACTCAACGAATATTGGAATGCACAGAGGGGCAATCGCAAAGCTTAAACATGACATTTAAATTTGGATTGCCTAAATTATTGCGTGTGAGTGCAAACTTTTTGCCTAATTCCCAAAACATCTGCCCAACTTTTTGAACATTATGCCTGAATTATCAAAAACTTGTGCGTGCGAATGTGGCCTTACAAGATTTAGATGAGGTGCTCTAAAAAGTTTTGAGAAAGCAACAGACACACCCTTCGCGTAAATACACCCACTCCCCCGCTAGATGACAAATATCATTTCAGTGTGGCTGAAATCAGAGAGTAGGTATTCGGGGATTCGAACGGAAAGAGCCTTACCTTGAAACTTGGGTTAACCGAGCTTCGAATGGGGGATCTCAAAGCAACAACAATTCGAGGAGATCAAGATCTGCTACAGGGATGAAGATTTTCTCTAGAGGAGAGAAAGCAATTTTGAGATGATCAAATTCCCTAGAGCAAAAATTGGACCTCCTCTTGGATTCAGGGTTGAAATGTTCTAGGACGTTCAGGGGTCGAAAAAGCTGAACATTCAATGAATGGGGCAACAGGTCTCCCAAGCATCTGCATTTCCCAGTTTTTCCTGCAGCATCTGGTCCACCCGAGCACAAGCCAAGGCACCTTTTGGCAATGTTTCCACTGCGTTGGACCAACACCCTAAAACACCTTAAACAAGGCGAGTTGTACCCCTTCAGAGCCTGCCCAACAACGGCTTAGAAAGTATGGATCTGGCCAGGTGGGGGATGTATACAAACATGCGACGACTAAGTGTTGAAAAGCAGACCAACTTTCCAACTTTCCTCGCTGACACTAGGCCGTACCTGAGACAAGACTTGAGGAGAACAACAGAGCTAACCACGTAAACAGCGTAGATTTTCCCAGGAGCATCTCTGCAAATCCGCTTTTAACCTGGGTACATGGCAGAATCGCACACTGCGTCCGCTAAGCAAGTGTTAACCAAGCAGGTCAATGAGAGGAAGCACATGCAGGTGCGCTCGCACGCGCACTCGAGCGCGCGAGTGAGCTCACACACAGACACACACACACACACACACACACACATGTATGCACACGCGCGCTTATACACACACAAATAAACAATCATGTCTGCACGCACAGACACAAACACACACTCACACAAAGACAGCTAGGCTGCGTCTGAATGAGCTTGAGCACGTGCACGTGAGCAGAATTGAAAGGGAAACACACACTGCTAGGCTGGAAATTCTGATGTGTTGGCTTACCCTGCAGAATAATCTCAACTTAAAAGGAGAGGCGAGAGGTTTGGTCTTGCAGAGCCCCTGCAAGGCCAGTGCCTGGCACGGCTAGCCGTCCTGGCAAGATGACTTCCACAACCTAAACGTGGGACACAAGGCACGTTCCCTTCTCAAGTCATCAGTCCCAAAGACTTGCTTTGCAAGGTCCTCTTAAGAGCCACCAAATCGCCTTTGCAATGGCCTCATCAGGCCATGCGCTAGAGCTTACATGCTCGATGTTACAAGTGTCTTCTTTAAACTAAATGACACGACATCGCAAGCTTGCCCGTGCGTGCGTGCGTGCGTGCTTGCGTGCTGCAAAAAGGCACGTTACGCACCTCTCCGCTGTGCTCCTGAGGGGTGCCGTCGGCTGGCCGGACGTTGAATAGAGGACGATTTCAAAATAAGTTACGAGGATGTAGTCAATGTGATTTACAACCCCCCTCCTGGAAATGTCGCGAGGGCTACAAACCAGGAGATGGGACCACACGTGCCGGGACCGTACGGCAGAATGGTCTTGACATAAAAAGTGCTCATTGGAACCAACTTTTTTGCATGAGACTACTTGCTCACGCGTCAAAAAAGGCACGCAAGCTTGTGCTAATGCAGCACGCGCATCCAGTAGATAATGTTCAAATGACAAACACACACACACACACACGCGCACGCGCGCATGCGGGCACACGCACACGCACACGCACACACAAACGCACGCACGCATACGCACACACACGCACATGCATGCACACACACGCACACACATGCAAACACACATGGTCACACACACACACATGCAAACACACATGTTCACACACACACATATCCACACGCAGTAACATTAGCAAGCTGCCACTTGCCTCGCAAGGTCCCAGTGCATATGTAACCCAACGTACCGTTACATGTGCAAGCTTGTATGCAATACGTAACACAATATTGGGAAAAGCTGAAGCGCAGCCCAAAACCCCATGCATACCTCCACCCCTAAATCTGCCCAAAAACCAGTTCCAGTCCAGTCCCCAGTTTCATTTTCGTCCCTACCTTCATACCTGCGACAAAATAATCATAATCATGTTTCACTCGCTCTCTCTAAACTCAGACTCTCTAGTCCCAACCTCAATGTCGAGCTCCGGCAATAACAGCACAAAGTCCTGACAAGCTTAGAATCTGCACTTAATGCAACTGGCACTGTGCAAGATGAATAGCATGTGTTCTCTCAGACTACGCGAGTGCTGACTGCAGAATTGCTTATCGCCACCTCTTCCGCACCCGCTTTCACAGTCCAAGCAGGCTTGGAGACTTTGTTGTTGTTTGTTGGAGCCAAGCAGATACCAGAGGCCTGGTTTTGTTTGTGTATGAGTACCTGGATTGCTGTGCCTAGGTTTCAGAACACCACCTTGCTTGTCTGAGCTGGTTTTGGTTGCAGGCCTGTTTGGCTTCAGTCAGATGCCCTCGTTCAGCAGATTCAGCTATGTAACCTGACCTTTGCTTGCCTGACTTACTTCGAATCTGCCTGAGTATTTGCACACATGCACAGACTGTGGTGCACAATGATATTTTCTTCTTTTTATTAGACACTAATAAGACGCCTTTTGTTTACGCCAAGTCTGATTAGCTTTCTGTTTTGGCTAAATCTGCTTCGTTTTGAGGTATCCGAGCTCTGATTTATCTAATCATGGAAAATGAAGTAATTGTTCTATAACATTGTTTTTCTCTACCCTGGCAGGGGAGAGTGCTACAGCACAATTCAATTTGGAAGTGCATACGCTGTTAGTGTTTGGTGCTGATGTTTGGTTGGTACTTACCATTTGAGTCTTCATTGAAGTCTTATTGTTGACTGGGCTTTTCCAGGCATTGTGTTTCAGGCTTGTGTACATGTAATTGTACGTTGGAGGTTGGGTGCTGGAATCTTGCAAGGAAAGCGGCAGTTCTCTAATGTTACACACTGCGTAAAGCTTTACTTAAGTGTGGCACACAACACACGAACACAAGCGCGCACACACACACACATGCACGCGCATGTACTCACGTACCTGTACACACACAAACACACACATGCACACATTCATACACATGTGTGCACACAAGCATGTGCTTAGACAAAACACACTCAGAAAGTAACGAAATACACACATGACATGCATACAGACATGCATGCCTGGGCATGAGTGCTCATTCACATTGTGGGTAGAAAGCTTTGATCTACCAATTGAAGGTTGGTCAAAGCTTGACAGGCCTGCAACCTGGCCCTGATCAAGAAGGGAGATGCGCAAGTGTCTGCTGAGACACGAAGTGAGTGTGGAAGAACGGAAACTGCCAAAACAAGATGTTGATGTTTATCTCACAACTAAATGGGTAAGGTTACTTAGCTGTGCCTGCCAAATAAGGGCAGCTTAGCTGAATCACCTGTAAATCACTTTAAAACGACAGACAACTAAATAGACAGAGGGCGTGGCTGCTAGAGCTCAAATTTCTGAATTATCTTAATCGTATGACCAAAGCCACTCACACAGCATGTCTTCAGGCACCAATCAGCCCTTCAGGCAAGCGCTTTGCCCCCCCACCTGCTACTCAAAGGAACAGTTTCCTGAAGATTTAAGATTTTGTGGGCCTGTAACTACTTCAATACACCTCCGAGAGCGTCAGCATGCATGCGTGCCTGCTCACAAGCTCGACCTTGGTGCTAGTCAGGGCTGAATGGGTCTGCGTTACTGTGTGCAAGGGGGGGTTGCCCAGGAGAGGCATTACAGCGCTGATCAATCGCTTTAACCCTCTTCATCGGTGGTAGGCTGTGGTGGAAGAAGAAGGTGATGAGGAAACTTTGATCAAGGTAGTGCAAAGACATTGTTTTTGGCTTTGAGGCTCTGGGGTGGATGCTTTGCTTGCTTAGCTTTGATGTTGTACTTCACGGATATTACAGTTTGCCAATAGATAGAAGCAAAATCAGAATGGGAGGTGAACATGTGTCTGATCACAAAGAATTCTTTTGTATTGCTCGTCACCCCTCAGCCCTCAGCTTGGTTGCGAGTGAGCCCTGCCAAAACCCCATGGCCTATAGTGGTTGGACACAAGCTAATAGTCATCAGACACAACACAAGCCTGCCTGGTTCTGTGTGAGTACGTCTCCCTGGGGGCACTCCAGAGCCAGCTCTGAAACGTCATGCTGACTTGGTTTTGCCCTTCAAATCATCGTTCCTCCACAAATCCTGGTCCTGTATTGGATCTGGAAATCCGTCATGACATGCAGATAAGCAGGTGCTAAAATGCGTCAATCAGCCTTCCCCACCGCTACGATGCGTGTCAGCAAGGATGTCGCAGCAACATAGCCTGCAGCACGGTAAGGGAGGCAGCATGTGACGTGCTGCATGTATTGCAATGTGTAAGGCTACAAAGTCAGCATGCACAAACAAGCAAAGGAAGTCACTGCAACATAGCCTGCGGCAAGGAAAGTAAGGCAGGATGTGATATGCGGTGTACTGCATTGCTGGATGCTGGGAGGTGGCAGCACGTGAGGGGCTTAGCTCCTTATGTACACGCATTTTGAACTTGCAAACCACTACAAGCAAGCAAGTGTGGTGTTGCTAGCTGCCGACATCTTTGGCACGTCTTAGTTGCAACTGCAATGTAGACCAGTAAAGATCTATGCCCCTCATGCGCTGCAACTGTCAGACACTGCATGTGTTGGTCTGTGTAAAGCAGCTGTGCACTGCCACGTGGCATAGTGAACAAGTACAAAACATACTTAGTTGCATTCAGCACCACACATCATATCAATGCCTAAGATGTGCTGAAAGAAAGACTTTGGCGTTCATTTCCACAGGGTGAGGGTGAGGGTGAGGGTGTGACTTCAGATACCAGATCCTACTCAAGTTCAGATCAACACATCATCCCCACACATCCCTACAATCACCAGCTCATCTGCATCACAAGAACAGTGTCCTCCTGATCTACTCGGCCCTGGGAAAAGATCAGGTCCATCAGTTCCAGCAACAACAATTCCGCTAGTCTTTGCACTGGCTACAATTCCCTTGTAACCCACCCACCTACCACACGGAGTGCAATGATTAGTGCTCAGGTTTTGCCTTGAAGCCCTTAGCTCCCCGCCAATACGCCCGTCCTTCCTGAACACTTCTTCAGCTGCAATCTGCGGGGCCAAGCCTAGCGCGCCTGCCCACACCCTCGGCCCCCTAGGGTAAGCAGGCCTGCTCACCTGTCACGGTCTGTGTGAGGACGAGCCCAAGGCCCAGCCATCTGAGCGTGGCATACGCCGCCACATCATCCAGGCAGTGGCGCGGCAGCGAGTCCAAGGCCTGTGCCAGGGTGCTGCTGAAGATGTTGGGGTTGGTGTGGCCCGCCCCATTCTCAAAAGCCCCAAAGAAGCGCGCCTGTGAAGCCCATCCCAGAAAAAAGACAGGCAATCGGTTCTTAAGCGCCTGGGTAAGTTGGTTTGTCCAGTGTGAGTTCCTATACCAGCTTTGCCTGGTGCAAAAAAGAAGAGAGTGAGCATGAGCAAGACTACCAGAGGGAGGCGGGGGGTACATGCTGACTGCAGCCCCCGAGCAAGGATTGATAGGGCATCGTGCCTCGTGCATAAGGGCGGCACAAATGTTGAGCTCTGGCCCAACAGCCTCCTGGGGTAAAAGAGTAATGCGGTGGTAAGAGCTTCAACGCGTGGCTCAAAAGCCTTGTGATGGGCCAGGCCTCCTTGCATCAGCTGCTTGTTCCTGGCTCCCTGGGCTGGAACAAACAGGGTGGCCTCCTAGGCAGAACATAACAGGGCCTGGTCTCCTTGGACATGCCCAAGCGGAGCACATGCTGGTACGGATGGGTGAAAGCCTAAACTTCAGGCACGCGCCGGGGTGTTTGTGTGGGTTGCATCCCTGCCCTGGAGCCAGTCAAGTACGGGAAAGTTGGTATTAAGGGCATAGGGGCTTGTTTGCCCTGGTTTGAAGGTACAAGCTGACTGTGCAGCCACGCCCATCAGCCAGTATCCATGCAGGCTGGGCAGCTACAACATGCGCGGCAATGCGTGCAGGGGCTGAGGACATTGTGGCAGTGCATGTGAGGAGCCCGCGCACCTCCCACTCTGCTCGAGCCTGCTGCTGCCGGGCAGCGACCTCCTTGGAGGTCTTGCCTGGTGGACCTACATGGAAAGGATGAGGGAGACGCACGTTCGCTCCACGCTTGGTTTCTGATTGCCTGTTGCATACCTATTTTGTCCTTGCTGCATCAAGCACCACATAAGGATGCAATGCCTGGGATCCTTGTCCTGAATTATATCTCAAGCTTGCTGAATGTGGAAGCCTTTCAGTGTCACACGCAGCATACACACCCGCGGTTTTTCCATACGCGCCAGATCTCCGGCGCCCAAAGGCCCCCTGGATGTCTGCCATGTCTGCTTTATCCTTTGCCTGCGCAAAGGTAAAATTCATCACAGCACAATCAGACTTAGGTCAAGCACTTTTGTTAATATTTACAGCTCTTGTCATACGGTTGTCCCTTGTCTTTGCCTAGCTGCTTCTGTGCACCACTTTTCTGCGCTGGAGACCACGTATGTATGCTTCATGCCTTGCAAGTGGTCATGCACTGCGAGTTTGAGGCTAAAGGTCCCACATGGCATGCCGGACACTTGGGGCTGAGCTTACCAAGGTGCCAGCGTTTCCATAACAGTGAAGCCACAACCATGGACAGGTTCATCTAGATTGCTTGCTGCACCAGATCAGTATGCGCGGAAGGGCGGTGGCCTGATGGGTGGTGTACATGGTTTGAAGTCCACCCAAGGCCAGCCAAGGCAGCAGGCGACTTGTGGACGCTTTGGATATTGGGCCAAATTTTGGGGGGAAGAAACAGGAGGCAGGAAAGCCGTCATGGCATCTGTGCTGGCACCAACAATAGCATGATGGCGCTCTTCGTATGCTTATGCCACCATCACCATTACCATCAACTACAACTAGACGCTCACATGCAAAGTATGCATACACACCATTTTGTACGTTTTATAAACATACCACATGTGCGCACACACACCAGATTCTCGCGCACAATTGCGGTGGTGGGCGGGACCGGCAAGAGTGTTGGAGCCCCATCACTGCCAGCGCTACTGCCTGTGAGGTTCGGCATGCTGGTTGCCCCCTCCAGCAGGGCATTCAGAATGACCTGTGCCAGCATAGCCAAAAGCATGCAAGGCGCTGTGATCATGCACAAGCATGGGCTCAGTGGCAAGTCACACACACACTCAGGCACAAGCAAGGCATGATATGTCCATGTGGCCTCCCTGTTGTGGTCGTGGACAGGGGCAAAGGCCCAGACACGCCAAAGACCCTCCCTTCCCTCGCTTTGTGCCCTCCTCAAAGGTAAGTGCAAAACATGCGTGCGCCGGCTCCCCATCCTGCCACTGCCTCTACACGAGTGATCCCCATCCTGCCACTGCCTCTACACGAGTGATCCCCATCCTGCGCCGGCTCCCTATCCTGCCACTGCCTCTACATGAGTGATCCTCATCAAAGCGTGGTTGCAGAGAGAGCATCAGAGGATTCCCCCTCTTCTTACCTCGTACTCCTCGAACGTCAGTGCCGCATGTGCGTCGTGGCTGCGCGCGTCCAAGTACTGCAGCACCGAATGCACTGCTTCGATGCGCTTCTCCAGGACCCACATGGATTGCTCCTGCGCACATGCATGGTAAGGTGGGAGCACAGAAGCAAACCCTATTGAGCCAGCAGCTGTCATGTACCATCACTCAAGCATGTCACCTGCAAGGATGTTTTTGTGCACGCAGCCAGTGCAGCGACCTGCTCCCACTCTTGAAGGGCATATGTTCCGAGGGTGCGCCATTCAATCAAGTTGTGTGCCAGCATGTGCACACGGAAGGCACATCATTGCGACGGCATGACTTGCTCCGTCAATCCTGCTAGGCATTAATGCGGGCAGCTCCAACAGACTTGCCAATAGCTTTATGAGTGAGCAAATTTGGTGGGCTGGCCAGTGGAGACACTGCAAGCAATTCCCATGCACACAGGGACCTGAGCCTCCACTTCCTCGCTGGTGGCTGTGCCCGATGCAGTGAAGTGCAGCCCCTGTGCCAACCCCGCATGCACCTTGGCCTGCTTCTCCTCTGCTACGCGCTGCAGCCGAGCCTTGTCCAGCCGGATGTCCTCCATGCCACGTGGCGGCCGCCTGCTGCTGCTGCCCGCGGCGTTGCCCCCCGCGAACCCCGCCCCCTGGAAGGGACCCCCACCAGCGGAGGGCGCCCCCCCCTCCTGCAGCAGGTCCTGCTCAGTGGATGCCTCTGACAGCTCCAGCCTCACGCGCGCCACTGCGCCCGCCATGTCATCTAGCAGCTGCTCGGCATGCCGGCGCAGGCGCTCCACGCGCTCGCGGATCAGGTCGCGGTCCTGCAGGCGCGGACGCACGTGCCGAGGTGCACGCGCTACTCTGTGTGGGTCTAGAAATACTAGGGGGAGAAAGAGAGAGAGAGAGAGAGAGAGAGAGAGAGAGAGAGAGAGAAGGGGAAG
>LKMJ01003307.1_pt1 | contig 14986 bp, 15 predicted proteins | sample 643391 | NCBI WGS metagenome assembly LKMJ01 (sample SAMN04112250, study PRJNA286221) | soda lake metagenome | biome: soda lake; feature: Kulunda Steppe; material: water; isolation source: sample PL-Br10 brine of Picturesque Lake | place: Russia: Kulunda steppe | collected 2010-07
ACGGAAACAGTGTTTCTAGTTAGAGAAGAACAGAGTACAGATCTATATTTGACGTTGAGAGAGTTGATAAACCAGAACAAGGTTCAATCTTGAATCAATCATCACAAGAACAGATGAGTTTCAGAAGTTTTGCGGCGTCCGGGATTTGAACCGCGTTCGAAAACAAGTTTTCTGCAAGGGCCAAATCACCGGCCTTAGCATCGCTGAAAGCGATGCGGCGCGCATCATAAAAAAAAATGATGCTCCAAGCACGTTTTCCGGAGGAAAAAGTGCAGCTTCCGGGATTCGAAAATCAAAGATTTGAATATTCTATGAAAAGATCTTTATCAAAAGAATGGCCTGAAAGAGATGCCCTCGCCGGAGGGCATGGCTTGTGTTGATCAAACTGACAGCAGTTTGCGGCGTCCGGGATTTGAACCCGGGTTACGTGCAATCTGCCGATCGAAAATCAAAGATTTTCTTAAACTCACTTCCGGAGGAAGCAAGTGTTGGCAAGCACGTGTCTTAGCCACTGGACCAACGCCGCTAACTGTTTCAACTGTCGGAGGTCAGAGTTATAAAATATGGTTTATGGTCCAAACTGTCTCAGGGTACAGGTAGTATTGGATGAAGAATAGATACGTTACCGCTATAAAAAGATAGTACCAAGGGTTTACCTTGGACATCCAGTAATCAGGATCTGGCCTCCATCTAAGTGCGATCCCTCCAAAGCTAAGGGCTATTAGGTATGTTCTAGGTACCAGAAGCTTAATTCCTGAGAAGATAGCTGAAACTGATGTAAGAACAGTGGCCAGGGCCAAGGTATAGGTTCTTCCAAGAAATACTGCTGTAGTTTTCTCTCCAGCTTCTTTATCGGGTCTGTAATCTAAAGCCGCTGCGTAGAGATGAGCTCCCATTACTGAGAAAGCTACCCAGTAGAAGCCGGACGGAAAATGAGAGATGTTACTGCCTAAGCTATATCCTGCTATTGAAGGGATTAAAACATAACCTATGCCGTTTGTCAGAGCATCAAGAACCGGACGGGATTTGAACTTCATAGGTGGAACTGAGTATAAAACCGCTCCTAGTATCATTCCAGAAACTGCAGCGAGATTTATCAGGTTAATTGTAATAAAAGAGCTAAATAATAACATCAAAGCCACTAAGCAGGATGAGTACTTAACTAAATTCTCCCTGTAGCTATTTATACCAAGATCAGTTTTCCTTGAATTCTTCATATCCGTTTCTTGATCGTATATATCGTTGAGTCCGTATACCATCAGCGAGTATGGAAATGAAAGTAAAACTGCCTGAAAAGTTGTGACTAGGCTCCATTCGGCCCCTGAAAAGATGACTCCTGCTATGTATCCTAGGGGAAAGATCGGCCATAGGAACGGTCTGCTAACTTTCAGTAGGAAAGCTATGTCGGAGCGGTCCATCTTATTTTCGGATAACCTTAATCCATTAAAAATGTTGGATGGCTTATATCTATAAGATGAAAGACCTGATAATAGTAGGTGGCGCGGTAGCTGCCCAGACAGCAGCAATTTACGCAGCAAGATCCGGTATGGATGTGCTTGTGATAGCGGACGAGTACGGCGGACAGATAAACAATACTGACGTAGTAGAAAACTACACAGGAATCAAAACGATATCAGGTCCGGACTTGGCTGAAAGATATGTTGAGCATATGAGGGATTACGATGTAGAAGAGGAAAAAGGAGAGAAAGTGATCGATATAAGGAAAGAAGACGGAACTTTTGAGGTGGAAAACGAGTCAGGCGATACTTTTAAGTCCTACTCAGTTTTAATAGCTACAGGAGGGTCCCGTAGAAAGCTCAATGTTCCTGGAGAGCAGGAGTTTGAGAACAAAGGTGTTGCTTACTGTGCTGTATGTGACGGACCTCTTTACCAGGGTGAAGAAGTCGCTGTTATAGGCGGAGGTTATGCAGGTACCGAGGCAGCAGTCTACTTATCGGATATATGTGAAAAAGTCTATGTTTTATCCCGTTCAGGCATTCTTAAGGGAGAAGAGATCACAATAGAAAAAGTAGAAGAGGCGAAAAACGTTGAAGTGTTAAGAGGTGCCTCTACAACCGAGTTTTACGGAGATAACATGTTGGAAGGCCTGAGGTATGAAGATGATAACGGTGATATACAGGAGCTGGAGGTTACCGGCGCTTTTATCGAGATAGGTACTGTGCCTAACTCGGATATAACCGATCTAGTAGATAAAGACGACTCAGGTCATATAGTAGTTGACAAGGATCTCGAGACCGGTGTTGATGGGCTTTACGCAGCAGGGGATGTGGTAAAATGGGGAGCGCAGCAGCTGATAGTATCGGGCGGCCAGGCATGTCAGGCTGCACTCAATGCATCAGATTATGTGAAGGAGAAAAAGTCTGAGAAGAGTCGAGGCGGGCTATAACATATTATATTTTATGTTTACCGGAACTATCGGAATATTCTCCTTTCTATTTTAAATTAAAGAATCTTAATTACAAATTTATGAAACAGGGTGTCATTTACTCACAGAACGGTTTCAATACTGCTGAAAACCTAACTTTAAACGATACCTCTGATAAGTATCAGGCTGAAAGAGGCTATCAGTCCTCGGTCAGTTGGTTTGAAAATAGGATTGAGGACGCTGTGGATGAAGATCGGCTTCTGCCGGATGAATCCGCGGTTATATCTACTGCTCTTAGGATAGGTCTCTGTTATATAGAAAGCTCCGAGCTGGACGCAATGGATCTTACACACCAGGTTTGGTTGGAGACAGGTAAAAAAGAGAGATTAAAGAAAGATATTATAGAGAGTTTATCCGAGCTTATAGACAGAAGATCTGTTGAAGAAGGATTTGACGAATTTAAACTTGGTGAGCTAGTTGAGATACATAGAAAGTTTAGAGAAACTTATTAACTATTTAAAATTATTTCTATATATTTAATCAGAAACAGAGTATTTATATTTTGGTATTCAAACTTTTACTTGATAAAATTGGTCGAAGATATAGATATACTTTATGTAGAAGATAATGAAAGTCTTGGAGAGCTAATGGAAAGCTATATGGAAGAGGAGTCCGGCTGGACTGTAGATTTTATTTCAGATCCTACAGAGGCGAAAGATCTACTGGAACAGGAACAGTATGACGTAATTGTATCGGATCACAACATGCCGGAGAAGAACGGTCTGGATCTATACGAAGATATTAAGGAAGAGTATGAAGATATACCTTTCCTGCTTTATACAGGCAAAGGTAGTGAGGAGATAGCAGCTGAAGCTGTTTCTCTAGGAGTGGATAGTTATGTGAAGAAAGGAGGCTCCGGTTCTTTAGACCTACTTTCTAATGAGATATCGAACAAGGTTGAAAAGAGGCGAACCGAACAAGAACTACATAAAAGTAGAAAAAAGCTTGAACAAGAACATCAACTACTTGAAAACTTTGCAAGTATCGTCTCACATGATCTTAGGAACCCTTTGAACGTTTTACAGTCTTATGTAGATATACTTCAAAGAGATCTTTCAGAAGAGTATATTGAGGAAAATCCTGAGGTTCAGACATATTTAGATCATATGGAAAGCTCTACTGAGCGAATGGAAGAGATTATAGAGTATGCTTTAAAGTATGAAGAAGTAGGTCTTCCGGTAGATGAGACCGAAACGGTAGGGCTGGATAGCTTAGCTTCTGACTGTTGGGAAAATGTAGAATCAGAGGATTCATCTTTGAATGTTATAGGTGATATCAGTATTGAAGCGGATGAACCAAGACTGAAGAGTTTGATGGAGAACCTGTACAGTAACTCTATCGATCACGGTGGAGAAGATGTCGAGGTTACTGTTGGGCCTATACAGCCTATGCATACAAGTACAAGGGCTCCGGAAGCTGGGAGAAGAGGTTTCTTTGTTGAAGATGACGGACCAGGCGTTCCTGAAGGTATAGAGGATAAGATATTTGATTTCGGTGTCAGCTCTGATCAAAACGGCACAGGATTCGGATTATCTATCGTAGACCAGGTTGTAAAGTCCCATGGCTGGGATATCGATTATAAGTATTCGGACGGAGCAAGATGGGAAATTACCGTAAATGAGTAAACTGTCATACTCTAAAGTATTGTGGAACATTAATTTTTCTATGAACAAGCCTGAGACAAAGATGTCTAAATGTGTTTTCTGTGGAAAGAACGCCACGAAGACAAACTCGGAGAACCAGCCCGTCTGTAAAGAACATAAGGGGAAAGAGCCGAGGGATGTAGGCTGTCCGGAGTGCGGTATGCCTATGAAGATAAAAGAAGGAAGGTACGGTTACTTTTGGGGCTGTGAAGGTTATCCTCAGTGTGACAAGACTTACCAGATTGAGAGCCTCATCGAAGATTAAAAATATAGGTTACTGGCTATGCCATAATTTCGCTGCCGTTCAGACAGGACTTATGGCAGTAGCCGTCCTCAGAGACTATGTATCTCTCTTTGTCTTTGACGTTTTGACCACAGAGCATGCACTGGCCTAGCTTTGTTCCGATATTCATTAGCTTTTCCACCTTTAAGAAATACTTCTCCTTATCCCTTATTTAAACGATTGAAACAGCTGTAACCGGTTCTTTTCCAAATGGTAACTTGACAGGGAAAGTAAAAATGTATTCATCTGTTTAAGTTACTTATAAAACTATTCTTCACACAGCTTCTAACATGGAGATGAGCCGGCAGAACGAGTCAGACGGAGAGCTAGTTAGGGAGAGCATACAACAGATATCAAAGAAATGGCACTCTCAGATACTTTACAGTCTCTTAGATATGAATAAAGCTTCTTTCAAGGATATAAAAGATGATATTGATGGAATATCTAACAAGGTTCTTTCCGGCAGTCTCAAAGATCTAACGGAGAAAGATCTTATTATAAAAAATGATGAAAAAGATGGTAAGGTCTACAAACTTTCTTCCAAAGGTAGAGAGATGTCCGGGATACTTGAAGAAGCTCTGAAATGGGGTGAGAAACACGTCTCAGACACACATAAGTTTAATTTATTAGTTGTAGAGGACGATGAGACACAGGCAAAGATGTATAGCCGTTGGCTAGAGGATATTCACGAGGTAGATACCGCAACAAAGGGTGCGGAAGCTTTACAGAAGCTTAACTCTGATGTAGATATAATAATACTTGATAGAAACCTTCCGGATATGAACGCCTCCGAAATAATAGATGCTGCAGGCGGAACGCTTGAAGACAAACATATAATTATGTTAACAGCCGCGGAACCGGATATTGACATCCTAGATATGGATATACAGAACTATCTAACCAAGCCGGTATCCCAAGAAGACCTAGAAGAAGTTATAGAAGATATAGCAAATCAGAACAAACGTACTGAGAAGGCACAGAGGTTAGAGTCCTTGAAGACTAAGAGAAAACTTCTAAAAGATAACAGGATGGAATCAGAGCTAGAAGATGAAGAGAAATACGTGGAGCTTCAGAAAAAAATTGAAAACCTAGAGAAACAGATCGGATAACTACCAGCTCTTAAATTAATCTATTTTTATCAATCCTTCAGTTATCTTCATTTCTATAGAACTCTATCCTGATCCCTCCTTCTTCAGAGTCAGTTAGGCTATAATCCCATCCATGGGCGTTACATATCCTCTTTACAACGGATAATCCTGAACCTTTCTCGCCATCCAAGGTACTGAAACCGTACTCAAAGATGCTATCCTTAATCTCCGGATCTATACCTTTCCCGTTGTCTTCGTAGTAGAAACCGTTTTCTAACGTACCTATCTGGATATCTACGTCCGTATCATTATGTTTTACTGAATTAGAAATCAAGTTATCTAAAAGCTTCTCCATACTTCTGTTATCAGCTTTAATCTGAACCTCTTCAGCCTTAATGCTGTTAACTTCCTCCTTATATTCATCTATTATATTTTCAAGAGTATCCTTCAGGTCTAACTGCTCTTTCTGTACTTTTTCCGGCTGACGTGACACAAATATCAAGTCTTCTATAATCCTCTCCATCCTTTCCAAGGCTTCCTCAACCTCTTCAAAGTCTTCTTCATCTCCGCTCTCCCTTGCTAGATCAAGATAACCCTTTGCTAGGTTTAGAGGATTTCTTAAATCATGGCTTACAGTGCTGCTAAACTGTTCAAGCTGTTCGTTTCTTAGATCAATCTCTTTCTCTAACTGCTTAATTTCATCATCCTTCATCTTAAATCCACATAAACTTTCTCACTACAGAAATTTTTAAGGTTATCTTTACTCCAAAAGACCGGTACTGTTTTTATAAAGGTGAAATCCATAAGGTTAACTGTGAAAGATGGAATGGTTTTCTCTGTTGAGAAACTATCTGAAGGATTTCAGAAGAAAGGTGAAGAATAAAATGGGAGATAATAAAGATAAATCTGACGTCGAGGAAGAGAAAAAGGGCAAGAAACGCCAGAAAAACAAGAGACAAAAGATACAGTTTCCACAGTACTTTCAGAAACAGAATAATACTAAGAAAAAGAAGAAAAACGGTACTAACTTGAAGACACCGGTCTTGAGAGGTGTTGTAGTATCGGAGTTCGATGGAGAAAGAATCTGGGTAGAAGCCTCAGGTAACATGAAGGGTAGATACGGGGTAGAAGTACCGTCCGGTTACTCTCCTGAAGACTTTAAACCGGGAACAGAGGTAGCTCTAGATCCTAACAGTTTTAAAGTAACTGATATAGTCCAAAAAGGAAAAGACGCAGAGTTTGAACCTGTAAAAACTGATGTAACTTTCCAGGATATCGGAGGACTAGACAACATTATTAGATCACTTAAGTCTAACGTAGGAGCTCAGCTAGATGAAGATAAACAGCAGAAGATAAGCGACTGGGGCATGGATCTAGACAAAAGCATGTTGCTGATTGGAAGACCGGGTACAGGAAAGACGCACCTAGTTAAGGCGTTAAGCAACGAGTACAACGCAGACATGTTCATGATAAACGGACCTCAGCTAGTAGAGAAGTTTATCGGTGAAGGAGCCAAGAAGGTGAAAAGACTATATGAACAGGCTAGAGCTTCTGACAGACCTTCAATAATATTCATTGATGAAATAGATGCTGTAGCAAAGAAAAGGTTGGATGATAGAAGACACGGTGGAGAAGAGGTAGAGAGAACTATGAGTCAGCTTCTTTCAGAGCTTGACGGACTGGACAAGGACAGCAACTCGAACGTAATCTCTGTATTTGCTACCAACAAGCCTGATGTAATGGATCCGGCACTGCTTAACAGATGTAATGCGGTCGAAGTGCCTGTACCTGATAGAGCATCCAAGAAAGAAATTCTTCAAGTACATACAAGAAGAATTGATATGGAATCTGATGTAAATCTTGATTTAATAGCTGATCAGTTTGATGAAGAGTTTACAGGAAGGGATATCAAGCAGATAGTCAAACAGGCAGCTATCAACTCGCTTGAAAGATCTTCTGATGTCTCAAAGGCGACAGTAAACCTTTCAGACTTTGAAGAAGCAGTACAAGATCTGAAGGAAGGAAACGTCGGTCTAGAGAAAGACTTCCTAACCGGAGAAAACATCCACCCTGATGAGATGTTTGCCTAACGGCAACACCTCATTCTTTAACTCATTCTTATCTAGGTGGTTAAGATGCCAGAAATAAACAAAGAGTACATTATGGAAGAAGATGTTTTTGTAGAGTTTCTAAGGGATATTGCAGATGCTGTAGAGGAAGATGAACAGCTTAATATATCTCTGGGTGATAAAAAACTAGCTCAACCGGTTGGTGGAGAAACTTCATTGAGGATTTATCAGGATAGTGAAGGAACAGAAATTGGTTTCTTATTAAACTCAGAGTAAATCCTTCAAAATAATCTAACGCTCAAACTTTTCCCTATCTGTTTCTAGTTCAGGATCAGGCTCACCCATCCCCCTTGTAACATGTTCTACTATCTTGTCAAGCTTTTCTTCCTTCTCCATAGTTGAAGAGGATAACAAGAACTCCTGTGATAGCTTATACATGTACCCATCAAAGTGTTTAAGTTTCTTCAAGCTGTAGTTTTCCTTAACCGGCAGCTCTTTATTTAACTCAAACGCCTTTCCAAGCAAGTAGTCAAAAAACTGATTCATCAAATAACGTTTCTGAGCAATATCTTCTTCAGCCTGAATATCCTGTTGGTAGTCCCAGATACTATACAGAAACTTTTCCTCATTGAAATCCTCTCCAAACTTGGTTTCTTTAAGATCTTCTGCTTTCTTTTTTAGTTCTTCAAAGATTTTTTCCGGATCGTATCTTACATCAGGACTATGAAAATATCTGTAAGGGTAAGCCCAATCGTTATTATCTTCTGCTCTATCTAGATAATGTTCCGACCATTCCTTCGAGTTAAAGAACTTTTCCACAACTACGTCATCAACTTCCTCTGTTACCCTTTTCCTCCGGTTTCCATCAACTATGATGTAAATATCAAGATCTCTATGTTTTCCTTCAGGCTCTCTGGCGTAACTTCCAAAGATAGCGACAGCTTTAACATCGTCTCTATCTTTAATTTCTTTAACTTGATCTTTTACAAATTCTTTAGATATCTCAGCCATCTAACTTCTCCATTATCTTTTCTCTAGCTCCTTTTGGATCGGCTTTACCTTGGCTCTGTTGCATTACCTGTCCTACGAGGAAGTTGATAGCTCCTTCATCCCCGCTGTTGTAGTCATCTACAGCGTCCTGGTTTTCCTCCAGTACTGATTCAACTATACTTTCGACTTCGTCGTCTCCGGCCTTCAGAAGATCTTCCTCCTCTACTACTTTTTCCGGATGTCTTGGCTGTTCAACTATCTTTCTGAGAACTTCTTCGGCATTCCTGTCAGAGATATCATCTGCCTCGATAAGACCTAATATATAACCTAACCATTCCTTCTGTATATCTGATTGAGTATAGTCTAAATCATTATAATTCAACGTCTTCTTGAGCTCTCCCGTCATCCATGAAGCTACTAAATCCGGGCTATACTCTTCTGCCAGCTCTTCAAACTCTTCCGCCATCTTTTTGTTTGTGATTAGGGACTCCGTTAGCTTATGTTCAAGGCCGTAATCTGATTTGAACCTTTCCAGTTTTTCACCCGGCAGCTCAGGCATACCCGACTTAATATCTTCGATAAACTCTTCGTCAAGCTTCTGTCTAGTTAGATCAGGATCAAATATATACCCGTAATCTTCCTCCGTTTCTTTCTCCCTCATCTTCTTTGTTGCTCCTGTATCCGGGTTAAAAGATCTAGTCTGTTGAGTAACTGTATCTTCTCTCTTTACTACCTGTCTCTGTCTGGATATCTCATAGCTAAGGGCTTTCTCAACCTCAGAAGTTCCGGTAATGTTCTTTACCTCTACTTTCTCTCCACCTTCTATAGAGACGTTTGCATCACTTTTGATTGTAAACGATGAACCGGAGCTGTAGACCTCTAAATACTCCAGCATCCTTTCAAGTCTCTTCAGATACTCCCTTGCCTCCTCAGGAGATCTAAAGTCGGGTTTTGTAACAATCTCGATTAGAGGGGTTCCTGCCCTGTTATAATCTACCTTGGTATAGTTTGACTCCGAAACTGAGCCTCCTGCATGGTTTATCTTCGCAGGATCCTCTTCTATATGAAGCCTCTTGATTCCGATATCCCTTTCTGAGTCTTCTGTAGATATCCGGATTTCTCCGTCCTCTCCTACCGGTATCTCGTACTGTGTTATCTGGTAGTTTTTCGACATATCCGGATAAAAGTATGTCTTTCTTGAGAAGAAGATCTGACTGTTTATTTCACATCCTAATGCGACAGCTACTTTTGAAGCTTTCTGAAGAACCTTTTCATTGAGTCTTGGACGTGTTCCGGGATGTCCGAGACATATCTCACATACGTTGGAGTTAGGCTCTTCAGCCTCTTCATTTGGACAGTTACAGAAAAGCTTGGTATCGGTGTTCAACTGCACATGTGTTTCTAGTCCGATCATTACGTCTTCACTCATGGTCACTCACCTCTTGATAGGTTAAAGCTGTATCAAGTATCTTCTGTTCTTCGAAATGATCAGCTATAATATGAAGCCCTGTAGGCATGCCTTCAGACTTTCCGTTTGGCACTGATACCATCGGTACCCCTGCAAAGTTCGGTCCAACGGTACATGCATCCATTGCATAGACTTTTTCCGGACTCATTGATTCAGCCTCCTCTATCTTCGGAGCGATGTTTGGCATTGAAGGAGCCATTATCACATCGTACTGTTCAAATACTTCTTTAAGTTGATTAATAAGCTTCTGTCTTACTTTAGCCGCTTTGATATAGTACTGATCCCTATAACCTGCTTGTCTAGTATATGTTCCCAGTAAAGCTCTTCTCTTAGCCTCTTCCCCGAAGCCTTCGCTTCTGATCTCGGAGAAGTAGCTGTTGAAGTCTTCGAACTGTTCAGGATCCTTTTCTAATCCGTAACGGATACCGGAGTACTTTGCCAGGTTTGTGGATGCTTCGGATACAGCAACGATGTAGTAAGCAGGTACGGAGTAATCCGCGTCAAGCAAAGGTATATCCACTTCCTCCGTTTCAAATCCTTGTTCTTCCATAATCTCTACTGAACGTTCAAAGTTCTGTCTTACTCCTTCTTCAAGCCCTTCAAGCTCTAGATACTGTTTAGGAACCGCTATCTTTAAACTTTCTTTTTTATCTAAGTTTTCACTGAAAGCAGGCACAGCTCCTTCAACCGTGGTATGGTCGTTTTCGTCCTCGCCCGCTATTATTTCCAGCCCTTTTGCAGCACCGTATACTTTTTCTGCCATTACACCGATCTTATCGAGGGAGTTCGCATAGTTTATTAGACCATGTCGAGACACTCTTCCATAGGTCGGTGTGATACCAACAACTCCGTTGTATGCTGCTGGGTTAGTGACTGAACCTCCTGTGCTCTCCCCTATCGAGATTAAGGGTTGATCTATCGCAGCTATACATGCCCCTGCTCCGCCGGAGCTTCCTCCGACAACCCTTTCAGGATCATGCGGGTTCTTTGGTGTCTCAAATGCACAGTTAGTACAGAAAGTTCCAAACCCGAACTCATCCTGGTTGCTTTTTCCTATATACTCTCCGCCTTCATCTTCTAGCCTTTCGACAACCGTTGAGCTGAATACAGGCCTATAATTTTCTATAATACTAGATCCTGCAGAAGTTATACGATCCTCCTTACAGATTGCATCCTTTACGATAAAAGGGAGGTTTTCCAGATCTCCATCCTTTTCGTTGCTTTCTGGCTCTATAGACCTCATAAAACCATACTTTTCATTTTTACGTTTCAGCTCATCCAGAAATTTTTTCCTATCAATATTTTCTTCTCCTTTAACTACCTGTTTTACTGTTACCATAGACTGAACCTGTATATAGAAGCTTAAAAATTACAGTCCTGCTGAATATACTTTCCTCAGCTTAGCTCTGACAACATTCTACCAACCTGTTGTTCGGAGGGATTACCGTCTAGAACCGCTTGGTATACCTCATCAGTTAACTTTTCAGAAAGAATCTGTTTCTGTGAGTTAGAAACCGTATTTCCTTCCTGTTTATCTTGTAGATAATGCAAAAATATCGCTGTGGCATGGCTTTGGTTTATCGAAGAGTAATCCCCTGTATCGATATGTAGAACAGTATCACATAGTTCAAGCTCTTCTTTCTTTAGACCGTTGCTTTCCCTACCTATCATCACAGATGTACCTCCTCTAGGCTGGAAACCGTTTAGTTTCCTGCCTCTACCCGGCTTGGTGCCGACCACGTAATTAAGATCTCTAACTGATTCCTTTACCGTCTCAAATATCTTTGCCTCCCTTAACTTATCCTGACAGTTTTTAGCGGTTTTCCTTGACTCAGAGAGGTTAAAACCAGGGTTTACAATCCTGAGATCATATCCGAAGTTTGCTGCCAGTCTGGCAATGGAACCTGTATTTTCAGGAATCTCTGGTTCTACTAGAACGATATAACTCATATCTATCCTCCGAACTCAAACTCTCCTGATGTAACTGAGTAAACTTTACCTTCCAAAATAAGCCTATCCGTATCCGGCAGAATCTGTATATTTCCTGAGAAAGATTTTATCTCTATTTCACGTTTTTCATCTATATCCGTGCTTACAGTATCTGCATCTATCCGTCCGGTGACGTTGGAGTAAGTTAGATCCATTTTTTCAGTTTCATAGATGTATATCTCTTCGAGCTCCTGTGTATGTCCGATATTTGAGGAGCCTGTAATATTAACGCCGGTAGTAGTTATGTTTGCTGCGGTTCCGTCGATAGAACTGTTTTGACCAGGACTAACCCTGCCGTTAAATCCTTCTATCTGTATTAAGTTATCAGAGCTAACCTCTTGATTGGATAGTTGAAGACTGTATATCTCCGGCGAATAGATATCTGCGGAGTTAACCTCTATAGGCTTACCGGATAAATCCTCCACGGTTAGGTTGGCTGTAAAGTTGTTCTCCGGCTCAGGCTGTGAGGAAAAGTAGTTTCTAATCCTGTCTAATATTCCGCCTGAGGAGAACCCATCCCTATCAGTATCGAACTCAGGTGGTTCAGCATCTATGTCTTCAGAAGCTCCTCCTGAAGAGACCACAGCTACTGCTGTTAGAACCGTAAAAACCGCCGCTAGAATCTTTCCATTCAGAATTTTAACCACCTATCTTAGATACTCAGTCGTCATTTTTATCATCACCGTTTTCTTCCTTCATTACCTTGTCTAATACAACTTCTTTTGTCTCATTACCGGAAGGGTTTTTTTCATCTGAACTAGAGTCAGAGTCCTTCTTTTTATCTTTTTGCTTATTAGCATTAACTGTATCTGGAGAGTAATCTTTTCTGTTGTTAAAAAGGTTTTTTACCCATTTAATCCGCTTTCGCAGATTTAATTTTGTTCCTATTCCGGATATTCCTGTTAAAAAACCCTTTATGGTTTTATATATTAGTTTTGCTATTTCATATGGAATAAGCACAATCCTTTCAGCTGTCTTGAAAGCTGTTGAAATAAATACAAAGGCTAGGTAAAGTGAGGCGCCAAGCAAAGAGTAGAAAAGTATGTTATTTAACTCAAAAGGCAGTCCTATGGTATAGACTAGAACTACATAATATATTCCTGAAAGAACGGATATTAATGCTGTCTGCATAACTATCTTCATCACCTTGTAAGCCACTACAAAAACGGCTATAATTAGAGCTAGAAGTATGACTGTCGAATAAGGCTCCGGTATCTGTGATATTATTGGTATCATTTTCCTAATACATTGTAGAGAGGATCTCCTTCCTCAGGCTGTACACTTGTTCCTATTACAAACATTATAAGAATTATTACTAATAAAACAGCAATTAAAGGTAACAGTCCTAGACCTTCATTATCTTCTTCCCCAAACTCTCCTCCGTCATCAAACCCTCCTCCGTTTCCTCCGGCACCACCGTTCTGATTCTGGGAAGCAGATATATCATTCTCTATCTCTTCTAAAGATGAAGTCACCGAATCATATTTATCTTTAGCTTCCTGGTAATTCTCCTGGTTATACATTGTCTCAATATCGGTAATTTCAGCAGATAGTGTACTTAGCTGAGTCTGTATCTGATCTGATTCGGCCTGATCTTCAAGATCTGATCTTTGATCTCTTAAGTTCTCTGCTTCTTGTGCTAGATCAGGGATAGTTTCTAAATCTACGTCTATATCTTCTTCATGGCTCTGATCACCATTAACTCCTTCAAGTGATATACTACCCGAACTATCAGGACTTGAGAATGTTATTTCTACCGAATCGGTCTCTCCCGGAGCTAGGGAATCAGATTCTAGAGACGTGCTGAAGCTAATGGTTGAAATACTGAACTCTTCAACAGTTAGATCTCCGGTATTTTCTACATCAGCATCTACAGTCTGGTCAGAACCTTCAGGTATTACGCCTAGATCAATATCATCAACGTTAAATGAAAGATCTGTGGATTCAACTGAAGACTCAAGCGTTGTAGGCACATCCAGATCTCCGAAGGTTATATTTCCTTCATAACTACCTTCAAGTGCATCAGAGTAAGTTATATTGAAATCAAAAGTATTATTCTCGGAGTTTATAGTTACAGCTTCAGGATCTACAGAAACATAATCTGATATATTTCCTGAAGACTCCGGAGTTAAAGTTTCTTCATGGTCAAGAGGACCAAGGTAGTTCAAAGTGGCGTCGTGGGTGACTTGATCGTCTTCATCATCTATCTCAGCATCAAAATCTCCTGTGACACAGTAATCTCCTTCTCTGTAGTCACAGAATGGAGAATCTATACTGACATCTAGTGATTCTTCATGGGTAGATGAGTTGTCTGATAGCAAAATTTCTCCTTCATAGTCATCTACATGGCTAATATTGAAAGAAATATCGATTTCAGAGCTTTCATCCTGCTCCAATGAGATGGTCGAGCCGTTATTTACTTCTGTAAAGTTCTGTATTTCTTCGGAAGGCTCTGCTGTGATATTTCCAGCGCCTAAATCTGTCAGATTAAAACTCTCTGTGTAGTTATCTTGTCTTTCCACAAATAAAGTTATTTCATCTGTGCTGATATCAAAAGTATTATTTACATCAGCAATCGAAAACCCGTTACTCTCCCTATCATTTATTTCAGAGTCTCCGAACGGATTCTCCACATAAATTTCCCTGTAGTAATCCCCTTCATTATCGAAGCCAAAATCCACTTCATTGGTAAAATCACCGGAATCATAACTCATATCAGATACATTGAATGAGTCGAATACGCCTCCTGTTTCATTAATGATTTCAACAGTTCCTGTAAGCCTGTCCTGTTCAATAGGACTGTTTGAAAAGGGCTTTAAGGCTTCAAATTTAACTTCATAGCTTGGCGGATTCACAGTTGAACCGCTGCTTAAGTCTCTAACTTTGAAATCTCTATATGAAATATTTTCATATAAATTAGTAGTTAAATTTTCATTTGAGACTTCAAAGTTGGCTCTTAATGTTGAGTTATACTTTGTAGTATTTATCTCATCAGGCATTTCGGCTTTGC
>LKMJ01003308.1_pt1 | contig 14983 bp, 12 predicted proteins | sample 643391 | NCBI WGS metagenome assembly LKMJ01 (sample SAMN04112250, study PRJNA286221) | soda lake metagenome | biome: soda lake; feature: Kulunda Steppe; material: water; isolation source: sample PL-Br10 brine of Picturesque Lake | place: Russia: Kulunda steppe | collected 2010-07
CATCTGCCCAGGCAAGTATCGACCTCATCCACGCAATCGCCGAAGAGGTCTGGAACGGCCGAGACTACGACCGCATCGACGACCTCGTGGCCGAGGACTTCCTTCAGCACGGCCCCGTGACGGGAATGGAAACCAACGGACGGGACGGCCTCAAAAAAACTGTCCGGCAGTACCACGAGGCGTTCTCAGATCTCGAATCCCACCTGAATCTTGTATTCTGTGATGAGTCTGGCGAATACGTCTGCGCACACCTCACGCACTCCGGAACCCACGACGGCGAATTAATGGGCATCCCCGCGACGGACAGAGAGGGAGCGGTCGACGTTACCGGCATCTACCGGATCGAAGACGACCGCATCGCTGAATCTTGGGTCCTTGGCGACGTGTACGGGCTTTTCAACCAACTCGGTACACTCCCCAGGACTGGCCCGTTCACCACCGAAGAGACAGCCAGATAGCGTACTGCTTTGCCTGCAGCCAGCGACGAGCTGATTTGGCATTCACGCCAAAACCTACTGAATCCGCAATAGAGGTGCTATGGCGGTGCTTTAGCCAGATTCGATATCAGACACGCTATGAATAATCACACGTTTGCCGCAATCCTATCTTTTCGAAGGCAAAATAGAGTTTCGAGAATAGAAAACACGACGAAGAAATGCGAAACTATTATGGGTCAGACACCCCATTTTTCGGTTGACCTAAGATACTATGGCGACACTCGAAATCAACAATCTACACGCGGAAGTCGCAGAGGAAGACGGTGAGCAGATTCTCGACGGGGTAAATCTCGAAGTCGAGAGTAACGAGATCCACGCGCTGATGGGACCCAATGGGAGTGGGAAATCGACGCTTGCGAAGGTCATCGCTGGCCATCCCGCCTATCGCGTCACGGAGGGGTCGGTGACGCTGCATCTCGACGGCGACGAGTTCGACGAGGAGATCACCGATGACCTAAAAGAGTGGGATCTACTCGATCTCGAACCGAACGAGCGTGCCGCGCTGGGCATTTTCCTCGCATTCCAGTACCCAGCAGAGATCGAAGGCGTCACGATGGTCAACTTCCTCCGGACAGCGTTGAACGCAAAACTCGAAGAGCGCGAGGAACTGTTCGAGGAAGAAGACGAAGCGCAAAAAGAAGAAGCCGAGGAAGCCACAAACGAGGACGCAGCAGGCTACGACACTTCGCCGATGGAGGGGCCAGCAGACGAAGGCGAGATCGGCGTTGCCGAGTTCCAGAAGATCTTGCAGGAGAAGATGGAACTGCTCGATATGGACGAGAAGTTCGCAAGCCGCTACCTGAACGCTGGTTTCTCCGGTGGGGAGAAAAAGCAAAACGAAGTGTTGCAGGCAGCGATTCTCGAACCGGAGATCGCAGTCCTCGACGAGATCGACTCCGGTCTCGATATCGACCGACTGCAGGATGTATCCAATGGTATCAATGCGCTTCGTGACGAGCAAAACGCCGGTATCTTGCAGATCACCCACTACCAGCGGATTCTCGATTACGTCGAGCCAGATCACGTCCACGTGATGCTCGATGGGAAAATCGCGAAAAGCGGCGGTCCAGAACTGGCAGAAGAACTAGAAGACGAAGGCTACGACTGGGTTCGCGACGAAGTTTACGGAACGGCCTAACGGAGATTAAATTATGAGTTCAGACCAAGACCACCTCAAAGAAACCGACACAGAAGCCCGATTCGAATTCAAGAAAGAAGAAAACTCTGCCTTCGAGGCAGAGAAGGGGTTGACCGAGGAGACGATCCGACTGATCTCCGAGGACAAAGACGAACCCGAATGGATGCTCGAGCGACGACTTCGCGCGCTCGAACTCTGGCACGAACTGCCAATGCCGGATGACTGGCCGGGAGCACCTGACATCTCGGCTGTCGATGTCGACGAGATCGTTCCGTACATCCGCCCGGATATCGAGACCCGCGGCGGTGTCGATGACTGGGAAGACCTCCCAGAGGAGATTCAGGATACCTTCGACAAACTCGGTATTCCGGAAGCAGAGAAAAACGCCCTCTCGGGTGTCGGCGCACAGTACGAATCCGAGATTGTCTACCAGAACATGCAGGAGCGCTGGGAAGAGAAAGGCGTGATCTTCTGTGACATGGACAAGGCCGTCCAGGAGCACGAAGAAATCGTCAAAGAGCACTTCATGACCAAGGCGGTGCCACCAAGTGACAACAAGTTCGCGGCACTGCACGGTGCGATCTGGTCCGGTGGTTCGTTCGTCTACGTGCCCGAGGACACCACCGTCGAGATGCCTGTGCAGGCATACTTCCGGATGAATACTGATGGGATGGGCCAGTTCGAGCACACGCTCATCATCGCCGAAGAAAACAGCGAAGTTCACTACATCGAGGGCTGTTCGGCACCGAAATACTCCGAGTTCAACCTCCACTCCGGTGGTGTCGAGGTTTTCGTCAAGGAAGGTGCCCACGTTCAGTACTCGACAGTGCAAAACTGGTCGAAAAACACCTACAACCTGAACACCAAACGCGCAATCGCCGAGGCCGATGGGACGATGGAGTGGGTCTCCGGTTCGATGGGCTCGAAAGCTACGATGCTTTACCCATCGACAGTTCTCAAAGGACCCGGTGCGACGGATAACCACATCACCATCGCCTTCGCCGGCGAGGGCCAGGACATCGACACCGGTGCGAAAGTCTATCACAACGCGCCGAACACCAAATCCACAATCGAGTCCAAGTCCATCTCGAAAGATGGTGGCCGGACCAACTACCGTGGACTGGTTCATATCGCAGACGGGGCGAAAAACTCCTCGACGGCCGTCGAGTGTGATGCCCTGATGTTCGATAACGAATCGACGTCGGATACGATGCCGTACATGGAGATTCAGGAGAGTACAGTCGACGTGGCCCACGAGGCAACCGTCGGGAAGATTGGCGACGAAGATGTCTTCTATCTCCAGTCGCGCGGACTGGACGACGACGACGCAAAGCAGATGATCGTCGCTGGCTTCATCGAACCGATCACAGAAGAACTCCCAATCGAGTACGCCGTTGAACTCAACCGGCTGATCGAACTCGAAATGGAGGGTAGTCTCGGATAACTCCGAGGTGATATCATGAGTACGCAGGTACACGCAAATTTGACCGAAGAGCAGGTAACGGAGATAAGCGAATCCCTCGGTGAACCAGAGTGGCTACTCGAAACCCGTCTCGATGCGCTTGCAGCGCTCGAAGACCTCGACATGCCGAAGGTCATCCGGACGCCCGGCCGTGACTGGACGAATCTGGATGCGCTCGAATACGAGGAATTCGTCGACCCACTCGACTGGGCACAGGAAAAAGACCGCGTCGACGCCGAGGGTGTCGACGTCCTCGCCTGGGAGGAGGCACTCGACGAACACGGCGAGTTGATCGAAGATCACTTCGGCAGCGTCGTCGATCCACAGCGAAACTATCTGACAGCGCTGTCGACGGCACTGTTCAGTGCCGGGACAGTCGTCTACGTCCCCGAGGGGGTTGCCGCCGAAGACGTAAAAATCCGAACGCGAATGAACTCCCGGTCGCTGTTCAACTACACGCTCGTTATCGCCGAGGAATCGGCAAGCGTGACGATCCTCGAACGCCAATCCACAGGCGAAGAAGTCGAGGGCAAGCGGTATTACAGCGGTGTCGTCGAGGCAGTCGTTGATGAGAACGCCTTCATTCAGTACGGTACGCTGCAGGACCTCTCGGAGGAAACGTACAACTATCAGGTCAAACGTGGCCACGCAGACACCTACGGCCAGATCAATTGGATCGAAGGAAACATCGGCACACGTCTCACGAAGTCCTCTGTCGAGACACGCCTGCTTGGTGACAGCAGCGAATCGAAAATCGTCGGTGCCTTCTTCGGCCACGAAGACCAGCACTTCGATATTGGGAGCCGGGTCTGGCACGAAGCAGAGCACACGACTGCCGATCTGGTGACTCGCGGCGTGCTGGACGATGCCGCCCGCTCGGTGTACGAGGGTGTCCAAGATGTCGGCCGCGAGGCCTGGGATACCAGCTCTTACCAGCGTGAGAATACGCTGATGCTCTCCGATGAGAGCGAAGCCGACGCCTCCCCGAAACTGATCATCAACAACCACGACACGGAGGCAAGCCACTCCGCGACGGTCGGACAGGTCGATGCTGAAGAACTGTTCTATATGACCTCCCGGAGTATTCCCGAACAGCAGGCGACGAACATGCTCGTCGAGGGCTTCTTCGTTCCGGTTCTCGAAGAGATCGAAGTCGACGAACTCCGCGAAGACCTCGAAGAGAACGTCGCTGCGCGACTGCGGTAATGCAGTAGACTCCGCGTACTTTTTTGTTACGGGTGCTGACACCGAGGTATGTTCGGGACGAGCGGTATCCGCGGGACTGTCGGAGAGGAAGTCACAGCAACACTGACACTTAGGGTCGGCCGAGCACTCGGTGTCGAGACTGATCGTGTTGTCGTCGGCCGTGACCCACGCGAAAGTGGCGCTGCCTTGCAAGATGCACTCACCGCCGGCCTTCGTGAATCGGGAACGGATGTCGTCGACCTCGGTGTCGCCGCCACGCCAACCGTCGGCCGTGCTGTCGCTTGGGAAAAGGCTGATGCCGGTGTCGTGATCACCGCCTCTCACAACCCATCAGAAGACAACGGTATCAAACTCTGGCAGCCAAGCGGACAGGCCTTCGACGAACAGCGCAGGGCAGAAATGACCGAACGAATCGAAAACGAAACGACAGCACTCGTCTCCTGGGATGCATTCGGCGAGCAAACGAGAGTCGACCATACCAGTACCCATCGGGATGCACTCATCGAAGCAGTCGACATCGACGGCTCGCTTTCTGTCGTCGTCGACGTGGGAAACGGTGCGGGCGGCGTCACTGCTGATGCGCTGGTAGCACTCGGCTGTGAAGTGGAGACACTGAACGCACAGCCCGACGGGGCCTTCCCCGGCCGACCGAGTGAACCGACCGGGGAAAACTGTGAGTCACTGGCAACACTCGTTGGCTCGAGCGATGCCGACCTGGGGATTGCACACGATGGCGACGCAGACCGGATGCGAGCAGCGACCGCCGATGGACAATTCCTTTCAGGTGATGTCTTGCTTGCCATCCTTGCACGCGACGCCGCAAGTGAGGGTGAGAAAGTTGCAGTTCCAGTCGATACGAGCCTCGCGGTCGAAGACCACCTTGCAGCAGCGGACATCGAAACGACACGAACACCGGTCGGTGACGTCTACGTCGCGGAGGAAGCGAGCAATCCGGGAGTTGCTTTTGGTGGCGAACCAAGCGGTGCCTGGATCTGGCCAGCCGAAACCCTCTGTCCCGATGGCCCACTTGCAGCCTGCAAACTCGCAGCGCTTGCTGCCGAGCGCCCACTCGCGGACCGCGCCAACGCAGTTGAGACTTATCCTATCCGACGGGATAACGTTTCTGTCGAAAACAAGCGCGCCGTCATGAACGAAGTCACTGAACGCGCACAAAAACAGTACGAAAAGCTGTCGACACTCGATGGCGTGCGTGTTGACCTTGGAGACGGCTGGTTTTTGATACGCGCGAGTGGCACACAGCCATTGATCCGGCTCACTGCCGAAGCCAGAAGCGAGACGCGAGTGAGAGAAATCACAGACCAAGCTCGTAGACTTCTCGATGCAGCAATCGAAAATATAGAATAAAAACCAGAAAAATCAGGGCGGCTTATCCGCGGCGGGTCGAGCGGGCCTGCCTAACGTCAGCCCCGTCACGGATTTTGTCCTCACACTGTGGACACACCCTCGGTTTCTCGACTCCGTTTGGCGTGAATACCCGTGCATAATCCGTCGTTACGAACGCACCGCAGTTCTGACATTCCGGCATACAAGTATGTAGTATGTCTGGGAGGTAATAATGGTTAGTGGTCGAGTCAATACTGGCACATATTCGAGTGTGCCACCGTCTGTCAATGGTGAGAACCCTTAGCGCAACAGGGAAAGGAGGTGTCAGATTGTGGTTGTGATGTCACCGGATTCGTCCAGTTCGATCACGCCGTCAAACAGCTCTCGGAACTGGGCTCGGACGTCTTCATCGTGGACTCCCTGTGCGAGATGGAAGAGACCGACAGCGTCGTACTCATCAAGTAATTCGAGGATCTGTATCACGGCATTTTCGGCCTCGTCCTCGTCGGCGTAATAAATCATCTCTGTGACCGAATCGAGAGTCACGCGTAGCTTTCCGTCGTGATCACGCAGGAAGTCTTCTGTCTGTTCGACGATTCCGTCCAGATCTTCGGGGGTTGAGACGTATTTGACGTGATCGCTGGGGCGGCGTGTATACCCTCGCTCGACCGAGAGGGTGTCGAGAATCGTTGCGCGGTCCTCGTCGACATCGTAGTGTTCGAGTTTCTGTTCAACCTCGCGTGCTGTCGTCCGCGTCGAGATGACCAGTAAGTGATCAACATCCGTGTTGAGAAACTGTGTGTCGATACGGTCAGTTTCGGCAATACTTGGATGTAACAGCAGGAGGCCGGTCCCGGCGGGAATCGACTCCGGCGCGTTCTCTATCGACAGCGTATACTGCATGTACACACATACCCGACTGGCAACGTCTTAAGCCTGCGGGCTTATTCTGCAATATCTGTCACTTTTCAGCCATGCTGGCGAGTTGGGTGGCAAGACCCACCGACTGCACGTCTGCAAGAAGTTGCTCGCTGTCGACAACCGTGACACCCTTTTTATCTGCATGCGTTTGTGCTGCGCTCGTTACCGAGCCAGTCGTGACGAGAATCGCAGCATTTTCACCCTGACTGCTTTCAAGCGTCGTCACACACTGTTTGATCGTCGTTTTGGCTACTTCGTTTTCATGCTCGACCCAGATGAGCGTCCGTTCGTCTGATTCGGCACGTATCGCCACGATATCGTAAACTGTCTCGGTTGCTGTGCCGAAAATCGTCGTTCGCCACCCGTTTGCTTCCCAGAGGTCGGAAACGAGTTCGATCAACCTTTTTTCGTCGAGTTGAGCCAGCGACTGTGCAAGCGTTTCTGTGGAGACTGGATCGCTGTCGCGCTCTTCACTGGTCCCGTCGGTTTCGGCCGGCTCGCCGTCGCTCTCGGCGCTGTCGCTTTTTTTGTCGGTAAATTCTTTTGTCGCCGCTGCGGTCTCATCACTGGATGTGTCTGATTCGCCATCGCTTTCGTCGCCATCGTTGGCAGTCTCTTGGTCGGCCGTCGAGGACTGGAGTTCGGTCTGTTTCTGTGCCTGAATCTGTTCGAGCACCGATGTCGAAGAGTCAGTACTGACCGGCCGACTCGTCGTGGTTGTCTGGGTCTGGTCAGTTGAGCCTGCCGACTGTCCTATGGGTGTCGTCTGTGATGATTCGGGTTCAGAGTCATGGAAAGAAAGTCCCTCGATATCATCGTCCGGCGACTCCTCACTTTCCTCATCAGCTTCGCCATCTTGATCGTCTTCACTTGCCAACGTTTTCGGCTCGAACGTGAGTGGGTCTTCTGGAACGGTTTCTGTCGGTGTTTGTCCGTCTAGACGAAGCGTTGCCGCATCGGTCCCTGCTTCGATCTCGTCGACGCGCTCGGGTCGAAGCTCTGATGCAAGACGGTTTGCCTTCTCGAACTGTTTTTTTGCACGCTCGTAGACCTGTTCGGCCTGTCTCTTTCGGTCTTGTACAGCGAGTTTGTCACCGGCCGTAAGCCACCGCCGGCCCGCTTCGTGGTGGTCGCTTATCGCATCGTCTGCGATTTCGACAGTCTGCTCTCTGATTAGCTCCCGGTCGGCAACGAACTGTCGGTTGGATTGTGCCCACTCCAGACCGAGAAGTTCACGATACCCCTCGTGTGCGGCCTCCCACTCTGTCGCAGCATCTTCGGGGTCTGCCAACGCAACGGCACGGCGTCGTTTCGTATCTGCATCGACGAGTGGCCCGACCCGCAATAGCTCCCGTTCAGCCACGACACCCCGAAGTCGTGCCTGAAGGCTACCATCTTCCGGTGTTGCTCCGTCGATATCGAGTGCCGCTTTGTACGCCTCAAGGGCCTGCTCGTATGCCTGTGCTGCTTTCTCGTACTCGCCAGTTTGCCAGTGGTCCTGTGCGCCTGCGTGTTTGTGTGCGCCTTCTGTGGCTGTCACTTCCCGCTGGACGTCGATCAACCACTCACGGAGTTTGCTGGCGCGGTCGGCAATTTGTGAACGTGCCTGTTCACCCACCTCGGCGGCACGGTCGATAGCCGCCTCCATGGTCGCTTCACCACCTTCGATCCGTGCGTGAGCGCTCTCGTAACCGCCTGCTGTGAGATCATCCTGTGCCAGCCCCAGCGATTCTTCGAGTTCGTCGAGCAATCGAGCAGCGTTCGCCCAGATCTGTGCTGCCTCTTCGATATAGGTGGCGGCCGGCGACGGATTGCCCCGACACGGAAACGTCCACGTCTGATTCGACAGTGTTTCGACCGTGAGTGTACTCGTCCGCAGTCCACTCTCGACGCGGGCTTCGACAATATCCATGAGCGCAAGCGACTGTGAGATGTCCCCGTCACGCTGGCCGGCAACGAAAAGCAACCGAAGGTCGGTCACGAGCGCGAGCGTCTGATAGTCGCCGCCAGGTTCGATTGTCTGGCTCTCCTCACCGTCTTTGATTTCGAGCCCGGATTTCTTATTCCGAAGGACGTATTTGGGTTCCTCGTCGTCTTCGAGGTATGTCGCCAGTGGTTCCCCAGCGAGATACTGGCCCCCCAATAGCCCAGTCGATTCAGTACTGGTCAGCACCTCGTGGTCGCTCCCGTCAGTGAGATCGATGATTCCTCCCATACCCCAGATTGTATTCTTCTTTCTTCCCAACCACAGTAAATATACTGTCGAATGAAATTGGGTTGATATTTTTTATGGATGCTGGCATCACTTACTGAGACGATACGCTCTTTTCGCGGGACATACTACAGACAGATATGACAGACACTGTGACGCCACAGCGAGAGTACGGGAGCAAAAGCGGAATGGGGCTGTTTGGATGGGTAATGGTGATTGGCATTGCGATTGTGCTCTTTCCGCTGCTTCCCCTGTTGCTCGTGATCGTCGTCGTAATGCGTCTATTTGGAAACAACGAGTGATCGTTGTCTTTTCGTTCTTGTAACATTACAGATTGCTTGAACTGCGAACATTTTTATCCAAGACCGGGACCACCTTCGCAGGATGAGTGCCCGTCCACTACTGGAGGGTGACCAGCGTGGGTGAGCGTGCCCTCGCGGCCTGTCGATACCGGGGTACCTACGATGTCTACCACGCACAGTGGGGGGCGCGCCCGGACATCCTCACTGCAGCCTTCGAAAGCACTGCCAGCACGACACTCGTCGATGGCTGTGACTGGCAGTGGCAACAACGTTGTTCCGGCCCAGCGTTCGTCGAGACGCTCGATTACCTGACCTACGAGGCCGTGTACATCATTTCTGATGTCGGGATTTCCGTTGGGCTACCGCTGTGGTTCGGACTGCCAGCAGTAGGTGAGTGTGACCACGGGCTCGGCGTTCTCGTCCGCGTCGAGTCCCGAGACGAGTTCCGAAAACTCAGGAAGTCGTTCCGTCGACTGAAGGCACATCTCTGTGATGGCGTTGTGGCGGGCGCGCTCACCACCGAGACAGTGTGGCGTTGTCTGTGTGGATTTCTCGCTGACCGCGAGTATCACTGTCCGCGGGCACTTCGAGTGCGTGCTGGCCTGTGGCCGGGCGATAACCGCTAGCCACATGTAGGTTCCCCGCCGAGGATTGCCTACCGTGAACGAGACGGGACTGCATACGTTCAGCCACCCATCCCACGAGAAAGCGCTTGCACTGTTCGAGACTGGCTGCGAGCGTGGGGCTGTGATTTCGCTATTCGGGCGCTGCCGTGTCGAGTACGACGGACGCGCTGCGAGTACGCTCGCGGCAGGAAACCGGCTGGTGGTCTGCAAACCCGACGGGGCGATACTTGTCCACACAGACGAGGGCCAAAAGCCAGTGAATTGGCTACCACCGGGCTGTACGCACCACGCGCACGTCGAATCGGACGAGCTACGTATCGAAAGCCAGCGCTCAACTCCCGACGAAGAGCTACTCATCTACTTCGAGCGCGTCGACCACGCCGTTGCATACGACGCCACGAGCGCGAGCGAACTGTCGATGACTGGGACCGAGGCTGACCTCCGCGAGCGCATCCTGGATGATCCGTCGGTGATCGAACCGGGTTTCGAACCGCGGGCAACTGAACGTGAAACTGCCGCCGGTGCGGTGGATATCTACGGCGTCGATGCCGACGAGAATGCTGTCGTGCTCGAACTCAAACGCCGACGCGTCGGCCCGGATGCGGTCAGCCAACTCAACCGCTATGTCGCAGTGCTCGACCGCGAACTACACACCGGCACCCAAGTGAGAGGAATCCTCGTTGCACCGTCGGTGACTGATCGTGCGCAGAACCTGCTCGAAAAGCGGGGACTCGAGTTCGTCTCGCTTTCACCACGTTTTGAATCGTGATATCCCACTTTCGTTGACGTTCACTGTGACTGCTGTGAGGGTGGTTGCTGTGCGAGCGTCTCGATTCGTTCTGCAATGGCGAGACTGACATCGCTGATCGTCTCCAGTTCCGTCGACGTAAGTCGTGTAAACGGAATCTTGTATTTCACGAAATTCCCGGTGATCGTAAACGTCCCCTCCGTTTCGATATCCATCAGTTGTGCCTGTATCTGTGGTGAGAGGAGATGTTTGACGTTTTCTTGGGTTCCTCTGATGACGAATTTCTCGTCGAGTTCGTCGTTGCCGGTCTGGAGACCGTCTGCGCTGCCCCCCTTTCCCACATACGAGATGCGGATGGTAAAGGAAGCACCGACGCCTTCGACGGGCGTTCGAATCTCCATGTGTGCCTGTGAGAGCGTATCCGGGATTTTCGTTTGCACGACGACCGACCGGCCGCGCTTGAGTGATTCGAGATCAGCAAGTCGCGTGCTCGTGTCGGGTTCGAACGACGACCCATCGACCATCTGATGCCAGCGGCGTCGGTCGTACAGCGCAATGCCGACGAGTCCAACGATCCAGAGACCACTGATCGTAAGAAAGACCGACGGCTGAAACAGGCCACCGACAATCGGCTGGAGCAACTGGGTTATGAGGCCAACGATGAGCATGAACAGTGTCCAGATGGCCTGCAACATCTGCGTCCCAGTATACCGACGGAGGTCTCCCATCGTTGGATTCTCATTCCCGCTATACCAAAAACATCAGGAAAAATGTCGAATGGTAATCAATTACTTAATTGATGGCTATTGTTCCGTTCAGCCTGTTGTTGGAGTGTTGAAAGCAGGTTCATCGCTTCGAGCGGCGTCATCGTTGCAATATCGGCATTCAGCAATTGCTGTTGGATTGTCTGTGTACCGGACACCGATGAGGAGTTCGCAATCTGGGCCTGGGGGCCGGTCTGTGTGGAGTGGCCGTTGGTTCGTCCATCATCTGGTGTGGTATCAATCCCTCCCGTTTGTGCCGTTGTGGCTGTCCCGGCGTGATCTGTTTCAAGCACTTCCCGTGCTCGCTCGACGACTGCGCTGTTGATACCGGCTGTCGCAGCAACCTCGACACCGTAAGAGGCGTCTGCTGTCCCGCGGTTGAGGTCGTGTTCGAAGATGACACCGTCGTCACTCTGGCGTGTCTGGAAGAAAGCGTTGTACGCACACTCTAGATCCTCGGCAACGGCAGTCAGATCATGGTGGTGAGTCGCAAACAGCGTCAGCGAACCAACTTCGTCGTGGAGGAACTCGGTCACTGCCTGGGCAATTGCAAAGCCATCGGCGGTGCTGGTTCCACGACCGACTTCATCCAGCAAGACGAGCGAGTGATCACTCGCGTGCTCCAAAATTTCCGCCAGTTCGGTCATCTCGACCATGAACGTTGAGCGTCCGCCGGCGATGTCGTCACTTGCACCCACGCGGGTGAAAATCCGGTCGACGATTTCCACTCGCGCCTGCGTGGCCGGGACGAAACTGCCTGCCTGTGCCAAAATGGTAATCAACGCAACCTGGCGCATGTAGGTCGATTTCCCGCTCATATTCGGCCCCGTGATAACGGCGACTCGTTCAGACCGGTTGAGTCGAGTATCGTTCGGGACGAACGAGGACTGCGTTCGCTCGACGACCGGATGTCGTCCCTCTTCGATATGGATACCCGTGACTGCCGGATCGTCGGGTCCGGCAACGACCGGCCGGCTGTAATCGTACTGGGCGGCGACTGTCCCGAAAGCGACGAGCACATCGAGTTCGGCAAGCACCTCGGCAAGTGCCTGGATGCGTTCGGATTCGGTCGACACTGTCGAGCGCACCTCACAGAACAGTTCGTATTCGAGTTCGTCCGCCCGGCTTTCGGCGCGGATAATCTCGTCTTCCCGTGTTTTGAGTTCGGGTGTGTAGTATCGCTCCGAGTTTTTCAGTGTCTGCCGGCGCTCGTAATCATCGGGCACCCGGTCACGATTCGCATTGGTGACCTCGATGTAGTAGCCATGGACCGTGTTGTGCCCGACTTTCAGTGAGGCGATTCCCGTCCGCTCGCGTTCGCTCGCTTCGAGGTCGTCGATCCACGCTTTTCCGTCGCGTTCGGTCTCACGAAACTGCTCAAGTTCGGTGTCGTAGCTGGGTTTGATCAGCCCGCCCTCTGTTATTTCACGGGCCGGGTCTTCCTGAATTGCCTCACCGATGAGCGAGCGAATATCATCCAGCGGGTCGAGTCGGTCATAAATCGCACGCAATTTCTCGCAATCGGCATCGGCGAGATACTCGCGCAGTGTCGGGACTACATCGAGTGTGTCTTTCAGCGAGCGAAGATCCCGTGCATTCGCCCGATTGCGGGCGATCCGCGAGATTAGCCGTTCGATATCGTAGACATCTCGAAGGGTCTCGTATAGTGACTCTCGTGTCTGGACGTTGCTTTGGAGTTCGCCGACAGCGTCGTGTCGTGCACTGATCTCCGCAGGATCGATCAGCGGTCGGCGCAGCCAGTCATCCAGTTTCCGACGCCCGAGTGCCGACGCGGTCTCATCGAGGACTCCTGCAAGTGTTGCTTCCTCTTGGCCGTGGACTGTCCGGCGTTCGAACAGTTCGAGGCTTGCAAGCGCCACAGCATCTAACAGCATGTACTCGCGGGGGTCGTACCGGGTCAAGTGATTGAGATACTCGAGTCGTCCCTCGGTTCCCCCACGAGCATACTCGGCATATGAAAGCAAGGCACCACAGGCTCGGATCTCCGCGTCGGTTGCGAGCAGTTTCTCGGGGCTCTCGAAATACGCTTCGACCATCTCGCTTGCAGCGTCGAATTCGAACGTCTCCTGCTCGTAGTGACTGACGGTATAGTCTTCGACGACTCCATTCGGGATGTTCCCGTCTGTGATTACCTCTGCAGGATCGAACCGGCCGAGTTCATCAGTGATCGTCTCTGGTGTGCTAGCACTCGTCGCGTAGAAATCCCCCGTCGAGACGTCGAGTACCGCACAGGCAACTGTTTCGTCGGCGGCGAGTGCAGCGACGTAGTTGTTGCGCTCGGTATCGAGTAACTCGTCTTCGGTCAGCGTTCCCGGCGTGATGATGCGAGTTACCGCCCGGTCGACGACGCCGCTTGCCTCCTCGGGATCCTGAACCTGGTCTGCAATCGCGATTCGATATCCCGCACCAAGCAGCCGTTCGATATAGGACTCGACATTGTCGATTGGCACGCCAGCCATGGCGTATTCGCCGGTCGAATCTTCTCGTTTGGTGAGTGTGATCTCACACGTGCGTGCAACTACCTCTGCGGCCTCACAGAATGCCTCGTAGAAATCCCCGACCTGGAAGAGTACGAGCGCGTTGTCGTACTGCTCGCAGAGGTCGTGATACTGGGCCATCATTGGCGTGAGATCGTCGCGCCGCTCGGCCATTTTTGCTGGCGGACCCAGTGGATCGTTCATAGGTATTCGGCCGGTCTCTGTCGACAAATAGCTTTCATCTCCGACCGCTTGGCCGGAAAAACCGGATCAGTCATAGGGATCAGCGTTGGTCTTCGGAATTTCTCAATTCCAAATCGCTACCCGAAAAAATCGAGTGACGACAGAAACTATGGGTATCTCTGTTGGTTCCTCTCAGTGCGCTGTTGGCGAATGAGTGTCGAGGTGACCAGTTTGACTGCTTGCTCTGCTGCCTGTACTCTTGTCTGATAACACAGCCCAGTTTCCCGGGTACGTACGTCTTTATCCCGTGAGGATTGTGACTCGTCAGGGTCTGGGCGGGGGGTTGCCATTATCTACTTATATGATTGCTACCAGTATATAACCGAGAGACTGTTGTTTTTAGTTCATCTCGATTCGTTGTTTTTGATATTTCAGCCGGTTTTATCCGGGTTTCCAACTGATACTGACACAGCGTCTGACGGCAGCTAACCCGTCGAGACGTTTTATACGGGGATTTCCTACGCTCATCGTGATTGTCGCAACCGTTGGCTGGTAGTCACTCTTTACTGCGGCAATCGCTCGCTTGAACCACGCTATTTTTGCCTGTGAGTCCCGAAAAGAGAGATACGCGTGGCTATCACCGACAAAATCTATATCAAAAATCACCGCCAGATCGTCTCACAACTCGAAACCTCGTTTCCGAAAGGTGCGTTCAAGGGTGCGACGATGGACATCCTCTATCAGGGCGAAGGATTGGCGGAACTGAACGACGCTACACGCGACCGGGTTCTTGATTTTGCCGAGGACTTTCTCGATTGTGACTGTGAGTCGAACCCACACTGTGGCTGCCCGGAACGAAAATTCGTCCGCTATTTGCTTGAGTTGCGCGAGCAGGGGCTTGGCCCAGATGCAATCGTCGACGTGATGGGCGATGAGTACATGCTCTATGCCTATTCTGGGGATATCCTCTCCTTTCTAGATTCTTCGGTGCGAACACTCGAAGCCGCCGAAACGCTCGCTGATGTCGATGGTCGCTCCGAAGCAGAGCAACGTATTCGCAACACCCGCGAGAACCTCGTTCG